>Ga0307508_10000910_pt1 | contig 34455 bp, 26 predicted proteins | sample 9_EM_MG_FD_203089 | JGI IMG/M metagenome (GOLD analysis project Ga0307508, IMG submission 203089) | Populus trichocarpa ectomycorrhiza microbial communities from riparian zone in the Pacific Northwest, United States - 9_EM | ecosystem: Host-associated > Plants > Roots > Unclassified | place...
TCGATAGTGGGAAAAAGCCGCTCGACGAGCTCGACCTGCTCGTCGGGTCCACCGTGGCCGGCAAGTATCACATCGATCGCCTGATCGGGCGCGGTGGTATGGGCGCGGTGTTTCAGGCGACCAACGCCAGCATCGGCAAGCGCGTGGCGCTCAAGTTCTTGGGCGTCGAGACGAGCAAAGACAGCGACGCCGCCACGCGCTTTCAGCGCGAGGCGGAGGCCGCGAGCCTGGCCGAGAGCCCGCACATCGTGCAGATTTTCGATTCGGGCCGCAGCGAGCAGGGGCTGCCGTTCTTGGTCATGGAGCTGCTCGTCGGCGAGGACTTGCGCGCGCGGCTGCGGCGCGAAGGCCGGCTCGACGCCGACCAGGTCGTGCGCATCGGCGTGCAAGTGCTGAAGGCGCTGCGCCAAGCGCACGCGGCCGGCATCGTGCATCGCGACCTGAAGCCCGACAACGTGTTTCTGTGTCGGCGCGACGAGGAGCCGAGCTTCGTCAAAATCGTCGACTTCGGCATCTCCAAGCTGTCGCAGCATGCGGGCGTCGACACGCTGACGCACAAGGGCGCGGTGCTGGGCACGGCGTACTACATGTCGCCCGAGCAGGCGCAGTCGTTTCCCGACATCGACGGTCGCACGGATCTGTTCAGCGTCGGCGCCATCCTCTACGAAATGCTGACGGGCGAGCCGCCGCACTCCGCACCCACCTTCGAGGCCGTGCTGATCGCCATCTGCACGAAAGACGCCGCCGACGTGCGCAGCAAGGCGCCCGGCACGCCCGAAAAGCTGGCGCGAGTGGTGGCGCGAGCCTTAAAGCGCGAGCGCGACGAACGCTACGCGTCGGCGAGTGAGATGCTGAGCGATCTCGAAGCGGCGCCGCGCGAAAGTCAGAAGCTTTCGACCAAGACGCGCAGCAGCGCAGGCGTGTGGGTCGACTCCGCCGCCAAAGGCTCGGCAGCTGATCGCTACCGCACGGTGGTGTTCGCGGTCGTGGCGGCGCTCGGCGGCTTTGCGGTGGCCGCTTATCTGGTGGCGCGCGGCGCGAGCAGCAGCGACGCTAGGCAACCGCAGCCGACGCCCGCGGCCTCCGCGAAGCTGGCCGCCCCGCCTGCGGCGCTCGCCACTCAACCCGCCGCTGCGTCGCAGTCGCCGGGGCCCGCCGCGTCGGCTGGCGTCGCGCCCCGGCCCGCCTCGTCGCAGAAGCTCACGCAGGCCAAGGCTCAAGAGCTGCTCAAGCCCGGCGCCAAGCGGCCTGCCCCGGTCAGTTCCGCGGGTGTTGCCGGTGGTCTGGGCCTGAGCACGCGCGAGCCGTAGGCCCACACCACGACCTGTGATAGCCGTGGGCCTCTTGGCTCTTGGCGGTTTGGTTCGAAAGCTGGGGCTGTTGCCGCTGGCCTGTTCGGCGCTCGGCGTGGCGCCCGCTTTCGCGCAAGACGCCGCCGAGCCTCGACCGGCGTCCGACGCTCCTGACACGGTCACGCTCGACGCGCGCCGGCACTTCAAGGCGGGAACCAAGCTGTACCGCGACGGCAACTACGGCGGCGCGCTCGCCGAGTTCGAAGAGGCGTACCGGCTCAAGCCGGGCGCCGGCTCGCTGCAGAACGTCGCGCTGAGCCAAAAGGGGCTCTTTCGTTACTCTGAAGCCGCCGCCACGCTCGAGCAGCTGCTGGCCCGCCACAGCGCCGAGCTCAGCGAGGGTGAGCTCAAGGCCGTCGACGACGCGCTGCTCGAGCTGCGCGGCCTGATCGCGACCATCAAGCTACGCATCACGCCCGACAGCGCGCGCGTGCTGCTCGACGGACGCCAGCTCACACCGCCCGAGTGGGCGCCGGCGCTGGTGCTCAATGTCGGCGAGCACACCCTGACTGTCGACGCGCCTGGCTACGCCCCCGAGCGCCGCACGCTGCGCCTGGCCGGCGGGCAGAAAGAAGTGCCGGTCGATGTGCAGCTGCACTGCGTGTCGGGCTTCGTCGACGTCACCAGCAACGACCCAACGGCGAACATCGCCGTCGACGGGCTGCCCAAGGCGCGTCGAACCTTCAAAGGTCCGGTGGAGCCCGACATCGACCACTTGCTGCAGGTGTACCGAGAAGGCGTCGAGCCGTTCGAGCAAACGTTCCACGTCGGAGTGTGCAAGACGGTCAGCATTCACGCGCAGCTCGAAGGGCAGGAAGCAGCGCCACCGGCGAATTCGCCCGACACGGCCACAGCGCCGCCGAGCGCGCCGCCCGCGCGCGTGCAAAAGGGATTCTTTGGTTTGGTCTCGCTCGACCTGATGGGACTCTCGAAGCAACCGGTGAAGCTCGACCTCTCGAAAGGCGCCAGCGGCGGAGGCTTCTTGGGGCTCGGCTTGCGCGCCGGCTATCGCTTGGCGAATCCGGTCGCGCTCGACCTGCGGCTCGAAGGCGGCGGCCTGCAAGTGCGCGGCGCCTACGACAAGGACACAGACAGCAACCGAGACTATTCGCTCACTTCGATTCACTTCGGACCCGACGTCAAACTGATGACCAGCGGCGAGAAGCTGCGCTTCGTGACCACGATTGGAGCCGGCGTCGTCAATCACCGGCTCTCGGTCAGCGGGGCAGGAACGGCGACGAAAGACGAGGTACGCGGCCTCGATCCCTACTTCGCGCTCGAGCTCGGCCTGGGCCTCAACTTTCGTCAGTTTCTGGGCGAGATCGGGCTGGTCGGAGTTATCGACGGCACCGGTAGCCTGCAAAAGGGCTTCTCCGGCACGACGGACCAGGCGTTGACCCAAGATCTCGGCAGCACCCTCACGATGGTGGGAATCGGCATCCGCGGCGGCTTTTCGCAGTGGCGAGCGACGCGCTGAAATGTGCAACATAAACGGCATGATCGAGCCACGATAGGGGCTATTCCGCGGAGTTTTTGGGGGGTACTCTGGGCTGGATGTCGCTCGATACTTCGTCCATCGAAACGCACTCCGCAGAAACCCGCTCCTTCGAGCCGAGCCCGCTGTTCGTGGAGCGCGCGCGGCTCAATCGCGCCAAGTACGAAGAGCTGTATCGCGAGAGCATCGAGTCGCCGGAGACGTTTTGGAAACGTGAGACCGCGGAGCTTACGTTTCGCAAGCCGTGGCAGAAACTGCTGGAGTGGGAGCTACCGCACTCGAAGTGGTTCGTGGGCGCCGAGCTGAACGCCAGTGAGAGCTGCCTCGATCGGCACTTGAAGACCGAGGTCAAGAACAAGCCCGCCATCATCTGGGAGAGCGAACCGGGCGAAACCCGCACGGTGACGTACGCCCAGCTGCACGACCAGGTCATCAGGCTCGCGTCCGCGCTGCGCGGGCTCGGCGTCAAGAAAGGTGATCGCGTCGCGATCTACATGGGCATGGTGCCCGAGGCCGCCGTTGCCATGCTGGCCTGTGCTCGCATCGGCGCGCCGCACACGGTCGTGTTCGGCGGTTTCGCGGCCGAATCACTGCGCGATCGCATCAACGACTGTTCGGCCAAGGTCGTGCTGACGCAAGACGGTGCCCTGCGACGCGGCAATGTCGTGCCGCTCAAGGCCATCGTCGACAAGGCGCTCGAGGCGACGCCCAGCGTCGAAAAGGTGCTCGTTTACCGGCGCTTGTCGGACGAGCAAGCCAAGATCGAGCTGAAGCCCGGGCGCGATCTGGACTGGCAAACGACGCTCGCAGCCGCCGACCCGAAGCTGGGCGAAAACCCGGAGATCGTCGACGCCGAGCACCCGCTATTCATCTTGTACACCTCTGGCTCGACTGGAAAGCCGAAGGGCGTGCTGCACACGACCGCCGGCTACCTCGCGGGTGCCTACCTGACGTCGAAGTACGTGTTCGATCTGCGCCCCGACGACGTCTATTTCTGCACGGCGGACGTGGGCTGGATCACGGGCCACAGCTACATCGTGTACGGCCCGCTCGCCAACGGCGCGACCTGCCTGATGTACGAGGGCGCACCCAATCAGCCGGATTGGGGTCGTTTCTGGCAAATCATCGAGAAGCACAAGGTCTCTATTCTGTACACGGCGCCGACGGCGATTCGCGCGTTCATTCGCGCCGGCAACGAGTGGCCGGCCAAATACGATCTCTCGAGCCTGCGCCTGCTCGGCTCCGTGGGTGAGCCGATCAATCCCGAAGCCTGGGTCTGGTACTACGAGCACATCGGCGGCAAGCGCTGCCCCGTCGTCGACACCTGGTGGCAGACGGAGACGGGCTCGATCATGCTGACCACGCTGCCCGGCGCGCACACCATGAAGCCCGGCGTCGCGGGCTTGCCTTTCTTCGGCGTGTCGCCGGCGGTCGTGACGGCCGACGGCCAAACGGTAGCGGCCGGCGAAGGCGGCTTTCTGGTGCTGCAGAAGCCGTGGCCCAGCATGCTGCGCACGGTGTGGGGCGACGACGAGCGCTACCGCGCGCAATATTGGACCGACGTGCCGGGCGCGTATTTCACGGGCGACGGCGCGTACCGCGACAAAGACGGCTACATCCGCGTCGTCGGCCGAGTCGACGACGTGCTGAACGTGTCGGGGCACCGCATCGGCACGGCCGAGATCGAGAGCGCGCTCGTTTCGCACAAGGCGGTCGCCGAAGCGGCCGCCGTCGGTCGCGCCGACGACGTGAAGGGTCAGGCGCTGGTCGTTTTCGTCACGCTCAAGCCGCAATTTACCGGCGACGACCAAATGAAGAAAGCGCTGGGCGAGCACGTCGCCACCGAAATCGGCAAATTCGCGCGCCCCGACGACATCCGCTTCGCCGAAGGTCTGCCCAAGACGCGCAGCGGCAAAATCATGCGCCGCCTGCTCAAAGACATCGCCAACGGCCGCGCCACCTCCGGCGACACGTCTACCCTCGAAGACATCAACGTCTTGGCGAAACTGCGCAGCAACGACGAGTAGCCCTACGGCCCCAGATTTTTTCACAACGAGATCAAGAGATCGGGAGGCGCAGCAGATCCCGGAAATTTGGGTTCGAGTCGCGCGTTGCATGACGGAAACTGCGCAGTCTTCTCGCGCTGCCGTCAGGGTCGAAACCCCAAAAAACTCCTGATCTCACGATCTCCTTGTGAAAAAATCTGAGTCGTAACGATGACGTAGGGTAACGTCGGGGGGTGCGACCGGTGATTATTGCGGCAGGTCGTGGCAGCCGCTTACAGAACGAGACGGACGACCTGCCGAAGACGTTGGTCGAGGTCATGGGGCGCCCCATGCTCGATTGGATTTTGGAGGCGTTCGAGTCGGCGGGGCTGGCGCGGCGCGACGTAGTGTTCATTTGCGGTTACCGCGCCGATGCGATCAAGGCGCGCTATCCCGAATTTACCTACGTGACCAACCACGACTGGCAGAATAACAACATCTTGCTGAGCCTACTGATGGCCCGCGAGTACCTGGGCGGCGGCTTCGTCTCCAGTTACGGCGACATCGTGTACGAGGGCGCGGTGGTGCAAAAGCTGGTGAATTCTCGGGCCGATATCGCGCTCGGCTGCGACACGGCCTGGCGGCGCCGGTACGTTGGCCGCACCCTCCACCCCGAAAGCGATGCAGAAAAGCTGCGCGCCGACGGTTCGCGTGTGGTCGAGCTGAGCCGCACCATCCCGAGCGAGCAGGCGGACGGCGAATTCATCGGCGTCATGAAGATGTCGCCGGCTGGGTCCGCCGAGTTCGTGCAAGCTTTCGATCATGCGAAGCGCGCCTACGGCGGCGGCCAATACCGTGAAGGCCGAAGCTTCCAGAAAGCCTACGTGATCGATCTGCTCGCTGAAATGCTCGAACGAGGCGGCGCGATGCAGCGCGAAGACACGCGCGGCGGCTACATGGAAATCGACACGCTGCAGGACCTTTCGATGTCGGAGAAGTGGTGGAAAGAACGGCCCTGACACTATCGCCCCAGAAGCTCATCGGCGAGCTGTCGGCGATGCTCGGCAACGCCGACCCGAGCAGCGTCGTCATCGCTTTCGACGGAGACGGCACGCTTTGGAGCGGCGACGTCGGCGAAGACCTGTTCCGCGCCGCCATGCGCGACGCCTACTTGCTCGAGGACGCCAGCCCAGCGCTGCTGGCCGAGGCAGCGCGCTACCAAGTTCCGCTCGCCGCCGCCAAAGATGCCAACGCCATCGCACGCGCGCTGCTCGCCGCGTATTTGGCAGGCACGTACCCGGAGCGCGACACCTGCGCGATGATGAGCTGGTGCTACGCCGGTCGCACATTGGCAGAGCTGCGAGAGTATGCGACGCGCGTGCTAAAAGACGAAGAGCTCGAGAGTCGTCTCAACGGCGAAGTCGGGCCGATCATCGCTTGGGCCAGAAACCTGGGGCTGCGTCTGGTTCTGATCTCGGCGTCGCCGCGCGTGGTGATCGACGCGGCCGGCGCGTTCTGGGGCTTTGGAGCCGCGGACATCGCGGCAGCCACGCCCGCCGTCGAAGCCGGGCGAGTGCTGCCGCGCTTGGTAGGGCAAGTGCCCTACGCCGAAGCCAAGCTCAGCGCGGGTCGTGAGCTGTTCGGCAAGCTGCGCTGGTTGGCGGCCTTCGGCGATAACGTATTCGACATCGACATGCTGCAAGGTGCCGAGCTCGGCATTGCCGTGCGACCGAAGCCGAGGCTCGAGACCGAGCTGGCAGCGCTCGGGCTGCGTCTGCTCGAGCGCGGCTCCGGTGCGTCACGTTCGAGCGCGCGCTAGCTGCTCGCGAGCTAGCCGCTCGCGCGCGATTCGCGCGGCCTGCACCATGTTGCCGAGCGCCGGCATGACCTCCTCCCAGCTGCGCGTCTTGAGCCCGCAATCCGGGTTGACCCACACGCGATCGGGGTCGAGCGCTGACAGCGCACGGTCGAGCAGCTCCAGCATTTCGCCGGTTGTCGGTACGCGCGGAGAGTGAATGTCCCAGATGCCCAAACCCAGCTCCGTGTCGTAGCCCGAGCGCGCGAACGCTTCGGCCACGTCCATGGCACTGCGGGCGGCCTCCAGCGAAATCACGTCGGCGTCTAGCGCGCGAATGGCCTCCACCAACTCCGAAAATTCGCTGTAGCACATGTGCGTATGGATCTGCGTCTCGGGGCGCACCCCAGCGGTGGCCAGGCGAAAGCACGCGACGCTCCAGTCGAGGTAGCGCGCCTGGTCGCGCTGGCGCAGCGGCAAAGCTTCGCGAAACGCCGGCTCGTCGACTTGAATGATCGCGATACCGGCGGCTTCGAGATCCGTAACCTCGGCGCGCAGTGCCAGCGCCAGCGCGCGGCAAGAGTGCTCGAGCGGCTCGTCGTCACGCACGAACGACCATTTGAGCATCGTCACCGGACCCGTCAGCATGCCTTTCACCGGGCGACTACTGCGGCTCTGCGCGTAGCTCGCCCAGCGCACGGTCATGGGCTGTTTGCGCTCGACGTCGCCGAATAAAATCGGCGGCTTGACGCAGCGTGAGCCGTAGCTCTGCACCCAACCTTCGGCGGTCACGAGCATGCCTTCGAGTAGCTCTCCGAAGTATTCGACCATGTCGTTCCGCTCGGCCTCGCCGTGCACCAGCACGTCGAGCCCCAGCTGTTCTTGGCGGGCGAGCGCGGTGTCGACGAAGCTACGCAGCTGCTGCTCGTAGTCGCCGCCGGCAATTTGGCCCGATTTGTGGCGGGCCCGCAGCTCGCGCAGCTCGGCCGTTTGCGGAAAGGAGCCGATGGTGGTGGTCGGTAGCGGCGGCAGCCGCAAGGCGATGCGCTGCCGAGCACGGCGCGCCGCAGCCGGCAGGCTGCGACTGAAGTCAGCTTCTTTGAGCTGCGTGAGGCGAGCGCGCAACTCCGGATTATGAAGCCGCGTCGACGCCCGACGTCGCGCGACGATCGCGCGGCTGGCAGCGAGCGGCTCGGCCACGGCGGCGCGCCCGTGTCGGAGCCCAAGCGCGAGCACAGCAAGCTCATCCAATTTTTGTCGGGCAAAGCTGAGCCAGGGCCCAATTTCCGAGTCGAGCTCGCGCTCGCTTTGCACGTCCACCGGCACGTGCATCAGCGAGCACGTCGACGAAATCAACAGGCGTTTAGGACCGAGCTCGGCGAGCAAACTTTCGGCCAAGTCGAGCCGAGCTTCCAGGTCGGCGCGCCAGACGTTCCGACCGTCGATCAGCCCGACCGAGAGCGCTTGGTCCGAACGCAAGCGGCGAGCTAAAATACGCGCCTCGTCCGGGGCCAAGAGCGCGTCGACGTGCAGCGCGCACACCGGCAAATCTAGCGCAATTTCCAGGTTTTCACGCAGGGGCCCGAAGTACGTCGCGAGCAGCAAGTGAAGCCCGCCTTTGGCCAAGCTCGCGTAGGCGGTTCGAAACGCCGCTGCCGCCGACTCCGGCAGGTCCGTCGACAGGCAGGGCTCGTCCATCTGCACGGTCGTCACGCCCAGCTCTCTCAAATCAGCCAGTAGCGCTGCGTAGGCTGGCAACAGGTCCAGCAGCCGTTCGAGGGGAGCCGTGTGCTGCGCGTCGTCTTTTGCCAGCAGCAGGAAGCTTACCGGACCCAGCACCACAGGTCGCGGCACGAAGCCCAACCTCCGCGCCTCCGCCACCTGCGCGAAGAGGCAGCCGCGCTCATAGCGAAATGCGGCGCCGCGTTCCAGCTCAGGAACCAAATAGTGGTAGTTCGTATCGAACCACTTGGTCATTTCGAGCGGCCGCGCCTCGGCACGCTCGCCCGAGCCATGCGTGGTTTTGCCGCGCGCCATCAAAAAATACGTATGCAGGTCGCGAGCAGCCGCCGCGCCTCCAAAGCGCTCCGGAATCACGCCGAGCTGCAGCCCGAGCTCCAGCACGTGATCGTAGAGCGCGAAGTCACCAACCGCGACCCAGCTGGCGCCCGAGCGGCGCTGGGCCTCCCAGTTTTCTCGGCGGATTTCGGCCGCTTGGCGCAAGAGATCAGCTTCAGTGCTGCGACCTGCCCAGTAGCGCTCCAGCGCCCATTTCAATTCACGCCGGCTACCGACGCGTGGATAACCCAGAATGCCGCTCGCGATTTCGACCATACGCATGACCTCGTGCTCGGTGCGGTTTGTACGGGCACAGCGCCGCTCGAACAATCGCAACGTTTTCAAGCCGCTTGAGCAAAACGACAGCCCTCGCGTCCGCTACACCGAAGCTGGTAGCTTGCTCGGGTGATCCTCGAGAGTCGCCACTTGCAAACGGTCGCCGCCGTGGCCGAAACCGGCAGCCTCACGGCCGCTGCCAAACGGCTGCACCTCACCTTGTCGGCGGTCTCGCACCAACTCCGCGAGCTCGAGTCGCTGTTCGGCGTGTCGCTCTTCGATCGCAAAGCCCGCCCGATCAAGACGACGCCGGCTGGCGAACGGCTCCTGCAATGTGCGCATCAGATACTGCCTTTGCTCGCGCAAGCCGAAGCCGATGTGCTGGCCCTTGCCGGGCAGCAGCCCAACGAGCGCCTATTTCTAGCGCTCGAATGCCACAGCTGCATCGAGTGGCTGCTACCGGCGCTCGACGAGCTGCGCTTGGCGCGGCCCGAGCTCGACGTCGATTTGCGGCTCGGCCCGCGCTTCGATCCCATTCCCGCGCTGCTGGCGCGCGAGGTCGACGCCGTGCTCAGCACCGATCGCACCCCGGATCCCGAAGTGCATCACAGCGCGCTCTTTCGTTACGAGATCGTACTGCTGATGAGCCTTGACCATGCGCTGGCCGGGCGCGCTTTCGTCGAGCCGAGCGATCTCGAACGAGAGCCGTTCGTGACTTACCCGGTCGAGCTCACGCGCCTCGATTTCTACACGCGCTTTTTGCGTCCCGCCGGCGTCGAGCCACAGGTCGCACGCACGGCCGAGCTGACAAGCGTGCTGGTACAACTGGTCCGTAGCCGTCGTGGACTGGCCGCGTTGCCGCGCTGGGCAGTCGCGGACGAGCTAGGGCGTGGCGGTCTCACGGCGCTGCAGCTCGGTCGCGGGGGCCTACACAGCGAGGTCCTACTTTCGACCCGCGCCTCCGACACCGACACCCCTCTCATGCAAGCGTTCCTGGCCGTCGCCCGCCGCGTCAGCCGCACGGCGCTCGAAGGCATCACCCCCATCGGTTAGCCTCAGGTGGAGTTCTCCCCGCCTCCCAGCCTGCGGGCTCAATTCGCTTTCTCGCGCGCGATGGGCTTGCCGGGCCGGCGGCGGCCGGCTACTTCTAGCCGATTATCATGCCGTCTCGCGTCTCGAAGCTCGCCGCGCTCATCCTTCCGGTCGTCCTGCTCGCTGCCTGCGCCGACGAGGCGCCGCCGGCCAAAACGGCCGACGACCGGCCGGCGACCGAAGAGCATCACGGCAGCAAGCTGTCGGTTTCGAGCGAGATCGGCGGCCTTGACGAAGAAAAGGTCAACGCGGCCTTCGAATCGAGTCTGTCGGGGCTCGAGCGTTGCCTGAACCAGGGTGCGTCGCGCGTCGAATTTCTGGGCGGCTCGGTCAGCTTCTTCGTGAAAATCGACATGCAGGGCAAGGTCGACGGCGCCTACCTCGAGAAATCGACGCTGGGCGATCGCGACACCGAAAAGTGCATGCTCGACGCGGTTCGCTCGAAGCACTGGCCCAAGCCGGTCGGCGGCGAGCACGGCCTGGCGCGCAAGTCGTTCGACTTCGATCCGCCCAACGACGTGCGCGCCCCCGCCGAGTACGACCACGACCACCTGGGGCGTGGCCTGGACAAAATCTCCGGCAAGCTCGCCTCCTGCAAGAGCGCCAAGGGCGCGTACGAGGCCACCATGTACGTCGCAACCGATGGCTCGGTGCTGTCCGCCGGCGTCACGCCGCCCAACGAGGACGGTGAGGGGTCGGTCGATTGCCTGGTTTCCACGCTAAAAGGCGCAGCCTTTCCTTCGCCTGGCAGCTGGCCTGCCAAGATCACCTTCACGTTGTAAGCTCGGCGCCATGACGGATGGCGCTCCGATCTCGCTGCGCGGCAAGCGCGCGCTCGTCACTGGCGCAGGCCAGCGCGTCGGCCAGGCCATTGCGCTCTTGCTCGGTGCCGAAGGCATGGACGTGGCCGTGCACTACCGTGAGAGCCGGAGCGGCGCCGAGCGGACCGCCGAGCAGATCCGTAGCAGCGGTGGTCGGGCCGTTACCCTGGCCGCCGATCTGAGCAGTCGCAACGCCGCGCGCGCTCTGGTCGATGACGCCGTGGCCAAGCTCGGGGGGCTGGACCTGCTGGTGCCGAGTGCCGCCAACTTCGAGCACGTGGCGGTCGACGACGTCGATGACGACGCCTGGGATCGCAGCTTGGACCTGAACCTGGCCTCGCCGTTTGCGCTCGTGCGGCGCGCGCTGCCGGCCCTGCGCCAGAGCCACGGCACGATCGTCTTCATCAGCTGCTCCAGCGCCACCGTGCCGATGCGCGGCTTCTTGCCTTACGTCGTCTCCAAAGGCGCCGTCAAACACCTGATGAAGACGCTAGCTCTCGAGCTTGCGCCAGAAATCCGCGTCAACGCGGTCGCGCCGGGCACCGTGATGCCGCCGCCAAGCTACGACGCAGCAGCCGTAAAACGCCTGTCCCGCGCCATCCCGCTGGGCAAGGTGGGCAGCCCCCAAGACATCGCGCGCGCCGTGGTATTTTTGGCAAGCTCGCCTTTCATCACCGGCCACGAGCTAGCCGTCGACGGTGGTCGCAGCGTGGCGCGGTCCGAGCATTTCGGTTGAGCAGCCCGCTAGCCGCGCTAGGCTGCGCGCTCCATGCCGCACCGTGAAGAGCGCAGCTATTCCATCGAAGTGAACCTGGTGGCGGAGTTCGACGACAGCTACGAAGGCGACGAAGACGGCTTCGCGTGGTTCGAGCGCTTCGAGTCCGGACTCAAGCAGAACCTGACGGCGGCCGTGACCGAAGCGCTCCGCGCCGACCCGCGGTTCCAACTCTTGGCGGCTCCGCGCGGTAAGGATCCCGAGCGCACGCTCGAGCTCGAGCTGCGCTTCAAGGCACGCTAAAACCGAGCACGATTTCCGCGGCTTGGGCGGGACGAGCCGGCTCGACGCCCGGCGCTGACACGGCCGCGCCGAAAGCTGCCGGCGCCGCTGAGGCAGCCGCTGGCTCGTCAGCCGCGAGTGGCTGGAAGCGATCAGGGCCGATGGCGTGCTCGCCCAGCGCCGTGACGAGCTGCGACACGGCGACGGCGTCGCCTACGGCCGACGCGTCTTCGACGCGCAGCTTGGTTTGCTTGTGCAGCTGCATGATGCGCGACACGGCTTTGAGCAGCGGCTCTGCCTCCGGCTTCACGCCGCCGCCCTCCGCCAGCAGCTTGTCGCGCGGCACGCGCAAGACGACAGCGCCCTGCTCGGCGTCGAGCACGTATTCACCAGTCGCGACCGGCTCGGCAAGCGCCAGCGCCAGGTCGCGAGTCAGCCGAGCCAAGCTCCGCCCGCGCGTCGCTTCGACGCCCAGCGAAGCTTCGGCCTTCGCTTTGTCATCGTGGAAAGTCTGCAGGTGGCCACCGACACGCGCGAGCTCGCCCCGCAGTTGCTCGACCAGACCTTCGGCCTGCTCACGCTGTTTGCCCTGCGTCAGGCTGTCGAGCTCGGCTTGCGAAAGCGCCTGCTCGCGCTCGTCGAGCGCGCGCGCTGCCTGTTCGGCTTGCGTACGAAGCTGCTGATTTTCGGCCTGGAGCTGGGCGACCTGGTATTCGGCGCGCCGCCTGCCCTCGAGCTCGACCTGCCCTGCTGATTGCGCCTCCTCGAAGCGCGTGACCGGCACGCAGCCCGAGAAAACGCCGAGCAGGAGCAGCAGCGCGAGCTGCCTGGGCGAGACGCGCGCGCGTCTCCACCATAGCGAAAGCCGCGTCGAGAGCCAGGCCACGGTCAACCAATCGAAAGTTAGGGGGATCGTCACGTTCCTCTTTCATCCTCAGCCAAGACACACGCCGCGTAAGTTCAATACGTCGAGGTGCTCGGCCAGCGTGAGCCGGTCCACGTCGGAGATGCGCACGAACTTGAGCGCTTGCTGCGAGCCGCGCACCCAGATCGGGCGTGCCAGCGCACGCAGCGGACGAATGCGCTCCGGCAGCAGCATCTCGAGGCGCATCAGGAGTGGATGGCTCGGTGCCTCGCGCCCGCGATCGACGATGATGCCGCTCGCCGAAATCTCGATGCCGCGACAATGCGAGACGAAGCCGCCGTTTCTGGCAACGACGCGAAAGTCTGTGCGTGCTCTGAGTCCGACTCGATTCAGCATGACCGCGAACCTCCGGGAACTTGCAAATGGTCTGGCATAACCTGCATGTAGGTCAAGTTCTTACATGACCCTACCTTTTGCTTCATTAAGCGCATGTCCCAGAACTTGCCCGAAGTCGGACTGAAGACGCTTAAATCTGCGGCGAGGATGAAACGGCGGCGCAAACAGCTCGGGCTTTTAACCCTGCTCCTGACGGCGGTAGCCGCGGGCTCGGCAGGCGCCGCGCCGCGGTCGGACGGACCTGAATCCGAGCTGGCAGCGCCAACCAAGGCCGCAGCAGCGACGTCGCCGCCCCACGCGCACGGCCCGTCGACGCTCGACCCGTCGCTGGATCACGCGGCCGAACGTTTGCTGCGCGCCGCCAAGCCGGTCGAAGGCGCGATCGTCGCGCTCGACCCAAGGACCGGCCGGGTGCTGGCCTTTCACGCGATCGCTGCGAGCGGCTCCGGCTTCGAGGTGCTGACCTCTGCGCGTCTGCCGGCGGCGAGCCTGTTCAAGGTCGTCACGACCACGGCGCTGTTCGAGTCGACCTCCGTCAGTCCTCAAGATCATGTTTGCATCAACGGCGGCGTGCACGGCATCGAGCGCCGACACCTCGAGCCTGCCCGCGGTCCCGGCAGCGAGTGCGGCCGCTTCGCGTGGGCGCTCGGCCACAGCAAGAACGCAGTGTTCGCCCAGCTCGCAACCCGCCTGCTCAGCCGCGAAACGCTGATGGGCATCGCCGAGCGCCTCGGCTTCAACAGCAAGCTGCCGCTCGACGACGGCGAAGAGAGCGCCGAGCTTGGCCGGCTGACTCTGCCGTACAACGACCTGGAGTTCGCGCGCGCCGCCGCCGGCTTTCAGGGCAGTAGCCTGTCGCCGCTCGGGGCGGCTTATCTGATGACGTTGATCGCCCGCGGCGGCGCACCGGTGCCTCTACGTTTGCATGACGTCGTCGCCGAGCCGGCGAGCGACGACGAAGACGCACCGGCGGCGCCACGCCCCTCGCCTGCCTTCTCGCCCAGGACGGCACAGCGACTCACCCGCATGCTGGAAGTCACCGTCGAAACTGGCACCTCACGCGGCGCGTTCACGGCGCCGGACGGCAAGCGCTACCTGCCCGGCATCCGCGTCGCGGGCAAAACCGGTACGCTCCGCCCCGAGCAAGGCGAGGACACGATGACCAGCTGGTTCATCGGCTTCGCGCCAAGTCGGAGCCCGGAGATCGTCGTCAGCGTAATGCTGGTGAACGGTCACACCTATCGCCGAAAGGCCAACGAGCTGGCGCGCGATCTGCTCCGGACGTATTTCCACGCGCACGGGCATGCGCAGTCGGTGAGCGATCCGTTTGCGCCACAGGCGCCCGAAGCGCTCGCCGCGGCTGCCCCCGAGTGATACCGTTCGAGGTGAATGCGGCAAGTCTCGCGCTCCAGGGCTGCAGTGGGGCTCGCGCTGGGCTTGCTCGGGCTGCTGAGCGCGTGCACTAGCCCGGGCTCCGAACGCATCGTGGGACCAAACGGCTCGGCCATGGCCCACGTGCACTGCGGCTCCGAGCAGGGCGAATGCTTTCGCATCGCTGGCGAGCTCTGCCCAAGCGGCTACGAAATGCAGCCGGTGTTGAGCGGCACTGACGGGAACTTCCTGGTGCGCTGTCGGGTCGCTGCAGCTCGGGTCGGGACGGCGCCGTGCGCCACGCCGCCGCCAGCCGTCGTCACGACGACCGAGCCAGCCGTCATCGCCCGAGCCACGCCTTCCTCCTCTCACCTGGCTGGCAGCAGCGCGGCAACCACGGATCGCTGGCCGCCCGCGACCGAGCCCTGGCCCACGACCAACCCGTGGCCTCCCCCGGAAAAGACCAGCGCCGCCGCGCACGCTCCGGGCAAGACACCGACCACGCCAACCGGCGACGTCGACCTCGGCTACTGACAGGCGGAGTTGCCGTAGGGCTCGAGCTAGCTGCCGATCGAAAGCACGAGCCTGACGACTCCGTAGCCGACGAGAGGCCCTGCGATCCACAGCGCTCGCACGGGCCCGAGCCGAAACGCCTCGCCGTTGACGGTGGAGTAAATGGCGTCCGCGATCATGATCGCTAGGCCCACGCCAATCAGTCGCAAAGCGGGCATCAAGCGCGTGAGCACGGTGTCCATGGTCGGCGCCTCGCTGGGCATGGCGCGCACGTTGGGGCTGCGCGCGACGCGACCCGCTAGCGCCAGATTGTTGGGCGGCGGAGATTGCGGCGACGAACGCGGCCCGGGACCGGATTTCACTTGCTCCGACAGGTCACCGCGCATCACCGAAATGTGCATGTCGTCGTCCGCGGCAGTGTCGAGCAAGCGCCCGCCCTGACCGGAAGGCGGCTTCGCCTTGGCCGGTGGGCTCGCCACCGGCTTGGGCGCGGCGGGCGGCGGTAGGCCCAAAGTCAGCTCCGGAAACAGCTCCGCCCCCGGCACACGGTTCGTCGCGTCAACCGCCGTGAGCAGGCTCGACATCTGGCCGGTAGCCGACGGTCCAGGCGGCGGCATCGAATCGTGCGTGGCGCTCTGCGTGATCGTGATGCGCGGCGTGGCGTACCCGGCAGCCGCCTCGAGCTCGTCCCAAAACGCGCCGATGTCGTGAAAGCGATTCACCGGATCGACGGCCAGCGCCTTGCGAAAGGCTGCCTCTGCGCGATCGGGCAGGCTGACGCCGAAAGTGAGCGGCGTCGGTCGCTCCTGCTCGTTGATGCACGCGCCCATCACCGCCGGCGCGTCGCCGTCGAACGGAGCCCGGTTGGTGAGCGCCTCCACGGCGCAGAGTGCAAAGCCCCATACGTCCGTCCACGGCCCCGTCTGACCATAGCGCTTCGGCAGCCACTGCTCCGGCGCGCCGTAGGCGGGCGTGAACGCGGCGATGCCACCTTGTTCGGCCGAGACACGCCCGACCATCTGCGTCGCCGCGCTCCGCACCTTGCCGATCCCGAAATCCAAGATCTTGAGCGCCTCTTGGCCGTGCACCTTGGCCAGGAACAAATTCTCGGGCTTGAGATCGCGGTGCAGAATCGACAGCTGCGTGCCGCCAGGCCCCGGAAACTTGTGCGCGCACTCCAGGCCACGCACAACCGGTCCCATCATGCGCACGACGCGCGCCAAATCGAGCGGAGGTTTACCGGCTGCACGCCGCCGCTCGATCACGGCATCGAGCGATTCGCCGTCCAGCCACTCGAGCGCGATGAACGGCACGAACGGATGCTTGGAGGTCTCGAGGGTACCGACGTGCAGCGGGCGGACGACGCTCGGAATCAGCGCCGAGAGCCGAAACAGCACCTCGCCTTCCTCCTGAAACTTCTGCAAAAACGCCTGGCGCTGCTCGGCCGAGAAGGCGCCGGGAATCTTCAAGCACTTGAGCGCCACGGCAGCCTTGAAGCCCTCGTGATGCGCCCGGTACACCACTCCGAAGCCGCCCTCGGCAACGACACGTTCCACTCGGAACACGGCCGCTTGCAGCGAGCCGACGATCCCGAAGACGTCCTCTGCCATCCTGCCAGGCTAGACGGACTTACTGGCTAGCGCTAGCTGGGGCAGGGCCCGGCCCGACAAGACATGTAGGTCTTGGAAGAACAGATCACGATCGGCGAGAGCAGCCACGACCCACGAGACCAAAGCGGCGAGACCCGCGCCCGCTGCCTGGTAGCCCGCTAGGGTCGCGTAGCCCTGCTGAAAACCTGCTCGGGCAAGACCCACTGGTGAAAACTTGACTCAACGGTCATGGAAAACGCCTCTGAAGGACCCTAGTGCAGCGCAAACCACATGCCATGAACTAGGCAATCCGGCGCCGCCGCCCGCGCGCCCGGAACGCCCAGAGCAGGCCGAGCAAGGCTACGCCGGTCGCGGGCCCCGTTTCTGCGAGTCGCTCGGCTCCGGCGCCACGAATGGCGCAGCTGCTTTTGCCTGCCGCCGCAGCGGCAGCGCTGCCGCCCGAGCCGCCGGCTCCGCTCGGCAGGGTGGGTTTGGCGACCAAGCCCAGGCCCAAATCGGGAATGGGCGTCTTCACCACGACGTCCGGTTTGATCTGGGTGTGGCTCTTGCGCGTAAGATCGTCGGCAATCCACGTTTTGCGGAGGATGTGCACGTCACGCCCGGCTTTGCCCCACTTGTAGCGGTCAGGGTCTTTGCAGTCGATGACCGGCAGCCAGGGGTGAAAGTTGTTGTAACGAATCTGCAGCCGGTTGCCGTCGCCGCTCTTGATCTCGGTGCTGGCGTCGCCGTCTTTGCCCTTGGGCTGTGCGGTGCCGCCGCTCGCCGCAGCGGCAGTGCCAATCTGCGGGTCGTTCGGCAAGCCCTTGGCGTCGTAGCGGTAGTGCAAGCGCGACACGACGTATTTGTGACGGGCGACCAGCGCCTGCCGTTCGACCACGGTGGCGCGCTCGTCCTTGAAGACCTTGATGCGATCTTTCTTGTCCTTGGGCTTCAGATCTTTGATCGAGTCCTTGAACGCCTTCTCTTGATCCTTGGTGAGCTCGGGCGGCTTGGGGTGGCGCTCGGCCTCGGGCACTGATTTTTCGAACACGTCGGCGCCCAGGCTGAGCAGCTCGCTGATCATCAGCGGCTCCGTCGCGCAAGGTTGGCCGCAGCCGTCGGCCGTCCACGCAAACTCCGACAAGAACGCTTGCGGATGCTTCTGCAGGATCAGGTCATAGAGCGCGTTATAAAACTCGCCCATGCGCTCTTTCGCCGAAAAGTCGATGGTCACGTTCGTCGGCGGAAAGATCGTCTTGTAATTCTTGGTCTCGTAGCGCGACTCCGGGTCCAGCACGTAGATGATGAGCTCCTGCTCCTTGGGCGCGTTCAGCAGCCCCAAACGGCTCGGAATCGTGTCGAACGGTTGCGTGGTCGCAAAGCGAACCGGTGAGAGCTGCGCGCGATCTCCGCCGACCAGCTCGATGCGCTTGGCGTCGACCTCTGCCACGAGCGGCTTCAGTGCGGCGTAAGGCTTGAGCGCAGCGGCGGCGCCCTCGGGCGCCTTGTAGCCGTGGCTGGTGAGCCAGGCTGTCACGTCGGCGCCCGCGTCGAGCAGCGTGAATTTGTATTCGCCTTCCTTTTGCTTGGCGTTCACGTCGAGGAACAGTTCCTTGGCGGGCTTGAGCGCAGCGCCCTCGGGCGTCGGCGCTCCGCCACCCAAATCGCCGCCAGCCGCGCCGGAGACCTTGAGGTTGCGCTCCCACTCCTGCTCGACCGGTCCGGGATCGCACGGGTCTTGTTCCCAGTACTCGTGGAAGCGCGGCGCGCTGAGCGAATCGAGCCGGTCGATGAAGTCGCGCTTGAGGGTCGTAACCTTGTCAGCCGTCACGTCGGCTGGCACGAGCATGATCAGAGCAAAGCCTTCGAGGGGGCCCTCGTAATCGGGCATGACGCTGACCACCGTGTCCGTGCCCCGCTTCATGACGGCGATCTGCGTCGAATAGGTCTTGATCGGGTCCGCCTTCTTGGACGCAAAGAACCCAGGGAAAGCAGATGCGGGTCGCGAGCCCGACAGGACGGCCAGCGCGAGAGTCGCCGCGCCGAGCAGGCGGGCGGGTGAGGCAAGCTTCATGGCGGGCGAGACGTTACACCAAGCCACGCTTCAAATTCCACTGTAGCTGTGAGCGAAAATCAGCCGGTTTCGCACCGCTCTGCGGGGCTCGGGGCCCCGCTTCTGGTAGCGATCGGGGACCGATGAACGGGTCCATCGACCTAGCGCGAGTCCAGGCAGCGCTCCGCCAAGCCTCGGGCCGCGAGCTTTTGCGCCCGCGTCACGCGGCAGTGGCACTGCTGCTCGCCGACACTGACGGCTCCGGCTCGCTGTCGGTGCTGCTCGTGCGCCGAACCGAGCGCGAGGGCGATCCGTGGTCGGGGCACATGGCGCTGCCGGGTGGTCACGCGCAGCCCGAAGACGCCGATCTGCTGCAGACCGCACTGCGCGAAACGCTCGAAGAGGTCGGAATCGACCTCGCCCGCGCGGAGCTGCTGGGCGTGCTGGATGACGTGAGCCCGATGCGCTCATCGGAGATAGCCGTGCGGCCGTTCGTGTTTTCGCTGAGCCGAAAGCCCGAAGCTCGCCTGTCCACCGAGGTGGCCGAAGTCGTCTGGGTGGGGCTCGATGACCTGGCAACGGGCGTCTTGCAGAGCACGCGCGAGGTTCAGCTGCGGGGCACGACGCTGAGCGTGCCCGCCTTCGTGGTCGAAGAGCGCGTGGTATGGGGTATGACGTTCCACTTGCTGCAGCAGCTATGCGCGAAGATCCTGGAGCTTGCGTAGCGCTTGGACGGAGCCGCCCACGATGCTAGAGCCCGCCCGCATGCCGCCTGTCGCTCGCACCGAGCTCGACCCAGAAGCCGCGTGCCGCACCTGCGGACGTCCGCTGCTCGATGGCAAATCGGTGTGCGAAGCCTGCGGCGCCGCTCACGGAGAGGCCAGTCGCTGCCCCCACTGCGACGCGCTTTCGGACGTGGAAAGTCACCCGGCGCTGGGCTTTCGTTGCCTGGTTTGCGGTGGGCCGCGCATCGCGCTCGACGTCGCGGGGGTGACACCCAGCGCGCCGACACAGGCGCTGCTGAAAGCCGCGGGTCACGAGCAAACCAAACACGTGATGTTCTCGGCGGCCGGCTTCTTGCTCGTCGGCATGGGCGCGCTGGCGCTGCTGATCGCAACGGCGGTGGTTTCGACGGCCGCGCCCGCGTTGGTAGCGACGCTGGCCACCTATTTGGGCGCCGGCACGCCGCTCGTTGCCGGGCTGCTCGCGCTGAGCCGAGCGGCGGCGGCGCGCCGGCTGCGGGGAGAGTCGCTACGCGCGGCGCAGATCAGCGCGCTTTGCGACGTGCAAGCCGTGACGGGCGTGCTCAAGGCCGAGCGCGTCGGGCAACTGCTGCGCGTGAGCCCCGAGCGAGCCGAGCTGCTCTTGGCCGAAGCCAGCGTGAGCACGCTACTCGACCAGGCGCCAGCGCCACGCCTGCGCGTCGAAGCGCTTGCGCCAGCCGCGCCACCGCCCGCTGGAGCGCGCACAGAAACCGCGACCGAGCCGGGCGAGCCGCCCGCCAGAACCGAGCGCGGCGATACGGAGACCTGAGCCTTGAGCCGAGCTAGCAAAATCATTCACTCGTTTGCCGTGGCCGACATCTTGGTGCTCGCCTACCTGCTCGAGCTCAACGTGGCGGTGCTGATCGCCGCGCCCAGCCCCTTCAAGCTGCAAAGCCTGCTGCAAGTTTTGTGGCTCTTAGCCACGTATTTCGGCTGCTTGGCGCTGGTGCGCGGCGGCGCCGTGGGCGGAGGCATCTGGCCGGCGCTGCTGTATCGCGTGGGCATCTACGGCACCGTACAGTCGAGCTATTTCTTCTTCAAACACCTGCTTCCCGTCGTCAATCCGGGGTCGCTCGACCATCGGCTGTTCAGCTTGGACCACTTGCTGTTCGGCTTCGAGCCGGCGGTGTGGGCCGACCAGTTCGTGACGCCGCTCACCACCGAGTGGTTCGCTTTCTTTTACTTCTGCTACTTCTTCCTGCTGGCCGCGCACATCTTCCCGATCGTGTTCGGCTCACGCGATCAAATGCTGCTCGGCGAGTTCATGCTAGGCATGCTGATCATCGTCTGCCTCGGCCACACCGGGTACATCCTGGTGCCGGGCTTCGGTCCGTTTCGCGCCTTCCCCGAGCTGTTCAAGCACCAGCTACCGAGCGGGCTGTGGATGGACTTGGTTTGGTCCACCGTGCGCACGAACGGCGCCATGAAAGACATCTTCCCCTCGCTGCACACCGCAGGGCCATGCTTCATCGCCATGTTCTCGTTTCGAAACCGCGATCGGCTGCCCTTCCGCTATACCTGGCCGCTGCTCACGTTCTTCGCCGCGAACATCATCGGCGCGACCATGTTCTTGCGCTGGCACTACGTGATCGACGTGTTCGCCGGCTTTGCCCTGGCCACCATCGCCGCGCTGGTCTCGCCCCTCGTCACGCGCTGGGAAGTTGCGCGTCGCCAGGCGGGCGGGTTGCCCCCTTTGGTGCCCCTCTTCGGCTCCGGCAGCGCGCAGGGCAGCGCGCCCGATAATGTCGGACGCGCTGCCGCCTAGCGCTGGCGCCTACTTCTCGAAGACCTGAGCTGCGGCCACGCCGGAGCCCTGCGAAACCGTCATCACGACCTTGACCATGCCGCTCATCGGGAACGCCCACTTGAAGCAGTTCGGCTTGTCACCGACGATGGCCGTCGAGGCCACGGTGTTGTCCGCCGCCATGGTCACCGCGGGCAAACCGGGCAAGGGCAGCGCCGGCACCAGCGAAATGTCCAGGTTCGCAACCGGCGGCAGGCCAACGCCCACGACCGTGTAACACTTGCCCGGATTCATCTGCACCTGCGCCTCGAGCGTCTGGCCAGTCTGGAAGTTGCCGGCGATGGCCGAACCGACGGCCTTCGCGCCCGCGGGCGCGTGCTGCGTGCCGAGCGGCGCGATCAGCTGAGTGGCGGCTTGAGCCGCAGTCGGATCGAGCGCTTGCGCCGTCGGGCCGCTCGCCGTCGTGGCGACGCCCGGGATGCCGGCCGGCGCCGTACCTGCTGGAGCGGGCGTCGTGGCTGCAGGCGCGGTCGCGACCGGCGCCGCGCCTGGTGCGGCGCCCGGCGCGCCGACGGTCTGGCACAGCCGGCCGTCGTAAATCTGGCCCGGCGGACACTGCACTGCTTGAGGCTGACCGGTTTGGGCGTTCTTGTCGTCGCCGCCGCAAGCCGCGAGCAAGCAGGCGCCGCTCAATACAAGGAAGCTCTTCGAGATGGTTCGAGACATACCGTTTCTCTCCTCTGTGGCACGCGCCACGCCGCCGCATCGGGCAGGGCCCGTTTTCTAGTCGAAATACAGCAAAGCCAGAAGGCCGAAGTGGGGCGCGCCCCATTTCAGGCCTTCAAGCCACAAAACGCGCGACCGTAGCGCTCCTTACAGGTCGGGTAGGCCTGTCCCGCGGGCAATGCGCGAGCCCGGAGGGGCTGCCCGCGCAAACCCGGCCTGCAAACCTGACGCTGGAACCCTAGCGGCTCGAGATTTTTTTCACAAAGAGCTCAGGCGATCAGGAGGGCGAGAAAGAGCCGAGAATTTGGGGTTCGAGCCGCTCCATGACGAACGGCATCATCACGAGAGCGTACGTCAGCGGAGGCTGCGAAAACCCACAAAAACTCCCGATCTCCCGATCTCTTTGTAAAGTCCCAAGCGACTGCGGCTCGGGCGCGCCGACGGCACCAAAATTGGGAGGGCCTGCCGGCGCGCTGCTCGTCGGCTCAGCGGGAGCAGAAGCCTTCGTAGTCGATGTACTCTTTGATGGTCGGGTTTTCGCCGCAAGTGGGGCAGGTTTTGTCGCGGCGCAGCTTCAGCGTGCGAAACGTCATTTTGAGCGAGTCGTACGTGAGCAGACGACCCTTCAAGACGTCACCGGCGCCGAGGATCAGCTTGATGGCTTCGGTGGCTTGGATGACACCGACGACCCCCGGCAAGATGCCGAGCACGCCGGCTTCGGCGCACGACGGCGCCAAGTGCGCGGGCGGGGGCTCCGGGTACAGGCAGCGATAGCAGGGCCCGTCGAACGGCATGAAAGTCGTCACCTGTCCGTCGAAGCGGAAGATGCTGCCGTGCACGACCGGGATCTTGTGGAACAGCGAGGCGTCGTTCACGAGGTAGCGCGTCGGGAAGTTGTCGCAGCCGTCGACGATGCAGTCCCAGCCCTCGCCGAAGATGCGGTCGACGTTGCTGGCGTTCACGCGCTCTTGGAACTTGACGACCTTCACGTCGGGGTTCAGGTCGTTGATGGCTTTTTCGGCACTGTCGACCTTGGGCATGCCCAGGCGCGACGTGGCGTGAATGATTTGGCGCTGTAGGTTCGAAGCGTCGACGGTGTCGGCGTCGACGATTCCGAGGGTGCCGACGCCAGCCGCAGCCAAGTATAGAGCGGCAGGTGCGCCCAGGCCGCCGGCACCGAGCAGGAGCACGCGACCTTTGAGCAGCTTCTCCTGACCCTTTTCGCCGACCTCGGGCAAAAGGATGTGCCGCGAGTAGCGATCGAGCTGCGCCGGAGTCATCTGCGTCGGCTCTTCGATCGGGTACTTCAGGTCCTTCCAGCGAACGAAGCCCGGGTTGGCGCTGAGCACGTTGGTGTAGCCGAACTCGGCCAACGTCTTGGCCGCGAACGCGCTGCGCGTGCCACCGGCGCAATACAGGACGATCTCCGCGTTCTTGTCGGGCAGCTTTTGCTCGGCCTGCATCTCGAGGTGAGCGCGCGGAATGTGCACGGCGCCGGGGATGAAGCCGGCCCGAAATTCATCCTTCTCGCGCACGTCGACGAGCGTGAAAGGCTTCTCTTTGCGGTGCTCGAGCTTGGCCTTGAGCTCGTCGAGGGTCAGAAGTTTCACGCTTTGCCGAACTTCGGCAAACAGGTCGCTATAGGTCTTAGGCATGGGGGTAGCTGAAGGGCGAGAACCTACGGTTTGGGGGCTTGGGTCGCGTCACCAGGGGTCGAGCAGCAAGTTGCGACGGGGCTTTCGTTTTCGGGGTCGGGGCCCCGAAAACTCACGAGACTAGAAGGAAAAGGCGGGAACCGGAGCGGAAGCGACGGATTCCCGACTTTTCCGATGCAGGAATAGGGAAGACAGTATTTGGCCGATTTGGCGAGTCGTCAAGGGAGCGCGGCGTTCTGGCCGCGGACCCTGATAGAGTTCGCGATTCTGTCGGCTTAATCGACAGGCAAGACCGGCGTTCCAAGGCAAGCGATGGCGCAAAATCGACTGGGAGAGCTCTTAGTTCGCGAGAAGCTGATCAGCCTGCAGCAGCTGCGCAAGGCTCAAGAAGAGCAGAAGAAGTCGGGCAGTAACCTCGGCTACACGTTGGCCAAGCTCGGCTACATCTCGGATGGCGAGATCACGAGCTTCCTGTCGACGCAGTACCGGCTACCGGCCATCAACCTCGATGAGTACGAGATCGACGCCGAGGTCGTGAAGCTCGTCTCGCGCGACGTGTGCGAAAAGCATCGCATCATCCCGGTCTCGCGCTCCGGCTCGTCGCTGATCGTCGCGATGAGCGATCCGACGAACCTGAACGCCATCGACGACATCAAGTTTTTGACCGGCTTCAACGTCGAGCCGGTGGTGTCGAGCGAGACCTCGATCCAAACCGCCATCGAGCGCTACTACAGCGCCGGCCCCTCTTACGAAGAGGTGATGGCCGATCTTGATCTCGGCGACGACGACATCGACTTCGGTGACAGTGAAGAAGAGGTGAACGCCATGGAGCTCGAGCGCGCCAGCGCCGACGCGCCGGTGGTGCGCCTGGTGAACGTGCTCTTGCTGAACGCGATTCGCAAGGGCGCCAGCGACATTCACTGCGAGCCCTACGAAAAGAAGCTACGCATCCGCTACCGCATCGACGGCGTGCTGCACGAGGAGATGACGCCGCCATTGCGCTTGAAAGCGGCGATGGTCAGCCGTCTGAAAATCATGAGCGCGCTCGACATCGCCGAGCGCCGGCTGCCGCAAGACGGACGCATCAAGCTGAAGCTAGGCAAAGGCCGCGAGATGGACTTCCGCGTCTCGGTCTTGCCCACGATGTGGGGCGAGAAAGTCGTCATGCGCTTGCTCGACAAGGGCAACCTGCAGCTCGACATGACCAAGCTCGGCTTCGACGCCGCGCCGCTCGCCGATTTCAAGTGGGCCATCGACCAGCCCTGGGGCATGGTGCTCGTCACGGGGCCGACCGGCTCGGGCAAGACCACGACGCTGTATTCGGCGCTCAGCGACTTGAACAAGCCGAGCGTCAACATCAGCACCGCCGAAGATCCGGTCGAGTACAACCTGCACGGCATCAACCAAGTGCAGATGCACGACGAGATTGGCCTCAATTTCGCAATGGCCCTGCGCGCCTTCTTGCGGCAAGACCCCGACATCATCATGGTGGGCGAGATCCGCGACTTCGAGACCGCCGAAATTGCGGTCAAGGCGTCGCTGACCGGTCACATGGTGCTGTCGACGCTCCACACCAACGACGCGCCGGCCACCATTTCGCGCCTGCTCAACATGGGCGTCGAGCCGTTTTTGATCACGGCCAGCGTGAACCTGGTGCTGGCTCAGCGTCTGGCGCGCAAGATCTGCGTAGACTGCAAGCGCCCGGTCGACATCGACAAGGTGGCCTTGCTCGACATGGGTATGACCGAGGCGCAAGTCGAAGCCAATCCGCAGATCATGAAGGGTGCCGGCTGCACCACCTGCAACGGCAGCGGCTACAAGGGCCGCGTCGCGCTCTACGAGGTCATGCGCTTTCGCGATGATCTGAAAGAGCGTGTGCTTCAGGGCGCTTCGAGCGCCGAGCTGAAACAAGCCGCCATCGCCGGCGGCATGCTCACCTTGCGCATGAGCGGCATCACCAAAATCTTAGCCGGCGTGACCACGCCCGAAGAAATCTTGCGCGTGACCATGAGCGACTGAGCGACGACGAAGTACGCTGCCTGGCCCGAAGCGGACGAACCTCGCCCCCGGGGCCTATTAAAGGCCCCCCCTTCCGCCCCCGGAATCCTCCTCTGTCTCGCCGCCGGTTCGTCCCAGGGCACCGGTCTCCACATCACCCGTATCCGGCATTACTCTAAGCAGCATCTGTGCCAGCCAGGGAGCGGGGAATTCCCCGTGATTATAGGGGCGGAACTGTGCCACTGTGCCAAGTCCCCGGAGGCGCGGGCCACCCGCTGTCATGCTCGCCGCCGCAGCGTGGCGACACGGGCCTATTCGCCGAGGGGCCTGGCCCGGTATCCTGAAAGGCTATGAACGGCGTCGACGAGGGCCTGAAGGTCAATCTGCATCAGCTGCTGCGCGCCATGATCGAGAAGGGCGCGAGCGATATGCACATCACGACCGGCTCGCCGCCGCTCTTGCGCATCGATGGCGCGATCGTGCCGCTCAAGCTTCCGCCGCTCTCGCCCATCGAAACCAAGCAGCTTTGCTACTCGGTGCTCACCGAGGAGCAGAAGATCCAATTCGAAAAGAACAAGGAGCTGGATCTGTCCTTCGGCGTGAAGAGCTTGTCGCGCTTTCGCGCCAACATCTTCATGCAGCGTGGCGCCGTCTCGGGCGCGTTCCGCTCCATTCCGTTCAAGATCTTGTCGTTCGACGAGCTGGGCCTGCCGCAGATCGTGGCGGACCTGGCGGCGCGGCCGCGCGGTCTGGTGCTCGTGACGGGGCCGACGGGCTCGGGCAAGAGCACCACGCTTGCCTCGATTCTCGACAAGATCAATAGCGAGACGCGCCAGCACATCATGACGGTCGAGGATCCGATCGAGTACCTGCACCCGCACAAGCGCTCGATCGTCAACCAACGCGAAGTGGGCAGCGACACCGGCACCTTCAAGCAGGCCTTGAAGTACGTCCTGCGCCAAGATCCAGACGTCGTGCTGGTGGGCGAGATGCGCGACCTCGAGACGATCGAGGCGGCCTTGACCATCGCGGAAACTGGCCATTTGGTGTTCGCCACGCTGCATACCAACTCCGCGATTCAGAGCATCAACCGCATCATCGACGTGTTCCCGCCGCACCAACAGTCGCAGGTGCGCGCGCAGTTGTCGTTCGTGCTCGAAGGCGTCATCAGCCAGCTGCTCTTGCCGCGCGCAGGCGCGCCCGGGCGCTGCCTGGCCATGGAAGTGATGGTGCCCAACGCCGCCATTCGCAATTTGATTCGCGAAGACAAGGTGCATCAAATCTACACGCAGATGCAGGTCGGCCAGCAGAAGCACGGCATGCAGACGCTCAACCAGTCCCTTTACTCGCTGTACGCGCGGCGCTTGATCACGCTCGAAGAAGCCATGGGTCGCTCCAACGACGTCGACGAGCTGCGCATGATGATCGAGGGTCGCGTCTCGGGCGGGGCTCAAGCCGGCTCGCTCCCTCCTAGGTAGCAGAACGAATCAACGGGGCGACGGGGCGAACTTGTTTGTTCGAGCAGGCGACAGGAAGATCCCAACTTCGCTCAACGCGCGGTGACGCTGAAGGCTCACCCGCCCAAAAAGATCTCCCGGCTTCGCGTTGCCCGTCTCCCCGCCTCCCCTGTTTGATTCGTTCTCGCTCGTTGACGCGATGCGCGAGCTGCGGCGCGTTGTGAGTCGAGACGCTACAGGTCGACGACAGCGCGACATCGCCACGACTTGTTTCTGGAGCGTTTCCTGTTTCTGACACTTTGCGTGTCGGATCAGCAAAGAGAGCGGATTTGCTCAGGTCCTCGTCGACGAAACTCGCGCGAAATATTCACGCAACGTTCGGTCGCCTACATCGAGCCTACACAGTGAGCGCCGCACCTCCCCGCGGCCCCTCCACAAAACCCGGAGATTTGCGATGCGAACTAAGATTGCCTTGATAACGTCAATCGCCGCGCTCGGAGCCGTGCTCCCCGGCGCCGCCTGGGCCCAAGACGCAGCGGCACCGCCTGCGGCGCCCGCCCCCGTTGCAGCGGCTCCCACCACGGCCGCTCCTGCAGGACCGCAATCCGCCCCCGCTGCCCCGGCTGAAGCAGCGCCCCCTCCGGCGGCCGCCGCTCCGGCGGGACCGGCCCCGGCCCCGGGCTGGATGCGCATCGACTCTGACTTCTTCGGTCTACAGATGTGGGGCGGCGGCACGCTGCCGCTGGTCGACGGAGTCGGTCTGGCGATGGATCTGTACGTGCTGCAGACGGGACCGTCCGCGAGCATCGATGCGACCACGAACCCACCGTCGTTTTCGTTTACCCCTGGCGGTAGCTACGGTGAATACGACATCGGTCCGGCCATCACCGCCGGTCCGCTCACGCTCACGCCGATGATCGGCATGCAGTTCAACTGGACGATGCGCCACGCGGCAGCGCTCGTGCCGCAGTTCTACGTCACCGGCAGCCTTGGCCCGATGTACACCGAGTTCTGGTTCCAGTTCTACGACTACAAGATGTTCAAGGACTACACGGCCAACCAGATCAACCTGCGCTTGTTCTCCGACTACAAGATCAGCGACTACGTGGCGGTTGGTCCCGAAATCGATCTGAACTACGATTCGAACGGCTACGCCAACGCCGACGGGAAGATCAAGAAGGTCTACAACCTTCCCATCGGCCCGAACGTCATGTTCTCGAACCTCGGCTTGAACAGCTCGCTGCTCGCCTTCGTGGGCTACGAAACCGGCGACCCCACCGGCCAGAAGAACCACGTCGCCGGCCGCCTCACGTACGTGCACAACTTCTGATCCTGCCTCCCCGGATCAGCTAACCCTTACCCGGGCGAGCGTGGTTTGCAGCAACCACCTCGCCCGGCTTTTTTTGTCCGGGCGGCCTCAGCGCATCAGTGCTGGCGGACGTGTGCGCGCGTCAGTCGATGGCGGCAGCCGCCAAAACGTCCGGATTTTTCGGCAATTTCCGCAGCAACGCCGTGACGTACGCTTTGGCGCGTTTGTCTTTGCCCGTCATCAGCGCGCGGGCTACCAGCACGCGCACTGCGATCGACGATTCTTCCGGCGGCAGATCGAGCTTGGTGAGCCGCACCGTGGCCGACGCCGCTTGCTTGGCAGCCACGTCGGTCAGCACCCCGACCCACCCCGAAAGCGGGCCGAGCAGCGACGGATATTTGGCGGCGAGCTGCTTGGCGCCTGCCACGTCATCTTTGCCGAGGAGCTCGTAGACGCGTTCGAGCAAGAGCGGCAGCGCCATGCCGGCTTCGGCGGCGGCCGCCGAGGCGCGGAGCGCTTCGTCCAGCTTGCCTTGAAAGCGGCGCAGCCGCGCCAGCCTGCGCAAGTGCACGGGGCGCAGCGTCTCGAGTGCGCGCTTGCTGAGGAGCTTCTCGGCGAGTGCCAAGTTGCCCGTCTCGAGCGCGGCGTCCATCGCCACGAACTCGCCCCACGGCTTGTCGGGTGCGGCTAGCTCTTCGAGCTTGGCGGCCGCTGGAAACGCGGTGCCGTTGATGACGCCCGGTGCGGCTTCGAGCGCCGAAAACGCCGGACCGACGGCGCTGTTGCCGAGCGACTCGAGCGCGCTCTTCAAGTCCGCGCTCTCGAGCGACTCGTAGGCGACGACGGCGCGCACCACGGCCACCTCGGTCGAGGACGGATCGAGCTCTTCGATGGCTTTTTGAGCCTCGTCGATGCGCCCCCCGAGCAAGGCAACGCGCGCGGCGAGCGTGCGCGCCCGCGGATAGACGCCCGAAAACTGCAGCGCGCGCAGCGCGGCTTTGCGCGCCACGACTTCGTCTCCAGCTTCGATCGCCAAGAAGCCCAGACCGGCCGCCAGCGCAGGCGTCATCGCCAGGCCGATCGCCGAATCGATGGCCTTGGAGGCGCCGGCCAAGTCTTGCTTGTTCAGAGCCTTGGCGGCATCGACCATCGCCGGCACGGCGGCGAGCGGGGTCGGCAACTTCTCGATGTCTGCGGGCTGGAGCTCGGCGTCGCTCGGCAGCTCGTCGGGCCGGTCGGGTTGTACCACCCAAGACAGCGCAGAAAGCGCGCGCGTCGAGGGCGTGTCTCCCGATTTCTTGCGCAGCGATTCGATGACGGGCTTGGCCGCTGCAGGACCAGCCTCCAGCAGCAGCAGGCGAGCCAGCAGCATTTCGGCCGGCTCCAAATCCGGCGCCAGCTGCACGGTCGCTTGGTAGCGCTCGACGGCACGCGTGTCGCCGGCGCGCTCGAGCACGGCCGCCGCTGCCAACTGGTAGTACGCATCGGTGCCGGAAGTCTTGTCGCCGTTGACGAGCATGGCGGCGCCGCCAGCAACGTCGCCTTCGACGTAGAAAGAGATGATCTTGCCCGCGAGCAGGTCCTTTTCAGGCAGCTCCACCTGACGACCGCGATAAACGGCCGCGTCGATGCCGCGGGTCTCGCCGGGCAAAAGCAGCACGTTGAGGACGCGGTTTTGCAGCCAAAGGCGGCCGGCGCGCTGGCTGCGTGAATCGAGCTCGAACGAACGCGTGAGCTTCTCGTCCGTCGACTTCAAGTCGCTCGGGTTGCCGGTCTTGAGCAGCTTGTCGATCTGCGAGTTGAGCGTGTCGGCCTCGAGCGCGCGCGCCGCCTTGATCTTGCGTGAGTACGCGAAGGTGCCGATGCCCGCACCGGCGATCAAGACGGTGGCGACCACCATGGCGATCGCGCTGCGCGATTTTTGACGCGGCGGCTTTTCCCAAGACGGTGTCGCCCCGCCACCGGGCTCGTACAAGCCAACGCGCGCCAAGTGTTCGAGCACCACGGCGGGCGCAGGATTCGCGGGATCACCGTGGAGCCGAGCCAGCACGTGCGCAGGCCTGGGCGGGGCCGGAGGCGCCGAAGGCACGCGCGCTGCGGGCGGCGAAGCCGCAAACGCTCGCGCGGGCGTCGCAAACGGCGGCGCGGCGACGGCTGCAAACGGCGCGGGCGGCACCGCGGGCGGCGGCAGCGATAGCTTCTTGGGCGGAGCCGCTACGGGCGCCGGTGCGAGGTGGGGCGCAAACTGAGCGGCGAAGGGCGGCGGCGTGATGACCGTCACCGCGTCGTCGAACTGCGGCAGCGGCTCCTCGAGGGGCGCTGCGGCTTTCGCGGGCGCCGGTGCCTTCGCGGCCGGCGCGGCCTTCGAAGCGGTGAGCGGGCGCCCGAGCGCCGGCTTCACGGCGCCGGGCGTCGCTGCGGCGGGGCCAGCCTTGAAGCCGCCGACCTGCGTGGCTTTGAGGTTCGGCTTCGCGGCGACGGCGCCGCCCGGCCCGGGCTTGGCGGTCTTTGACGTCAAAAATGAGCTGGCCAGCGCCTCGGCAACGTTGGAGGCGCCCCGCGCGGCTGGTGGCGGCAGACCGCCCAATGGGGCTTTGATGGCCAGCCGCCCGGGATTCGACGTCTCTTCGAGATCCGAATCGGAGAGGCGAATTGAGTCCTCGCTGGCGCGCGCCGGCAAGGGATCAGCCGAGTCGAAGCGCGGTAAGGGGGGAGCAGGCTCCGCCAGCCCGAGCAACGTCGGCTTGCGACTCACGGTACGAGCGGGCATGGCGGCCGGCGCCTCGTTGTGCGGCTGCATCGACTCCTCGAGCCCGAACGACGCGAACGGATCGCTGCCCGGCCCGGGCGGCACGGAAATGTGGCGCGGCATGCTGCGTGCCACCTCCGCGGCGACCGCCTCGGCGCCAACGCGCTTCTGCAGCGCCGAGTACAGCACGGCGCGTTCGTGCCACAGCTCCACGTCGTCGGTCGTGGCTCCGAGCTGCAGCGCGCGCGCCAACACCTTGTCGGCGCGCAAAGCGTCACCGCGACGCAGGAGCACCTCGCCAAGAAAGCGAAACGCGCGCGGATCGCGCGCGTCCGCCTTGCCGGCGGCCACGAGCGTTGTTTGCGCCTCCTGAAACATCTCGGCTTCCAGGTACATGCGACCGACGGCCAGCATCACCGCCGCGTCGCCCACGTGCCAGGTCTCGGCACTGGCGCCGACTTCGCGGATCAGCTCTTCGCGTTTCGAGTTTCCGAGATAGGAGCAAACGGCAACCGTGGCGTCGGCGTCGGGGTTGGATCGCCAGGACTTGAGCAGCTCATCGAGCGCGCGCATGCGAGGACCGGAGAATACTCAGTAAAGCTGGACTTGTTAGTGTTGATGGTTACTGAGGAGCGGCGACGCCAATGTCGCAACCCGGTCGAGCACTTGCCCGCCTTTTGGGCACACGCCTCGGCCTCATGGCCGGCCTTCTGATGACTGGCGGCCCACCCCGTTCTATGGCACCGCTGCGCCGGACGGCTTTCCCCCGCACCGTCCCCACGAGAGGCACCGCTAACCCAGATGTGTGGCGTCTTCGGAATCTACGGTCACCCGGAAGCTGCGAACCTCACCTACCTTGGTCTGCATGCGCTGCAGCATCGGGGTCAGGAGAGCGCTGGCATCGTCACGAGCGACGGCAACCAGCTCTTTTCCGATCGGGGCATGGGCCACGTCATCGACGTCTTCCCGCCCGATCACATCGCGCGACTGAAAGGCCCCCACGCCATCGGCCACGTTCGCTATTCGACGGCCGGCGGCTCCTATCTCAAGAACGCCCAACCCATCGCCGTCGACTACGCGCACAGCTCCGTGGCGGTTGCGCACAACGGCAATCTGACGAACGCCGACACGGTGCGCGAAACGCTCGAAGAACGCGGGTCAATCTTCCAGACCAGCAGCGACACCGAAACCATCGTGCATCTGGTGGCGCTGAGCGAGCAGAAGGCGCCCGAAGATCGCATCGCTGACGCCCTCAGCCAGGTAGAGGGCGCCTACTCGCTGGTCTGCCTGACGCCCGAGTCGTTGATTGCCGTGCGCGATCCGATGGGCATCCGTCCGCTGTGCTTGGGCAAGATGCCGGACAGCGGCGCGCACGTGGTGGCCAGCGAGCCTTCGAGCTTCGATTTGATCGACGCCAAGTACGTGCGCGACATCGAGCCGGGCGAAATGCTGATCATCGACAAGCACGGGCTGCGCAGCTTGCGGCCGTTCGGTGACGCACCGAGGAAGAGCTGCATCTTCGAATACGTTTACTTCTCCCGGCCCGATTCGGTGCTCGACGGCGTCAGTGTCTACGAAGCGCGCAAGAACCTGGGGCGAGCGCTGGCCAAGCTTCACGGCGTCGAGGCCGACGTCGTGATTCCCGTGCCGGACTCGGGCGTGCCCGCCACCATCGGCTACGCCGAAGAGTCGAAAATCCCCTTCGAGCTCGGACTCGTGCGCTCGCACTACGTCGGGCGCACGTTCATCGAGCCGCAGCAGAGCATTCGGCATTTCGGCGTGCGTTTGAAACTGAATCCGGTGGCGGCGGCGCTCGAAGGCAAGCGCATCGTCGTGGTCGACGACAGCATCGTGCGCGGCACCACCAGCCGCAAAATCGTGAAAATGCTGCGCGATGCAGGCGCCAAAGAGGTGCACATGCGCATCTCGAGCCCGCCCACCAAGTGGCCTTGCTACTACGGCATCGACACGCCCACGCGCGGCGAGCTGATCGCGTCGAGCCACTCGGTCGAAGAGATCAACCAGTACATCACCAGCGACACCTTGGCCTACCTGCCGATGGACGCCATGATCGAGTCCGTGGTCCGCGCCAAAACCGGCCCCACCAAGCAAAGTCGCTCGCGCCTGCCGGTCTTGCAATCCGAAAAGCCGCTCAGCAAAGACTCGTTCTGCGTCGCATGCTGGACCGGCGAATACCCGATCGCATTCACGCCGCATCCGGGGCAACGGCAGATGCGTTTGTTGGATCTCTGAAGGGTCGCGCGGGCTTCGAGCAGTTTTTTTGGTTGCGCTTCCGCTGAAGGCTTCCGCCTCTTGCGATCCTTTCTTGTTTGACCACAGCGGGCGCCCGGCCTCGCCGGGTTTTGTTCACTACGGTCTTCTCGGGGCGATCGTGATCTGATCGTGCCAAGGTCTGGCTAGGGCGATCCAGCTCGCGCTTTGCGCTCGCGGTTCGACTGGTGAGGTCGGGAACCAGCATCCGAGAGGCTGCTGCAGCACGCGGCGCCAGCAGCAAATGGGGCGAGCTGCAGCATCCGAGAGGCTGCTGCAGGACCCGGCGCCAGCAGCAAATGTGCGAGCAGCAGCATCCGAACTGCACGGGCGGCAGTAAATACGAGCGGCGGCAGCGCGAACCCTAAATTCTCTCGCGGACCTCCCGATCTCCCGATCTCTTTGTGAAAAGATCAGGAGCTTGCTGCGAGCGCCCAGGTCGCGAGAGGCCCGAAGCGCCCGACCGTCACCGGCCCGGCTACGCCACGGCAGTTTCTGCAATTCGGGCTGCGAGGTGGCAGCCCCTGCGAGTACTCCCGGAGGCGGGGGGAAGGCGCTATGCTTTGTTTTTGATGCTCGACAGCCTGCCAGACAGCGTCTCGATCTACGAGGTTTCGCCGCGGGATGGTCTGCAGAACGAGGCAACGCCGATTTCGCTCGAAGGTAAGCTCGAGCTTTTGCGCGCGCTCGTCGCGGCGGGGCTGACGCGCATCGAGCTCACGAGCTTCGTTTCGCCGCGTTGGGTACCGCAGCTCGCCGATGCCGACCAGTTGGTCAAGTCGGCTGTCTTGCCGCCTGGCGTCACGGTTTCGGCGCTCGTGCCGAACGCCAAAGGCTTCGAGCGGGCGCGCGCGGCGGGCTTGAAAGAAATCGCGGTTTTCATGTCGTCGAGCGAGACGCACAACCGCAAGAACACCAACAAGAGCATCGCAGAATCGCTGCAGACGTTCGAAGAGGTCGTTCCGCCGGCGCGCCAAGCCGGCTTGACCGTGCGCGCGTACGTGTCGACGGTTTGGGGCTGTCCTTACGAGGGTGACGTGCCGATCAGTGCCTCGCTCGGCATCGCACGGCGCTTGCTCGAGCTGGGCTGCTACCAAGTGTCGCTCGGCGACACGATTGGCGTC
>Ga0307508_10000911_pt1 | contig 34435 bp, 31 predicted proteins | sample 9_EM_MG_FD_203089 | JGI IMG/M metagenome (GOLD analysis project Ga0307508, IMG submission 203089) | Populus trichocarpa ectomycorrhiza microbial communities from riparian zone in the Pacific Northwest, United States - 9_EM | ecosystem: Host-associated > Plants > Roots > Unclassified | place...
CCTGGATCAGGTCGCCGTGCGGCAGGCCATAGCCGAGGTACTTGCGCGAGATCGAGACGACCAGGCGCAGGTGCGACAGCACCAGCTTTCCGGCCGCGTCGAGGTCGCCGGTGGCGCGCAGACGCGTGGCGTACGCCACTTCTTCCTCGTGCGTCAGCAGAGGCACGCGGTTCGCCGCCGAAATATAGGCGTCGAGGTTGCCGAGCGACGGCACCAGTGCCCAAGGGTCGCGAACGGTCAACGCAGCAGCAGAAGAGGGGGATGTGTTCATGGAGAGTTCAGACACGCCGAGCTCCTTTCGGTTCCCCAAATCTTAGCACTCGCCTGGCGCGAGTGCTGATCGGCCGTGGCTATCGGGACGATTGCCTGGTGGCGGTCATCCAGCGCTGGGTCAAGAGAGGCCACAAGCTTTGCCTGGCAGATGTTTATTTGGTAGTAGGCGCTCGCATCGTTGGTCGCTTGGCGTTGTCAGCCAAAGCGCGTCTCCAGCTGCTCGAGCTGATCGTCCAGCACGTTCAGCAGCTCGGACACGCTCACCGGTTTGGTGAGGTAGTGCGTGCAACCGGCCTCGAATGCCGCCTCGATCTGCTGCGCCAGCGCATCGGCCGAGACCACGACGATCGGGATGCTGCCGGTGTGCGGATCGCTCTTCAGATGGCGCAGCAATTCCATGCCGCTGATGTCGGGCAGGTGCATGTCGAGCAGGATCAGGTCGGGTCGACGCGCGCGGATCGCGGCCAGGCCGTCGAGGCCGGTCACCGACACCTGCATCTCGACCTGCGGCCGCTGCGCGAGGATGCCGCGCATCACCTCGACGTTGGTCTCGTTGTCCTCGACGTAATGAACGATGCGGCGGTGGTACTGGGCCGCCGCCGGCACGAGCGCATCGAGGTCGGAACGCACGGTGTCGGGGTCGGTCGAGCAAGGCAGCGTCAGGATGAACGACGACCCCTGCGCGGCCACGCTATTCGCGCGCAGCGCGCCGCCCATCAGCTCGGCCAGGCGCTGGCTGATCACGAGGCCGATGCCGGTGCCTTGCTGCGCCGAGCGCTCGCGGCCGAGCCGGTTGAACGGCTGGAACAACTCGCCGAGTTGCTCCGGTGTCAGCCCCAGCCCGGTGTCGGTGACCGTGACCTCGACCGTGTCGGCGTCGACCAGCCGGCTGCTGACATGGATGCGCCCGCCGTCGGCGTTGTACTTGACCGCATTGCTCAGCAGGTTGGTGAGGATCTGCTTCACGCGCGTCGCGTCGCCGAGCAGCGTCGAGGTGCCGGGCGCCAGATTTTGCGAGATGCGGATGTTGCGCTGGCGCGCCTCGCCTTCGACCATGCCGATGGTGGCGTCGAGCAGCTCGGCCAGGTCCAGCGTCTCGGTCTGCAGGCGCAGGTTGCCCGACTCGATGCGCGAGAGATCGAGCACGTCGTTGATCATCTCGAGCAAGTGCCAGCCGGCCTGCTGGATCTGGCTCACCCAGGGCTGCTGTTCGGCGCTGAGCGGCTGGCGCGGGTCGAGCTCGAGCAGCTGCGCGAAGCCGAGCATCGCGTTCAGCGGCGTGCGCAGCTCGTGGCTCATGCGCGAAAGGAACTCGCTCTTCGCGCGGTTCGAGGCTTCGGCCGCCTCGCGCGCGCGCTCGGCCTCTTCGAGCTTCAGGTGCTCGGTGATGTCTTCGACCACGCCGACGATGCTGCGCGGCTTGCCGTCGGCAAAGCGCAGCAGCGACACCGTGGCTTGCACCCACACGGTCGCGCCGTTCTTCGTGATGTAGCGCTTGTGGCGCCGGTACATGGGCAGCTCGCCGCGCACGAGCTGGCCCAGCAGTTCGGCGTCCTGCGCCATGTCGTCGGGGTGGGTGTAGTCCTCCAGGCTCAGCGTCAGCAGCTCCTGATCGCTGTAGCCGGTGAGCTCGCAAAAGCGCGGGTTGGTCTGTTTGACCTTGCCGCGCAGGTCGGTGTAGATCACACCGATCGGCACGTTGTTGAGGATGTTGCGAAAGCGCTGCTCGCTCTCGCGCAGCGCGGCCTCGGCCATGCCGCGCTCGTGTATCTCGCTCTGCAATGCCGCGGTGCGTTCGCGCACCGCCGTCTCGATGCGGTGCGTGCGGCCGGTCACGGTGAGCAGGAAGCCGCCCAGCATCGCGGTCGAGAGCAGCCCGACGAGCGCGAACAGCCAGACATCGGCGCCGCTTTCGCTGGTCCCGGCGTTGCGCGGAGACGAGATGCGCACCTCCCACTGCCGGCCGCCGTAACTCAGCGCCTGCGTGAACCGCAACGGGTTGCTCGACGGTGCCTTGGCGAGTTCGCAACCCGCCCCGCCGGACAGGCGCGTCGCGGCGCTCCCCGGCGTCACGTCCACCAGGCACAGCCGCAAGTGCTTGGGCACGTGCGCGGAGAGCGCCTTGAGCTGATCGTCCATGCGCAAGATCACCGACACGACACCGCGCATCCCGCCAATACGTTGCGCCTCGGACGGCACCTTTGGCGAATACAAGCCCTGATACAGCACGATGCCGACCTGATCTTCATTCGCTGCCTGCTGCGTCAGCCGAAAGCCTGCGGTCGCGGTCGGCTGGCCGCTGCGGCGCGCCAATTCGACGGCCGTGCGCGCCGCCGGGACCGACAGCACATTGAGCCCGAGCGCGGGCTCATTCGTGGCGAACGGCTCGATATAGCGGATCGCCAAGACCTCGCCATCGCCCTGCGACAGCGCCGCGCCGTCCTTGCGGTCGAATACCGTGTAGCGCGGGTGACCTTCGGCGCGCACCCGGGCCTCGAAGGCCGGCACCTGGTCGCGGCGCAGCCGCTCGCTCCATGCGATCGCCTGCAGGCCGCCCGGCGCGAGCCAGGCGCGCGCGGCCAGGCGCAGTTCTTCGGGCGTGACGTCGTCCGAGGCGATGAAGACGCTGTGCATCGCCTCGAGTGCCGCGAGCGGTTCGCGCAGCTGTGCCGACAGCGCGAGCGCGGCACCGCTGGCGTCGTGCATGAACGCGCTGCGCGTGCGCTCGCTGTTCCATTGGACGATCTGGCGGATGCCGAACGCGAGCAGCACCGTCACCAGCGTGAGCGTGAGCCCGATGCTGCGCAAGCGCGGCGCCCAGGCTGCGCGCGGGCGGCCGATCAGCGTGAACACGATGGGCGCGCCGATCAATACGCCGAGCAGGTCGCCGACCCACCACGTGGCGAAGCTGAATGGCAGCTCCGACAGCGTCAGCGTTTGGGTCAGCCACATGCCGGCATTGGCGACGCTCGTGGTCACCAGGCACGAGACCATACCCACGGCCAGGAACATCATGATGTCGCGCGGCTCCGACAGCGATAGCGGCTGCTGCACGTGCTTCTTCACCAGCTCGGCACCGACGAAGGCCTGCAGCGAGGCGCCGAGCGCAATCATCAGCGGCAGCGGCAGCATCGAGAACGCGAACGGCCGGAATTGCAGCGGCACGCTCAGGTTGACGCAGACCGCGCCGAGCGCAATCGCCGGCAGCATGCGCCGGCCGAATACCAGCACGCTCGCGATCGCGACGCCCGCCGCCGGGTACAGCGGCGACGCATAGCCCGGCGGGATCGCCAGCGCCAGCGCCGCCCAGCCGGTCAACGCATAGCAGACGGCGGTGAGCGCAAATGCAGCGGCCCAGTGCAGCGAGTCGTCGGAGGTCTGGGAAGAGGCCAAGCGCTGAGCTTATCGCTACACGTTGAACAGGAAGTTCAACACATCACCGTCCTTCACCACATATTCCTTGCCTTCGGCGCGCATCTTGCCGGCGTCCTTCGCGCCCTGCTCGCCCTTGAAGGCGATGAAGTCGTCGAACGCGATCGTCTGCGCGCGGATGAAGCCGCGCTCGAAGTCGGTGTGGATCACGCCGGCCGCCTGCGGCGCGGTGTCGCCGACATGGATCGTCCAGGCGCGCACTTCCTTCACGCCGGCGGTGAAGTAGGTCTGCAGCCCCAGCAGCGTGAACGCAGCGCGGATCAGGCGGTTCAGCCCCGGTTCGGTCTGCCCCATCTCCTGCAGAAACATCAGCTTGTCCTCGTCGGCCATCTCCGAGAGCTCGGCCTCGGTCTTGGCGCAGATCGCGACCACCGGCGCCTTCTGGCTCGCGGCATAGGCGCGCAGCTTGTCGAGGTACGGGTTGTTCTCGAAGCCGTTCTCGTCGACGTTGCCGACGAACATCGCCGGCTTCGCGGTGATCAGGCACAGCGGCTTGACCAGCGCCAGCTCTTCCTTGCTGAACGCGATCCCGCGCACCGGCTTGGCCTCGTTCAGCGCCGCCTGGCATTTGTTCAGCACGTCGACGATCTTCTGCGCCTCTTTGTCGCCGGAGCGCGCGACCTTGTTGTAGCGGTGCAGGCCTTTCTCGACCGTGCCCAGGTCGGCCAGGCACAGCTCGGTCTGGATCACCTCGATGTCGGAGATCGGGTCGACCTTGCCGGCCACATGGATCACGTTCTCGTCATCGAAGCAGCGCACCACGTTCACGATTGCATCGGTCTCGCGGATGTGCGCGAGAAACTGGTTGCCCAGGCCTTCGCCCTTGGACGCACCCGCCACCAGCCCCGCGATGTCGACGAACTCGACGATCGCCGGCACGATGCGCTCGGGCTTCACGATGAGCGCCAGGCCGTCGAGCCGCGGGTCGGGCAACTCGACGATGCCGACATTCGGCTCGATCGTGCAGAACGGGTAGTTCTCGGCGGCGATGCCCGCTTTGGTGAGGGCGTTGAAGAGGGTGGACTTGCCCACGTTGGGCAAGCCCACGATGCCGCATTTCAGGCTCATGGGGGACTTTCGGTCAATCGCAGGGAAAGGCAGATTTTAGACGGCCCGCCTACACTGCCAGCTCCGTTCACGGAGAGACACATGTCCGAGCTTCAAACCCTGCTCCCGCACGAGAAAGACCTGGGCGGCGGCTTCATCGTGCGCCGTTCATTGCCCGCGGCGCAGCGCCAGGCCGTCGGCCCGTTCGTGTTCTTCGACCACTTCGGCCCCATCACCGTGCAGCCCGGCGACAACTTCGACGTGCGCCCGCACCCGCACATCGGCCTGGCCACCGTGACCTACCTTTTCGAGGGCGCGATGATGCACCGCGACTCGACCGGCGTGGTGCAGCGCATCGAACCCGGCGCGGTCAACCTGATGACCGCCGGCCGCGGCATCGTGCACTCCGAGCGCGCGCCCACCGATCTGAAGGGCACGGCCTACCGCAACCACGGCCTGCAGCTGTGGCTGGCGGTGCCGCCCGAGCACGAAGAGGACGCGCCCGGTTTCCAGCACGTGCCGAGCGTGGACATTCCGTCGCGCGAGATCGACGGCGTCGAACTGCGCGTGCTGATCGGCAGTGCCTTTGGCCTCACGTCGCCGGTGCGGGCTGTGTCGCCGACGCTGTACGTGAACCTGAACTTCCCGCCGGCGAGCGACGCGGCGGTCACGATCCCGGACGCGGCCGAGGAACGCGCGCTCTACAGCACCGACGAGCCCTTCGAGCTCGATGGCCAGGCCGTGCCGGCGCACACGATGGTCGTGCTCGAAGCCGGCACCGAGCCCGCGCTGCGCGCATCGCGCGGCGCGCACATCGTGCTGATCGGCGGCGCGCCGCTCGGGCACCGCTTCATGGTCTGGAACTTCGTCTCGAGCCGCAAGGAGCGCATCGTTGCCGCGCAGGACGACTGGCTGGCGCAGCGCTTCGAGCGCGTACCCGGCGAGACCGAATTCATTCCGCTGCCGGTGCGTGCATGAGCGGTGCGCGACCTGGGTTGTTCAAAGGCGCGGACGGCGCGCTGCGCTGCCTGTGGTGCCAGGCCACGCCCGCGTACCAGCACTACCACGACCACGAATGGGGCTTCCCCGTCACCGACGACCGGCGCCTGTTCGAGAAGCTGTGCCTCGAGGGTTTTCAGGCGGGCCTGAGCTGGCTCACGATCCTGAACAAACGCGAGGCGTTCCGCAGCGCGTTCGCCAACTTCGATGCCGAGAGCATCGCGCGCTTCGGCGAGGCCGACATCGCGCGGCTGCTCGCTGATGCCGGCATCGTGCGGCATCGCGGCAAGATCGAATCGACCATCAACAATGCAAAGCGCGTGATCGAGTTGCGCGCCGAGTTCGGCTCGCTCCGCGCGTACGCATGGCGCTTCCAGCCCGAGCCGGGCTCGCGCCCCAAGCGCATGACGCTCGCGGCCTTGCGGGCGATGACGACCTCGCCCGAATCGATCGCGATGTCCAAGGACCTGAAGAAGCGCGGCTGGAGCTTCGTCGGGCCGACCACGGTCTATGCGTTCATGCAGGCGATGGGGCTGGTCAACGACCACCTCGACGGCTGCCACGTGCGGGCGAATGCCGAGCTCAGGCCGGCTTGAGCATCAACACATTGCCGAGCACCGCGAGCGCGGCGCCGGCGAAGGTCAGCACGTCCGGCTGAAAGCCCTCGAACAGCATCGAGATGAGCAGCGCGAGCAGCGGTGTCATCACGCCGACGGTGCCGGTCGGGCCGGGGCCGATGCGCTCCTGCAGTGTCAGGAAGCAGGCGAAGGTCATCACCGAGCCGGCGAGCGACAGGTACAGCAGCGACGCCCACCACGACGGCAGCGCGAGCGCCGCCGCGTCGGGCGCGATGCGCTGGCCCTGCAGCAGCGCGACCAGCACGCAGGACGCCGCGCCGTAGAGCATGCCGTAGCCCAGCGACGGCCACAGCGGCAGGCCGTGGTGACGGTTGCGGCTGGCGGTCAGGCTGCCGACGGTCGACAACAGCACCGAGGCGACGGTGAACAGCGCCCCCCACGCGGCCGCGTTGCTGCCCGCGGCCTTGCCGAACTCGGGCCAGAAGATCAGCGCCACGCCGGCGATGCCGAGCACGCCGCCGAACACGAAGCGGCGCGAGATCCGCACCCCGAACAGCGCCGATGCGCCCAGCCCGCTGATCAGCGGCGACGCCGAATAGCCGACCGCAACCAGGCCCGATGCGACATGCTGTTCGGCGTGGTAGACGCAGATGTACGACACGCCGTACAAGAACGCCCCTTGCAGCGCAAACCGCGCATGCTCGCGCGTGCTGAAGCGCAGCGGCAGGCCGCGCCACGCGCACATCGCCAGCACCGTGCCGCCGGCCAGCGCAAAGCGCAGCGCGACGCCGATCTCAGGCGATGCGTGGCCGATCTGGAAGGTGATCGCGTACCAGGTCGTGCCCCAGGTGAGCACGCAGAACGTGAGGAGCTGCCAGGTCCGGAAACGCTGCATCAATCGAAGGCGTAGGTCGCGTGGCCGCTCAGGCCGGTGCGCAACACGCGTTCGATGCCTTCGATGATCACCGCGTTCATGCCGAAGGTCAGCGCGCCGTCCATGCGCGCGTCGGCGCGGTAGCTGGCCAACACATCGCCGACCGCATGGCCGGGCTCGCCGGTGGCCGGGTCCACATCGGGCATGGAGCAGCGCGTGCACGGCTTGACGAGCTTGAGCCGCACGGGGCCATCGGCGGTCGCGAACGTGATCTCGTCGAGCGCGTCTTCGCCGTGCGCGTCCAGGCCGTCGAGCACGAGGTTGGGCCGAAAGCGCGACATCGTGACGGCCGGCTCGCCGCGCGCGACGAGGCGGCGGTTGAGCTCGTCCAACCCGGCGCTCGACGCGACCAGCATCGGGAAGCCATCGGCGAAGGCATTCTCGGCGTCCAGCGCGCCGGTCCAGCGGTGGTCCGACAGGCGCTTTTGCTCCGGGTCGAAGCGCACCAGCCGCAAAGGCCGGCCCAGAAAATCGCTGAACCACTGCGCGCACAGGTCGCCCATGTCGAAGGCGGCGACCTCGTCGTTCCAGACCTTCACGCGCACCGCGGCCTCGACGCGGTCGAGCGCGACGTGCAGCGCCAGCATGCCGGGCGCGCGCAACACCATCTCAGCGGTCTTCAGCGTCGGCTGGATCAGCGCCATGCGCGGCAGCTGGCGCTGCGTGACGAGCACCCCGGCAGGGTCGACGACCATCCAGGCGCGGTCGAATTCGAAGCCGGTCTCGATGACCATCACCTCGGTCAGCGCGATGCCGCCGCAGGACTTGATCGGGTAGATGTGCAAGGACGCGATGCTGACGGTCACATCGCCGTCCTGCTCATTCGAGACGTCGTTCACGCGGATCTCCACACACCGAAAGGGAGTGCGATTGTGCCCGCTGAGTCACGCGACCGCGCTCTCTACAATCGCAGCCCATGAAGGACTTCGACGTGCACGTGCTCGGCGCAGGCATCGTGGGCCGCAGCCTAGCGCTGGCGCTCGCGCGTGCCGGGCTGCGCGTGGCGCTGCAGGCCGAGCCGGCGCGGGCGCAGGCCGACGATGTGCGTGCCTACGCGCTGAACGCCGCGTCGGTCGAGCTGCTGCGCAGCCTGAAGGTCTGGGACGCATTGCCCGCAGGTACCGCCACGGCCGTGCTCGACATGCATGTGCAAGGCGATGCGCACGCGTCGGCGATCGACTTCTCGGCCTGGCAGCAACGCGTCAGCGCGCTGGCCTGGATCACCGATGCCGCGGTGCTCGAGCGCGAGCTCGCGAGCGCGGTGCGCTTCGCGCCGCACATCACGGTGGTGGACGCCGGTGCCAAGGTGCGCGCGGCGCTGACCGCGCTGTGCGAGGGCAAGGCCTCGGCCTCGCGCGAGGCGCTCGGCGTGAGCTTCGAGCGTGTCGACTATGGCCACCAGGCGATCGCCGCGCGGCTGACGAGCACGCGCACGCATCAAGGCGTGGCGCGCCAATGGTTCCGCGCGCCGGACGTGCTGGCCCTGCTGCCGTTCGATACGCCGCAGCCCGATCGCTCCTACGCGCTGGTCTGGTCGCTGCCGAACGAGCGCGCCGAGGCGATGCTGGCGCTGGCGCCGGCCGCGTTCGAGCAAGCCTTGATGCTGGCCACGAGCGGCGAGGCCGGCGAGCTCAGGCTCGCGTCCGAGCGCGCCGCGTGGCCGCTGATGCAGGCCACCGCGAGCGCGTGGTGCGGGCCTGGCTGGGTGCTGCTCGGCGACGCTGCGCATGTCGTGCACCCGCTCGCGGGCCAGGGGCTGAACCTCGGCCTGGCCGACGTCGCGGCGCTGGCGCTGGTCATCAAGCAACGCGAGCCGTGGCGCGCGCTCGGCGACGAAAAACTGCTGCGCCGCTATGCACGTGAACGCATCGCGCCCACTTGGGCGATGGGGCAGGTCACCGACGGCCTGCTGAACCTGTTTTCGCACGAAGCGCCCGCGTTGCGGGAACTTCGCAACCGCGGGCTGAGTCTGGTGAACCGACTCCCGCCGCTCAAGCGCTGGCTGACCACGCGGGCGCTCGACTCCTGACGGTCGACTTTCGAACTTTCGAGGCTCTTCATGAAGACATTTCTGCGCGCGACGCTGGCCGTCGCCCTGACCGCGACGCTGGCCTCGGCCTGCCTGGCGCAAGAGGCCGTGATCCGCGAAAACCTGGTCAAGCGCCTGCCCGGCCTGCCGCAGATCGACGAGGTCAACAAGACGCCGATTCCGGGGCTGTACGAGGTCCGCATGGGCACCGAGATCGTCTACACCGACGAGCGTGGCGATCACATCATCGAGGGCTCGATCACCGAGACCAAGACCCGCAGCAATCTGACCCAGGCACGCATCGACAAGCTGACCGCGATCGACTTCGCGGCGCTGCCGCTGAAGGACGCGATCGTCTGGAAGCAGGGCACCGGTGCGCGCAAGCTCGTGGTGTTCGCCGACCCGAACTGCGGCTACTGCAAGAAGTTCGAGACCGAGATGCAGCAGGTCAAGGACGTCACCGTCTACACCTTCCTGTACCCGATCCTCGGTGGCGACTCACCCGACAAGGCGCGCAACATCTGGTGCGCGAAGGACAACGGCGCGGTCTGGCGCAACTGGATGATCAACGGCACGACGCCGATGCGCAGCATGGGCCAATGCGACACCGCGGCGCTGCAGCGCAACGTCGCGCTGGGCAAGAAGTACCGCGTCAACGGCACGCCGGCGCTGGTGTTCGAGGACGGCAAGCGCGTGCCCGGCGCGATGGGGCCGGAGCAGGTCGAGAAGCAGCTGCTGATGAGCCGCGGCAAGGCCTAGAAGGCCTCGGGCTTCAAGCGTACGACGACGGCATCGCGCTCGGCGCGGCGGATGTCTTGAACGCTGCGGCCAGCGTCTTCGCGGCCTTCACCAGCACCATCGCGTCGACCCCGACCGCGACGAACAGTGCGCCCTGGTCGAGGTAGTACTGCGAGGCCGCGTTGTCGGTCATCAGGATGCCCGGGGCCTTGCCCGCAGCGAGCACGGTCTTGACGCCTTGCGTGAGCGCGGCCACCACCTCGGGGTGGGCGGCGTCGCCGAGATGCCCCATCGAGGCCGACAGGTCGGCCGGGCCGAAGAACACGCCGTCCACGCCGTCGACCGCGGCAATCTCGGCGAGGTTGGTCAGGCCCAGTGTCGACTCGACCTGGACCAGCACGCACATCTGCGCGTCGGCCTCGTGCACATAGCGCGGCACGCCGCTCCAGCGCGACGAGCGCGCGCCCGAACTGCCGACGCCGCGAATGCCGCGCGGCGGGTAGCGCGTGGCCGCGACCATGCGCGCGGCCTGCTCGGCGGTGTCGACCATCGGGATCAGCAGCGTCTGCGCGCCGATCTCGACGATCTGCTTGATCAGCGCGACATCGCCGATCGGCGGCCGCACGATGCCGTGCGTCGGGTAGGGCGCGATCGCCTGCAGGGCGCCGAGGATGGAACGCAGGTCGTTCGGCGCATGCTCGCCGTCGATCAGCAGCCAGTCGAAGCCGGTGGTGGCGAGCGCCTCGGCGACGTAGGGGTCGGCCAAGCTGTTCCAGAGGCCGATCTGCGGGCGGCCGTCTTTGAGCGCTTGCTTGAAGGTGTTGGTGATGTTCATCACTGTGGTTTTACCCGATCACGCGTACTTCAGCTCCCCGGTCTTGCCTCGGAATACGCGGTACGAAAACACCGTGTAGCCCGCGATCGCCGGCACCGAGATGCACACGCCGAACAGGATCACCTTCAGTGCCTCGGGGCTGCTGGCGGCCTGCCAGATCGTCATCTGCCCGATCACGACGAAGGGGTAGATGCTGTAGGCCAGCCCCAGGAAGCCGAACACGAACACCGCGATCAGCAGCACGAACGGCAGCGAGCAGGCCGGCCCGCGCACGAGGTGCGAATTCAGCAGCCCGCGCACCGCCAGCAGCAGGATGCCCGTCATCAGCGGGATCGCCATCAGCGCGATGATCTCGGGCAGCGCGAACCAGCGCTCGCGCACCACGTCGCTGACCCAGGGCGTGGCCATCGAGATCAACACCATGCCGCCGACCATCGGCGCCCAGGCGATGCGGGCCCAGTGGATCGCGCGCTCCTGCAATTCACCGTCGGTCTTCATGATCAGCCAGGCCGCGCCCATCAGCACATAGGCCATCGGCAGCGCCACCGCGATCGCTGCGGCGAACAGCGGGTAGTTCCAGCCGCTGCCGAAGCCGCTCACGTAGCGCCCCAGCATCCAGCCCTGCGCGACCGAGGCCAGCGTCGAGCCGGCGAAGAACAGCCGGTCCCAGGTCTGCTTGTGCGTGTCTCGGGCCTTGACGCGGAAGTCGAACGCGACGCCGCGCAAGGTCAGCCCGATCAGCATCAGCGCCACCGGCAGGTAGAGCTCGCCGAGCACGACGCCATGGGCACGCGGGAACGCGATCAGCAGGATGCCGACGCCGAGCACCAGCCAGGTCTCGTTGGCGTCCCAGAACGGGCCGATCGAGGCAATCATCACGTCCTTCTCGGCATCGGTGGCGCGGTGCATCAGCATGCCCACGCCGAGGTCGTAGCCGTCGCTGATCACATAGACCAGCATCGACACGCCCATCAAGGCCATGAAGATGATCGGCAAGGCCGTGTCGAAGCTCATCCAGTTCATGTGGCACTCCCGCTGGGCAGAACCGCCGAGGTCGCGCCCGCAGGCGTGGCCGCCTGCTCGGCGGCTTCGATGGCGAGCACCTCTTCCGGCTTCTCGGCCATGTACTTCAGCACCGTGACGTACGCGACGATCAGCGCCAGGTACAGCGTGACGTAGAGCGCCAGCGTCAGGCCGATCATCGCGGACGGCTGTTTGTGCGAGGCAACCTCGGCGGTGCGCAGCAGGCCGTAGACGATGAAGGGCTGGCGCCCGATCTCGGTGACGTACCAGCCGGCCACGGTGGCGATCCAGCCGGCGAAGGTCATGCCCGCGAACAGCCACAGCACGGGCCGCGGCATGGCGTCGGTGCGCCACCGCGCGCGCCGCAGCAGCCACCAGCCGAGCCAGCTCGTGGCGAGCATCAGCAGGCCCATGCCGACCATGATGCGGAAGGCGAAGAACAGCGGCAGCGGCGGCGGGTGCGCGTCACCGAAGCTGTTCAGGCCCTTGATCTCGCCGTCGAGCTCGTGCGTGAGGATCAGGCTGGCAAGCTTGGGCACCTTGATCTCGAGGTGGTTCTTGCGCTCGGTTGCATCGGGGATCGCGAACAGCAGCAGCGGCGCGGCGCGCTCGGTGTCCCAGACGCCTTCCATCGCGGCGATCTTGGCGGGCTGGTGCTCGAGCGTGTTCAGCCCGTGCGCGTCGCCGACGAAGATCTGCACCGGGATCAGCAGCGCAGCCAAGGTGAGCCCGACGCGCATCACCTTGGGCGCCGAGCGCTGGCCGACACCGCGCAGCGTTTGCCACGCCGACAGGCCGGTCAGCAGGAAGGCGCAGGTCAGCCCCGAGGCCAGCACCATGTGCGTGAAGCGGTACGGGAACGAGGGGTTGAAGATGACCTCGACCCAGCTCTTCACGTGGTAGACGCCGTCGATGATCTCGTAGCCGGCGGGGGTCTGCATCCACGAATTGAGCGCCAGGATCCAGAACGCCGACAGCGTGGTGCCGAACGCGACGAAGCAGGTCGCCATCAGGTGCACGCGCTCGCCGACCTTGCCGTGCCCGAACAGCATCACGCCGAGAAAGCCGGCCTCGAGGAAGAACGCGGTCAGCACCTCGTAGCCGAGCAGCGGGCCGGCGATGTTGCCGGCACGCTCCATGAAGCCGGGCCAGTTGGTGCCGAACTGGAAGCTCATCGTGATGCCGCTGACGACGCCGAGTGCGAAGCTGAGCGCGAAGACCTTGGTCCAGAAGCGGTAGGCGTCGAGCCAGCCCTGTGCGGCGGCCGGGTCGGGGCCGTGGCGGGCCTTGAGCCAGCGCAGCCGGAAGAACAGCAGCACCCAGCCCATGCCGATGCTGATGGTCGGGAACAGGATGTGGAAAGTGATGTTCGCCGCAAACTGCATGCGGGCCAGGATCAGGGGGTCCATGCGCTTGCTCTCCCTCAGGCTTGGCGTTTGCCGCCGGGCGTCACCGCAGTGCCGACCCGGCCGGTGAATTGAAGCAGCTTCTGCACCTTGGCGCCCATCTTCATGAGCTTGGACAGCGTCTGCTGATCCATGCGCTGCACGTCGTCGAACCAGGTCGTGGTGAGCTCGATCAGGTCGTGCATGCCGCGCATGCGCTCGAGCGCAACGCGGTCTTCCTCGCTCGTCGGCTGTTCGAGCAGCGCATTGCGCAGCATCGACAGCGTCGGTTCGATCTCGCGCCGGCGCCGTTCTTCGGCGAGCGTGCGGAAGATCTCCCACGCGTCGCTGGGTGCCTCGAAATACTCGCGCCGGTCGCCGGCGATATGGCGCAGGTTGACGAGCCGCCAGGCCTGCAGCTCCTTCAGCCCCATGCTGACGTTGGAGCGCGAGAACTCGAGCTTCTCGGCGATGTCGTCGGCGTTGAGTGGTGCGGGCGCGACGAAGATCAGCGCGTAGATCTGGCCCACCGTGCGGTTGATGCCCCAGCGGCTGCCCATTTCGCCGAAGTGGGCGACGAAGCTGCGAACGAGCGGGGTCAGCGTGTTCATCGTGGTTAGGTCTGGCTGCAGGTGGCCGGGCGATTGTATTTGTATTTTCAGTAATTAGTGAAAACTCAGGAAGGGGAGGAAGTGACGGATGGACGCGACGGCACGTCGGAGCTATCTGTGATGTATGTCCTTTACCCTTCGTGTGACAATATGTAAATTATCGAAATTCAAAGTTTCTGCGGTCGCATCGCGGCTCCCTATCAGAGGCAAGCATGCCCCTCGCTCAGACCTTGACCCCATTGGCAGCCGCGCCTTCGATTGCTTCGCTGCCTCAGCGTCCGCTGAAGCGAACTGGGCAACTCGAGTTCTGCACGCTTCGCGCGGCATAGCGCATGGGCCTCGAACTCGCCTTGCAGGGCTTGGTCGCGCGTGCGCGCCGATCAAACCGATGGATTCGCGCGCTGTTGGGCGAAGGTCTCGCCGGGCCGACACTGCTCGTGTGCCTGGTCGCGCTGTTCCAACTCGCGATCTGGGGTGTTCTGTCCGGCTCCTTGGTCATCGCGCCGCCAGACGACAGCCTGGAGCAGGTGCTGCTGAGTCAGGACCTGAGACTCGCGTACGGCAAGCACCCGCCGCTGCCGACCTGGATCCTGTTCGCTGTCAACCAGCTCTTCGGCGCGTCCATCGGCGCCACCTACGTGCTCGGCGCCTTGTGCTCGGTGGCGACGATGGGGTTGCTCTATGTCTTCGCGCGGCCCCTGGTCGGGGACCGTCGCGCGGCGCTCGCGGCCATTTTGCTGTCGAACATCGAGTACATGAACGCGGGCACCGCGTACTTCAACCACAACACGGTGCAGCTGCCGCTCGCGTTGCTGACCATCGTGCTGTTCCACCGCGCGTTGACGCGCATGCGCTGGCTCGACTGGGCCATGCTCGGCCTCGGGTGCGGCGTGATGCTGCTGGCCAAGTTCAGCGCGGTCGTGCTGTTCGCGGCGTTCGCTGTCTACCTGCTCTGGACCCGGCGCCTGGGTGAGTTGTCCCTCTGGAAGGGCCTGGCCCTCGCGGTGCTGGTCGGCATCGCAGTGATCTCGCCCTACTTGCTCGCCGTTCGCGCCGACCCTTGGTCGCCGAACGCGTATGCGATGAAGTCGGTGTTCCCGACCGATGTCGACCGCCTCCATTGCCTGAAGTCGGTGTGGGGTTTCGCATCCAGCCAGCTGGCCAAGGTCACACCGGCCTTGTTGATCTTCGCGATCCTGCGCCGAGGCGCACGTCAGCCTGCACCGGTCCCGGCGCAGGCCGTCGCGCTCGGCCCTTTTCTCACGCTGGTCGGCTTCGGACCGCTCGTGTTGACGGTGGTCATTGCGGCGCTGGCCGGCGCGCACCTGCTGGTCGGTTGGGGCACGACGTTCCACGTGCTGCTCACCTTCTGGCTGGTCGCCGCCAGCCCGCTGGCCATCGAGGTGCAACCCCGCGTCCTGCGCCGGGCCGTGCTCGCGAGCGTCGCCGTGCAAATCGTGTTGTGGGCACTCGTGGCCACGCATGGCGGGCGTCTGCCCAACCTCAACCCGACACCGCATCGCGTGCCGCCACCGACGCCGACGCCATTGGTCGAGGCCGTCCGAAGCATCTGGACGCAGCACTGCGCCGCGCCCCTGCGCTTCGTCGTGACCGACGGGCACACGGGTGCCGCGCTGGCGGTCCGGTACCGCGGGCAGCCTCGCGTGGTCGATGCCATGCGGCCGGAGTTCGCCAAGTTCTTTCCGGACCATGTCCGCGACGCGGATGGCGCAGTCGTGGTGATGCGGGGGCCAGTGCATGCTCCGGTGGCAGGGGCACCGCAAAGCCCGATGGACGAACTCATCGCCGACACGGCATGGCAGACGACCGTGGAGCTGCCGGCCAGCGACGGGCAGCGATACGCGTACACCCTGGGCATCCTGCTGCCGTTGACGGGCGAAGGTTGCGAATACTGACTCAGACGACGCGGCGACGCCGTCTTGCTGTCACCATGGAGCGCAGCCACGTGAGCACCGGCTTCTCGACGCAGCGGTGCACGGCGAGTCCCAGCAACGATGCAAAGACGATCTGCATCGCGACCACGGACACCATGTGAAATGCCGTCGGCGGCAGAAGCCCCAGCGATTTGAATACCCAGAGCGATGCGCCGTAAATCGTCATGTGAAAGAGGTAGATCGAGTACGACGCGTCCCCGAGGTGTTTCAACAACGGGATGTTGATCGCGTCTCCCCAGAGCACGGCGGTCCACACGATCGCGACGGCAACGATCCCGTCCGCGAAGCCCCGGATCGTGTCGTCATTCGGCACGGCCAGAATGACGAACGCGATCAGCGTGACGCCCATCAATATCGGCCGCGGGAGCCGGCTGACGCGCCCCTGCATCCAGAGGGACAGCCAGATGCCCATCAAGAATTCCAGCAGCAGGTTCGAGGTGTAGAAAATGATCGCGGCGATGTTGGTCTGGGCGTGCGTGACGGTCAACACCGTGCCGAGCAGCACCAGTGTCAGCAAGGCCAGGCTCAGAAATACATAGCGCCGTCGCCCCACCAGCATCGAGATCGCAAAGAGCGCGTAGAAGAACAACTCGTAGTTGATCGACCAGCCTTGGAACAAATACGGCCAGATCAGGCCGTGGTCGCGTTCGCTGAAGTGCGGCACGAACAAGAAGTCCTTGAGCAGGGGCAGCCCCGCTTCACCGCGCCAGATCAGCCTCTTTGCGGTCCACAGCGTGGCGATCCAGTACAAAGGCACGACCCGGATGAACCGCTTGACGATGAAGTCCAGCGCCTGCGGAATGCGCAGTTCTGCGCGAGCCGAATAGTTCCGAGTCGACACGGTCATCACGTAGCCACTGATGACAAAAAAGATGTCGACCCCTCTGCTGCCGAACTCGGCCCACGGCGCGGTGAAGAGGATGCAGTCGGCGGGAAAGAACCAGCGGGCGTGATGAAAAACGACCATCAGCGCCGCAATGGCACGCAGGTACTGGATGCCCTCGATGGACGCATCGTGTCCCTTGCTCGTGCTCGCGTTCACCGTGCTCTCCCGACCGGCGTGAGAGGACAGTATCGACGCTTGGAACCGCCGCGGCAACACGACATCGCCGTCGCCTTGCAGGCCGGGGCGGCCGGCGTCGCGCCGAGCGAGAATCGGCGGGGCGCCATGTGATCCCGCAGCGCCGAATTTGAACGAGCCCGCGCACGCGGACCAGATTGCCACCCATGATCTCGTACCGAATCGAAGCCCGCGACCCCCACGCACATCTCTTCCAGGTCAGCATCACCATCGCCAACCCGGCATCGGCCCAGCGCTTGAGCCTGCCGGTCTGGATCCCCGGCAGCTACCTGGTGCGCGAGTTCGCACGCCACCTGTCGGGCTTGAGCGCGAAGCAGGGCACGCGCGCCGTGAGCCTGCGCCAGCTCGACAAGGCGACCTGGCTCGCCGACTGCGCCGGGCGCGGCGCGTTGGTGGTGCAGTACAGCGTCTATGCCTTCGACACCTCGGTGCGTGCCGCGTTTCTCGACGCCGCCCGCGGCTTCTTCAACGGCACCGGCGTGTTCCTGCGCGCCGAGGGCCACGAGGCGCTGCCGCACCGGGTCGAGCTGCGTGCACTGGCCGCCGGCTGGCAAGTGGCCACCGCCTTGCCGGCGTTGAAGGTCGACGCCAGCGGGCGTGGGGTCTACGAAGCGGCGAACTACGACGAGCTCGTCGACCACCCGGTCGAGCTCGGCCGCTTCTGGCGCGGCCGCTTCGAGGCGCGCGGCGTGCCGCACGAGTACGTCGTCACCGGCGCCTTGCCCGATTTCGACGGCGAGCGCTTGCTGGCCGACGCCAAGCGCATTTGCGAGGCGCAGATCGACTTCTGGCATCCGAAGAAGAAGCCGCCGTTCACGCGCTATGTGTTCCTGCACAACCTCGTCGAAGACGGTCACGGCGGGCTGGAGCACCGTGCCAGCACCGCGCTGATCTCGCCGCGGCGCGACATGCCGCAACGCGGCAAGCGCGACACCAGCGATGGCTACGTGAACCTGCTCGGGCTGATCAGCCACGAGTACTTCCACACCTGGAACGTCAAGCGGCTGCGCCCGGCCGAGTTCACGCGCTTCGACTACACGCAGGAGAACTACACCGAGCTGCTGTGGTTCTTCGAGGGCTTCACCTCGTACTACGACGACGCGTTCCTCCTGCGCACCGGGCTGATCGATGCGTCGCGCTATCTGAGGCTCGTTGCCCGCACCATCAGCGGCGTGGCGGCGACCCCGGGGCGCAAGGTGCAGAGCGTGGCGCAGGCCAGCTTCGACACCTGGGTCAAGTACTACCGCGCCGACGAGAACACACCGAACGCGACCATCAGCTACTACACCAAGGGCTCGCTGGTGGCGCTCGCGCTCGACCTCACGCTGCGCGCCGAAGGTCACGGCACGCTCGACGACGTGATGCGCGCGCTCTGGGCCGCCAGCGGCGGTGGTGCCATCGACGAGGCGCAGATCGCCGCGGCCTTGCAGCAGGTCGGCGGGCGCTCGTACCAGGACGAGCTCGCGGCCTGGGTGCACGGCACCGACGAGCTGCCGGTGCGGGCGCTGCTCGAGCGCGCCGGCATCGCCTGGGCCGCCGATGTGCCGACGCTGGCTCAGCGCCTCGGCCTGCGCGTCAGCGAGAGCGCACTGACCGGCGTGAAGGTGAGCCAGGTGCTGCGCGGCGGTGCCGCCGAGGCCGCGGGCCTGTCGGCCGGCGACGAGCTGCTGGCGGTGGCGGGCTGGCGCGTGCGCCGCCTCGAAGATGCGCTGCGCGTCATCGACGCGGGCGCGCCGGCGCCGCTGCTGGTGGCGCGCGATCAGCGCGTGCTGACCCTGAACCTGGTGCTGCCGCTCGAGCTGCCGCCGGGCGCGGCCGGCGTGTCGCTGTCGCCTGCGCCCAAGCCGCTGAAGCCGGCGCAGGCCTTGCGCAAGGCATGGTTGTTGGTCTGAACATCCTCTTCGGGCCTGCGCCCGCGCGCCGTCGCGCGGCGCTGCTGGCGCTGGTGCTGGGCGTGCTGCTGGCGCACGGCTGCGTGACCCAGTCCGTGGCCGATCACATCATCGATCTCGACCAAGACCAGGGCACGCCGGCGCGCATCGAAGTGGCTTACGTCCGTGAGATGGCGCTGAGCGCGCCGCCGCCTACCGCCGCGCCTGCGCTGCCGCCGCGGGTGGCGCCGGCACATCATGTGCGGCGCGCCGCGAAGCCGGCGCCGCCAGCTTCGGCGCCCGAGGCCGCGCCGCCGGTCGTCGCCGAGGCGAGTGCGCCTCTCCCGATGCCTGAGCCGGTGCCCGAACCCGCGCCCGAACCCGCATCCGCGACGCCGCCCGCGCTGGCCGAGCAGACAACCGAGAGCCCGCCGCCCGCCGTCGCCGCCGCTGCACCGGCCTCGGCCGCCGCGTCCGCGGTTGCCGCGTTCGAGTGGCCGACGTCGACGCGCATGCGCTACGAGCTCACCGGCAACTACCGCGGCGAGGTCAGCGGCAGCGCGCAGGTCGAGTGGATACGCGTCGGCTCGCACTACCAGGTCCACCTCGACCTGGTCGTCGGCCCGAGCATCGCGCCCATCATCACGCGGCGCATGAGCAGCGACGGCGAGATCACCGCGGACGGCCTCGCACCGCGCCGCTACGACCAGGACACCAAGGTCGTGATGCGCGACCGCCACCGCGCCACGATCAGCTTCGAGCCCGGCAGCGTGGTGCTCGCGAACGGCGATCGCCGCGCCACCGTGCCCGGCGTGCAGGACACCGCGAGCCAGTTCGTGCAGCTCATCTATGTGTTCAGCACGCGGCCCGACATGCTGCGCATCGGCGGCACGGTCGACATCCCGCTCGCGCTGCCGCACAAGGTCGACGTCTGGACCTACGACGTCGTCGACGAAGAGACGCTCTACACCGCGTTCGGCCCGCTGCCCAGCATCCACCTGAAGCCGCGGCGCGCGGCGCCCCGACCCGGCGAGCTCAGCGCCGAGATCTGGTTCGCGCCGCAGCTGCGCTACATGCCGGTGCGCATCCGCATCACGCAGGACACGGACAACTACGTCGACCTGCTGATCGCGAAGAGGCCCGACATGGGCACGCCCTGAATCTCGATACAGTCACTGCATCACCTTGGAGAGAACATGACCATGAGCTTCGAGACCATCCTCGTCGACACGCGCGGCGACGGCCCGCGCCGCACCGGCCTGATCACGCTGAACCGGCCCAAGCAACTCAATGCGCTGAACGACGCGCTGATGGACGAGCTCGGCGCTGCGCTGAAGGCCTTCGACGCCGACGCGGCGATCGGCTGCATTGTCATCACCGGCAGCGAGAAGGCGTTCGCGGCCGGCGCCGACATCAGCGCGATGGTGAAGATGACGCTGAAGGACACTTTTGGTGCCGACTTCATCACCCGCAACTGGGAGACGATACGCAGCATCCGCAAGCCGGTGATCGCGGCCGTCGCCGGTTTCGCGCTCGGCGGCGGCTGCGAGCTGGCGATGATGTGCGACTTCATCATCGCCGCCGATACCGCGAAGTTCGGCCAGCCCGAGATCAAACTCGGCATCATCCCCGGCGCCGGCGGCACGCAGCGCCTGCCGCGCGCGGTCGGCAAGGCCAAGGCGATGGACATGGTGCTGACGAGCCGGATGATGGACGCGGCCGAGGCCGAGCGCGGCGGGCTGGTCTCGCGCGTCGTGCCGTTCGCCGAGCTGATGAGCGTCACCCTGGCCGCGGCCGACGCGATCAACGAGCTGAGCGCGATGAGCGTGATGGCCGCGAAAGAAAGCGTGAACCGCGCATTCGAAGGCACGCTCGCCGACGGCATCATGTTCGAACGGCGCTTGTTCCATTCGATGTTCGCAACCGAAGATCAGAAGGAGGGCATGGATGCCTTCCTCGCCAAACGCAAGGCCGAGTTCAAGCAGCGCTGATCAGGGCTGGATCCAGCGCGCCCCCTGCGCGTCGAAGATCGCGCGGCGGTTGCCGTCGGGGTGCAGCTCGAGCCAGTCGGTCGCTTCGACCTCGGCGCTGATGACAGCGAAATAGGCGCGTGCCACGGCGCCGCTGCCGGCGTGGATCATGTCGGCCAGCGGCGTGCCTGGCGGCATCGCCGAGAGGTAGTCCTGGGCGGCCGGCGTCAGCTTGACGCGGGCCCAGCGTGACGACGCGGACAGGCCTGACATCTCCAGCGTCAGCCGCACGCGGCAGCGCAGCTGCCACCCCTGTTTGCGCGACCACATCACCACCGTGCCATGCGGATGGTTCAACAGTTGCGAGACCTTGCCGGCGCGCTCGTCGGTGTAGAAGAGCAGCTGCTTCTGGCGTTCATTCACCTCGCGCAGCACCACGGTGCGCGCATCGGCCGCGTCGCCGTTGACCGTGGCCAGCACCGGCGTGCGCCACTCGTGCGCCTTGTCGCTCACGGCCTGGCCGAGCCGCTGCCACACCGCCGCTTCGATCTCTGGCAGTGTGGTCAGGCGGGCAGGCATGCTCAGCTTTCGTTGCGCAGCGACGGGAACAGGATCACGTCGCGGATGCTCGGCGAATCGGTGATCAGCATGATCAGCCGGTCGATGCCGATGCCGCAGCCGCCGGTCGGGGGCATGCCGTATTCGAGCGCGCGGATGAAATCGGCGTCGTAATACATCGCCTCTTCGTCGCCCGCTTCCTTGTTCGCGGCCTGGGCCTGGAAGCGCGCGGCCTGGTCCTCGGCGTCGTTCAGCTCCGAGAAGCCGTTCGCGTACTCGCGGCCGGTGATGAAGAGCTCGAAGCGTTCGGTGATGGCCGGGTTGGTGTCCGACGCGCGCGCCAGCGGCGAGACCTCGACGGGGTAATCGATGATGAAGGTCGGCTGCCAGAGCTGCTCTTCGACGGCCGCTTCGAACAACCCGAACTGCAGCTCGGCCAGCGTCCAATGGGCCGGCGGCTCTTCGCCGAGCGACTTCAGCTTGGCGTGCAGCACCGCCGCGTCGCCTGCCTCCTCGACGCTGAGCCCCGCATGGGCGACGAGCGAATCACGCACCGTCAGGCGCGCGAACGGTTTGTCGAGTTCGACCGGCTTGCCGGCATACGTGATCGCCGCCGACCCGGTCGCCACCCGCGCCGCATGGCGCAGTACCTCTTCGGTGAAGTCCATCAGGTCGTGGTGGTTCCAGTACGCGGCGTAGAACTCCATCATCGTGAACTCGGGGTTGTGCCGCACCGACACGCCCTCGTTGCGGAAGCTCCGGTTGATCTCGAACACGCGCTCGAAGCCGCCGACGATCAGCCGCTTCAGATACAGCTCGGGCGCGATGCGCAGGAACATCTGCTGGTCGAGCGCGTTGTGGTGCGTGACGAAGGGCTTGGCATTCGCGCCACCGGGGATCGGGTGCAGCATCGGCGTCTCCACTTCCATGAAGTGGTGCTCGACCATGAACTGCCGGATCGAGCTCAGCGCCTTGCTGCGCGCCGCGAAGCGGGCGCGCGCGTCGGCGTCGGTGATCAGGTCGACATAGCGCTGGCGGTACTTCTGCTCCTGGTCGGCCATGCCGTGGAACTTGTCCGGCAGCGGCCGCAGGCTCTTGGTCAACAGGCGCAGCGTGCTCACGCGCACCGACAGCTCGCCGGTCTTGGTCTTGAAGAGCGTGCCCTCGGCGCCGAGGATGTCGCCCAGGTCCCAGTGCTTGAACGCGGCATAGGCCTCCTCGCCGATCGCGTCGCGCGTCACGAAGAGCTGGATCTGACCCGAGGCATCTTGCAGCGTGCCGAAGCTGGCCTTGCCCATCACGCGCTTGAGCATCAGGCGGCCCGCCACCGTCACGTGGATCGCGAGCGGCTCGAGCTCCTCATTCGTCTTCGCGTCGTGTTGGCGCAGCAGCTCGGCTGCGCGGTCTTTGGGCTTGAAGTCGTTCGGGAACGCAATGCCTTGCTGGCGAATGGCGGCGAGCTTCTCGCGGCGCTCGGTGATCAGCTGGTTCTCGTCGGTCATGGGGCGCTTTCGGTGAACCGGCGATTTTAGGGGCCACGAGGGACCTCCCTTAAACTCGCCGCCTCTGATCAAGGCCGGTTTGCACCGGGAGAATGTGTGAACGCTGTCGTTGCAGTTGTCGGTCTGGGCTATGTGGGCTTGCCGCTCGTCGTCGAGTTCGGCAAGCACGCGCGCACCATCGGTTTCGACATCGCGGCGGACCGCGTCGCGCGCTGCCGCGCCGGCAGCGACCCGTCGCACGAGATCCCCGATGCCGAGATGGCGCTGGCCGTGCACGCCGAATACAGCAGCGATGCGGCCTCGCTGCGCGAGGCCGATTTCATCCTGATCGCCGTGCCCACGCCGGTGGACAACGCACGCATCCCCGACTTCGGGCCGCTGATCGGCGCGAGCCGCAGCATTGGCCCGCACCTGAAGCCCGGCGCGACGGTGATTTACGAATCCACCGTCTACCCGGGTGCGACCGAAGAGGTCTGCATCCCGGTGCTCGAAGCGTCGTCCGGCAAGACCTGGAAGCAGGACTTCTTCGTCGGCTACAGCCCCGAGCGCATCAACCCCGGCGATCGCGAGCACATGCTGACCAACGTGGTCAAGGTCGTCTCGGGCGATACGCCCGAGACGCTGGACAAGGTCGCCGCGCTGTACGAGCTCGTCGTCCAACCCGGCGTGCACCGCTGCTCGAGCATCAAGGCGGCCGAGGCCTGCAAGGTCATCGAGAACACGCAGCGCGACCTCAACATCGCGCTGATGAACGAGCTCGCGATCATCTTCGACAAGATCGGCATCGACACCGCCGAGGTGCTCGAAGCCGCCGGCACGAAGTGGAACTTCCTCGGCTTCAAGCCCGGTCTGGTGGGCGGCCACTGCATCGGCGTCGACCCGTACTACCTGACGCACAAGGCCGAGATGCTGGGCTACCACCCGCAGGTGATTTTGGCGGGGCGGCGCATCAACGATGGCATGGGCAAGTACATCGCCGAGCAGACCGTTAAGCAGATGATCGCGAGCGGCTGCAACGTCAAGGGCGCGAAGGTCAACATCCTCGGCCTGACCTTCAAGGAAGACTGCGCCGACCTGCGCAACAGCAAGGTCGTCGACATCATCAACGAGCTGAAGAGCTACGGCATCGACGTGGCGGTGCACGACCCGCATGCCGAGGCTGACGAGGCCTTGCGCGAGTACGGTGTGGCGCTGTCCGCATGGGACGCCCTGCCGCGCGCCGACGCGATCATCGCCGCGGTCGCGCACCGGCACTATCGCGCGATGGCGCTGGCCGCGGTCACGGCCAAGGTCGCGCCCGCGGGCTGTTTTATCGATGTCAAATCAGCCTTCGACGCGGGTCAGCTCGAAGCCACCGGCTTGCGCGTCTGGCGCCTTTGAGTCGGCGACAATCGATACCCTCATGCACGTCCGCCGCCCCGCCATCGTCGACCGCAAGATCCGCTTCGCCGTGCTCGGCTGCGGCCGCATTGCGAGCAACCACGTCGACGCGATCCAGAAGCACGCCGACCGCGGCGAACTCGTCGCGGTGTGCGATACCGACCCGGCTGCGCTCGCGGCCATGGTCGAGCGCACCGGCGCACGCGGCTATGCCACGCTGGGCGCGATGCTCGCCGGCAGCGCAGCCGATTGCGTCGTCATCGCCACGCCGAGCGGCCTGCATGCGCAACAGGCCCAAGAGGTCGCCGCCGCCGGCATCGACGTGATGACCGAGAAGCCGATGGCCACGCGCTGGGCCGACGGCCTGGCGATGGTGCGGGCCTGCGACGACGCCGGCGTGCGCCTGTTCGTCGTCAAGCAGAACCGCCGCAACCGCACGCTGCAATTGCTGAAAGCAGCGGTCGACGCGGGCCGCTTCGGCCGCATCTACATGGTCACCGTCAACGTCTTCTGGACCCGCCCGCAGGCCTACTACGACAGCGCCGCATGGCGCGGCACCTGGGAGTTCGACGGCGGCGCGTTCATGAACCAGGCCAGCCACTACGTCGACCTGCTCGACTGGATCGTCGGCCCGGTCGAGAGCGTGATGGCCTACACCGGCACACTGGCGCGCGACATCGAGGTCGAGGACACCGGCGTCGCCGCGCTCAAATGGCGCAGCGGCGCGATGGGCTCGGTCAACGTCACGATGCTGACGCACCCGAAGAACCTCGAGGGCTCGATCACGATCCTGGGCGAGAAGGGCAGTGCGCGCATCGGCGGCGTGGCCGTCAACGAGATCCAGCACTGGGCCTTCGAGACGCCGCACGCGATGGACACGCAGCTCGACGACGCGAGCTACCAGACCACGTCGGTCTACGGTTTCGGCCACCCGCTGTACTACGACAACGTGATCCGCACGCTGCGCGGCGAGGCCCAGCCCGAGACCGACGGGCGCGAAGGGCTGAAGTCGCTCGAGCTGCTGATCGCGATGTACCGCTCGGCGCGCGACGGGCGCAAGGTCAATCTGCCGCTCGAGTACTGATGACGACCCCCGCGTCACTTCGTTCCTGCCCCCCGAGGGGGCGCTCAGCCGTCTTGGGGCGGCCCGGCGACGTCTGAGCCTGCCATGGCCACGTTGATCCACCCTTCGGCCATCGTCGACGACGGCGCGGTGCTCGGCGCCGACTGCCGCGTCTGGCACTTCGTGCACATCAGCGCCGGCGCGCGCATCGGCGCCGGCTGCTCGTTCGGGCAGAACGTGTTCGTCGCGAACGACGTGCGCATCGGCGACAACGTGAAGATCCAGAACAACGTCTCGGTCTATGACGCGGTCACGCTCGAAGACGACGTGTTCTGCGGCCCGAGCATGGTGTTCACGAACGTGCACAACCCGCGCGCGGCCGTCGTGCGCAAGAGCGAGTACCGGACGACGCTGGTGAAGCGCGGCGCGACCCTGGGCGCCAACTGCACGATCGTCTGCGGCACGACGATCGGCCGCCACGCCTTCGTCGGCGCGGGTGCGGTGGTGAGCCGCGACGTGCCCGACTTCGCGCTCGTCGTCGGCGTGCCGGCGAAGCCGATCGGCTGGATCAGCCGGCATGGCGAGCGGCTGGTGTTCGTCAACGAAGAAGCCGTGTGCCCCGCGACCGGCGAGCGCTATCTGCTGCGCGACGGCGTGTGCCGACTGGCCGATGAGGTTGCCCAATGAGCACGAAGCTCGAGTTCATCGACTTGAAGCGCCAGTACGCCGCGCTGAAGGACAGCATCGCGCAGCGCATGCAGCGCGTGCTCGACCACGGCCAGTACATCATGGGGCCTGAGGTCAAGGAGCTCGAAGCACAGCTGGCCGCGCGCACCGGCGCGAAACACTGCATCACCGTCGCGAGCGGCACCGAGGCCTTGTTGATCTCGTTGATGGCGCTCGACCTGCAGCCCGGCGACGAAGTCATCACGACGCCGTTCACCTTCGCGGCCACGGCCGAAATGATCGTGCTGATCGGCGGCGTGCCGGTGTTCGTCGACATCGAGCCCGACACCGGCAACATCGATGCTGCGCTGATCGAGGCCGCAGTGACGCCGCGCACGAAGGCCATCATGCCGGTCGGCCTGTACGGCCAGGTCGCCGACATGGACGCGATCAACGCGGTCGCCGCGCGCCACGGCCTCGCGGTGATCGAGGACGCGGCGCAGAGCTTCGGCGCGACCTATAAGAATCGTCAAAGCTGCAACCTGTCGACTCTCGGCTGCACCAGCTTCTTCCCGAGCAAGCCGCTCGGCTGCTACGGCGACGGCGGCGCGGTGTTCACGAGCGACGATGCGCTCGCGCAGGCTTGCCGCGAGATCCGCGTGCACGGCCAGAGCGCGCGCTACACGCACACGCGCGTCGGTGTCGGCGGCCGCATGGACACGCTGCAATGCGCGGTCGTGCTCGCCAAGCTGGAGCGCTTCGAGTGGGAACTCGCGCAGCGCCACGCCCTCGGCGCGCGCTACGGCGAGCTGCTCGCCGACGTGCCCGGCGTGCGGCGGCTCGCGCTGCGGCCGGACCGCGATTGCGTGTGGGCGCAGTACACCGTGTTCGTCGAGCACCGCGCCGCGGTGCAGGCGGCGCTGAACGAGCAAGGCATTCCGACGGCCGTGCACTACCCGCGGCCGCTGCACCGCCAGCCCGCGTATGCGCGCTGGCACCGCGGTGCCGAGCTCGTCCACAGCGTCGCCGCGGCCGAGCGCGTGCTGAGCCTGCCGATGAGCGCCGACCTGACGCACGCCGACCAGGACCGCGTGGTGGCCGCGCTCGCGAAGGCGCTGGCGTCGACGTGAAACCGCAGCCCGAGGTCGCCGACGTCGACTTCTCGGCGCTCTACGACGAGCACCCCGAGTACGTCGCACGGCGCGCCGCCGGTTCGATCGAGCAAGCCCAGGTCGACATCGAGGTGCGGCTGTTCAAGCTGCCGGGGCTGATGCGGGTATGGCCGCCGGGCCGACCCCTGCGCCGCGTGCTCGAGATCGGCTGCGCGACCGGCGAGCTGATCGCGGCGGTGCCGGTCGAGAAGGGCGGGCAGCGCGTCGGGCTCGACATCTCGGCGGCCAATGTCGCGGCGGCACAAGCGCGCTTCCCCGCGGTCGAATTCCATTGCGGCGACTTCCGCGGCGCCGGCCTGTCGGGCTTCGACGCGGTGATCCTGAGCGACGTGCTCGAGCACGTGACCGACGATGCAGCGTTCCTGCACGACGCGGCGCAGCTCGGCGAGATCGTGCTCGTGAACCTGCCGCTCGAAGACAACTGGCTCAACGACCGCCGCGCCTATGGGCCGGACGATGTGTCCGGCCACCTGCGCCGCTATGCGCTGGCCGACGGCCTGGCCTTGTTCGACCAGGCCGGCCTCGAGCTGCTTGCGCACACGCAGGTCTGGATTCACGAGACGCCGGCCGATGCCGCGCGCCGCGCGTTGCGCCGCGAACGATTGGGCGCCGCGTATTCGGGGCGGTGGCCGATGCGGCTGGCGAAGCAGCTGGCGTTCGCAACGGCTGCGGCGGTGCCCGCGCTCGGCCGGCGCCTGTTCGCGTCGAATCTGTTCGCCGCGGCTCGCCAGCGGCCGTCGCGGTGAGCCTGAAGCGCCAGCTGCTGGTGTCGTTTGGTTTGCAGGGCGCGGGCGCCGCGGCCGTGCTGCTGGCCACGCTGCTGCTCGGTGCGCGGCTCGGGCCCGAAGTGCAGGGCGCGTTCAGCCACATCAAGGCCGAGATCGAATTCGTCGCCGCGTTCGCGATGTTCGGCTTGCCGCAGGCGCTGTTCTTCTACGTCAAGTCGGGCGCGATGAGCGGGCGCGTGGCCTTGCGCTGGGCCCTCGGCTGCGCGCTGCTGGCGCTGCCGGTCGCGGCCGTCTACGCGGGTTGGCGGCACGCCGATGAGGGCGCCGTGGCTGGTGTGCTGCTGAGCCTGGCTGTCGCGGCGGCGGTCGCGCACGGGCAGCTGCGCGCGCTGCTGCTGGTGCGCGAGCGCACGGCTTGGTTCAACGTCATCACCGCGCTGCCGCAGCTGCTGGTGCTGCTCGGCGTGCTGCACGTGGTCGCGCGCGGCGCGGTCGATGCGCCCGCGTGGTTCGCGCTGTTCGCGCTCGCCTGCGGCGTGGCGGCGGCCATCTCGTGGGCGCGCTTGCGCGCGGTGCCCGAGCTGCCGACGACTGAGGTGCAGGCCGGCTGGCGCGCGCTCGGCCACTACGGTCTCGCGGCCTGGCTGACGGCTGCGCTCGCGACCGCGGCGATCCTGCTGGTGCAGCGCTGGGTCGAGGCGAGTCAAGGCCGCGTCGCACTCGGCCAGTTCACGATGGCGATGACGCTGGTGCAAGTGCCGCTGACGCCGATCAGCTACGCCGCGCCGCTGCTGCTGCGGCGCTGGATGGAGCAGCCCGGCGCCGCGGCATCGCGACGTGTCGCGGCCACGCTGTTCGCGCTGCTGCTCGGCGCGGCGCTGCTCATGTGGATCGTTGCGAGCGCGTGGCCCGACCTCGGCCTCGGCGCGGCCTATGCCGGCGCGACACGCGCGCTCGCGGTCTTGCTCGCCGGCGCTGCGGCCGAAGCGGCGTCGCGCGTCCTGACGGTGCAGGCGAGCGCGAGCGGCCTGCCGTGGATCGCGGTGCGCGCCGAGGCCGCGCGCTGGGCGGTGCTCGCAATCGGCTGGCTCGCGCTGCCGGCGCCGACGCTGCTGCCGGTGTGCGCGGTCTGGGCCGTCGGCGCGTGGGCGGCCGCAGGCGTGTTCGCCGGCGTCGCCCGCGCCGATGCGCAAAGGGGCGCGCGATGACGATGCGCATCGCGCTGCTCGGCCCGGCCAACTCGATCCACCTGCAGCGCTGGGCGCATGCGATGGTCGAGCGCGGGCATGCGGTCTGCGTGCTCTCGCAGCATGTTTGCGAGCGCCGGCTGCTGCCGACCGCAGCGAACGTGTTCATGCTGCCGCGCGGCGGCGCGCTGGGTTACTTCACGAACGCGTGGCGCGCGCGCGAGCTGCTGACGCGGTGGCGCCCCGACGTGGTCAACGCGCACTACGCGAGCGGCTACGGCACGACCGCGGCGTTGTGCGGCGTGCGGCCGGTGCTGCTGTCGGTGTGGGGCAGCGATGTCTACGACTTCCCGCACGAGAGCGCGCTGAAAGGCCGGCTGATCCGCGGCAACCTGCGCCGCGCGAGCGCGATCGCGAGCACCAGCCACGCGATGGCGCGGCAGGTGCAGCGGCTGGTGCCGGACCGCACCGAGGTCGCGGTGACGCCGTTCGGCGTCGACCTCGCGCGCTTCCGCCCTGATCCGTCGCATCGATCGAGCGGGCCGCTGACGATAGGCATCGTCAAGTCACTCGCACCGAAGTACGGTGTGGACTTGTTGCTGCGCGCGTTTGCCGGGCTGGTCGCCGATGCCGAGGTGAAGACCGCGCTGGCCGACGCGCTGCGCCTGCTCGTCGTCGGAGACGGGCCGCAGCGCGCCGAGCTCGAGGCGCTCGCGCGCACACTCGGCATCGCGTCGCACACCGAGTTCGCCGGCGCGGTCGCGCATGCCGACGTGCCCGCGTGGCTCAACCGGCTCGACATCTACGCAGCGCCGAGCCGGCTCGACAGCGAGAGCTTCGGCGTCGCCGTGATCGAGGCCAGCGCCTGCGCGCTGCCGGTGGTCGTCAGCGATGCGGGCGGCTTGCCCGAGGTCGTCCGCAACGATGAGACCGGCCTGATCGTGCCGCGCGACGACGTGCCCGCATTGCAGGCGGCGCTGAAGCGGCTGGTGCTTGACGCCGCGCTGCGCGAGCGGCTCGGTCAGCACGGTCGCGCGCACGTCGAGCGCGAGTACGAGTGGGGTCACTGCGTGGACCTGATGGAGCGCTGCCTCGAGCGCGTCATTGCGCAACACGGAGCCGCACGATGAAGAACCGCGCGCAATGGCAGCCGACGAAGTTCGAGCTGCACCGCGGCCGGCTGCGCGGCTCGCGCGACCCGCGCGAGCTCGGCGTCGGCTCGCGCCTGATCAGCGACCTGGTCGCGGCGCACTACCAGGCACAGCTGCCCGCGCACGCCCGCGGCGCGCTGCTGGACCTGGGCTGCGGCAAGGTGCCGCTGTACGCGGCCTACGCGCCGCATGTCGACGAGATCACCTGCGTCGACTGGGCGCCGGGCGAGTACATCGACCAGAGCTGCGACCTGTCGCAGCCGCTGCCGTTCGAGGCCGGGCGCTTCGACACCATCATCCTGTCGGACGTGCTCGAGCACATGCCCGAGCCCGAGCTGCTGTGGCGCGAGATGACGCGCGTGCTGGCGCCCGGCGGCAAGATCATCATGAACGTGCCGTTCTACTACTCGGTGCATGCGCACCCGCACGACTACTACCGTTACACCAACTTCGCGCTCGAGCGCTTCGTGATGATCAACGGGCTGGTGCTGGTCTGCCTGCTGCCGGTCGGTGGCATCGTCGAGATCATCGCCGACCTGTTCGCGAAGGCGCTGTCGAAGCTGCCGCTGTTCGGGCCGCCGATGGCGATGGTCACGCAGTTCGTCGTCGGCGCGTTCGGCCGCACGCGGCTGGGCGCGCGCGTGGCGCAGGTGTCGAGCCGGCACTTTCCGTTCGGCTACTTCATGATCGCGCAGCGACCCCGATGAACATCCTGCTCGTCAACCACTACGCCGGATCAAAGCGCGACGGCATGGAGTACCGCCCGTACTACCTCGCGCGCGAGTGGGTGCGGGCCGGGCACCGCGTGCAGATCGTCGCGGCGTCGTACTCGCATGTGCGCACGCGTCAGCCTTTGGTGAGCGGCGACGCGCTCGACGAAGTCATCGATGGCATTGCGTACCGCTGGCTGCCCACGCCGGCCTATGTCGGCAACGGCATCGGCCGCGTGAAGAACATCTGGGCCTTTCTGAGCCGGTTGTGGCGCGAGACGCCGCGGCTCGTGGCCGCGTTCCAACCCGATGTCGTGATCGCCTCCAGCACGTATCCGATGGACATCTGGGTCGCGCGCCGCATCGCGCGCAGGGCCCGCGCGAAGTGGGTCTACGAGGTCCACGACCTGTGGCCGGCCTCGCCGATCGAGCTCTCCGGCATGTCGCCGCGGCACCCGTTCATCCTGCTGTGCCAGAAGGCCGAGAACGACGCCTACCGCGACGCCGATGCGGTCGTCTCGATGCTGCCGGTGGTCGCCGAGCACATGCGCGCGCATGGGCTGGATTTGCGCAAGCTGCACATCGTGCCGAACGGCGTCGCGCTCGACGAATGGCAGGGCACGCCGCCCGCGCTCGCGCCCGACTTGGCCGAAACGCTCGCCGCGCTGAAGCGCGATGGCCGCACGATCGTCGGCTATGCCGGTTCGCACGGCCTGCCGAACGCGCTCGACGTGTTGCTCGACGCCGCAGCGCTGATGAAGGACGAGCCGATCGCCTTCGTGCTCGTCGGCGACGGCCACGAGAAGGCGCGGCTCGCGCAGCGCGTGCGCGACGAAGGGCTGGGCCACGTGACGATGCTCGCGCCGGTGCCGAAGGCGCAGATCCCCGCGCTGCTGGCCGCGTTCGACATCGCCTACATCGGCTGGCAGCGCGTGCCGATCTACCGCTTCGGCATCGCGCCGAACAAGCTGATGGACTACATGATGGCCGGCCGCGCGGTGCTGCACTCGGTCGAAGCCGGCAACGACGCGGTCGCCGAAGCGGGCTGTGGCTTGACGGTCGCGCCCGAGTCGGCCGCGGCCGTCGCCGTGGGCCTGCGCGAACTTGCCGCACTCACGCCCGAGGCGCGCGCCGCGATGGGTGAACGCGGCCGCGCCTTCGTCGTCGCGAACCACAGCTACCGCGTGCTGGCGCAGCGCTTCATCGATGCGGTGAGCAAGGCATGAGCGACGAGAACGAGGCCGATGCCGTGGCCGAGCGCTACGCGCGCCGCGTGGCCACTGATCGCTACAGCGCGCTGCGCCCCGACGTGTGGCAGACGCTGCACGAGCGCCAGCGCGCGCTGCTCGCGCTCTTCGCTCGGATCGGCTGGGCGGACTTGTCCAGCAAGCGCCTGCTCGAGGTTGGTTGCGGCGGCGGCAGCAACCTGCTGGAGCTGCTGCGCCTGGGCTTCGCGCCGCAGCACCTGAGCGGCGTCGAGCTGCTGCCCGAGCGCTACGCGCAGGCGCGCCACGTGCTGCCCGCCGCGCTCGCGCTGCACGCCGGCGACGCGCTGCAGCTCGACCTGCCGGCCGACTCGCAGGACGTGGTGTTCGCCTCGACCGTGTTCTCGTCGCTGCTCGACGACGCGTTCCAGCAGCGCCTCGCCGCCGCGATGTGGCGCTGGGTCCAACCCGGTGGCGGCGTGCTCTGGTACGACTTCACCGTCGACAACCCGCGCAACCCCGATGTGCGCGGCGTGCCGCTGGCGCGCGTGCGGGCGCTGTTCCCCGAGGGCCGGGTGCAGGCGCAGCGCATCACGCTGGCACCGCCGATCGCGCGCGCCGTCACGCGCGTCCACCCGGCCCTCTACACGCTGTTCAACGCGCTGCCGCCATTGCGTACTCACGTGCTCGCGTGGATCGCGAAGCCTGGGTCCACCAATTGATGGCATTGCATTCATTGACTACAATGAAGTCAATTGTCGAACCGTGACAACCTCGAGGAGTTCAACATGGCCAGCTTGATGATTCGCAGCATGGACGAGCGCGTGAAGGCCGAGCTTCGCGTGGTGGCGGCGCGACGTGGTGTCTCGATGGAGCAGCATGTGCGCGACATTCTCGAGCAGGCGGTGTTGGGCCCCGCGCACGGCGAGCCCTTCGCAGATCGCGTTCGACGGCGCTTCTCGGCCGTGGCGGTCGACGCGTTGCCTCTGCCACAGCGCCAGGCGCCGCGCCTGCCGCCGAAGTGGGGCGGCCGATGAGTACACCGGGCCGCATCCTGCTCGACACCAACGTGCTGTCCGAGTTGATGCGGCCACGTCCCGAGCCACGGGTGCTGGACTGGTTCGCCGCCCAGGGCCCGCAGACGCGCTTCGTGGTCAGCGCGATCACGCAGGCCGAAATACTGCTCGGCATTGCACTGCTGCCGGCCGGCAAGAAGCGCAGCGCGCTGACGCAAGTGGCGCAGACGATGTTCGAGCAGGAGTTCCAGGGCCTGAACCTCGCATTCGACGAGCACGCGGCGCCGGGCTATGCGGCCATCGTCGCCGGGCGCAGCCGCAAGGGCTTGCCCATGTCGGTCGAAGACGCGCAGATTGCGGCCATTGCCACGCACCACCGCGTACCGCTCGCGACCCGCAACACCAAGGACTTCGCGCAGGTGCAGGGCCTTGTCCTGATCAATCCATGGGAGTCTGCGTGACATGACGAGATCGGATGCCTTGCCCTTCCTGCCCTTCGCACTGCCCGAGATCGGCGACGACGAGATCGCCGAGGTCGTCGACACGCTCAAATCCGGCTGGGTCACGACCGGCCCGAAGGCCAAGCGCTTCGAGGACGACTTCAGCGCGTTCCTCGGCGACCCGTCGCTGCAATCGATGGCCGTGAACTCGGCGACCGCCGGCCTGCACCTTGCGCTCGAGGCGCTGGGCATCGGCCCCGGTGACGAGGTCATCACGACCACGCACACATTCACCGCCACCGCCGAGGTCGTGCGCTACCTCGGTGCCGACGTGGTGCTGGTCGACATCGACCCGGCGACGCTGTGCATTGACCCGAGTGCCGTCGAAGCCGCGATCACATCGCGCACCAAGGCAATCGTGCCGGTGCACTACGCAGGGCTCGCCGCCGACATGCCCGCGCTGCTCGCCATCGCGCAGAAGCACGGCCTCAAGGTCGTCGAGGACGCCGCACATGCGCTGCCCACGACCTGCGGCGGCGCGCTGATCGGCACGCTCCAATCCGACGTGACCGTGTTCAGCTTCTACGCCAACAAGACCATCACGACCGGCGAAGGCGGCATGGTCGTGACGCGCGACGCCGAGCTCGCGAAGCGCATCAAGGTGATGCGCCTGCACGGCATGAGCAAGGACGCGTTCGACCGCTTCACCGCGAAGGTGCCGAGCTGGTACTACGAGATCGTCGCGCCGGGCTTCAAGTACAACCTGACTGACATCGCGGCGGCGATGGGCATCCACCAGCTCAAGCGCCTGCAGGGCTTCCAGGCGCGCCGCGTGCAGCTCGCGGCGCAGCTGGACGCGGCCCTGGCCGGCCTGCCGGTGATCACGCCGCCGCAGC
>Ga0307508_10000912_pt1 | contig 34407 bp, 30 predicted proteins | sample 9_EM_MG_FD_203089 | JGI IMG/M metagenome (GOLD analysis project Ga0307508, IMG submission 203089) | Populus trichocarpa ectomycorrhiza microbial communities from riparian zone in the Pacific Northwest, United States - 9_EM | ecosystem: Host-associated > Plants > Roots > Unclassified | place...
TGCGCCTTCGCCAGGTACATCGCCGTGTCGACGAGGTTGATCGCACGCTCCCAGGACACGCGCAGCGAGGCCGGCCCGATCGGGAAGGTGGCGAACCCGATCGAGGCGGTCACCGCGATGCGGTGTGCATCGACCGTGACCGCGGCGCGATCCAGCACGCTCAGCATGCGCTGCGCGAGCGCCTCGACCTGATCGGGCGCGAGCGCTTGCACGACCACCAGAAACTCTTCGCCGCCCCAGCGCACGATCAGGTCCTGCTCGCGCAGCGTCTCGCGCAGCCGCTGCGCGACCTCGACCAGCACCGTGTCGCCGGCGCCGTGGCCGTGGCGGTCGTTGACGTTCTTGAAATGATCGATGTCGATCAGGTAGACGGTGCCGCTGAGCTTGCCGTCCGCGGCGAGCTGGCGCATCACCGCCTGGAAATGGCGCCGGTTCGCCAGACCCGTCAGCGGGTCGCGTTCGCTCTGCACCTTCAGCATCTCGTTGCTTGTCGCGAGGTGCCGGTTGGTCTGGCGCACGCGGCGGTACAGCAGCGCGACGACGGCGAACGACAGCAGGAACGCGGCCGCGAGCAGCCACCACAGGCGCTGCTGCAGGTCGCGCCGGCGCAACTGCTCGGCCTTGATCTGGTTCTCGCGGTTCAGCAGCGCGAGCGCCCGGGTGCGGTGGTCGGCGTCGTACTGCTCCTGCATTGCCAGGATCGCCTTCTGCTGGTCGTTGCGCAGGATGCCGGTGGCCATGCGCCGGTGCGTGTGGTACGCGGCGACCGCGCCGCTCACATCGCCGGCCTTCTCGAGGTAGACGCCGAGTTCGCGGTACAGATCGGAGACGCCGGTCGCCGATCCGCGCCGTTCGTCGATCGCGATCGCGTCGTGCATCAGGCGCTTGCCGAGCTCGAGGTTCCCCATCGAGATGTGCGACAGGCCGATGTTGGCCAGCGCCACCGTCTCGCTGCTCGGGTCGTTCAGTTCGCGCGCCAGCGGCAGCGCGCGTTCGGCGTACTCCAGCGCGGTTTTGTAGTCGCCGGTCTTCAAGAAGAAGTCGGCCATGTTGGCCAGCATCAGCACCTCGTCGGTCTGCGCGTGGGCGCGGCGCGCGTAGTCGAGGGCGAGCTCGAACGTGCGGCGCTGGCCCTGCGCGTCGCCCAGGCCGTCCAGAACGATGCCCAGCGTGTTGTTGCCGCGCGAGAGCGCCACCCAGTCCTGCGCCTTGTCCGCGAGCGCGAGGGCCTCCTGAGCCAGCGCGAGGGCACGTTCGAACTGGTGCGCGTCGCTGTAGCTGTAGGCCAGGGCGGTGCGGGCCTCGGCCTGGCGCCACGGTTCGTCGGTGCGGTCGGAGAGCGCGAGCGCCTCGTGGCCCAGGCGCACCGACGCTTCGAGCTTGCCGGCGTCGCCCTTGATGCGGGCATGCGCCGCGATGAAACGGTAGCGGCTGCGCGGCGACACCGCCTCGGGCAGATGCGCCAACGCGTCCTGCATCATCGTGTCGACGCGTTGCAGGTTGCCGTCGCGCGCCATCGTGCGGGCGCGGATCAGCTGCGCCGCGGCGCCGGCGGCCGGCGCGTTCGGCGCCTTCGTGTCCTGGCCCCAGGCGTCGAGCTGCAATGCCGACTTCTCGGCCGTCTCGGGCCGCGGGCCGACCGCCAGCATCAGGCCCTGCACCGTGAGCAGCTCGAGCCGCTCCGCGCTGTGCTCGGGCGTCAGCAGCAGCAGGCGGTCGAGCTGCTCGGCGGCCTCGATCGGCCGCGCCCGGCCCTGACTCTCGAGCGTCAGGATGCGCGCGCCGTGCGTGTCGGCCGCGGTCGCCTGGGCCAGCGCCGGCGCTGCGCCCACCAGCAGAGCGGCCGCCAGCAGCGCGCGTGCCGCTGCGGCGGCCTGAGCGAACAGGAGTGCGGTGCGCAACATCACCGTCATCGGGTCAGTGGGCCGTCACCAGCACGGGGCGCGGCAGGTTGGCGAGCAGCCCCGTCAAGGCGGCTTCGGGCATCGGCTTGGCGAACCAGTAGCCCTGGTATTCGTCGCAGCCTTCGCGGCGCAGGAAATCGAGCTGGTCGCGCCGCTCCACGCCCTCGGCGACGACGTGCAGGCCGAGCGAATGGCCCATCGCGATGATCGCGCGGGTCAGCGCGGAGTCGCCCGCGTCGCCCGGGATGTCGTTGACGAACGAGCGGTCGATCTTCACGCAGTCGACCGGAAAACGCTTCAGCGACGCGAGCGACGAGTAGCCGGTGCCGAAGTCGTCCATCGCCAGTCGCACGCCCAGCATCTTGAGGCGGCGCATCGTCGCCTCCGCCATCTCGGGGTGCTCCATCACCGCGCTTTCGGTCAGCTCCAGCTCGATCTGGTGCGAGGCGCAGCCCGACAGCGCGATCATCTCGGCGACCTCGTCGACCAGGCGCGGGTTCTTGAACTGGCGTGCACTCACATTCACCGACATCGTCAGCCCCGGCGCGCCGCCGTGCTGCAGACGCTGCAGCGTTCCGCCGGCGTGGCGCAGCACCCACGCGCCCATCGCCACGATCAGGCCGGTTTCTTCGGCGATGTCGATGAAGTGGGCCGGTGCCAGCAGTCCGCGCTGCGGATGCTGCCAGCGCACCAGCGCTTCCATGCCCAGCGGGCGACCGGTCACGACATCGACGCGCGGTTGATAGTGCAGCACGAGCTGATTCTGATCGATCGCGGTGCGCAGCTCCATTTCGAGGTTCAGGCGCGCCTCGGCCGGCGCGCTGTCGTGTGCGCCGAACAGCGCGAAGCCGTCGCGCCCGGCGGCCTTGGCGCGGTACATCGCGATGTCGGCGTGGCGCAGCAAGGTCTGCACGTCGGTGCCGTCCTGCGGGTAGATCGCGACGCCGGCCGACACCGTCACATGGTGCCGCAGGCCGGTGCTGAGCTCGACCGGCACGCGCAGCGCGTTCAGGATGCGCTCGGCGATCTCGCTCGCGTGCGAGGCGTCGCGCACGTCGTGCAGCAGCAGGCACATCTCGTCGCCGCCCATGCGCGCGACCAGGTCCTTGCCGCGCACGACCTGCTTCATGCGCGTCGCCAACGCCTGCAGCAGGTGGTCGCCGGTGGCGTGGCCGAGGGTGTCGTTGATGACCTTGAAACGGTCGACGTCGACGAAGATCACCGCGAACTGGCTCGCCTCGGGTTCGCCGTGCGCCAGCGCCCGGCCCACCGCGGCCTGGAACGCTGCGCGGTTCGGCAAGGTCGTGAGTTCGTCGTGTTCGGCGAGGAACAGGGCGCGGCCCTCGGCGTCGATGACGTCGGTGATGTCGTTGCTCAGGATGTAGACGCCGCTGACCTGGCCGTCGCGGTCGACCTTGGGCATGTACATGATGTTGAACCAGCGCCCGGTGCCCGAGGCGTGGCCGGCGACATGGTGATCGATCGCGAAGGTGTGGCCGGCGAGGGCGCGTTCCAGGCTCGGCTGCAGCACCGCGTAGCGTTCTTCGCCGTAGACCTCGAGGGCAGTGCGGCCCAGCATGTCCTCGGGCTTCACGCCCAGCCAGCGCTCGTAGTTGCGGTTGACGAAGCGGTAGCGCATGTCGCGGTCCACGAACGCAACCATCGCCGGGATGTTGTCGGTGATCGTGCGCAGCTCGTCCTTGCTGTGGCGCAGCAGGTGTTCCGAGTCGAGCAGCCGCTGGTACGGCGCGCGGATGCTGTCGGCGACGAGGGTGCGGTAGATCATCCAGAACCCGAGCACCTTGTACAGGTGGCCGACGACCATCGCGAGGTCGGTCGGTCGCGTGGAAAGCGTCAAGACGATCTGGCCGATCGCCATCAGCACCGCGGCGCACAGCAGCGAGGACACGTCGACCGGCTGCGGCGTCGCCAGGCGCCGCGCGAACAGCGCGCTCGATGCCAGGAACAGCGCGGCGAGCAAGACCTCGGCGACGCGTTTGGCGAGCGGCAGCGCGTCGCCGTAGACCGCCAGGGCCGGCAGGGTCTGCGGTGCGCCGAAGACCCAGGCGCAGACCGCGAGCACGTACGCGGCCACGCCGGCGGGCACCCAGCGCACCCAGCGCGGCGCCGGCTGCGCTTGCCAGGGCAGCGCGGCCACGCCCAGCAGCGCCAGCGCGATCAGCAGCCGGCCGGCCATGAACAGCACGATCGTCTTGTCCGGCGTGTTGGGCGTGATCAGATCGTCCATGCCCGGGAACGACAGCGTGTGCGCGAGATCGAGCGCGAGCGTGCCGGCGCAGGCCACGCCCAGCACGTGGCCGCTGCGCGGTGTCGCGAGCTCGCGCCCGTTCCACGCGATTGCGGTGACCGCGCCGCACATCAGCATCGACGCGAACTCGAGCAGCGTGTGCCATTGCATGGCGCTCAGCCCCGCGTACACAGCCGGCAGGCGCACCGTCCAGATGCCCAGGCCCAGCATCGGCAGCGTCGCCAGCATCAGCAGCAGGATGCGGCGCCGGTGCGCGCGGATCGGATCGGCGCCCATGCTCAGTCCGGCCGGCGTGCCGGCAGGCGTGCGGGAGCGGTGAGATCGGGACAGCAGGTCATGGCGCGCCGGGTCAGGAGGAACGCAGCGCAATGCGCTGCGCCAGCCGGGCGCGAACGACTCGGAACCCGGGCACAACTGTCTTCGGCCGCGATCACGGCCTCTTGAGCCGAATGTCGGGGCGTTCCGTCAACTATTTGGGGCGCATTCGCCGGGGCTCCGGTCAGAGGAAGGCCAGCTTGCGCGCCGTGCCGAAGTTCTTCAGGTTCGGCAACACGCTGTCGAGCTGGCCCTCGCTGGCGCCGAACCAGCCCAGCAGCGTCGCTGCGTACTGATCGACAGCGGTGGTCGGGATCCAGCGGCCCTGCAGCTCCCAGCTCTCCTGCCCGACATCGTTCACCCCGCCCGGCACGAGCTCCGGGTAGCTGCCGTAGGTCGCGCCGCCCTTCACCGCGCCGCCCAGCACCAGGTGCTGATTGCCCCAGGCGTGGTCGGTGCCGGTGCTGCTGTTCGGCGCGAAGGTGCGGCCGAAGTCGCTTTGCGTGAACGTCGTCACGGCGCCGCCCAGGCCGAGCGCCTTCAGCGCCGCGTAGAACGCGGCCAGCGCATCGCCGAGCTCCTTCAGCAGCCGCGCGTGTTCGCCCTCGGTGCTGCTGCCGGTCACGACCTGGTTGCCGTGGGTGTCGAAGCCGCCCATCGACGCGAAGAAGAGCTGCCGGTTGCCCTGCACCGTGGCGTTGCCGGCGATCAGTTTGGCGAGCTGGTAGAGCTGGTTGCCCAGGCCGGTCGTGATCTTGCCGGCGCTGGTCAGCGATGCGAACGCGGTGTCGATCGCCGCGACCGCGTCGGCGTCGCCGGGCCGGGTCTTGACCAGCGCGCCCAGGCGCGCCGACATCGCGAACGCGTCGCGCTGCGCGCTCGTGTAGGCATCGGCCAGTGCCACGTCCTGCGCCTGCGCGTACAGCGCGTCGATCGCCTGCTTGCGCGCGACCAGCGGCGCCCAGGTGTCGGTGGCCTGCAGGCCCTGGGCGCCGAAGGTCGAGCCCGGGCCGGGCAGCACCAGCGGGGTCTGCGTCGTCGACAGGCCGAAGCGCGCCGAGCCGGCGACCGAGATCACCGGGTTCACGGTCGCCAGCGCCTCGGACGCGCGCCCGCCCCAGCCGGTGCGCGTGAGCGAATCGCTGCTGCCGGTTTCCCACAGGACCTGCTGGTCGGAGTGCGAGAACAGGCTGCTCGGCAGCACCCCCGAGTTGGCCGTCGCGGCGCGGTACTGCGCCTTCGTCAGCGGCTGGGCGAGCGGCCCGAGGTTGAACACCGGCGCGAGGTGGCCATCATTCCACGCCGTGCCAAGCGCGGCCATCGCCGGATGCAGGCCGTACGACACACCAGTCAGCGGCGTCAGGCTGGCCTGCGGGATTGCGAGTGCCTTGCGCACGCCGGCGTACTGGTTGTAGCGCGCGGTGTCGGACGGCACGATCATGTTCATGCCGTCGTTGCCGCCGTACAGGAAGATGCAGACCAGCGCCTTGTAGTCCGCCGCATAGGCGGGCCGCGCGTTCAGCAACAGGTTGCCGACGGTGCCGGCGCCGAGCGCGCTGGCGAGCGTGGCGCCGCTGCCGAGCAGCCAGCGCCGGCGTGCCGAAGAAAGCAGGGTGTCGTCGTTCACGGTTGTGTTCATCAGCGCATCACCTGGTAGTTGGGCGAGCCGAACACCAGGTAGGCGGCGGCTTTCACGCGTTTCGTCTTCCAGTTCGTCGCGTCGGTCTTGTCGGTCCACCACGACACGGCGGTGATCACCTTGTCGCGCGGTGCGCTCGGCAGCGCCTGCCCGAGCGCGAGCAGCGACAGGCGATCGACGAGCTTCGCGGCGTCGGCCGCGTCGGTGGTGAACGCGCTCAGGTCGATCTGGGTGCCGAGCGCGTTCGGGATGCTGGCGCTCGGCGCAGCGCCGTCCCAGTCGAGCAGGAAGGTCAGGTAGTTCAGGCGTTCCAGCGCCGCGTTCGCGCTGTGGATGCCGTACTCCGGGCCGACCAGCGTCGTGCCGGGCACCGGGTAGTCGGGCGGGAAATAGTTGAACACCGACGGCGGACGGAACACATGCTGGCGCAGGCTGTCGCCCCACCACCAGCTGAGCGCGTCACCGTCGGTATTGCCGTGCAGCGCGCGCAGCACGCCGGCGAACATCACCGCCGGCTCGCGCAGCTTGCCGGCGCTGCGCGCGACCGCCTCGCCGCGCGCCTCGGCGTCGAGCAGCACCGCGGCCACCGTCGCGGCGAGATCGCCCTTCACGCCGCTGCCGAAGGCCTGGTACTTGCCGCTGTTGAAGGCCGTCGCGACGCGCTGGACGTAGGCCGCCGACGGGTTGCTGCTGACCAGGTGCTGGATCAGCTGCTTGCCGATGAACGGGCCGATGTTCGGATGCGCCATCAGGCTGTCGAGCACCGACTCCAGCGCCGGCGCGGCCGCGGTTCCGGCCGCGACCGTGACACCGGACAGCAGCGGGCGCTCGGCGCTGTCGTGGAAACTCGCGACCGGGATCATGTCGCCGGCGTAGTAGGTGCAGTTCATGCCCTTGGGCCAGCAGCCCCAAGGGGTCGCGCCGCCGGCCGGGTAGGTCCAGCCGGTGATCGCATACGCATACGAGCGCACCACCTCGTTGCTGTAGGTCGCGGTGCAGGCGCCGCCCTTCAGGCTGCCGTCGGTGTTCAGCTCGCAGGTGCCGATGCTGAACAGTTGCAGCAGCTCGCGCGCGAAGTTCTCGTTCGGCGCGGCCTTGTCGTTGTTCGCGCTGTTCAGGAAGTCGCCCATCACCGGCGACAGCGCGACCTTCTTCAGCACCTGGCGGTAGTTGCCGAACGCGTTGTCCAGCAGGTTGTTGTAGTACAGGCGGAAGCCGTAGGTGCCGGTGACCTCGAGGTTGCTGACGACGACGATCTGCTGCAGCGCGAACGCGACGCGCTGGCGCAGCTGGTCGGGCTGCGTGACGGCGTTGCGGTAGAAATCCCAGACCAGCGGTTCGGTCGAGCTCCAGTCGCGCCAGCAGGTGGTGGGCTTGCCGTCGCAGAAGCTGCCGCTGCCGGTGTACTGGTGCACCTCGCCGCCGTTGCCGCTGGTGTAGCGCGCGCTCTTCAGACCCATCTGCGTGCTGACCCAGGCCGAGATGCCCTGCGATTTGATGCTGGCCACCAGCGCTTCGGTCGGCCCGAAGCTGGCCTGATCGGCCAGGCGCACGGCATCGCGGGTGCTGACCGCGGCCGGCGCAGGAGCGGGGGTCGGTGCTGGTGCTGGTGCTGGTGCCGGCGCAGGAGCGGGTGCCGGACTCGGAGACGGTGCAGGGCTGGGCGCCGGCGTGGGGGCTGCGGCTGGGCTTGGGGCCGGGCTTGCGGTCGGCGCGGGCGACGGCGCGGCGGTCGGCGCCGAGTCAGCCGACGGCGCCTCCGTGCCGCTGTCGCCACCACCACCGCAAGCACTCATCAGCGCGGCGATCCCCAGCCATGCGCCGGTCTGGCGCCAAGCCGGGGCCAGGCGCTGCAGACGCAACTGGGTCGTGTGGTCTGGCTTCATGATTCGTCTGCTTTCAACAGTGGCGTTTCGCGTCGTCAAATGCGCCCGCAGCTGACCTGCTCGGTCGCTGCGCGGGTCCCGACCAGGTCGCGCAAATGAGGCAGCAGGATCGATGCCCAAAATCGATGGAGGCGGGGTAACAATCGTTGCGTCGTCGACCATCGGATTGGAGAGCGCGTTGATCCCGAATCGCCTGCTGCCCTGGCTCGCCATGCTCAGTGGGGCGCTTGCGATCGGCGCGTTCATCGGCGCGTGGCCGCCCGCGTGGGCCTTTCTGTTCAAGCCGCTGACCACGCTGCTGATCATCGGCTTCGCATGGCCGCGTGGCCGGACGCAAACGAGACAACGGCGCTTCCTGCGCATCGGCCTCGCGCTGTCGCTGCTCGGCGACATCGCGCTGCTGTGGCCGGCAGAAGGTTTCTTGCCCGGGCTGGTTGCGTTCCTGCTCGCGCACCTCGCCTACATCGCGGCGTTCTGCGTGCCGGTGCGGCTGGCGGCGCGGCCGCTGGTGTTCGTGGCGTACGCCGCGGCCGCGGCGCTGATCCTGTCGCAGCTGTGGGCCGGTGTGCCGGGCGCGCTGCGCGCACCGGTGCTCGCCTACGTGCTGTGCCTGGCGACGATGGCGGCGCAGGCCGGTGTGTGGTGGCGCGTGGCCGCGGGCCGCGCCGACGCAATACTGGCGCGCCATGCGGCGATCGGCGGCCTGCTGTTCATGGTGTCGGACAGCCTGCTCGCGATCAACAAGTTCGCGCTGCCGCTGCCGTTCTCGCCGCTGTGGATCCTGCTGACGTACTGGGTCGCGCAGGGCTTCATCGCGGCCTCGCTGCTACATCCCCTTGAACAGGCCCGTGAAACTGCGTGACACCTCGAGTTTTTCGTTGTGTCCTTTCACGGCGACGAGCTGGCGGCCGCGCAGGTCGCGGCTCACGCCGGCGATGAACTTGGTGTTGACCAGCGTCGAGCGGTGGATCTGCCAGAACACATCGGCGTCCAGCTCCTCGATCAGCTCCTTGATCGGCTTGCGAATCAGCGCTTCGAGCGTTGCCGTCTGCACCCGGGTGTACTTCTCGTCGGAGATGAAGAACAGCACCTCCTCGACCGGGATCATCTGGATGTTCTGGCCGACGGTCGCCTGAATCCAGCGCAGCCGCGGCTCCTTGGCCGGGTCCATGCGCGCGGCGAGCTTCTGCAGCAGCTGCTGCATCGCCGGCGGCGCGTCGTCGTGCTCGCCATGGCCGTTGTCGCGGCGTTGCGCGAGCCGCTTGCGGATGCGCGCGACCGTCACGGTCAGGCGCTCGCGCTCGGCCGGCTTCAGCACGTAGTCGACCACGCCCTGCTCGAAGGCCTCGATCGCGTACTGGTCGTAGGCGGTGATGAAGACGATCTCGCAGCCGGGCCAACCGTCGGCGCCTGCGTCGTCGTGCGTCGGCAGCTGGGCGATCGCGCGCGCCGCCTCGACGCCGGTCATGCCGGGCATGCGGATGTCGAGGAAGACGAGGTCCGGCTTGTGCGTTTCGGTGAGCTCGACGGCCTCGAGCCCGTTCTTCGCTTCGGCGACGATCTCGAGTTCGGGCCAGACCTCGGCCAGCCGCGCCCGCAACTGCTCGCGCATCAAGCGTTCGTCGTCGGCGATCAGGGCACGCGCGGGTGGGGTGGCGGGTGTCGTGTTCATCCCGCGATCGTAGCGCCGCCCTTGGCCGCCTGGCCACGGCGGCCGTGGCCACGCGCGAGCCGCCAGATCAGCCACACCAGGCCGGCGCAGAGGATCAACGGCGAGAACGCGAGCGCCGTGATCGCCGCCACGAGGAGCAGCGCGCCGACCAGCACCAGCGCCGCGACCAGCAGCGGCACCAGCACCGCGACCGGCACCACCAGCAGCAGCACCAGCAGCGCGACGACGAGCGCCAGCATCACCGCCCCCAGCGTGACGAGCCAGTGGCCGGTGTGGAATTCCGCCAGCGTGAACGGCGCGCCATCGAGCTGGATCATGGTTGTGTCCAGCGGCCCGATCGCCGACACCAGTGCCGCGATGAGCGCGACGCTCAGCACCAGGGCCACCAGCAGCGTCCAGGCCAGGGTCTTGATCACACGGCTCATGAAACCTCTCCTTCACGCGCTTGTGCCTGATACGGCACGGTCAGGGTCACCAGCGTGCCGCTGGGCGGGTTCTCGGCCACCGTCATCGAGGCCTTGTTGCCGTAGAGCAGCTGCAGCCGCTCGCGGATGTTCGCGAGGCCGATGCCGGTGCCGGCGGTCGCGGCCTTGCCGAAGCCCAGGCCGGTGTCGGCGACCGTGACCGCGAGCTTGCCGTGTTTGACCTCGGCGCGCACCGACAGCAGGCCGCCTTCCGGCTTGGGCTCGAGCCCGTGCTTGATCGCGTTCTCGACCAGGCTCTGGATCATCATCGACGGGAAGTCGGCCGACATCAGCCCCTCGGGCACGTTGATGTCGGTCTGCAGCCGGTCCTCCATGCGCACCTTCAGGATCTCGAGGTAGGGCCGGATCACCGCCATCTCGCGGCCGAGGTTGTGCGCGGCCGGGTGGTTCTCGCGCATCGTCGGCATCGAGGCGCGCAGCAGCGCGATCAGGTTCTTCTGCATCACGCTGGCACGCTTCGGGTCGGTTTCGATCAGGTGGTCGATGCTGGCCAGCGTGTTGAACAGGAAGTGCGGTTCGACCTGGGCCTGCATCGCGGCCATGCGGGCCTCGACGACCTGGCGCTTGAGCTGCTCGGACTCGGCCGTCTCGGTCGCCTCCGCGGCCTTGACCTCGGCCTGCAGCCGGCCCTTGTAGGTCGCCTTCAGGATCGCCGAGGCGACGATGAACAGGAACGCGATGTCCATCAGCGAATCGCCGACGTGCACGACCCGGGTGCGCTTGTACTGGCGTGCGTCGCGCTGCGCCTCGGCGAGATCACGCTGGGCCTCGGCCACCGCCTGTTCGGCATCGCGGCGTGCCTCTTCGGCATCCTGACGCGCCTGCTCGGCCTCCTGGCGCGCTTCCTCGGCCGCCTCGCGGGCCGCGGCCTGCGCTTCGCGGATGGCTTCGCGAATCGTCTCCCGGGTGCTGCCGGGCAGATTGATCTGGATGCCGCCGGGATCGACCGAGGCCGACGCGTGCGACGCCGACGACGCCGCCTGCGCCGCACCCGAGGCGGCCGACGCCGCGGCCGACGCCGCGGAAGCCGCCGACGCCGCGGCCGCACTGCGCCGCGGCGAGATGCGCACGCCGTTCTTGTCGATCGAGATCGTCACGTCCTCGTCGTCCTCGGACGTGGCCGGCGGCTTGGCCGGCTTCTCCGGCTTGGCCTTCGGCGCGGCGGGGGGTACCGGTGGCGTTGGGATGGCCACGGTCGGCAGGTTCTCGATGACCTCGGTCCGCGTCCAACGGAACGGCGGCACCTTCTGCAGGATGCTGACCAGGATCAGCAGCAGCACCGACAGCACGAAGAAGCGCTTCCACGAGATGCTGACCAGCCAGTTGGCGTACTCATGGAACAGGCGCACCACCGTGGTGGAGACCTTCTTCCAGGTGCTGTTGGCGGAGGTGCTGAGGTCGGACATGGGGCCGGGAACCGAGTTGCAGTCTTGCGATGGCTGGACTCTAAGGGCACGGCGCCGGGCCGGCGAGCGCGCTGCGACAGCCTGCGCGGCGCGGCCGACAGGCTGCGTGCGCCGCGGACAGGCCGCGCCGCGTGGCGCGCGTTTCGCGCCGCTGCCCGGCATTCCGTCGCAAGCCGGCTGCGCCCGGCCGTCCGGATCGCGAGACTGCGCTCCATCGATCTACCCAACAGGAGCCCGTCATGCCCAGCATCTTTCCCACCTTCCAACGCCGCGTGCTCGTCTTCGCCGCCGTCGTGCTCGCGTCCTGCGTCGCCACCGGCATTGCGATCGCCGCGCCCGACGCCGCGTTCGACAACGCGTTCAGGCACTTCATCGTCGCCTCGGGCGGCGACAAGTCGGCGGTCGACTCTGCCGCCGACGAGTTCGAGGCGCTGCTGAAGGCCGAGCCGGCCAACCCGGTGCTGATGGCCTACGCCGGTGCGGCCGGCGCGATGCGCGCCGGCACGACGCTGATGCCGTGGAAGAAGATGGGCTATGCCGAGGACGGCCTGGCGCTGCTCGACAAGTCGCTCGCGATGCTGACCCCGGCGCACGACGCGACTATCCAGCACCGCACGCCGGGATCGCTAGAGGTGCGTTTCGTCGCGGCCAATGCCTTCCTCGCGGTGCCACCGTTCATGAACCGCGCGGCGCGCGGTGCCAAGCTGCTCGACGAGGTCCTCGCGAGCCCGTTGTTCGCCCAGGCGCCGCTGCCGTTCCAGGGCAACGTCTGGATGCGCGCGGCCGCGCTCGCCACCAAGGAGCAGCGCCCGGCCGACGCGCAGCGCTTCCTGAACGAAGTGATCTCGCGCAACGCGCCGCAGGCCGACAAGGCGCGGGCGCTGCTGAAGGGGGCGACGTGATGTTCGCCCCTCGTCCGGCGAGTACGCCGGCCGATCCCCCGAGGGGATGCGGGCCGGCTTGGGAGCGGCCCGGCGCTCGGCCCGCGTTCGCCGCCCCCGTCATCGAGTTGCGCGGCGTGCACAAGACCTACCGGCTCGGCCAGCATGTGATCCCGGCGCTGCAGGGTGTCGACCTGGTCGTGCGCCGCGGCGAACTGCTTGCGCTGACCGGGCCGTCGGGCAGCGGCAAGAGCACGATCCTGAACCTCGCCGGCCTGATCGACACGCCCGACCGCGGCGAGATCGTGCTCGACGGCCAGGCCGTCACCGGACTCGAGGAGATCCCGCGCACGCTGTTGCGCCGCGATGCGCTCGGCTTCGTGTTCCAGAGCTTCAACCTGGTGCCGGTGATGACGGTGGCCGAGAACGTCGACTACCCGCTGTTCATCGCCGGCGTGCCGGCGCGCGAACGGCGCGAGCGTGTCGCCGCGCAGCTCGCCGCGGTCGGCCTGCAAGACCACGCGCAGCACCGGCCCGATGCGCTCTCGGGCGGCCAGCGCCAGCGCGTCGCGATCGCACGCGCGCTGATCAAGCGGCCGCGCCTCGTGGTCGCCGACGAGCCGACCGCGAGCCTCGATTCGCACACCGCCGACCAGGTGCTCGATCTGATGCGCGAACGCTGCCATGCCGAAGGCGCGGCCTTCGTGATCGCGACGCACGACAGCCGGCTCACGCAACGCTGCGACCGCGTGCTCGCGCTGCTCGACGGGAGGCTGCAATGAGGTGGCTCAAGTTCGCAATCCAGAACACCTTGCGCAACCGGCGCCGCTCGCTCGTCACGGTCGCGATCGCCGCGTTGGGCACCGCGGCGATTCTGCTCGCCGGGGGCTTCGCGCTCTACACCTACCAGGCGCTGGAGCAATCCGCGGCGCGCAGCACCGGCCACCTGATCGTCGGTGTGCCGGCGCAGTTCACGCAGGACGAAGACACGCCGCTGCAGCACGGCCTGGACAACTACCAGGCGCTCAGCACGCAGCTGCTCGCCGACCCCGACGTGCGCCAGGTGCTGCCGCGCGTCGCGTTCAGCGGCCTGATCAGCAACGGCGACAAGTCGACCGTGATGCTCGCCACCGGCGTCGAGCCCGACAGCGAGTTCGCGGTCAAGGGGCCGTTCCTGAACATGGTGGCTGGCGACGTGCTCGCCACCGCTGCGAAGCAGGCCGAGGTAATGCTGGGCGAAGGCCTCGCGAAGAGCCTGAAGGCGAAGCCGGGGACCAGCCTCACGCTGCTCGCGAGCACGACCGACGGTGCACTCAATGCGCTCGACGTGACCGTGAAGGGCGTGTTCTCAACCGGCGTGCCCGACATCGACAAGCGCCTCGTCTATACCGACATCGCGACGGCGCAGAAGCTGCTGAACACGACGCGCGTCTCCACACTCGGCGTGTTCCTGAAGAGCATGGCAGCCACCGCGCCGGCGCAGCAGCGCGTGTCGCGCCTGAACCCGCAGCTCACGGTGCAGACCTGGCTCGACCAGGCCTTCTTCTACAAGTCGGTGCGCGATCTGTACAACCGCATCTTCGGCGCGCTCGGCCTGATCATCGGCGTGATCGTCGTGTTCGTCGTCACGAATGCAATGGCGATGGCGATCATCGAGCGCACCCGCGAGATCGGCACGCTGCGTGCGCTCGGCACCTTGCCGTCGCAGCTGCTGCGCACGCTCGCGCTCGAGGGCATGGTGCTGGGCGGCGTCGGCGCCGCGGCCGGCGCGCTGATCGCGTTCGCAGTCTCGATGCTGCTCTACGTCGTGCCGGTGCAGATGCCTCCGCCGCCGGGCAGCTCGCGCGGCTACCCGCTCAACGTCACGTTCGACGCCGGGATGTACGCGGTGGCCGTGCTCGCGATGGTCGCGCTCTCGATGCTCGCCTCCGCGTGGATCGCGCGCAAGACCGTGCACACGCCGGTCGCCGAGGCGCTGGCCCACACATGAATCACTCTGGAGTTGCCATGAAGAAGCTCACCTTGTTCGCCGGCCTGGCGCTGGCCTCTCTGACCGCGTTCGCGCAGGACGTGCCGGCGCTGCTGAAGGCCGCCGACAAGTACCGCATGAGCAGCGACAACATGCAGGTCGAGACCCAGATCAGCGTGTTCAACACCGACGGCTCGCCCGACAAGGAGCGCCGCTACACGGTGTTCGCGCAGCAGAAGCACCAGTCGCTCGTGGAGGGAGGGAACCAGCACCAGTCCCTGGTGCTGATGCAAAGCCCGGCCGAGAAGGGCCAGAAGGTGCTGATGCTCGGCGACGATTTCTGGCTGCTGATGCCGGGCAGCCAGCGCCCGCTGCGCATCACGCCGATGCAGAAGCTGCTCGGCGACGCCAGCACCGGCGACATCGCGACGATGAGCTGGGCCGAGGACTACAGCGGCACGGTCGCCGGCGAGGACCGCTGCGGCGAACCCGAGCAGGCCTGCGTCCACCTGAGCCTGAGCGCCGCGCGCAAGGGTGTCACCTACCAGCGCATCGAGCTGTGGCTGGGCAAGGCGAAGCACGAGCCGGTCAAGGCCGACCTCTACGTGCAGAGCGACAAGCTCGCGAAGCAGGCACGCTTCGTGATGGACAAGGCCGCAGCGCCGACTGCGGTGACGGCGATGTTGTTGCGCGACCAGCTCACGAACAAGAAGGAAACCCAGGTGCGCTACCTGGGGCGCAAGGAGCACACGGTGCCCGAGGCCTGGCTGAACCCGATGTTCCTCGCGCGAAATCCGGCCCTGGAATGAAGCTCGCCGCCTTCGTGATCGCGATGGCGGTTGCGGCTGCGTGCCAGGCCGCGCCCGAGTTCGGCGGCCAGGTGCGCCCGCAGTGGATAGCCAACCAGGCCAACCGCGCCGGCCCCCTCGCGCGGGCGGTGGCCTTGCAACCCGGCATCGCGGCGCTGCCGGCGAGCGGCGCCACGATCGAGACCGAGCTGCGCGCCAGCGCGCATGGCCTGAGCTTTGTCGGCACGCTGCAGCAGCAACGGCTCGAGGGCGACCGGCTGCGCAACCATGCCTGGGTCAACGAGCTGTACGGCTCCGCCGAAGCCGCGGGCTGGCAATTCAGCGCCGGCAAGAAGATCGTCGGCTGGGACGTGGGTTACGGCTTCCGGCCCAACGACATGGTCGAACAGGAGACGCGCCGCACGCTGCTCAGCGTCACGCCCGAAGGTCGACCGCTGTTGATGGCCGAGCATTTCGATGCCAGCACCGCGTGGTCCTTCGTGCTCGTGAACCCGAACAAGCCGCGCGGCCAGTTCGGCGCCGAAGAGCCGGCGCTCGCCGCACGCGTCTATCGGCGCGACGGCGCCGTCGACTGGCACGGCTTCGCACGCTATGGCGCGCACACCGGCGCAAGCGTCGGGGCCGCGCTCGCGTGGGTCGCGAGCGACGCGGTCGAACTGCACGCCTCGGTGCGCGCGCTCACGCGGGCCGACACGCTCGCCAGCGATTCGGCCGGCAGCAGTGCGCTGCTGCGCGCCAATCCGTGGCAGAACGCGAGCGTGAGTCATCCGCTGCAGGCGCTGGTCGGCGCGACCTGGACCAACGCGGCGCAGCTGAGCGTGCTGGCCGAAGCGTGGTGGGACGGCAGCGCGTTGTCCGATGCGCAGTGGGATGACTGGGCCGTGCGAAACCGCGGTCTCGCCGCGCTGCTCGGCAGCTCGGCGCCGACCCCCGCCGTCGCCGGCAACCTGGCGTGGCAGGCGAGTGCGTTCAGCGCGTCCACGAACCTGCGCCGCGCGAATCTGTTCGCGCGCCTGAGCTGGCAGCACGACAAATGGCAGCCTGCCGTCGATCTGCTCTACACCCCGGCCGATCGTGGCCGCATCGTGACCGGCTCGGTGGGCTGGCAGGGCGATCGGGTGCGCGTCGACGCCGGCCTGCGCGTCTACGGTGGCCCGTCGGACGCGCTGCTGGCGCAACTGCCGACACGACGCATCGGCTTTGTGGCCGCGACCTGGTCGTTCTGACGTCGTCAAACACATAATATGACGAACATCATATTTTGTGCTATAGTGTATCCATGTCCTCTCAACCAACCCGTCGCGAAGCCACCCACGACCGCATCGTCGAGGTCGCCGCGCGCACGTTGCGGCGCAACGGTTATGCCGGTGTCGGCGTCGCCGATGTGATGAAGCAGGCCGGGCTCACGCACGGCGGCTTCTATGCCCACTTCGAGTCGCGCGACGCGCTGCTGGCCGAAGCGATCGCGCGCGCCGGGCGCGACAGCTCGGCAGCGATCGGGCAACGCATCGACGCAAGCCGCGCGCGCGGCGAGAGCGCGCTGCGCGCGCTTGTCGACAGTTATCTGTCGGATGCGCACCTGAGCGGCACCGAATCCGGCTGCGTCGTCGCGGCGCTGAGCTCGGAGATGCCGCGCCAGTCGCCCGCGCTGCTCGCGCCGGCGGTCGAGCGCGTGCGAAAACTGATCGCGCTGGTCCAGCGGGCGTTGCCGGAGGGTGGCAGCAAGGAGCAGGCGATGGTCGTTGCCAGCACGATGGTCGGCAGCTTGCAGCTCGCGCGCACGCTCGGCGCCAATGCGCAAGGCAAGGCCGTGCTCGCCGCGGCCCGCAGCGCCTTGCTGGCGCAATACGACACCGAGTAGCAGTCCGTTGTTCATCGCGCGCCGTGATGCGCTTTTTTTTTGCGACCGTAAATATGATGCTCGTAATATTTTCAAGTCGCCCCACCCCAGGAGCTCACCACCATGAAACTCGACAACGCCACCGTTCTGATCACCGGTGCCAACCGTGGCCTCGGCCTGGCCTTCGCACGCGAGGCGCTCGCCCGCGGCGCGCGCAAGGTCTACGCCGCGGCGCGCGACCCGGCCAGCGTCACGCTGCCCGGCGTCGTGCCGCTCAAGCTGGACGTGACCCACCCCGACGACATCGCGGCCGCCGCGCGCGCCTGCGGCGACGTCACGCTGTTGATCAACAACGCCGGCATCGCCGCGACCGGTGGCTTTCTCGCCGAGGACAGCATCACCGCCGCGCAGCGCCATCTCGACACCAACTTCTTCGGCCCGCTGCGCCTGACGCAGGCCTTCGCACCGCTGCTCGCCGCGAACGGCGGCGGCGCGATCCTCAACGTGCTGTCGGTCGCAAGCTGGATCAGCGGGCCGCTGCTCGGCAACTACGGCATGAGCAAGGCGGCGGCGTGGGCGCTGACGAACGGCACGCGCATCGAATTGCGTGAGCAAAAGACGCAGGTGCTGGGCCTGCACGTCGGCTTCATCGACACCGATCTGACCACCGGCATGGACGTGCCGAAGCTCGCGCCCGACGCGGTCGTGCGCACGACCTTCGACGCGCTCGAGGCCGGCGCGAGCGAGATCCTGGCCGACGACTTCACGCGCCAGGTCCACGCCGGCCTGTCCGCGGACCCGGCGGTCTACCTGCAGCCGATCGGCGAGTGAGGAGCGCGCGATGACCGTGACCGCCCTGCGCACCGCCGCGCCCGCGCCGACCGTTGCCCAGGCCTCGCCGTGGCCGGTGTTCTGGATCGCCAGCGTCGCGGTCTTTCTGGTGTCGCTCGACACGACGATGCTGTTCGCGGCCTTTCGCGCGGTGCGCGCCGGCTTTCCCGGCACCTCGGCGGCCGACATGTCGTGGGTGCTCAACGCCTACACTGTCGTCTACGCCGCGATGCTGATCCCGGCCGGTGGACTGGCCGACACGCATGGTCGCAAGAAGGTCTTCTTGCTCGGCGTCACGCTGTTCCTCGGCGCGTCGGCGGCGTGCGGGCTGGCGGGCAGCGTCGCCTGGCTGATCGCGGCACGTGTCGCACAGGCCATCGGCGCCGCGTTGCTGACGCCGGCGTCGTTGTCGATCGTGCTCGACGCCTTTCCGCACAGCAAGCGCGCGATCGCCGTGAGTCTGTGGGGTGCGGTCGGCGGCCTGGCCGCGGCGATCGGACCGAGCGTCGGCTCGTTTGTCGTCGACACGGTCGGCTGGCCCTGGGCCTTCTACCTGAACCTGCCGCTGGGGGCGTTGTCGCTGTGGCGCGGGGCCGCGTTGCTGAAAGAGGCGAAGAAGCCCGAGAACCGGCGCCCGGTCGACGGTGTGGGCATGGGGCTGCTGATCGTCGGCGTCGGGGCGCTGGCGCTGAGCATCGTGCAGTCGGAATCGCCGCACTGGTCGCGCAGCGAGCTGCTGGTCGCCGCGGCCACCGGCACGATCGCGCTGATCGGCTTTGTGCTGTGGGCCCGCGTCGCGGCGGCGCCGCTGGTCGACCTGCGGCTCTTCAAGCACCGCAGCTACACCTTCGTGAACCTCGCGACGCTGGCCTTCGGCACGGCGTTCTCGATGATGTTCTTCGCGTTCTTCTTCTACATGACCGAAGTCTGGCACTACACGCTGCCGCAGGCCGGCCTGGCGATCACGCCCGGGCCCTTGCTGGTGATCCCGTTCGCGATCATGTCGGGCCGCCTCGCGGCGCGGCTCGGGCACCGGCCGTTCCTCGTCGGCGGTGGGCTGATCTACGCGTGCAGCGGCCTGTGGTTCATGCTGGTGCCGGATGCGCAGGCGGCGTACCTGACGCACTGGTTGCCGGGGCTGGTGATGAGCGGCATCGGCGTCGGGCTGGTGCTGCCCTCGTTGTCGGCAGCGGCGGTGAACCGCCTGCCGGCCGATCAGTACGCGGTCGGCAGTGCGGTGAACCAGGCGACGCGCCAGATCGGCTCGGTGATGGGGGTGGCGATCACGGTGCTGCTGCTCGGCCATGCCGGCCTGACGCACGCGAGCTTCATGCCGCTGTACGGCTGCCATGTGGCGCTGGCACTTTTGACCGCGCTGCTGTGCCTGCCGGTCAACACCCGCCCGGTACGCTAGGGGCGCGCCGCCTCGATCTGTATCAGAACGCGCACGCGGTCGGAGACGAACGGCAGGCTGTGCGTGATGCCGAAGGCACTGCGCGCGAACACGGTCTCGAAGTCGCCACCGCAGACCTCGTGGGCGACAGGCTCGGTGTCGATGCGGCAGGCGAAACGCAATGCCCGCAAGGTCAGCGACTGGCTCGTATCGCGCAGCGTCAGCACGCCGGTGACCGACGCGAGCGCATCGCCCTGGAACTCGAAGCGCTGTGCGACGAAATAGGCCGTTGGATACTCGGTCGTTGCGAGCAGATAGCGTCCGCGCAGCACGCCGTCGAACGGTGCGAAGCCGGTGGAGATCGACCCGGTCGCGATGCTGATCGACGCGCTGCCGCTGCGCGCTTCGCGATCCAGCGTGAGGCTGCCGCTGACCGCATCGAAACGGCCGCGCGAGGTCGAGGTGCCGAAGTGCTTGATCTCCCAGTGCACGTGGGTGTGCACCGGGTCGATCACGAAATTTTCCGGCGTGGCCCGCGCCGTGCCCGCGCTGCCACTGGCCGCGAGGGCCAGCAGCGTCGCGCGGGCGAGGTCCCTCATTGTTTGACGGCTTCGATCTGGATCAGCAGGCGGATGTTGTCGGGCAGGCCGTAGTTCAGGCCGTAAGACATGCCGAACTGCGTGCGCGCGATCGTGGTCTCGAAGTCGCCGCCGCAGACCTCGCGCTTGAGCATCGGGTTGATGTAGCAGTTGAAGTTGCTGGCCTTCAGCGTGACCGGCTGGGTCTTGCCGAGCAAGGTCAGGGTGCCCACGACTTCACTGACCTTGTCGCCGCTGAAGTTGAACTTGTCGGCGCTGAACTTGGCCGTGCCGAATTCGGTCGCGTTGAAGAAGTCCTTGCTCTTCAGGTGCGTGTCCAGTGCGGCCACGCCGGTGTCGACCGACGTCGCATCGATCGTGATCTCGGCCTTGCCGCTCTTGCCGGCCTTGTCGAGCGTGACCGAACCTTCCTTCTTGTCGAATCGGCCGCGCAGCGTCGAGGTGCCCATGTGGTTGGCTTCGAAGGTCACGAAGGTGTGCGAGGGATCGATCGCGTAGGTGGCGGTCTCCGCGTGAGCGGCAAAGGCACCGGCGGTGAGCAGGCAGGCGAGGAGGGTTTTGGTCATGGTCATGGTCTGTCGGGTTGAGGGGGATGAGAAATGGTTGATTGATCGATTGATGAAAAAAGTTCAGAGCGCGCCCACGCCGGTCAGCGTGAGCTTGAACTTGACCTGCACGTCGTTGGCGACCATCGAGGTGTCCTTCCAGTCGCCGTCGCCGATCTTGAAGTCGAGCCGCTTGATCACGAACGCGCCGCTCGCCGTGGTGTTGGCGCCGGCCTGCGCGAGCGCGACCGGCACGACCACGTCGTGGCTCGCGCCCTTGATCACGAGCTTGCCGGCGACGTCGAACTTGCCCGGCCCGGTGGCCTTCACGGCGCTGCTCTGAAAGGTGGCCTGCGGGAACAGCTTGGTGTTGAACCAGTCCGGCTTCACGAGCTCGGCCTCGGTCTCGGCCGAGCCCAGCGTCGCGCTGCCGATGTCGATGCTGAACGCGATCTTCGCGGCATCCGGCTTCTTCGGATCGAACGCGACCTGGGCGTCGAACTTCTTGAACTTGCCGTCGACCGGCACGCCCATCTGCTTGCTGATGAAGGCGATCTCGCTCTGCGCGGGCACGAGCTTCTGTTGCGCGCACGCCGGTGCGGCGAAGCCAGCGGCCAAGGCCAGGGCGGAAACGACGAGGTAGGTTTTCATGAAATCAGGGAAGAAGATTTGCGCGGCCACATGCGCAGCAGCAGGCCGTCGCGGTCGAGGAACTGGTGTTTGAGCGCCGCGCCGACGTGGGCGAGCACGACGAACGCCAGGGCGAAGGCGAGCAGGTGGTGCAGCGTTTTCAGGCCCTCCGCGAGGGCCTTGTCCACCGGCACGAAATCGGGCAGCGGGATCAGGCCGTAGACGACGACCGGAAAGCCCGCCGCCGAGCTGTAGGCCCAGCCGGCGAGCGGCACCGCGAAGAACAGCAGGTACAGCGCGAGGTGCGCGCCGTGCGCGGCTCGCTGCTGCCAGGCCGGCATCGGCACATCCGCGGGCGGGCGGTGTGTCAGCCGCCACAGCAGCCGCAGTGCCGAAAGCGCGAAGATCGTCATGCCGGCCCACTTGTGCCAGTTGAAGAGCTTCAGGCGCGTCGGCGACATCGCCAGGTCCGACATGTAGAGACCTACACAGAACGACACCACGATCGCGACCGCCAGCAGCCAATGGAAGGCGATGGCCACCGGGGTATAGCGTTCGACAACAACAGGCGTGCGGTTCATTTGAGGACGATGCGATGTGCAAGGTCCGGATTCTGCCGGCTGCCTCGGCCCGACGCTTCGTTTGCCTCGTCGTGACCGTTCAATAAATGCGCAAGGTCGGCGGGCTCAATCCAGCAGCACCAGCCGGCCTTCACGTTCGGCGCGCTCGGCCTCCGTCGTCGGCATGACCGCGGACTTCTCACCTGCGGGGCCCCAGACCAGGTCGATCAGGTCGCCTTCCAACTCCTCGACCAGGCAGGGGCCGACGGGGATGGTGCGTGTGCGTCCGTTCGGCGCAACAAAGGTGATCGGATCGGTCACGCGTGCCGAATGGGTCAAATGGGTCGAGTGGTGCATCGCGACCTCCACATCAGTTGATCTCTCTGCATGCCTGCGTGCGCCGCGCTAGCGACGCGACCGAGGGCTGGGCTCGTCGAACAAGTCCTCCTGCGCATCATCGTCCTGTTCGTCTTCGGCGATCAGATCGACCTCGCTGGTATCGAGGCGATCGGCGTCGACGAGGTCGTCGGCATCCGCACCGGTCCGCACGATGTGGTCGGGCGTGATGTCAGCCCCTGCCGGCACGTCGCGACCGGTCGCCGAGCCGCGCTCGCCGGTGCCGCGCGCGTCGCTGTCGGTGCCGCGTTCCACCGGCATCGCGCCGAGTTCATCGGGCTCGTCCGCGGCGGTCGCCATCGCGCCTTCGCCCTGCACGTCGCTGCCGCTGTCGGAGCTGTCGCTCGGGCCGAGCGCATCGACGTCCTTGCCCTTGGCACGTCGCACCGCACGCTCGCCACCCAGAAAGCTGCTGTTCGTCATCATCGATCCTTGTCTCGTTCGCGTCCGCCGGGGCAAAGGCTCCAGCTTCGGCCCCATCTTGGCGATGGCGACGTCCGCCGCACGTAGGACGGCGGCTCAACGGCCTGTCGGCGAGGGCAGGCAATGTCCTACGTTCACCCGCGGCCTGCGGGCGCGATGCGCTCCGCGAGCCAGTCGCCACCGGCGTCGCGCTCGACATCCGCGCCGGGTTCGTCGCGTTGAGCCGCGTTGCCCGGCGCATGGCGCGTTCGCGCTGTCGGCACGGTGTGCGGATTGCGAACCGCCTCGGCGCTCGGCCGCGGCGTCGACACCTCGTGCTGCGCCGGCCTGCGCGGCGGGTACTTCTTTTTCTGCGTCTTCATTGCGGCGAATCGGCGCCGCTCGCGCTTTCGCGGCCCGAGCGGGTCTGCGCGTCCAGCCCGCGATCGTTGGACTCGGCCACCTGCTTGTCCGAGCCGCCGACCGGGATCAGCTCCTCGATCATCAAGCTGCCGTAGCGTTGGGCCCGACTCGCGTGATGCTTCAGCGCGATCTCAGCGACCTGGTCGGTAGCGGCCTGCTTTGGGGCGCGCACGACCAGAAAGCTGCTGCCCTGGCGCGCCAGATCGCGGTGCGCCTTCACCAGGTTCAGCTCCTGGCCGATGCCGGCGAGCGCGCTCGCCTGGGCCAGATCCTGCTCGGCCTGCGCGATCATCTGATCCGGCGAGTAGGCGGTGATGTCGTCCTCGCCGAAATCGGCGGCGAGCAGCGCAGCGCTCGCGTCTTGCGCGTCCTCCGCGGACGGGAAGGCCACGATCACGTGGCCCACAGGCTTGAACACGCCATAGGCGTGCGAAGAACGGTCGGCGTCGGTCATGGTGCAGTGTCCTGGGATTGAACGAAGTGCCCCAGTCTGACCACGCCCTCGCACGAGCGCTGTAGGACGGCGCCGTCAGTTGGCCGCGGTCATCGTCCCTCCGAATCGGTCGGTCGCGCGCAGCAGCTGGTCGAGGATGCCGGGTTCCTTGAAGGCATGGCCGGCGTCGGGGATCAGGTGGAACTCGGCCTGCGGCCAGGCCCGGTGCAGCTCCCACGCGGTCTTCGCGGGCGTGCACACGTCGTAGCGGCCCTGCACGATCACGCCGGGGATGCCGTGCAGCCGCGCCGCGTCGCGCAGCAACTGGCCCTCGGCGAGGAAGCCGTGGTTCACGAAGTAGTGGTTCTCGATGCGCGCGAACGCGAGCGCGAAGTGCGCGTCGTCGTGCGCGGTGGTGATCGTGGGATCGGGCAGCAGCGTGATCGTGCGGCCCTCCCAGTGGCTCCAGGCAATCGCGGCCCGCGTGCGCGCGGCCTCGTCTGCGCCGGTCAGCAGGCGGTGGTAGGCGGCCATCAGGTCGTGGCGGTCTTCGGGGGCGATCGGCGCGACGAAATGCGCCCACTCGTCCGGGAACAGCCACGACGCGCCCTCCTGGTAGAACCACCGCAACTCCTCGTGGCGCAGCGTGAAGATGCCGCGCAGGACCAGTTCGCTGACGCGCTCCGGGTGGGTCTGTGCATAGGCGAGCGCCAGTGTGCTGCCCCACGAGCCGCCGAAGACCAGCCAGCGCGGCGCGCCGCTGATCTCGCGCAACTTCTCGATGTCGGCGACAAGGTGCCAGGTCGTGTTGGCCTCCAGCGAGGCGTGCGGCGTCGAGCGCCCGCAGCCGCGCTGGTCGAACAAGGTGACGCAGTAGGCGTCGGGGTCGAACAGGCGCCGGTGGTCCGGGCTGCAGCCGCTGCCGGGACCGCCGTGCAGGAAGACGGCGGGTTTGCCGGCGGGGTTGCCGCAGCGTTCCCAGTAGACCTGGTGACCATCGCCGGTGTCGAGCAGGCCGTGCTCGAACGGTTCGATCGGAGGGTAGAGCGTTGCGAGCGTCATGCGTCTGATCCCGGAAGTTGTCGATGACAAGCATATCGCCGGCGCGGGCTGTGCCGCGGCGACAGCGGTGGCGGCTGCTCTACACTGCGGCGCATGGACGCGCTGCAATTCGCCTTCGATCACGCCGGCTCCGGCGCCTCGGCGGCGTGCGCGCTCAAATCCAAAAAACTGCGGCTCGTCTGACCGGAGCTCGCCGTTCCGTCAGAGGGTTGACGGAACCGCAGCAGGAACTCTTCTTTTTCTTCTCTTCATCGCCCCGCTGCCCGCACCGCTGACGGTTTCCCCGTTCGGTCGCTTTTGGAGTGGTGAAAATGATGATGACGACGAAGACGAAGAAGAGTTTCTCCGGGATCTGGGTGCCGCTGGTGACGCCGTTCAGCGCGGAGGGCGCGGTCGATCATGCGGCCTTGCGCGGGCTGGTCGAGCGTTGCGTCCACGCGGGCGTGGCCGGGCTGGTCGCGCTCGGCACGACCGGCGAGCCGTCGGCACTCGACGAGGCCGAACAGGACGCGGTGCTCGCGACGATTCTCGACGCGGCCGGCGACGCGCTGCCGGTGATCGTCGGCCTGGCCGGCAACCACGTGCCCGGCCTGCTGGCGCGCGCGAAGCGGCTCGGCGAACTGCCCATCGCCGCGCTGCTGGTGCCGGCGCCGTACTACGTGCGGCCCTCGCAGGCCGGCATCGCGGAGCACTTCACGCGCCTCGCCGACGCGAGCTCGGTGCCGCTGGTGCTGTACGACATCCCGCTGCGCACCGGCGTCAGCATCGCGCTGGACACGCTGCTCGCGCTGGCGGCGCATCCGAACATCCACGCGATCAAGGACTGCGCCGGTTCGCTCGACACCACGCTGGCGCTGATCCGCGATGGCCGGCTGCAGGTGCTGGCCGGCAACGACCTCGAGATGTTCTCGACGCTGTGCGCCGGCGCGAGCGGCGCGATCGCGGCCTCGGCGCACCTTCGGCCACGCGAGTTCGTCGCGATGCATCGTGCGCTCGCCGACGGATGCTTGATCGAAGCGCGCGCGGCCTGGCATCGCCTGGTGCCGTTGATCACGGCGCTGACCGCCGAGTCGAACCCGGCGCCGGTGAAAGCGGCGCTCGCGCAGCTGGGCCTGCTTCAGGATGAACTGCGCGCGCCGATGACGCGCGCGAGCGACGCGCTGAACGAGCGCCTGAAAGCGCTCGTTCAGGTCTAGTAGCTCAGGCGGCGCGGCGCTGGCCGCCGCCCGCACGCCACTCGGCCATCAGCGCGGCCCATTTCGGCCGTGCCGCGGCGAGGTGGCGGTCCTTCACGTGGCCGTAGCCGCGGATCTCTTCGGGGATGCGCGCGATCTCGGCCGCGAGCGGCAGGTTGCCGGCGTTCAGCGTGCCGAGCAGTTCATCGATCGAGGCCTTGTACTCGTCGATCAACGCGCGTTCGGTCTTTCGTTCCTCGCTGCGGCCGAACACGTCGAATGCGGTGCCGCGCAGCCCCTTCAGCTTCGCGAGCCAGCGGAAGCCGGTCAGCATCGACGGGCCGAACTTGGATTTCTGCAGCTCGCCGCGGTCGTTCTTCTTTGCGGTGAGCGGCGGCGCGAGGTGGTAGTTGAGCTTGTAGTCGCCTTCGAACTGCGCCGCGATCTTGGCCAGGAAGGCCGGGTCGCTGTGCAGCCGCGCGACCTCGTACTCGTCCTTGTAGGCCATCAGCTTGAACAGGTAGCGCGCCACGGCTTCGCTGAGCTTCTTGCTGTTCAACGGCGTCTCGGCGGCGCGCACCTTCTCGACGAAGGCCTGGTACTGCTGCGCGTACGCGGCGTTCTGGTAGGCGGTCAGGAACTCGACCCGCTGCGCGACCATGTCGTCGAGGTTCACGGTCTTCTTCTTGACGAACTCGATCACCGATGACCCCGGAGCGGCGGGCTTCAGCAGCGCCTGCACCGCGGCCAGGTCGTGCGCCGCGCGCCGGCCCCATTCGAACGCGAGCTTGTTGTTCTCGACCTGCACGTTGTTCAGCTCGATCGCGCGCATCATCGCGGCCAGGCCGAGTGGCACCTTGCCCTTCTGCCACGCGTAGCCCAGCATCAGCGGGTTCGTGTAGAGCGAGTCGCCGACGAGCTGTACCGCGAGCGCATCGGCATCGAGCGCGCCGACATTCGCGGCACCGGCGGCGTTCAGCACCGCGGCATCGCAGTTCGCGGCCGGGAACTGCCAGTTCGGGTTCGTCACGAAGGCCGCGGTCGGCGTGCCGTGCGTGTTCATTGCGACAAATGTGCGGCCTTCGCGCATCACGACCAGGCTGCTCTTGTTCGCGGTGACGATCGGGTCGCAGCCGATCACCAGATCGGCCTCGGCGGTGCCGACCTTGGTCGTCAGGATCGCGCCCTGGCGGTTCGCGATCTGGATGTGGCTCCAGGTCGCGCCGCCTTTTTGCGCCAGGCCCGCGGCGTCCTGCGTCACGATGCCCTTGCCTTCGAGGTGAGCGGCCATGCCGAGCAGCTGGCCGATCGTGATCACGCCGGTGCCGCCGACGCCGGCGACGACGATGCCCCACGGCACCTCGGCGAGCGGCAGCGCAGGCTCCGGCAACGGCGGCAGCGTGAACGGGTTCGGCCGCGCGCTCTTGCTCGATCCGTCCTTCTTCTCGCCGGCAAGCTGCCCGCCCTCAACGGTGATGAAGCTCGGGCAAAAGCCCTTCACGCAGGAGTAGTCCTTGTTGCAGGTGTTCTGGTTGATGCGGCGCTTGCGCCCGAACTCGGTCTCGACCGGTTCGACGCTGAGGCAGTTGCTCTGCACCGAACAGTCGCCGCAGCCTTCGCAGACCAGCTCGTTGATGATCACGCGCTTGGCCGGGTCGACCATCGTGCCGCGCTTGCGGCGGCGGCGCTTTTCGGTCGCGCAGGTCTGGTCGTAGATGATCACGGTGCAGCCCTTGATCTCGCGCATTGTTTTCTGGATCGCGTCGAGCTCGTCGCGGTGGTGCACGGTCACGCCCTTCGCGAGGCGCGACGCGATCTCGGCCGCTTCGTACTTCTCCGGCTCGTCGGTGACGACGACGATCTTCAGCGCGCCTTCGGCATCGAGCTCGCGCGTCATCTCGGGCACCTTCAAGGTGCCGTCGACCGGCTGACCGCCGGTCATCGCGACCGCGTCGTTGAACAGGATCTTGTAGGTGATGTTCACGCCGGCCGCGATGCTCTGGCGCACCGCGAGCAGGCCGGAGTGGTAGTAGGTGCCGTCGCCCAGGTTCGAGAACACGTGCTGGTCGGTCGTGAACGCGGCCTGGCCGACCCAGGACACGCCTTCGCCGCCCATCTGGCTGAACGTCACGGTGCTGCGGTCCATCCAGACCGACATGTAGTGGCAGCCGATGCCGGCGACCGCGCGCGAGCCTTCGGGCACGCGCGTGCTGGTGTTGTGCGGGCAGCCGCTGCAGAAGAACGGCGTGCGGTCGCTGGTGTCGATGGCCTGCACGACCATGCTGCGTTCCTTGGCCTCGATCAGCGCGATGCGTGCGTCCATGCGCGCCGCGGTGTCGGCATCGACGCCGAGCTTCTTCAGGCGCTTCGCGATGGCCTTGCCGATGATCGCCGGCGTCAGGTCGGCCTGCGCACGCAGCAGCCAGTTCTGGCTCGGGTTCGGGCGGCTCCATTCGCCGCCGCTGCTGTCGTCGCCGTCGGCCTCGTCGAACTTGCCGAGCACGTTGGGGCGCACGTCGGCGCGCCAGTTGTAGAGCTCTTCCTTGAGCTGGTACTCGATGACCTGGCGCTTCTCTTCGACGACCAGGATTTCCTGCAGGCCTTGCGCGAAGTCGCGCGTGATCGTCGCCTCGAGCGGCCACACGACGTTGACCTTGTGCAACCGGAGCCCCAAGCGGCGGCATTCGTCGTCATCGAGCCCGAGGTCGTGCAGGGCCTGGCGCGTATCGTTGTAGGCCTTGCCGCTGGCGATGATGCCGAAGCGATCGTTCGGGCCGCTGATCACGTTGTGGTTCAGCTTGTTCGCGCGCACATAGGCGAGCGCCGCGTACCACTTGTGGTCCATCAGCCGCGCTTCCTGCTCGAGCGGCGCGTCGGGCCAGCGGATCTGCAGCCCGCCCTCGGGCATCTGGAAGTCGGTCGGGATCACGATGTCGACGCGGTCCGGGTCGACGAACACGCTGCTGGTCGATTCGACGATCTCCTGGATCGTCTTCATGCCCGACCACACGCCGGCGAAGCGGCTCATCGCGAACGCGTGCAGGCCCATGTCCAGGATGTCCTGCACGCTGCTCGGGAAGAACACCGGCAGCCCGCAGGCCTTGAAGATGTGGTCGCTCTGGTGCGCGGCCGTCGAGCTCTTCGCGATGTGGTCGTCGCCGGCGAGCGCGATCACGCCGCCGTGCTTCGAGGTGCCGGCCATGTTGGCGTGCTTGAACACGTCGGAGCAGCGGTCCACGCCCGGGCCCTTGCCGTACCAGATGCCGAACACACCGTCGAACTTATTGCTCTGCGGATAGAGATCGAGCTGCTGCGAGCCCCACACCGCGGTCGCGGCGAGCTCTTCGTTGACGCCGGGCGTGAACACGATGTTCTGCGCCGCGAGGTGCTTCTTGGCCTGCCACAGCGCCTGGTCGTAGCCGCCCAGCGGCGAGCCGCGGTAGCCGCTGATGAAGCCGGCGGTGTTCAGGCCTTTGATGCCGTCGCGCGTCTTCTGCAGCATCGGCAGCCGCACCAGGGCTTGCACGCCGCTCATCAGCGCGCGGCCGTTGGCCAGCGCGTACTTGTCGTCGAGCGAGACGGTCTCGATGGCCTTGCGGATGGCTTCGGGCAGCGGTGCATTCATCAGGCGACTCTCCAACAGGTGCGTGGTTTTCAGGCGGCGCCACTGCGGCTCGTGACCCAGCGTGCCAGCGCACAGTGTAGGGATTCGCGCCTGGATAGTCTTTTCTATTGCTGCCCGGATTCCGCGTGTTGAAGCAACGATCTTGCGAAAAAATCGCGATAGAGTTGCACATGGTGCTCAAAAAGACGAAATCAGGGAAGACCCTCGCGCCGCCTTCGAGCCTCGATGCGGCCGAGCCGCATGGCGCCGACCTCGACCGTTATGACATCGCGATCCTGCACGAGCTGCAGCGCGATGCGCGCCTGTCGAACACCGAGCTCGCCGCGCGCATCGGCATCTCGGCCGCACCGACCTGGCGGCGCGTGCGCTGGCTCGAGGAGCAGGGCTTCATCACCGGCTACCGCGCCGAGCTCGACCGCCGCAAGATCGGCCTGGGCGTGCTCGCGTTCGTGCGGCTCGACGCGGACCGCAACACCGCCGCGTCGACGCGCGAACTCGAGGACGCGATCCGCCGCATCCCCGAGGTCATCGCATGCCACTACATCTCGGGCTCGGGCACCTTCGAGCTGCAGGTGATGGCGACCGACCTCGATGCGTTCTCGAAGTTCTCGCTCGATGTGCTGCTGAACCTGCCGCACGTGAAGGACCTGCACACCAGCTTCTCGCTCGGCGAGGTCAAGGCGGGCGCGGCGCTGCCGCTCACGCATTTGGGGGGCCCCGGCGCACCGGCCGGCCGGCCGCGCGGCCGCTCCACTTTATGATCCGCCCGCTGGGCTGCGCCAGCCACCACCAAGGGAGATCCAGTGCAGTTGTCTTCGAGCGAATGGGGCGGGGCCACGCGCATGGTGCGCCTGGGGGGATCGGTGATCGCGATGCTGGCGCTGGCCAGCTGCGGAGGTGGGGGCGGCGGTGGCACGCCCGGCGTGAGCACCGCGCCGCCGGATCAGAGCAGCGGGCTGGTGGCGTCGAGCAGCGTGGCCGGCCGTTGTGTCGCGCCACGGCCTGTGAGCACCGAGGACGAGAACGGACGCCCGTATCTTGACCAGCAGGGCACGCTGGCCGACGAGAAGAGCTGGGTCCGCTCGTGGATCGACGAGACCTACCTCTGGTACCGCGATGTGCGCGCGCTGAGCGCCACGACGCTGAACGCCAGCAACTACAGCAGCGCGATCGGTTACTTCAATGCGCTGAAATCGCCGCAGCTGACCGCATCCGGGCAGCCGAAGGACCAGTTCCATTTCATCTACGACACGCCGACCTGGGTCGCGCTGTCACGCAGCGGCGTGTCGTTCGGCTACGGCTTCGAGTTCGCGTGGGCAAGCAACACACCGCCACGCAAGGCGCTGATCGCGTACACGAACGCGGGCACATCGGCCGACGACCAGGGCATTGCGCGCGGCGCGCAGATCCTGACCATCGACGGTGTCGATCTGGTCAGCGACAACACGAACGCCGGCATCGCGATCTTGAACGCCGGCCTGTTCCCGACGGCCGCCGGCGACCACGTCTTCACCGTGCTCGACCTCGGCGCGACGACGCCACGCACCGTCACGCTCAACGCCGCGGCGCTCGCGCCGTCGACGGTGCAGAACGTCAAGACCCTGCCGGCGCCGAACCAGAGCGTCGGCTACATGCAGTTCAATGACCACCTCGCCACGTCCGAGGCGCAGCTCGTCGATGCGATCAACCAGCTCAAGGCGAGCGCGATCACCGACCTCGTGCTCGATCTGCGCTACAACGGCGGCGGCTACCTCGACGTCGCGAGCGAGCTCGCCTACATGATCGCCGGCCCGGGCCCGACCAGCGGCAAGGTGTTCGAGCAGCAGGTCTTCAACGACAAGAACCCGTTCCAGCTCACCGCCGATCAGACCATCACGCCGTTCCACGACCAGACGCTGGGCTTCTCGCTGCCGAGTGGCCAGACCTTGCCGACCTTGAATCTGAGCCGCGTCTACGTGCTCGTCGGCGCCGGCACCTGCTCGGCCAGTGAGGCGATCGTCAACGGCCTGCGCGGCGTCAACGTGCAGGTCAACCTGATCGGCGCGACCACCTGCGGCAAGCCCTATGGTTTTTATCCGCAGGACAACTGCGGCACGACCTATTTCTCGATCCAGTTCGCGGGCGTGAACCAGCTCGGCCAGGGCGACTACGCCGACGGCATGGCCCCGACCTGCGCCGCGACGGACGACTTCAGCCACGCCCTCGGCGATCCGAGCGAAGGCCGGCTCGCGGCCGCGCTGAGCTACCGAGCGACCGGCGTGTGCGCGCCGCTGATGGCGCGGGCGCAAGCGGCGGGTGCGTCGGCGCTGTCGGCCGAGCCCAAGCTGGTCCGCACGCCGCTGCGCGAGAACCGGATCTACCGGCACTGACCGGCCGCCAGCGCGGCCAGCGCCGGGCCGCTCCCAAGCGGCTGCGCACCCGCTCGGCGGGTGGCGCCGGTATTCCGACGCCGGGTGCTCCATCTACGCCGGCGGCAGCAGCAGGCTCGCGCGCAGCCCGCCGCTCTCGGCGCGCGCCAGCTCCAGCTGCCCGCCGTGGCGGCGCGCGATGCGCTCGACGATGGCCAGGCCGAGGCCCGAACCGGGCGCGCCGTCGCGCGCGTCGCTCGCGCGGCGGAAGGGCTGCTTCATCGCCTCGAGCTCGTCGCTGGCGATGCCGTCGCCGCAGTCGTCGACGGCGATGCGGGCCCAGCCCAGCACCGTGTCCGTGCGCAGCGTGACCGGCAGCCGGCCGTGCCGGAACGCGTTCTCGATCAGGTTGACGACGGCGCGCCGCAGCGCGGCCGGGCGCATGCGAACCGCGGGGGTCGCGTTCAACGCCAGCGTCAGCACTTGGCCGTGATCGGCGCAGGCCGCGGCGATCTCGCGCGCCAGCGCCTGCACGTCACCCGGCGCCGCGGCATCGTTGCCGCCGCCGTCATCGTTGTCATCGCGCGCGAAATCGAGGAACTGGCCGACGATCGCGTCGAGCTCCTCGATGCTGCGCGTCATGCTCGCGACCAGCGCCGGCTCGGTCTGCTCGCGCAGGATTTCCACGCCCAGCCGCAGTTTGGTCAGCGGCGTGCGCAGGTCGTGCGAGATGCCGGCCAGCATCAGCGCGCGCTCGCGCTCTGCCTGCGCCAGGCTCGCCGCCATCGTGTTGAAGCTGCCGGCCAGTGTCGCGACCTCGGTCGGCCCGTCCTCGGCCAGCGTCGGCGGCGTGGCGCCGCGGGCCAGCGTCTGGGCGGCCCGCACCACGTCGGCCAGCGGCCGGTGCAGGCGGCGCTGGATCAGCAGCGCGCCGATCAGCGCGAGCGCGACGCAGCTCAGCGAGGCCGCGAGCCACGCGCCGGTGAACTCGCGCGCCGGCAGCAAGCCGGGCAGCACGATCCAGTATTCGGCGGCATCGAGCGCGAGGCGCACCGCGAGGCTGCCGCCGGCCTCGCGCCGCCAGACGATCTCACCGCCCTCGGCGGCGACGCGCTGCGACACCGAGCGGACGAAATTGCGCTCGACCGGCGTCAGCAACACGCGCACCGCGTTGCTGCGCTCGGGCACCGGTGGCAGGTTCGCCAGCGCGCGCTGGTTGAACTGCTCGACGAACGCGCCGCGCTGCGCCGCCGGCAGCGCGATCAGCCCGGCACGGACGGCGCTGACGTTGCGCGCCAGGCTTTCGGCGAACAGTTCGTAGCGCGGCTTCACGATCAGCTCGCGCACCAGCACCAGGCTGACGATCTGGCCGAGCACCATCAGCACGACGATCAGCAGCGCGTTGCGGCCGAACAGGCTGCGCGGCCAAGAAGCACTCATGCGGGTTTGCCCAAGGCCTTGCCTTCCGGCACGAACACGTAGCCGACGCCCCACACGGTCTGGATGTGGCGCGGCTGCGCCGGGTCGGCTTCGATCAGGCGGCGCAGCCGCATCACCTGCACGTCGATGCTGCGATCGGTGGCCTCGTGGTCGCGACCGCGCGCGAGCTCGATCAGGCGGTCGCGGCCGAGCGGGCGGTTCGGGTGCTGCGCGAGGGCCTGCAGCAAGGTGAACTCGCCGGTGGTCAGCGGCACCTCTTGCACCGCGCCATCGACGCGTCGTTCGAGCCGGCGCTCGCCGAGGTGCAGCGTGAAGTCGCCGAAGCTCACGCGGCCATCGCCCGGCAGCGGGCCAATGTGCGCACCCAGCATGCGCTGGCGCCGCACCAGCGCCTGGATGCGCGCGAGCAGCTCGCGCGGGTTGAAGGGCTTGGGCAGGTAGTCGTCGGCGCCCATCTCGAGGCCGATGATGCGGTCGAGCGGGTCGCCGCGCGCGGTCAGCATCACGATCGGGATCGTTTCGCCCTGCGCGCGCAGACGGCGGCAGATCGAGAGGCCGTCCTCGCCCGGCATCATCACGTCGAGCACCAGCACGTCGAAGCGTTCGCGGGCGAGCAGCTTGTCCAGCGGCGCGCCGCCGTCGACGGTGCGCACCGCGTAGCCCTGGTCGCTCAGGTAGCGCTGCAGCAGCGCGCGCAGGTCGGCTTCGTCGTCGGCGACGAGGATGCGGGCAAGCGGTTCGGTCATCGTGCCGCGATCGTAACGGCGAGCCCCCGGCGCAGGCGTCTTGCGATCCATGACAAACGATGACAAGGCCCGGGCACGCTGTCACGGCTGCTCATCAGGCAGACCGCGTTTGCAATCGGCCGCTCACACCCGGCGGCGACATTGACCCCATGGCGCCACGCGGCGTGACGCCTCCCTCAACAGCATGCAAAGGAACCCGCCATGAACCGCCTTCTCTCCATCTCCGCGCTCGGCCTGGCCCTGGTCGGCGCCGGTTTCACCACGGTCTCGGCCGAGGCCGCCAGCCGGCACGTCGTGCACGGCAACGCCCAGGGCGGCGTCGCGGCGAGTGCCGCCAGCGCCCACCAAGGGGCGAACGGCACAGCGGTGCGCGGCCGCGCGGTCCGCAACGACGGCCAGGGCAACGCCACCGCCATCAGCGGTGCAGCGGTCAAGGGAGCCAACGGCGGAACGGCGGTGCGCGCGGGCAAGACCACGCGGGCGGCCGACGGTTCGGTGCAGCACCAGAGTGGCCTGAGCGCGCAGTCGGCCAAGGGCAGCGTCGAGAGCAGCGGCACGGCCAGCCGCGACGCGGCCGGCAACGTCACGCAAGCGCGCAGCAGCACGCTGACCAGCGCCAGCACCGGCGACACGATGAAGACCAGCAGCTCGTACAGCAAGGACAGCGGCGTGACGCGCAGCGCGAGCTGCTACAACGCCAGCGGCGCGAGCATCGCCTGCCCGA
>Ga0307508_10000913_pt1 | contig 34406 bp, 35 predicted proteins | sample 9_EM_MG_FD_203089 | JGI IMG/M metagenome (GOLD analysis project Ga0307508, IMG submission 203089) | Populus trichocarpa ectomycorrhiza microbial communities from riparian zone in the Pacific Northwest, United States - 9_EM | ecosystem: Host-associated > Plants > Roots > Unclassified | place...
TAAAATATCATCATGTTCACGATGAACAGATGAAAGGCGCAGTTAAGTTCCAATACGTCACCTCAGAGTCCAACCCTGCCGATCTGCTGACGAAGCCTCTCGCGGTTCCCCGACATGAACAACTATTACAACTCACCGGCCTTACCCTCGAATCCAACGACGAAGATTCCGGAAACGATCAGTGACCCGCGGCCCCGACTACGAAAAACCCGAATACGATGAATGATTTCGATCTCGAGAAGGAAAAAGGGGGTGTAGTTCTTCCGTGAAGAAAAGGGGGTGCGGGAGATAAGGAGTTGGAAAAAGGATTGTTTTGTTGAAGCATTTTTCCTCTTTTCTTGCATCCTGTCGGCAAGTGTGAGTTGGCACTCTTTTTCCTACTAGCAGGTGTTTTTCCCACGAGGTTTTCACTGCAGAGGTTTTAATGAGGTCGACGAGGATTTAATGGAATTGATTTTCTTTTGTTTTTGATTTGGTGGATTTCTGTTTTGGCACGGAGCGCGAGAAGAGGGGGTGTGTTGGAATTGCTTCTCGCCGCTCGCCGCTCCAGCGTGGCGCGCCGGTGGAAGCGTCACCACAGCAACGGCGACGACAGCAATGCTGCAGAGAGCAATGGCATAGCAACGGCAGTTGCAAGGGGATCCCGGCAACGACGGCTTGGCATTCTCTCATAGCAGCGTCTTCGGCATTCTTTCTTCTTTCCTTTTACATACTTCTATATAGAAAAAGTAATAGAAGATCATCACACGTCAACGATACAATCATCTCGTCAAACCTCTTTCTCTCTCTCTCTCTCTGCTCGTGTGAAGACTTTAAGAGAAACGGTGATCGGACAAACTTTTACAAATTCCTTTCCTTCTTCAGCGCGCTCAAGCGCATACCGATCCGTACTCTTTGTCCTCGGCGTGCGAGCACATGCCGATTCTGTACTTCTTTGTCCTCAGGAATTCACTCACGTATGCACCAGTTGAAGCCAAGCTGAACATGGGCCTAGGCCCAGAGCGTACTCGTCCTAACCGGCACCAACGACAAGATACGGCAGCTACTACAAACCTTGTCATTCCCATAGGTTCAATGGGTTACACGGGTTCCGCTTTGCAGCCGCGGAGTAGTCCCCGGCAAACCACTTTGGCCGCTGAGGTCCTAGTTCCACTCTTATCTAATGTCTAGACTCTCACGCTCCTTGTGTTTTCCCAATGCCTTAGAGTAGGTGTTAGGCTGTCACTTGTCTGACGCTGTCTGTGCCGTTGTCGTCCAGTGCTGCCGGCGCTATTGACATCAGCGCTGTCAGTACTGTCAACGTCCGGCGCTGTCAGTGCTGTTGTCGCAGATAAGTGTGTTATTTGAGAGACCATCGCCATTGCGGCGTGGCATTCGAGGGACTGACGCCATTGCTAGATGGTATTCGCGAGACTGACGACGTTGCGCGATGGCATTTGTGAGATCGTTGATGTTTGGACAGTGGTATTCGCGAGACCATCGACGTTTCAAGGTGGCATTCACGAGACGGTCGACCTTTGGAGAGTGGCATTTGCAAGACCGTCGACGTTTGGAGAGTGTCACTCGAGAGACCGTCAATGTTCTGCACCAAATATCTATTACATTCTCGTTGAGCTGTTAGCCCATTATACTAGGGTGTAACACTATCCACTGGCAACAAGCTATCTATGTGTCATATTCCTCGAGGTGCAGATGACGGGATTCCCCCATCTGCAGTAGTGCCACAAGAAGTTGATTTGGATGAGCAAGAACCTGGGGGTATCATTAAAGGCACGTATGGACCTGAATATATCGATTGGGAGGACCGCTATCTAGATGGTACCGATTAGTTGAATCTGAAGGCATCTGCAGTCAACTGGAATCAATCGCTCATCATTTGTTCTCTCTGCTCGAAAGCAGCTGGACGGACTGCTTGCACGACATGCTGTTTCAGACCAAAACCTTCCAAACACCGTAGACGGAGGAGACAGGTGAGCGCTTCGACAAGCGGGCACCAGAGACGGAGGAGACAGAGTCGGGCATACGCTTTGACAAGCGCACGCCGGAAACGGAGGAGACAGAGTTGGGTAAGCACTTCGACAAGCGGGTACCGGAGTTGGAGGAGACGGAGTTGGGCGAACGCGTTGACAAGCGGGCGCTGCAGACGGAAGAGACTGAGTTGGGAAAGCGCTTCGACAAGCGGGTACCGGAGACGGAGTAGACGGAGTTGGGCGAGTGCTTTCACAAGCGCACACCGGAGACGGAGGAGATGGAGTTGGACGAGCGCTTTGACGAGCACACGCCAGAGATAGAGGAGACAGAGTTGGATGAGCACTTCGACAAGCGGGCGCTGGAAACAGAGGAGACGGAGTCGGGCAAGCAATTCGACAAGCGGGCGCTGGAGACGGAGGAGACAGAGTCGGGCGTGCGCCCCAAGCGGACGCCAGAGACGGAGGAGACCGGTGAGCACTTTAACAAGCGGACGCCCGAAAATAGAGGAGATGGGCGAGCGCTTTAACAAGCGGGCACTGGAGACGGAGGAGATGGAGTTGGGCAAGCGCTTTAACAAGCGGACACCGGAGACGGAGACGGAGTTGGGCGAGCACTTCAACAAGTAGATGCCAGAGACGGAGGAGACAGGCAAGCACTCCAAACGGACACCAGAGTCGGAGGAGATGGGCAAGCACTTTAACAAGCGGGTGCCAGAGACGGAAGAGTCGGAGTCGGACGAGCGCTTCGACAAGCGGGCACCAGAGACAGAGGAGATGAAGTCAGGCGTGCACCAGAGACGGAGGAGATGGAGTCAGGCGTGCACCCCAAGCGGACGCCCGAGACGGAGAAGACCGGTGAGCGCTCCCAACAGTGAGAACTGGAGACGGAGGAGATAGATTCTGGCGTGCGCCCAAAGCGGACGCCGGAGATGGAAGATACCGGTGAGCACTTTGACAAGCGGACGCCGGTGTCAAGATCCTGCCTCGACTTCTTTGTTTGTCTCGACAGGCAACGTAGGCGGGGTCTGCAGCCCGAGCGGTCCTACTCACACTTCCGGTGTAATCACACTTCCAGCGTCCTCACACTTCAGGCGTACTCGCATGCCTTGCGTGAGCTCGGTGTTCTCGCGGTATCCGTCACGCCCGGCATGGTCTCTTCACGGCTCTTCTCACACGCTTTGCGTGGGCTCATTGTTCTTGTGGTATCCATCACGCCTGGTGTGGTCTCTTCGCGGCTCTTCTCACACGCCTTGCATGGGCTCGTTGTTCTCGTGGTATCCGTCAGGTCCAGTGTGGTCTCTTTGCGGCTCTTCTCACACGCCTTGCGTGGGCCCGTTGTTCTCGCGGTATCCGTCACGTCTGGCGTGGTCTCTTTGCGGCTCTTCTCACATGCCTTGCGTGGGCTCGTTGTTCTCATGGTATCCGTCATGCCCAGCGTGGTCTCTTCACGGCTCTTCTCACACGCCTTGCATGGGCTCGTTGTTCTTAGGGAGTGGTGGTCGCAGCGCCGGTCACGGGGATAGAGAGTTAGGTCTGTGGAGAGAGATAATAGATTGCGTGGAGAAGAATCTCCAGACTAGCTACTGCGCCCTTCCTTTATACTTTTCCTTCCCTCTGTGGAATCACAGCTTGCCCGCAAGACTGACACAGTTCCTCCGTCTAACATCATGACTCGGTCGCCATGCCCAAGGAAAACACATGATCGCACTCGGCCGCCGCGCGGCCAACACTCTACTCGTGGCAACAGGAGAAAGGACGTGCAAGTTGTAACAGTAAAGGAAAGGAAGACTGATGTACAACTTAATCAAGGGAAAACAATACTCGTAATGAACATGGGAGAAGGATACCCAAGCTCAATCAATGGGAGACAACAAACATAGCGGACAGGAGAAAGGACGCGCAAGGATAATCAACAGGAAACGACATATGTAACGATGACAGGAGAAGGATACGCAAGTAACATAACGGAGACGAAGGAGAGGGGTCTAGACCGGCCAGTGGTCGGGGATATTGCTACCGGAGCGATATGGCGGAGATCGGCCGAGGCGCCTAAGCGCGGAGGATGACCACGGCTGCGGCAGCGGAAATGAGGACGAGCCACAGGGTGACAAGGGTGAGAGTGGCATCGGTGCCGGCGCCAAGGAGTCTATCGTACCAGGTTTGTGACAGTATGTCCCCTGTCCAGACCGAAGCTCCGGCGAGGTCATGTCAGATCGTCAGAGTCTGGCGGCGGATGGGGGTGCGGTAGATGTGGATGGGCTGGCTAGCCTGCTGCCGGGCTTGGAGTTGGTCGTTCATTCGCTGTTGTTCGGTGATGATTGCTCCAAGGGTGTTGGTCATCTGCTGTAGTTGCTGTTGGTCCGCGTAGTAGAACTAGTTCATCTGCTGGGCGAGAGTCTGGTGTACGACCTGATTGCGGCGGGCGTGCCGGGTGGTTGTTTGATGTATCATGGTGACGATTTCCCCCAGGAGGGTGAGTTGCTCGTTGTGACACCTGGGTACGCGAGTACAGAGGTGGAGGTAGAGATATTGTAGAGTCAGGTTTGATTTCTCTATTCACAGCGGAATAATCTTAGGTTCGTCGTGTCGGGGTGTTCGTGGGTGTGTGTTATCCGAGGATGGGGAATCAAGAAGAATTTGGTGGAGTTTTCGTGCGGTATATATGCCCTTTTTATTCTTGGTCACATGGTTCCTTCTCCCGTCGTCTTGCCGGAGATCTCAGTTTCCAGACGCGCGGCCTCAGAGAGTTTCCGTGCATGGGTGAGGTTGGTCCTGACCGGTCCTAGCGATAAGGGTGGAGGCTAACAGTCGCCGACCTCGTATTCCCCCCGACGCTAGTCTTTCGGACTATGCGGGCATCGTATCGAGGTCCTAGTGGGGATCAGTCGTAACTCTTTCGGAGTTCGCCGTCCTTCCTAGTTTGCCGCTGGCCCCGCTTCGGAGCTATCCTTTCGTCCGTCCATCTCGGCCGTAAGGTCCTAACTCCGGGTCTTATCTCCCGTCTAGACTCTCCCAGACCTGTCTTGCGACATGAGCCCCACTTATGACGTGCGACTTGCAGGAGGCTAGTTCTGCCCTTATCTCGTTCTCATATGTAGCGGCTACAAGAGTCGGCAGTACGTCGGGTCTACCTGGTGGGCTGGCCTAAGATCCATCACCCGCCGAGGTTACCCTTGGCTCCATCTGTTCTTGCCGAACTACCTTCCGAGGCCCCGAGACTTTCATCAGGGATTCTAGTCACGTGACTTACCGTTTGGCTACCTTTCTCCTTGTACCTTTTTCCCTTTGTTACCCTCGGGTGTAACACTAATCCCCCTCTTTCTTAGCTTCGGCCCGAAGCTGATTTGATCCTGACTCCTTCTCTTTCTTGTGTGATCGGTGGAATGCAGTCCTCCATCCCCTGCATCCCTCCGGCCGCCTGGCCCCGAAGAAAACCCTCCAGCGGGAAAAAACTTCGGGACCAATTCGATTGGCTGTCGGCCCTCGGATCTGGGTGGTCTTCCGACCGGTCTAGGATCCTACTGTCGGAGTGGTGCAAAAGGAAACCAGGAAACAGCATCGTTCCCCCGAAGAGGTGATCAGAAGACGCGTTGGCCTGGCACGCCGGTGTAGCAGGGGATCAGGCCGGCCGTACTGTAGTCTCGCCGCCGGAGCCGGTCAAAACCAGTGGCTCTTAACCGGCCACCCATGCCTCGCCACAGTTAAAGGACGGATGCTGTTTCTTTCTGGGATTACAATACCTTTTGCTCTTCTGCTTGTTGAAAGGTCTTTGTTTGAATGAAGTCCTCCTCCCCTTCATCCTACTACCCCCCGACCGTGCTTCAACCCCCTCGGCTTCGATATGCGCCAGGGGCGGGTCGGAGTCTAGCCCTCGGTGAGCCGATAGTCCCTCAGCGCATCTGGATTCCATCAGTGAAACTCTCGAAGTTTCTCCAGGCCGCCTACCGAAAAGTTATCGTATGGTTCTTCCGTCCAGTCCTTCCGGTCCGGGTAGTCGAGCCATTTGACGAGGTACAGGACGCGGCGCCCTTTCCTGGTGCTCCCAAGGACCTTGTCAACATCGTATTCCTTGCTTTGTTCGATATCGTCAGCCTCTCCGAGTATCTTCATGGGGTCCGGCGGTGCCCGGTGTTCGCTGGTTCGGTAGGGTTCGAGTAGCGACACATGGAAGACATTGTGGATCTTCCATTTCCGGGGCAGTGTGAGTCGAACTGCGAGGGGCGAGACGATTTTTTCCACCTGGAAGGGGCCATGATTCTTGTGGTCCAGCTTCCGGGAGGGTCGGCGCGTCTTGATGTTGCGCCCATTGAGCATCACCAAGTCCCCAATCCGGTATTCCGGGGGTTCGGTGCGTTGGGGGTCCGTGTAGCGGCGCATTCGTTCGTGTGCCACCTCCAGTCGTTCAGCGGACGCCTTGTGTACCGCGTGCATCCAGTGGGCGTAGAGCTTGCTGGCGGGGTTCAAGGGTCCCGTGGCGGCTGGGTTGGAGGACACGGGATGGAATCCGTAGTTAGCGTAGAACGGGGACATCCCATTGCCCATGGTGATCGAATTGTTATAGGCGAACTCCGCTATTGGGAGTAGGCCCACCCAGTTGTCTTGCTCGTGGCCGACGAACGCTCGGAGGTACGCCGCGATCATCTGCTTGAGGTCTTCCGTTTGCCCGTCGGTTTGGGGGTGGAACGCTGTTGACATCCTTGGGCGGATGCTGGATAGCCGCAGGAATTCCCGCCATGTTTCGGAGGTGAATCGTGAGTCCCGGTCCGAGACGATGTCTGTGGGTAGCCTGTGGTGCTTCCAGACTTCTCAGGCGAAGATGACCGCCAGATCCTCTGCCGTCTTCTTTTCCTTTTCGAGGGGGAGGAAATGCGCCATCTTTGTGAATTGGTCTATAACTACCCACAATTGGTCGCATCCTTCCGAGAGTGGCAGTTCCGTGATGAAGTCCATTGTGATGGACTGCCAAGGGGCGTACGGTAATTCCAAGGGGGAGGAGAGTCCGTACGGTCGGTGTCGGGCCGCCTTGCTCTTCTGGCATTCGGGGCAGCTTTGGACAAAGTCGATAATTCTTTCCTTCATCTTTGGCCACCAGAAGTTTCGTCGGATAAGTTCGATTGTTTTGTCCTGGCCCTTGTGGCCCGCGATTTTCGTCTTGTGTTCTGACTCAAGAATCAATTTCTTCAGGTTTCCATCCTCTGGGATCCAGAGCATACCCCTTCGGTAGAGTAGCCCATCCTTGATCTCGAGGGCCTCTTCTGTCCTGACCTTTCAGTCCCTCTGCCACGCCTCACGAGGGCGGGCAGCTCCCTCCTCGACCTTCCGGCCATTCAGTGCTGCATTCCCCAGCACTGCTTCCAGTTCCTTTCATGCGCCTTGGTATTCATCGTCTTTTCTCCCAGCCTCCTTGACCGCTTCCGCAAACTCTTCTGACCATTGTCGTGGTTGGAGTGATACCAATCTTGCCGAAGAGCAGATGAACGTTCTTTCTCGTCTGTCCGGTTCCGCAGACTCTGGTCCCGCGAGGTTGGTTTTTTGCAAAACAGTCGTGATCGGCTGGTTTTCACTCGCCCCTTTTTCAGGGCGGTCCTCCGAAGGCCTTGAAAGAGCGTCTGGTTTACCATTTCGGTTTCCCGGTCGGTAGTAAATGCGGAAGTCGATACCAGCCAATTCTTGTGCCCACCGTGCCTGGCGTCGGTTGAGTATCTTCGTGGTTGTAAAGTACTCGAGGTTCTGGTGATCGCTGAACACCTGGACCTGATTCGTCGCTCCTTCGCAGTACCGGCGCCAGCGTTTGAAGGCATCGACGATTGCCAGAAGTTCCTTGTCGTGAATTTCGTAGTTGATCTCCGCTGGCTGGAACTTTCGGGAGTGGAAGGCGACCGGGTGTAGTCTTCCTTCCTCATCTCTTTGTGACAGTACGGCGCCGATGGCAAGGTCGGAGGCGTCTGTTTCGATGATCACTGGTTTGGTGGCATCGAAATGGGCAAGTATTGGTGCCGTCGTGAATCGCTGTTTCAATTCCCGGAAGGCTTCCTCCGTCTGTGGGTTCCATTCCCACTCCCTTTTCCCTCCTTTCGTCAGCTCCGTTAGAGGTCTGGCGACTCGGGAGTAGTCTTTAATGAAGCGGCGGTAGAAGTTGGCAAATCCCAGAAAGGACTGTACTTCTGTTAGCGAGGCCGGGGTCTTCCATTCCAGCACTGCCTCCACTTTTCCTTTTGCCATTTTGATTCCGTCCTGCCCGATGACATATCCTAGGAATTCCACTTCCTGGGTTTTCCAGACGCACTTGTCTGGTGAGACTGCCAGTCGGTTTTCCTGCAGCCTTCTCAACACTTCCTTAACTCGTTGATCGTGCTTCTCCTCAGTTTTTGCATAGATCAGGAAATCGTCCATGTAAACCAGGAGGCCTAGGTTGATCATGTCAGAGAAGACATGGTTCATCATGTCTTGGAAGGTTGACGGAGCGTTGGTTAATCCGAATGGCATGACTTGGAACTCGTAGAGCCCATAACGAGTTCGGAAGGCTGTTTTCCACTCATCACCTTCCCGGATGCAAATTAGGTTGAATCCGTTTTTCAGATCTAGTTTAGTGAACCACTTGGCTCCCTGAACTCGATCCTGCAGTTCCTGCATGAGGGGAAGGGGGTATCAGTTGGGAATCGTTATCCGGTTGACGGCTCGGTAGTCGACGCACAGCCGGAGTCCCCTCCCGTTTGGCTTTGGTACAATCAAAATCAGGGATCCCACCAGTGAGGTGGACCTCCGAATTTTGCCCGTTCTTAACATTTCCTTGAGCCATTCCCTGAGAGTTTGGAGCTCATGCTCTGAGAGGGGATAAATCGGTCACCAGGGGGCGGTTTCTCCTTCCTTGAGGTCGATCTTGCAATCGTATGGTCGGTGTGCCGGTAGCGCCTCTGCCGCCTCCTGGCTGATGATGTCAAGATAGTTCCTGAACTTCCTAGGGATTCGATCCTGAGGGTCCTCCTCGTTTATCGCTGAGACATACCCAATGACTTTGGCCTCTAGGTCAAGGGTAACCGCTTCATCCAGGGACAGAGAGAATTCCGCTGTTTCGAATCTCGTGCATTTTTCTAGGCAGTTGTGGCTGCTGAAGCGCAGCTCTTCTGAGTCCCATGCGCCTTGGGGGGGGTGCTTCGCAATCCACCAGAATGGGATGAAGAGGTCGACTTCTGGTTCCAAAGGAGCAACCTCGAACACTTCTCGGGAATAGTGCTTTCGATGCTGGAGCAGGAGCGGCTCGGTGTACTCCATTCCTGCCCCTTGGCCTTCCTCCCCCGAGCAGTTTAATAGTGGGGCTGCTTCTTTTCTGCAGATTCGGGGTATGTCGAGTTGCTCGGTAATCCTCGTGCTGATCAAAGGTACCGAGCAACCGGTGTCGAGCAGGACTCGTACCGTGTGCTGGGTTGGGCCCCACGCGATGATCATGGTAGTGATCGGTCTTTTGCCGCATCATGGTCAGTTCGTCGACTTTTCGGGCGAGGCTTTGTTAGGGTTTAGCCTTCTTCGTTGTCTATCCTGCGAGGTCCCCGTACTTGGTTGCTCCGGACCCTTTCATTTTCGATTTGTTCCACAAATTGTTGGGAAGGACCTGGGGTGCAGCGAGCCCCGTCCTTCTAAAAATCCGAGTCGTCTTGCCAGGCTGACCGGAGCGTTATGGCCGCGGCTTCCCGCATATCCTCGTCCTCGATTCTGACATGGGCCGCTTTGGCTTGTTTGGGGGCTGGAGCCTCCTCGGCCTCCTCCCCTCTCTTCCTTTTCCCTTGGATCGAGCTCGCCTGCTTCGGGGCTTCTGGTAGCTCTGTGCCCTTGACTGTCGTTCGGCCGTAGCAGTCTTGGGTGGTGTGGTTGTCCCGGCGACACCTCCAGCAGTTGGCTCTGCGGTTTCTGTGGGAGTCGATCTCGTTCTGTGGGACCCCTTTGAAGGCATTGGCGCCGCTTCCCCAGTGGCTCTCTGCCCATGATTTTCTTGGCTTTTCAGCCTTGCCCCCCGAGTCAGACTTTCCAGCCTGCTTGGGGCCACCGCTCTCCTTGCCCTTTCGGGCATTGCACGGATTTTTCCCATCTGGGCCGTCCTTCCGTCCTGTACCGCTTCCTGGCTGGGCTTCGCGAGTCGCCCTCAGAGCCTTCCTTCGTTCCACGTGAAGGCTGGCGTTGTAGGTGGCCGTGAGAAAGTGCTCATCGTCTATGAATTCCTCCATGTAGTGGGCGAAGCGCATGTCCAGGATATTGTCGGGCATAGCCTGGTCAATCTTTTCCCTTAATCCTTCACCGGTGGCTCGGGCGTACACATTCAAGGCGCGGAATTCGGTGAAGTAATCCTTGATGTCGCCTTTGTAGCGCAGCTGACTGAGCTTCAGCTGGGCGTTCGCGGCTTCCCTGGTGTCTCGAAATTCGGCCCGGATGGCCGCGGTGTATCGGGCCCAGGTGTTCCGGTCCGCCATTGTCCTTCGTCGGTACTGGTGCCAGGTTTTTGTGGTGTCTGACAGCAGTGTTCCTACCCAAGCGATTTTCTGGGTGTCAAGGGTTTTCGGATAGAACCCGATATACTCGAGAACTGATTCCCACCAGACATTGAACGCCGAGGTGGGTTTCCCGTCGAAGGATTCTGGATTCTTTAGCTTGAGGCTGGATGTGTTGGTTCTCGCCTCTGGGGCCCTTTGGTCGGTCCGGGCTGCCGCAATGCCTTCCCCCACTAGTCGAGCGATTTCCTCCGGGGTGAGCATAGTGGCGATGTGCCCTTCCTGAAGTGGGGTGGCTCCCGGTGGGGGCCTTCCGGTCACCTGGCTTCGCCGCCTCTCTGGGACCGTGTACATGTCGTCGTCGTGGTTGTTGTCCGGATTCTCCGGTTCTGGGGAGGGGGACCGGAGTATCAACCTTGTTTGGGGCGGTCTTGGGGGTTTTCCCCCGGAGCCTCCCGTCAGTGCTTCCGGGGTTCCTTCCCTTGAAGCCGGGAGGGGGACGTCCTTTGGGAGGGCCGACTGCAGGTACGTGGGCGTGGTGGTCGCCCATTGGATGGCGCTTACCTCGGTGCGCAGCCGCTGCTGTTCCCTGGCCAGTCGCTCAGTTTCCTCCTGCTGGTTCATAGCCCATTTTTCACAGTTGGCGTTCCAGGTTTGTTGTTCCTCCACCCGTTTGCGATCCGCAACTTGGAGGAACTGGACGGCATCGTTCAGCCGCGTGATTCGGGTGATCTGGTGCCCTTCCTTGTCGGCCTGGTCCTTATCACAGGCGGTGATAGCTGTCCAGACGTCAGTGGTGAATTTTTGAGCGGCGCTTGCGGTGCGCATCAGCTCGGTTTGCATCCACTCATGGGATACGGTTGTGTTGGCCTCGTCCGTCTTGTAGACGTATTCGAGGGCTTGCGTGAGCAGGTGGTAGTTCCGCTCGATTGCGATGATTCGTCGGTCAGCCCGATCGTAGGCATCGCCGCACATTCCGTGTAGCTGCTCTAGGTCCCATTGCGCCTGCTGGTGCTACGTAACCAACAGTCGGACCCATGCGGTGGGGTTTGGGAGGTCGATCGTAGGTTGATCTGTTTCGGTATCGCTGTATACCTCCAGGGCGGTCCGTGGATACTCCAGCCGGAGCATATCGACGTTTGATTTGGTCATTTTTCTAGTACAGGTCTAGGAAGTGTCCTGTATAGATCGTTTCGTCGTCGTAGAACGTGTAGTCGCAAATGTCTCGGAAGTCGAGTCCGGAGAGGTTTGCGCACTGATGAGCGAATGCACAGTCGTACCAGTACTGCATATACCAGTGCCTGGGGGTGCAGTCGATCGCTTCCGAAGGGATAGGACCGTCGATGTTTTCGTCCCAAGGATCCTCGTAGAGCAGGGCTTCGATCGATTGGTAGCTCTGATGGAAGTACTGGATGGAGAGTGGTTCGAAGATGTTTGCTAATTCAAGAAGAAAGAAGTGGTCTTGCTCGAACGAGGGCATGTATGGCGTGTGTAATCGAAGGTGACTTGTGAACATAAGATTATAGTGTGACACCTGGGTACGCGAGTACAGAGGTGGAGGTAGAGATATTGTAGAGTCAGGTTCGATTTCTCTATTAACAGCGGAATAATCTTAGGTTCGTCGTGTCGGGGTGTTCGTGGGTGTGTGTTATCCGAGGATGGGGAATCGAGAAGAATTTGGTGGAGTTTTCGTGCGGTATATATGCCCTTTTTTCTCTTGGTCACATGGTTCCTCCTCCCGTCGTCTCGCCGGAGATCTCAGTTTCCAGACGCGCGGCCTCAGAGAGTTTCCGTGCATGGGTGAGGTTGGTCCTGACTGGTCATAGCGATAAGGGTGGAGGCTAACAGTCGGCAACCTCGTATTCCCCCCGACGCTAGTCTTTTGGACTATGCGGGCATCGTATCGAGGTCCTAGTGGGGATCAGTCGTAACTCTTTCGGAGTTCGCCGTCCTTCCTAGTTTGCCGCTGGCCCTGCTCCGGAGCTATCCTTTCGTCCGTCCATCTTGGCCATAAGGTCCTAACTCCGGGTCTTATCTCCCGTCTAGACTCTCCCAGACCTGTCTTGCGACATGAGCCTCACTTATGACGTGCGACTTGCAGGAGGCTAGTTCTGCCCTTATCTCGTTCTCATATGCAGCGGCTACAAGAGTCGGCAGTGCGTCGGGTCTACCCGGCGGGCTGGCCTAAGATCCATCACCCGCCGAGGTTACCCTTGGCTCCATCTGTTCTTGCCGAACTGCTTTCCGAGGCCCCAAGACTTTCATCAGGGATTCTAGTCACGTGACTTACCGTTTGGCTACCATTCTCGTTGTACCTTTTTCCCTTTGTTACCCTCGGGTGTAACACTCGTCCTGTAGTGCCGCAGTCGCAGCCGGGGGGTTTATGTTTTTCTGATCATCCTGTGGTGGCGTGATGTCTGCCAAGGTTTTATGTGGGGCTGCAGCACTGCAGCGGAGGTGGTGGTTTTCCATGTTCACGAGGAATTTCCTCGGTGCCAGTCCGTGTATGCTTTGACGGGGTTGAGGTGTCGTTCGCGGGTTACTTCGAGTAGTTCGTTAGGGTGTGGGAGCAGGCAGTCGCAGTTTGTCGCTCAGCAGCAGTGGCTTCGGCACGGGTAGTAGTTGTTATCCTTGCTCTGGCGGAGGGTGTTGCAGTAGTCATCGTAGCAGGCTGTCCAGTGCAGGGATACGTGGTCGTTGGTACGGGGCTGTCCTGCGGCGGACAGCGGGGGCGATGGTGCGGCTGGAGGGGCGCCCCATCCATCGGTCCTGGTGGCAGCAATACCCCACTCATTGTTGGGTTCGTTGGTGGGTAGTTCGGTTTGTTCGTTATCGGCGGAGGTTGTGATGGGAAACTCGTAGGTGCGGCTGTGGCCAGTGAAGGTCCAGCCTTCGTGGGTGTCGACAGTGGCGGTGGTGGACATATCGGGTTTTTTAGAGTTGGGGTGTGGGTTTCTCAGGGTATTCCTTGTGGAACTGGCGGACGAGGTCGGGTGAGTTCTCAAAGTTGCGGGCAGGATACAAGGTACAATCGGGGTCGTGGAAACCAGTCCACTTGACTCGATACTGGATCTGGTTTCTATGGCGTCGGGAGTCGAGGATTTTCTCTACTTCCCACTCTTGCTGTTCTTGGATGATCACGGGTGGTGGCGGTGTTTGTTGGTGTCCCGGGATGGGTTCTGTACTGGCTGTGGGTTCGAGGGGGCTGATGTGGAAAACTGGGTGGATCCTGACAGGGGCTGGTAGTTCCAGTTTATATGCTCTTGAGCCTACCTTCTCGGGGATGGTGTATGGGCCTATCTGCTTGTGGTCCAGTTTGTTCGATGGTCAGGTTGTCCAGATGTGTTTCCGTCGTAGCCCGACCCTGTCGTCTGGGTTCAGTACCGGGTCCGGATGTCGTACTTTGTTGGCTTGCTCTGCTTGAGACATTTGGACTTCCTTGATCTCTGCTCGAAGTTCTTCATGCAACCTTCTTAATGCCGCAACATATTCCGACACTTCCAGGGTCTCATCGTTCTGGGTGCCAAGGTCTGGCAGGAAACGAGGGTGATATCCATAGTTGGCAAAGAAGGGGGTTATTTTTGTGGTTCCGGTTTGTGTGTTGTTGTAGCAGAATTCGGCAATTGGCAACAACCTTTTCCAGTCGTCCTGCTGGTGGTTGCATTATGCCCGGAGATGCTGCTCGAGGGTGGCATTGGCTCTTTCCATTTGTCCATCCGTTTGTGGGTGGAAGGCTGTGCTAAGGTTGCGTGATATCCCGAGTGCTTCCGTTACTCGTTTCCAGAAGTTTGAGGTAAACAGGGACCCTCTGTCTGATACAATACTGCTTGGCAGTCCGTGGGGTCTTATAACTTGTCGGAGGAAGTGGTCTGCTAGGTCTTCGGGGTCCATGGTGCCCTGGCAGGCGATGAAATGTCCCATCTTTGTGAGGCGATTGATTATTACCTATAACGCGTCTTTTCCGTTGCTCATTGGCAGCGCGGTGATAATGTCCGTTGATATCATGTCCCATGGTCGGTGTGGGAGTTCGAGTGACTATAGCAGTCCAAATGGCACGTGTCGGATTGGCTTGATATGATGGCAGGTGTCACAGTGGTCGACGTATCTCAGGATGTACTTTCGTTGCCCTGGCCAGTAAAAATTCCGGCTAACAAGTTCCAGGGTTCTTGCTCTGCCTGGGTGTCCCACAGCTTGCACATCATGGTGGTCTCTTAATGTGCGTAGTTGCAGGGTGTCGTTGTCTGGGATCCATATGTTGTATATCTCGAGGTTGATGGTTTCCATTGTATTGGCCTGGAGTGCTTCGAACGCTTCTTCGGGTAACAGGATTCGGCTGTGGTTCTGTCGATGCTTCATATCCCCTTCCTAGGGAGAGTCTGCTGACTCTCTAGAGAGGATGTCTGGCTTGCCGGCCAATTTCCCGGGTCAATACTTGATCACGAAGTCATAGTTAGCTAATCGCTCACCACATCGGGCTTGTCGCAAATTGAGATCTTTTTTTGTTTTCCAGTATTCGAGGTTTTTGTGGTCGGTGAGGATTGTGATTTTTGGTCCCATTGTTTTACAATAAGTATGTGACACTGGGGTTGTATCGTAACCAGAGTGTGGAGAGAATCAAAGGTAATCAGGCTACTTTCGATAATTCACAACGGAATAATCTTAGATCTTTTGTGTGTGAGGGTTTCGGTAGTGTTCGTGAGGATGTTCGTGCTGGTCTTCCTTCCGTCAGGACGGAAAACCTCAGTCTTTTATCTGAGGGATGCCCGTGTGAGAAGGGGTGACTCGGATTTGGATTCCCCCGAGGTGCATGGGCCCCGTGGGCGACTCATTGGCTCTGGCAGGGTGTAGATAAGGGGAGATGAGGTTTCATACAAGCGGGCGGGGTGCTTCCCCTCCGGACTCTCTTCCGTACGCCATCAGCAGGCGACGTGGCATCCCCTCGGGAGGGGTCCTAGCCCAAGTCCGGCGGTCCGTACACCATTAGCAGGTGACGTAGCATCCCCTCGGGAGGGGTCCTAGCCTAAGCAGTCTCGTCGTTTTTTGCAATCTTCCCCTCATCTCCGGAGATATGTGTCTTAGGCCCGTCTCGGCCGTAAGCTCATCTCCGGACCTTATTTCCCTCCTAGACTCTCCGAGTGCGTTCCGTCATCCTTACGTACTCTTCTCTAGCGTGGCTATGTACTCGAGATAATTCAGGTGTAACACTACCTCCTCCCTCTCTTAGCCTCGTCCCGAGCGCTAACACTTTTCTCCTTCTATCTAGGTAGCCCGTCTCTTTCTGGATGTGTGTCTTTTTCCTTGGGGTAACGTGTGAATCATAGTTACCGTGACTGTAGTCCTCCTCCCCTACAGCCCTCCCTGCCACCGGATCAGGGCATCTTTCTCTGTAATCCGTCGGAATGGCTGGGCCCTCAGAGTAAGCCGGTACGTACTCTTACTGTCGATGATTCCCGCTGCGCAGCCGCGTTCATGGAGACGAAAGCATCAGTTTACCCAGTGCGTATCCTGTCGACCCTCGGCTTTATTGGACACGTGGAAGGAGTGACCAAGCCCGAACAAGCTGGACGGGCCAATGGTGTGCACACAGAGGTGTTCCGTTCGCCGCCAGGATCCGCCACCTGTTGATGGTTCCGTTTTCCCCGGCAATTACCCCAGCGCGGAATCGTTCCGGTCGTCTTCGGGTAGATCGGTTGTTCGCAGGCGAGAGCATATGATGCTTTTCTGGGTGTGGGGCACATGGAAAGAGTGACCTTCTCGACTGGGGGTTCGTGCCCGGGTGCTGCCTCTGTCCCTCGTAGGTGTACATACAGAGGTGTTCCGTACTGAGCACCTACGGCTCCCGTCCGGGCGAGTCCGAGGTATCCTTCGACGAGTTCTTGTACCTGAGAAGCAGGTCTTTTGCCCGTGTGGGATCGAGTCCTCCAACCCCTTCCTCCTACTATCGCTCATGCTTCGTCGGGCCCTTTTATGGACATCCCGTCTAGGTGTCGATGAGCCGATAGTCCCTCGGCGCGTCTGGGTTCCGTTGTTGGAATTCTCGGAGTTTCTCCAAACCGCCTATTGAAAAGTTGTCGAATGGTTCTTCCGTCCAGTCTTTGCGTTCCGGATAGTCCAGCCATTTGACGAGGTAGAGAATTCTCTTGTTATTTCCCCGGCCGCATTCGACCGAGGACATAACTTCTTCGACATCGTATTCCTCCGATTGTTCGATGTCGTCGGCCTCCTGGAGTACTTTCGAACGGTCCGGCGGGGCTCGGTGTTCAGTGGTTCGGTAAGGTTCGAGTAGCGAGATGTGGAAGACATTGTGGATCTTCCATTTCCGAGGCAGCGTGAGGCGGACGGCTAGCGGGGAAACGATTTTCTCAATCTGGAAGGGACCATGATTCTTGTGGTCCAGTTTCTTCGATGGGCGGTGTGTTTTGATGTTGCTGCCGTTGAGCATTACCAAGTCTCCTGCCTGGTATGCTGGGGGTTCCTTTCGTGCCGGGTCGGTGTATCGGCGCATTCCCTCCTGTGCGTCTTCCAGCCCTTTTCGGGACTCGTTGTTCACCATACGCATCCAGTGGGCGTAGACTTGGCTTGCTGGGTTGAGGGGTTCCGTTGACGCAGGATCTATGGCGGCCGGGTGGAAGCCATAGTTAGCGTAGAACGGAGACATACCATTCCCTGTGGTGGTCGAGTTGTTGTAGGCGAACTCGGCCATCGGCAACAGTCGTACCCAGTCGTCTTGTTCCTTGCCGACGAACGCTCGGAGGTAGGCTTCGATCGTCTGGTTGAGCCGCTCTGTCTGGCCGTCGGTCTGTGGATGGAACGCGGTCGACATCCGGGGCCGGATCCCCGAGAGTCGTAGGAACTCCTTCCAGGTTTCCGAGGTAAACCTGGAGTCGCAGTCTGACACAATATCAGTGGGGAGACCGTGATATTTCCATACTTCCCGGGCGAAGATGACGGCTAGGTCCGCTGAGGTTTTTTCCTTTGTTTTTAAAGGGAGGAAGTGTGCCATTTTGGTGAACCGGTCGATGATCACCCATAGTTGGTCGCATTCGTCCGAGATGGGGAGTTCCGTGATGAAGTCCATTGCTATGGATTGCCATGGGGCGTTGGGTAATTCTAGCGGGGAGGACAGCCCATACGGTTGGTGTCGGGGCGCCTTGTTCTGTTGGCATTTGGGGCAGCTTCTGACGAAGTCGATGATCCGTTCGTTCATCTTTGGCCACCAAAAGTTCCGCCGAATTAGTTTGATGGTTTTGTCCTACCCCATGTGTCCTGCGACCTTCGTGTCGTGTTCTGACTCCATAATCCTCTGTACCAATCCTTTCGGTACCCAGAGCAGGTTCCGTCGGTACAGTATGTCCTTCTCGCAACTCAGCTCCCTGACCTTTCGGTCCTTCGGCGACGTTTCCTACGCCGCCGCTTCCTGTTTCTTTGCCTGTTCGTAGGCTTCGTCCTTCTTTCCTTCCTCCTTGACTTCCGCCAGGAATTCTTCCGTCCATCTTCTTTCTGGGAGTGATGCCAGCCGTGCTGAGGAGGCGATGAACGATCTCGTTAGCCGTTTCTCGAAGTGACTTTTTCCCAAAACCGTCGTGATCGGCTGGTTTTCTATCCCCCCCTTTTCTGGGCGGTACTCCGGACGCCGGGACAGCGCATCTGGTTTGCCGTTTAGTGACCCAGGACGGTAGAAGATTTTGAAGTCGATTCCGGCCAGCTCCTGCGCCCAGCGCGCTTGCCGACGGTTTAGTATTTTGGTGGTCGTAAAGTATTCCAAGTTGTGATGGTCCGAGAGCACTTGGACTTGGTGGGTCGCTCCTTCGCAGTACCGTCTCCAGTGTTTAAAGGCATCCACTATTGCAAGAAGTTCCTTGTCGTGGATTTCGTAGTTGATTTCCGCGGGTTGGAATTTCCTGGAGTGGAAGGCCACCAGGTGGAGGCGTCCTTTCTCGTCTCTTTGTGATAAGACCGCTCCTAAGGCGAAGTCTGATGCATCCGTTTCGACGATGACTGGTCTCGCGGGGTCGAAGTGAGCCAGGATTGGGGCCGTGGTGAATCGTTTTTTAAGTTCTCGGAATGCAGCCTCTGCCTCTCGCGTCCACGCCCAGTTTTTCCCTCTTTCCTTCTTGGTTAATTCCGTGAGGGGTCTCGCTACTCGGGAGTAGTCTTTTATGAAGCGTCGGTAGAAATTAGCGAACCCCAGGAAGGATTGGACCTCTGTTATCGAATTTGGGTTCTTCCACCCTAGTACTGCTTCCACTTTTTCTCCCGACATTTTGATTCCGTCCCTCCCGATTATGTATCCCAGGAATTCTACCTCTTGACTTTCCAGACGCACTTCTCCAGGGAGATCGCCAGACTGTTAGTTTGCAGTCTCTTGGGTACTTCCTTAACCGTTCGGTCGTGTCCTTCTTCGGTGTCGGCATAGACAAGTATGTCGTCCATGTATGCTATTACCCCCACATCCAGCATGTCGGAGAATACATGATTCATCATGTCTTGGAAAGTGGAGGGGGCGTTGGTTAGTCCAAATGGCATTACCTGGAATTCGAAGAGGCCATAGCGGGTTCGGAATGCGGTTTTCCATTCGTCTCCTTCTTTCACCCGGATGAGGTGGAAGCCGTTCTTCAGGTCCATCTTTGTGAACCATTGAGCCCCTCTCACTCTGTCCTGCAGTTCCTGCATCAAGGGGAGTGGATATCGGTTTGGGATCGTGATTTTGTTTAAGGCCCGGTAGTTGACACAGAGACGGAGCCCTCATCCGTGAGGTTTGGGTACGAAGAGGATTGGGGATCCTGCTGGTGACATGGAGCGTTGGATTTTCCCTGTGCGCTCCATCTCTTTTAGCCATTCCCTCAGAGTCTGGAGTTCTTCTTCCGAGAGGGGGTAGATAGGTCCCCATGGCGCCGTGCTTCCTTCCTGTAGGTCGATCTTGCAATCGTAGGACCGGTGCTTGGTAAGGGCATCCGCAGCTTCCTTTCCCATGATCCCCAGGTATTGCCGAAACTCCATTGGCACTGCCTTTACTGGGTCTTCTTCTGCTGCCGCCGATACGTACCCGATAATTCTCGCCTCAGGGTCGGTTGCAATTGATTCGTCCCATGTTAGGGAGAAAGGGTCTATTTCGTACCGGGTGCATTTCCGTATGCATTCCGCCCTGTTGAACCGTATTTTGTTGTTCGTCCAGATTCCCTGTGGCGGGTGTGCTGTTATCCATTGGAATGGGAGGAAGGCGTTGATTCCGGTTTCCATTGGTGAAATTTCGAATCTCTCCTTTGAATAGTACCTTCGGTGCTGAAGGAGCATCGGCTCTGTATAAAATTGGCCTGCCCCTTTCACTCTTTCCCCCGTGTAATTTTCTATGGTGTGGGCTTGTCTGTGTTCCTTCTTGGTGATGCCCAATTTCTCCACGGTCTGGTTGTTGAGGAGTGCTAAAGAACATCCGGTGTCTAGTAGCACTTGGACTTGGTGCTTCTTTCTGTCCAGGTGTAGCAACATCATAATGACTGGGCGGGTGCCGCGTGGTTTTTCCCTTGGTTTCTTTGACCGGGTTCCAGCACTTGGTTCCGGGTTTTTCTGTTTCCGGGATAGTCCGCATATTATCGTAGAGGTCTCGGGTTGCGGCGTGTCCCGACCTTTTAAAAATCCGATTCGGAATCTTCCCACAGCGGGGTCGGGGCCTCTGTGTCCATGGTCTCGACGGCAGCTACTTTTTGCTGTTTAGTCGCCGGGAACTCTTCTTCCGCCTCCTCTCGCCCTCTCTTTCCATTTGATACTACCATGGTGGTGGCCTTCCAAGGGGCCTTTGGTAACGGGGTTCCTTGCAGGGTGCTGAACGAGAAGCATTCGAATGTTCGGTGGCCGGTCCGGCCGCATCGCCAGCAGTCGTCCCGGTTTTTAAAATATGTTTCTTGTTCCTTCTGCGGAACACCCTTCAAAGCTTCTTCTTTTGAGGCCCAGTGGTCCTTCGCCCCCCACCACGTTGGTCTTCCTGCCGGGGTCTGGCGAGGCTTGCTCGTGTCGGCCTTAGTTGGGGTCGTTTCTCCCTTTTTCCCCTCTTGTTTTTTCCGGTCGTCGTTTTTCGCACTGGCCCCCTTCATTTGTTCTCGGGCTTGTCTTAACGCCTTTTTCTTTTCTACCAGAAGGCCCGCCTGATGCGTGGCTTGCAGGAATCCCTCGTCGTCCACGAAGTCTTCGAGATAGTGGGCGAACCGCATGTCCAGTACTGCGTCCGGCATGGCCAGGTCGACTTTTTCTCGTAGCGCTTCTCCCGTTGCGCGGGCGAAGTTGTTTAGCGCTCTGAACTCCGTAAGGTAGGCGCGGATCGACCCCTGGTATCTAAGCTGGCCAAGTTGTAGCTGGGCGTCGGCCGCTTCTCTCTCGTTGTGGTATTCCACACGGATGGCCGCTGAATAGTTTGCCCATGTGTCATTTTCCCGCAGCTCTCGGTACCGGTGTAGGTGCCATACCAGAGCCATGTCCGTCAGGAGGGTTCCAACCCAGGCGATTTTCTGTCGGTCGGTGGTATCTGGGTAGAATCCCAGATACATAGTGACGGACTCCCACCACCGATTGAACGCGGTTGGGCTTTTCCCATCGAATTTTTCGGGGTTCTCCATTTTCAGTCGGGAAGTGTGTACTCGGGCTCCGTCCGTGGGTCGTTCAGCCTGTCGAGCTCTTTCCACTCCTTCTGCCACTAGCCGCACCAGGTCTTGTGTGGTGATCGTAGGTGTCGGATTCCTAGGTGGCGAGGGGGAACGATGGGGCCGGAGAGGCGGACGGGGTGGCTCGGACGGCGGGCGCGAGGGTGGCCCCACGGATGATCCGGGGGGTGTTGATAGGGGATTCCCTCCTTGCCCTACCGCTGGCTCGGGCGCTGGTGGCCTCGGGGAGATGTGGCGCCAAAGTTCCGCCAGTCGCTGCCTCATTTCCGGCGTCGTGGGTAGTGCCAGGGGTCTCTGTCGTCGGGTAGGTGGCCCTGGGTTTAGGCGTAATGGGCTTCCCAACGCTGGTGGAGAATGCGCTGAAGGGGCGCTGGTACTAGTTTGTCGGACCGTGCTTCTCCACGTTGGTAGGTTTGGGGCCGCCGGTGGTGTGGTGGGTAGTGGAATTCTGGTCGCAATGCGTTGGATTTCCGCTCTTGCTTCCCGGAGTTGGTTTTCCAGGGAGGATACCCGATCCTGGTGGGCGGCTGCCCACAGTTCCACGTTTCCCTGAAAGTTGGCCAGGTGTTGATTTCGGGCCGCGTTAGCTTCTGCCAAAAAGGACAGGGTGTCGTTTACCTGGGCCAGCTGGGTGGCCTGACATATTTGTCGTTCGTTAGCCTCGCTGGTGTGCTCGAGGATAGCCTGCCAGATATTACTGGCGAGGGATTGGTACGCGTTTGCGGCGCTCGACAGCTCAAGGCTGCGTATCCATTCTTCTGCTATTTTTTCGTTAGCGTTGATACGGTCATATACGTACCTAGTGCCTTCCGCTAAGGTTTGGTAGGCTTGCTCAATTTCCCACGTTCGTCGGTCAGTTCTGTCGTAGGCGTCACCGCATAGCTCCGTGAGCCGTCGGAGGTCGTTCTCGGCCTGTCGCTGCTGGTGTATCAGAGTCCTGACCCAGACCGCACGGTTGGCGATCTCTACTGTCTGTTCCGGATATGGCGCTCCGTTGGTGATTTGGAGCAGGTCCCGGGGGGCCTCGAGCCGGAGCATGTTGAAGTCCGAGGCGGTCGTCATGGTTTCTCTAGTATAGGTCTAACGGGTGACTGGTGTAGATGGTTTCGTTGTCTGTGAACTTGTAGTCACAAATGTCCCGAAAGTCGTGTCCGTTGAAGTTTGCACACTGATGGGAGAATGCGCAGTCAAACCAGTATTCGGTATACCAGTGTTGTGGTGTGCAGTTGATTGCTTCCAAGGGTATGGGTCCGTCCGTATGAGGGTCTCAAGTTTCTTGGTCGAGAAGGGAGTCAATTGAGGAGTAGGTGTAGTCGAAGTGGTAGCTTGACTGTGGTTCGAAGATCGTAGATAGTTCGAGTAAGAAGAAGTGTTCTTGTTCGAACGAGGGCATGAATCTGAAAGTAGGGTGATTTTGGGATCAAGATTATAGTGTGACACTGGGGTTGTATCGTAACCGGAGTGTGGAGAGAATCAAAGGTAATCAGGCTACTTTCGATAATTCACAACGGAATAATCTTAGATCTTTTGTGTGTGAGGGTTTCGGTAGTGTTCGTGAGGATATTCGTGCTGGTCTTTCTTCCGTCGGAACGGAAAACCTCAGTCTTTTATCTGAGGGATGCCCGTGTGAGAAGGGGTGACTCGGATTTGGATTCCCCCGAGGTGCATGGGCCCCGTGGGTGACTGATTGGCTCTGGCAGGATGTAGATAAGGGGAGATGAGGTTTCATGCAAGCGGGCGGGGTGCTTCCCCTCTGGACTCTCTTCTGTACGCCGTCAGCAGGCGACGTGGCATCCCCTCGGGAGGGGTCCTAGCCCAAGTCCGGCGGTCTGTACGCCATTAGCAGGCGACGTGGCATCCCCTCGGGAGGGGTCCTAGCCTAAGCAGTCTCGTCATTTTTTGCAATCTTCCCCTCATCTCCGGAGATATGTGTCTTAGGCCCGTCTCAGCCGTAAGCTCATCTCCGGACCTTATTTCCCTCCTAGACTCTCCGAGTGCGTTCCGTCATCCTTACGTACTCTTCTCTAGCATGGCTATGTACTCGAGATAATTCAGGTGTAACAAAGTATCCCATTTTCGTAGTGCGTCGACTATTGCCAGTCGCTCCTTATCGTGGATGTCGTAATTGCGCTCTGGGTCTTTGAGTTTCCTCGAGTAGTATCCTACAGGATGCAGGATTCCCTTTGCGTCAGGTTGTGAGCAGATTGCTCCTATGGCGTAGTCTGAGGCGTCTGTTTCGATGGTGACGGGTGGTTCCGGATCGAAGTGTTGCAATATCGGTTCCGTAATCATTGCTCCCTTTAGTGTCTCAAACGTCTCCTGCTGCTTGTCGCCCCATTCCCATAACTTGTCCTTTCTTGTGAGGGAGGAGAGGGGTATCGTAATCTTGCTATAGTCTCTGATGAACCTTCGGTAGAAGTTGGCAAAACCCAGGAAGCTCTGCACCCCTTTGACGTTTGTTGGCTCCTTCCAGTCTCTGATTGTTCGGATCTTTTCTTCATCCATTCTCAGCCCTTCTGGCGATATGACATATCCCAGATATTCTATTTCCATGGCGTGGAATTCACATTTGGATGCTTTCAGTGTTAGTCCGGTTTCACATACTCGTGTGAGTACTGCCCAGACATGTTTTCAGTGTGTTTCCTCATCGGACGAGAAGACCAGGATGTTGTCCAGATATACCACGCAGAAGATGTCTAAATAGTCACTAAGGATCTCATTAATCCATCGTTGGAAGGATGCCAGGGCGTTGGTAAGTCCGAACAGCATGACACAATACTCGTATAGCCCATATCGAGTTCGAAACGCTATCTTCCATTCGTAGCCCTTTGCAATGCGGAGGTTGCAGTACGCATCTCGTACATCGAGTTTGGTGTAGATGGTGGTGCTGGAGAGTTGATCGAGAGACTCGCCGATCAGTGGCAGTGATGTCCGATCTTTGATCATGATTTCATTTAGTTGCCGGTAGTCCACACACAGGCGTAGTCCTCCATCCTTTTTCTTGACGAAATGTATTGGTGATCCGGCTGGGGAGGTGGATGCCTGGATCCATCCTCGTTTTTCGTTGATCTCTAGGTATTCTCTCAGGGCCTTCATTTTGTCTTCGTTCAGGGGTCGCAGTGGCTCATACGGGGGTGTCCTCCCTTCCTCCAGTGGGATATGATAGTCCTGCGTGTGGTGAGGTGGGGGTGTCGTTGGTTCTTGTTCAGTGAATACATCGAGGAGTTCGTGATATTCCGGGGGAATTGCTTTCTTGCTCGTCCTAGAGGTCTCTTTGATTTTGTCGATTACTGTCTGGCATACCTCCCATGGGTCTGTTTCGCTGATTTCCCAGTTTTCTTCTGGGACTGTGTTGGCTCTTGGTGAGCTGGGTAGGCATTTCTTGGCGCAGTGGTCGGAGTGGAATTTCATGGTGTGATTCTTCCATCCTATTACTGGGTCGTGGACTTTGAGCCACGGGAGTCCCAGGATGATCGGGGTGTTCCCGATCGTGATGCAGTGTAGCCGGATGTCCTCCTCATGATGGTTAATAGTTAGGTGGACCTGAGCGTCATGGGTTACCGGCCCGCCGGTGACCTCACTTCCGTCGACTGTCAATACTCGTCTTGACGTTGTTTTTTGTTGCATAGGTATTCTGCTGGCCTCAGCATAGGCCTAATCGATGAAGTTTTCTGATGTTCCACTGTTCACCAAGGCTGTAGTGGTGCATTCGTTCCCGTCTGTCCCCTAGATTCGCACTTTGATCATAATTTTTTCCTCGCGGTCGTATCGGGCGGTTCGTACTAGGTACAGGGGTCTTCTTCGGGTTTGACAACAGCTGTTTCCCTCGGGTGGTGGTTGACGGCACCTATTCCCGAGGGTTGTCATTTCGCGATGGTTCTTCTTCGGTCATCTCCTCGAAGGTGGCTTCCACGGCCCTGTATGGTCTTCTCCATGGAACTCGTTCTTTCCTGGGCTGGGGGCATTCTTTTGCGGAATGTCCTTTGTTTTTGCAGTTGTAACATTCTCCCGTGATTACTTGTCGTGGGAATCGGTTTGGCGTTCCCCTTGCGAATTTGAATTGTCAGGTGGTATCGAGGTCCATCGGGTCTCCCGGGAGCGTCTCTGGACGCTCCTTTGAGTGGACATGGAAGCGCGCTTCTAGGTTGGTGGTAGGTCGGCGATTAATGACTCCGAGGTTGCATAGGCGGCTATCTGTTTTGATGGCGGCAGTGGCGTAGTCCACCAAGACTGTGGCGGGGATTTCACTCATGAGTAGGTACCTCTTTACCTCAGGGTGTAATCCGTCTCGGAATTGTGCAATGCATACGTTGTCTGCGTATGGGAGGTTTGCTTTGATTCGCTGAAATTTGGCCCAGTAGGTGGCTGCTGTCCGATTTCCCTGCTGGATCTTCTGGAATTTCTCGAACGCTATTTCCTCAGCATCTGCCTGGCCAAAGGTGTGCTTCATGTTGGTTTTTAGTTCTTCCCATGTCAGGTTGATTCCTCCTTCCTGGTTTAGGAGGTTTCCACCCAATTCCAGGCTACCCCCCGTAGCAGGGAGGATGCATATCCTGTTTTCTTGTCATCGTCGTTGAATCAGTTTCCTTCTGTCCTAAACTTGAGCTCGCACTGGGCCAAGAATGTTTTGAACTTTGCTTTCTCTCCTTCGAATGGTTCGGGGTCCCGGAGCTTTGGGTAACTGCTTCGGGGTATCTCGCGGGCTGAGAGGATTTCTCGTAACATCTCCGTGGTGAGGAGGTGGGGTCCTGCCCCTCCTGCTCCTGTTTCGTCCCCCATTCTTTGGGTTTGCTCTGGTGAATCTGGCATCTGGGGCCTTGATCGGGGGTCAGAGGTTACCGGGCTTGGGGATCGGTAGTCGTCGAGGACCCTTGTGAATTCTCTGAGGGTGAGGGGATCCTCACTGTTTTCGTCCTCAGAGGCCACTGTGTTGCTACGTCAGGTGTCGATGGGGAGACGCAATCTAGTGTCAAGATCCTGCCTCAACTTCTCCGTTTGTCTCGACAGGCAACATAGGTGGGGTCTGCAGCGTGAGCGGTCATACTCACACCTCCAGTGTAGTCACACTTCCGGCGTCCTCACACTTCAGGCGTACTCACACACCTTGCATGAGCTTGGTGTTCTTGTGGTATCCGTCACGCCCGGTGTGGTCTCTTCGTGGCTCTTTTCACACACCTTGCGTGGGATCATTATTCTTGTGGTATCCGTCACACCTGGCATGGTCTCTTCATGGCTCTTCTCACACGCCTTGAGTGGGCTCATTGATCTCGCGGTATCCGTCACGCCCGGCGTGGTCTCATTGCGGCTCTTCTCACACGCCTTGCGTGGGCTCGTTGTTCTCACAGTATCCGTTACGCCCGGCGTGGTCTCATTGCGGCTCTTCTCACACGCCTTGCGTGGGCTCGTTGTTCTCGCGGTATCCGTCACGCCCGGCGTGGTCTCTTCGCGGCTCTTCTCACACGCCTTGCATGGGCTCGTTGTTCTCAGGGAGTGGTGGTCGTAGTGCCGGTCACGGGGATAGAGAGGTAGGTCTGTGGAGAGAGATAATAGATTGCATGGAGAAGAATCTCCAGACTAACTACCGCGCCCTTCCTTTATACTTTTCCTTCCCTCTGTGGAATCACAGCTTGCCCACAAGACTGACACAGTTCCTCTGTCTAACATCATGACTCGATCGCTGCGCCCTAGGAAAACACATGATCGCACGCGGCCGCCATGCGGCCAACACTCTACTCGCGGCAACAGGAGAAATGATGCGCAAGCAGTAACAGTAAAGGAAAGGAAGACTGACGTACAACTTAATCAAGGGAAAACAATACTCGTAACGAACATGGGAGAAGGACATGCAAGCTCAATCAATGGGAGGCAACAAACGTAGCGGATAGGAGAAAGAACGCGCAAGCATAATCAACAGGAAATGACATACGTAACGATGACAGGAGAAGGACGCGCAAGTAACATAACGGAGATGAAGGAGAGAGGTCTAGACCAGCCAGCGGTCGGGGATATCGCTACCAGAGCGATATGGCGGAGATCGGTCGAGGCTCCTAAGTGCCGAGGATGACCGCGGCTGCAGCAGCAGAAACGAGGACGAGCCACATGGTGACAAGGATGAGAGTGGCACCGGCGCCGGCGCCAAGGAGCCTGTCGCGCCAGGTTCATGACAGCTGGAGACCGAGGAGGTGGGCGGGCGCTTCAACAAGTGGGCATCGGAGACCGAGGAGACGGAGCCTGGCGAGCGCTTCGACAAGTGGACACCAGAGACCCAGGAGACAGAGTCAGGCAAGCAATTCGACAAGCGGGTACTGGAGACGGAGGAGACTGAGTCAGGCGTGCGTTCCAAGCGGACACCAGAGACGAAGGAGATTGGCGAACGCTTTGACAAGCAGACACCTGAGATAGAGGAGATGGGCGAGCGCTTCAACAAGCGGACGCCAGAGACGGAGGAGATGGAGTTTGGCGAGCGCTTCGACAAGTGGATGCTGGAGACGGAGACGGAGTTGGGTGAGCGCTTCGACAAGCAGATACCAGAGACGTAGGAGACGGGCGAGCACTCCAAGTGGATGCCAGAGTCGGAGGAGATGGGCAAGCACTTTAACAAGTGGGTGCCAGAGACGGAGGAGATGGAGTCGGACGAGTGCTTCGACAAGCGAGCACCAGAGACGGAGGAGACAGAGTCAGGTCTGCGCCCCAAGCTGATGCTGGAGACAGAGAACACCGGCAAGTGCTCCCACCAGTGGGCACTGAAGATGGAGGAGACGGAGTCTGGCGTACGCCCGAAGCGGACACCGGAGATGGAAGATACCAGCGAGCGCTTTGACAAGCAGACGCCAGAGACGGAGGAGGCGGGCGGGCGCTTCAACAAGTGGGTGCCAGAGTTGGAGGAGAAGGAGTCGGGCGAGCACTTCGACAAGCAGGCACCGGAGACAGAGCAGACGGAGTCGGGCCGACGCCCCAAGCGATAACCGGAGACGGAGGAGACGGAGTTGGGCGTGCGCCCCAAGTGGACGCTGGAGACAGAGAAGACCGCCGAGCGCTCCGACAAGTGGATACCAGAGACAGAGGAGACGGAGTCTGGCGTGCGCCCCAAGCGGACACCAGAGACGGAGGATACCAGCGAGCGCTCCGACAAGTGGGCACTGGAGACGTAGGAGACAGAGTCTGACATGCGCCCCAAGCGGACGCCAGAGACGGAGGATACCGGAGAGTACTCCGACAAGTTGGCACCGGAGACTCAGGAGATGAAGTTGGGTGTTCGCTCTGTCAGCGTGTGCCGGTCGTTTCCAGCGAGGCACAACAGTTGTGACTCACAAATATACCTCTCTCCAGTTACAATTTGTGGAGTCTTGGTGATATTGTGAAATTTCTTTGGTAGGGTTGCAAGATTGTCGAGTATTCGTGGTTCTTGGGTTTTCTGGTTTCAGGGATTTGTGTTTTAGGTTACGAAAATTTGAGAAACTTGACTGGTTGGGCGTTCTGGGCCTCTGTAAATAGTGTTTATTTCCGCTCGGTGTCGATTATTTTCTGCTGTGTAGTGGACACCAAGCAATCCTGTAGATAGGTAAGTGTGCTGTACGTGTGAGAACAAAGTGAGCACGTGTCGTACATGTATTAGTACGGAGGCCTATAACGACCAACCAGTCAAGTTTCTCGAATTTGCATAACCTAAAACAAGAACTCCTGAAACCTGAAAACCCGAAAACCACGAATACTCGACAATCTTGCAACCCTGCTAAAGAAATTTCACAACATCACCAAGACTCCACAAATTGTAACTGGAGAGAGGAATATTTGCAAGTCACAACCGTTGTGCCTCGCTGCGAACGACCGGCGCACCCCGACGGAGTGAACGCCCAACTTCGTCTCCTCCATCTCCGGTGTCTGCTTGGGGCGCACGCACGACTCCGTCTCGTCCGTCTCTGGTACCCGCTTGTCGGAGCGCTCGCCCGACTCCGTCTCCTCTGTCTCCAGTGCCCACTTGTTGAAGCACTGGCCAGTCTCCTCCGTCTCGGGCATCTGCTTGTCAAAGCACTGGCTGGTCTGCTCCGTCTCCGGCATCTGCTTGGGGCGCATGCCGGACTCCGTCTCCCCCGTCTCTGGTGCCCGCTTGTTTGTAGAAGCGCTCGCCCATCTCCTCCGTCTTGGGCATCCGCTGGTCAAAGCGCTCGCCGGTCTCCTCGGTCTCCGGTATCTGCTTGGGGCGCACACCCCACTCCATCGCCTCCGTCTCCGGTGCCCGCTTGTAGAAGCGCTCGCCCGACTCCGTCTCCTCCATCTCCAGCGCCCGCTTGTTGAAGCGCTCGCCTGTCTCCTCCGTCTCGCACGTCCGCTTGTAAAAGCGCTCGCCGGTCCCTTCCGTCTCCGGCGTCCGCTTGGGGCGCTCGCCTGACTCCATCTCCTCCATCTCCGGCATCCGCTTGGTGCGCACGCACAACTCCATCTCCTCCGTCTCTGGCGCCCGCTTGTTGAAGCGCCCGCCTGCCTCCTGCGTCTCTGGTGTCCACTTGGGGTGTACACCAGACTCCGTCTCCTCCATCTCCGGTGCCCACTTGTTGGAGCGCTCGCCGGTCTCCTCCATCTCCGGCGTCCGCTTGGGGCGCACGCCCGACTCCGTCTCCTCTGTCTCCGGTGCCTGCTTGTCAAAGCACTCGCCCGACTCTGTCTGCTCCGTCTCCGACGCCCGCTTGTTGAAGCGCTCGCCCGTCTCCTCCGTCTCCGGTACCCGCTTGTCGAAGCACTCGCACACCTCCTCCGTCTGCGGCGTCCACTTGTCAAAATGCTTGCCTGTCTCCTCCGTCTCCGGCGTGCACTTGTCAAAGCGCTCGTGCAACTCCGTCTCCTCTGTCTCCGATGCCCGCTCGTCAAAGCGCTCACCTGTCTTCTCCGACTCCGGCGTCCGCTTGGAGCGCTCGCCCGCCTCCTCCGTCTCTGGCATCTGCTTGTCGAAGCGCTCGCCCAACTCCATCTCCGTTTCCGGTGCGCACTTGTCGAAGCACTCGCCCGACTCCGTCTCCTCCGTCTCCAGTCGGCGCTCGCCCAACTCTGTCTCCGTCTCCCGTGTCCGCTTGTCGAAGTGCGCGACCGACTCCGTCTCCGCTGTGTGCTCGTCAAAGGGCTTACCCGACTCCATCTCCTCCGTCTCCGGCCTACGCTCTTAAAAGCGCTCGCCCGACTCCGTCTTCTCCGTCTCTGGCGCCCGCTTGTCGAAGCGCTTGCCCGCCTCTGTCTCCTTCGACTCCGGCGCCCGCTTGTCGAAGCACTCGCCCGACTCTGTCTCCGGTGCCCACTTGTTGAAGCGCTCGCCTGTCTCCTCTGTCTGCGGCGTTTGGAAGGTTTTGGTCTGGAATAGCGTGTCATGCAAGCAGTCCGTCCAGCTGCTTTCGAGCAGAGCGAACAAATGATGAGCGATTGATCCCTGTTGACTGCAGATGCCTTCAGGTTCGACTAATCGGCACCATCCGGATAGCAGTCCTCCCAATCGATATATTCAGGTCCATCCAAGCCTTCATAGATACCCCCAGGTTCTTGCTCATCCAAATCAACTTCCGGTGGCACTACTGCAGGTGGCGGAATCCAGTCATATGTACCTCGAGGAATATGACACATAGGTAGCTCGTTACCAGCGGATAGATAGTGATTCAAGGTATCTCGGAGAAAGATATAGGTGACACGGTGGATTGCGACTGGTGGTTCGCCAATAACTGTAGTATAGTCTAAATTACCATCCTTTTGGAGATGCCAGTCCCGAGCACAGGAGTTGAATATATTCTGGCAGAACTGCATAGTGACGGCAGGAAGGTACTCATTTGGTTCGTATGCCTCCACGGTCTGCAGCAAACGTTGTAGCTGATTATTCGGAACCTCACTACCGTAGTCCCTTGCTGGCTGCGAAGGATGAAAGTAGAGAACTATAGGCTTCCCGGAGACAACTGTTGGCCGATTTGCCTGCCACCAGATTGTATGTGCATTCTACAGATCGGCATATCCATATATCTCCTGTCTGATGATGGGCATGTAGACGAAGAGCAGAGCAATAGTATCTGCAGTGTTACCTGACCATAACCCAGCAGATGCTAACCCATCGAAGTATCTCTAGACAGGACGAATGAGCTTGAAGGATACAGTTGTAGTTTGTGGCTAGATACATACCTTCCAAGCTATAGTCTGGCCTTTACTCATGTGTCTCCACCAAGACTCAATACGTTGGTTCGCAGTTGAAGTCCCATACCAGTAGTGGTCACTCCATGCGGTATCAGGGTTGAGCTCTTGATGCAGCTGGCAATGCGCATTTGCCATCATGTGAGTTTCAGTTCCTCGGTCTGAGCGAATAGTGTACGGAAGAGTCCTATGCTCGGATAGATGGTCCAGATATGATCGTAGAACTGCAACTGCCGTCCGAGTCGAAATGCCAACATGAATCCAGGTGATATATCTCGAATATGCATCAATACCAGCATGAACCTCAAAGCCGTACATTGTCAGCTTGTGATGCCCATCAACTGACATGACTCGGTTAGGACCAGCCACTTGGTGTTCTCCACGGGGAATATTCTGACGAGCGAATTGACGGCTAGTGACACCATCAGGATCCAACTCGCGTACTTGTTCATACATCCGGTTTTGGGCCACTGGAACTCCAAGCTGCTTTAGTCGTGGATAGGTTAAACGACGACCATATAATGCAGACTGGCCACGTAATTCGTCTTGTAGGATAGCACAGATCTGTTGGTTATGCAGAGGTATCTGTGACGTGTCATAACGACGTCGCATACCTAATGCAAGCCGTAGTCTCACTAAACTTCAAGTTAATTAGTCTATTAAGATCCAGTCTGCAGGTATGCAATAAAACGAGTGACTGCCAGTGATATGACTCACCTGCGTGCATTAAGAGGATAGTTCCGACTGGTGAGAAACAGAAGAATCTCTCTATCATTCAGCCCCCAGTGGTAAAAGTAAACCCACAGCTCTCGGTTGAGCTGTTGGCTATCATAGTGCTGCTGGTATTTGCGATAGTTCCACCGTTGAAATGCACGTCGTAATGTTGATTCACTGGGAAAGTCTGGTTCTCGTTGATAGATATCTAGATTAGGAAATCCTTGCCGAAATAGTTCTTGAACTTCGGTGAGTGTATGATCCTCATAGATATACCAGTACCAAAGAGTATGCTGGAAGGTATCGACGACTGCTGTTGGTCCTCGGCTTCCCATGATAGTGTAAGTGTTGGTTACTTTGTATACTATAATACAGAGAGAGCAAGACAGTACTATATATACTGAAGGGCCAGCACCAGGAATTCTTATTACAACTCCCACACATTACTCCCCCATTTCATATCATTCAACTCTTTAATGTTTTCTCCCTTCTGCGGCCACGTCATACCAGCAAATGGTGGGACCAGAATGCAATTCGGCGAAGCATTATTCCGTCCTAATTGCCCTGTTATTCGCTGCGAACACTGTCAGCAACTCATTCCCTCCACTACTATCACACCACATCAACCTACCTCCCATATTCCAGTCGACCAGCAGCTTAGGTATACCCATGCTAGCTCTTATACACCTGCATCCGGCAGTGATACTCGTAGTAGTATCGCTACCAACAGAACCGACTCTTTTGCCGACTTTAAAGCTGCCAGCTTCCAGAAGGCCCTTCTCACTGCCCAGAAAGGCAGACAGTCATCAAACATTACGATCAACTCTGGACAGCCTTCAGCCTCAGTCTCACAGCAACACAACTCAACACAACAGAGGAACCGCAAAATCAATCAATCAGAGAAAACGATCCCTCCTCTCGATGACCATCCTCTCTCTCCACCACTTTCAGTAGTACATAAGTACAGTCTTAAGCTGATCATCTCCCACTTCGATACACCTTTCAAGCTTGAGGCAGTACCGCATACTGAAGAATGGAGTCCCACTACTGAAGAATTGAAACACAACATCAATGGGATCTATTGCACTTCAACTTTCGGACATATCATCAAGCAGACAGGATTATGGGATACTCTTACCACTATGAAGCCAAATTGTATGTTTAATGACTTTCCTGTTCGAATAGCTGATGCTAAACATATGAAGTCATACGGTACACTACTATCACTCCAGTGAAACGGTATCACAAAATCAGCAAACAAATCGAACGGCTCCCCAAACGTGACCTTGAACAGTGGGATCTGACAATGGGTGAACTTCTAGACACTCACTTTCCCATGTCAGGTCTAGCAGTAGGAGGCGGTACAGGTACTAGAGGACGGGTTTCTGCCAACCAATCTGACGCAATTTCACTCACACTCCACATGATCTGGACCACTCATCACACCCCGGACGAAACTCAACGTCAGAAAACGCCAAGACTTCCGACCGACACACCAAATCTCGCGACCGATAAGACTTCATGGACACGACGATGTCCGGCGGAGCGACGCAACCAAGCGAGGCAGCCCCGATGGTGACTGCCAGCGCCGGCCCGAGCGAGGGCTCCCTACTGCGGGAGCTCGTGGGAGACAGAGGGGACTATAGGGGGGAGGAGATGGAGGAGGACAGTGGAAGCGAGCTCAGCGAGCTCGAGAGCAGCGAGGGAGAGATGGAGGTGGAGGAAGAGTGGGAGGGAAAGGGCGGCGGGAGGCCAAACTTCAAGCGCGCCACCACCGGCGCCAGGCAACAGCAGAGCACCCAGGAATTTTTCCGCCGTGGTGCGCAACTCAGCATGGGCGAACTGAACATCTTCGACTCGCCCAGGAAGACGCCCATGAGGGGAGCACTCGCTCGCTCGCTCTCAGCAGCGGCCGCCAGAAGCAGCCCTCAGGAGGGGGGGACGGCGCAGACCCTGAATTTGGCCAAGGAAGGAGGAGAGGGGGCGGGGATGGAGGGGAGCAAGGGGAGCGGAGTGGGCAAGCGCAAGGGGGCAGAGGGAATGGATGTGGCGGCAGTTGATTGGGCAGAGGAAATGGCCAATCAGAGCGAGGCCGAGATGGGGGGCGTGGAGGACCCGGATAGGTCGACAACCCCGACACCTACACCAGCCAGGTGGGGGAGCGGCACCCCAGCGGCAAGCATGCCGAGGCCAGTGGCGGTCACCCCGACCAAAGGAAGCAATAGGATGGCGGTGGGCACCCCAAGGCGCGCCCGGCCCCGCACCTGGGCAACGGCGCGGCCGATGCCGGCTGGCTTCGCAGCCCCCTCGGCGCTGGAGCAAATCCTGGTAGCCATAGCCGGGGCGGAGCGGAGGATGGAAGAGAAGGTAACCGCGCTGGAAGCGCGGATGATGGAAGGAATGGGAGCACGGGGCGCCGACGAGAACGAGAG
>Ga0307508_10000914_pt1 | contig 34391 bp, 31 predicted proteins | sample 9_EM_MG_FD_203089 | JGI IMG/M metagenome (GOLD analysis project Ga0307508, IMG submission 203089) | Populus trichocarpa ectomycorrhiza microbial communities from riparian zone in the Pacific Northwest, United States - 9_EM | ecosystem: Host-associated > Plants > Roots > Unclassified | place...
CGGGCCAGGTCGCGGCGGGCCTGGTCGTCGTCGATGTCCAGCAGTTGGGCCAGCCCCCAGTACGGCGCGAGCATGGCCACCGCCGACTGCACGTCGACCCGGATGTCGCCGGAGTGCACCGGCACCGGGAACGGCTCGGCCGGCGGCAGGCCCGGCCCGAACCGGCCGTCGACCAGCAGCCCCCAGACGTTGCCGAAGGACACCTGGCCGATCAGGTCCTCGATGTCGACGCCGCGGTAGCGCAGGGCGCCGCCGGCCCGGTCGGGCTCGGCGATCTCGGTCTCGAACGCGATGACGCCCTCGAGGCCGGGCTTGAAGTCGGACACGGCACTCCCTGGAGACAAATGCTGTGGGTGTTTCATCTTGCCCGCTGCGTAACGGCAGGTCGACCCGGCGCAATGTGCTCTGGACGACACCCGTCCTGGTCGACCTGACGGACGGCCCGCGGCGACTTACGGTCGTTCACGTCGAAAGTCAGCTAGGAGCGCTTATGACCCTCGAACCTCCCCCGCCGGCCGGCATGCGCCGCGACTACACCGAGCGCGGCGCGCTGCTGGAGACCGATCTGGCCGCCGACTGGCTGGGCCAGTTCACCGCCTGGTTCGCCGAGGCGACGGCCCTCGGCGTGCCGGAGCCGAACGCGATGGTCGTGGCGACGGCCGACCCGTCCGGCCGGCCTTCGGCGCGGACGGTGCTGCTCAAGGCGTACGACGCCGGCGGCTTCGTCTTCTTCACCAACTACGAGTCGCGCAAGGGCGTCGAGGCGCTGCACAACCCGTACGCGAGCCTGCTCTTCCCGTGGTTTCCCGTGCAGCGCCAGGTGATCGTTTCCGGGACGGTCGAGAGGGTGTCCCGCGCCGAGACCGAGGCCTATTTCGGGTCGCGGCCGCGTGGCTCGCAGCTGGGCGCGTGGGCCAGCCCGCAGTCGCGGGTCCTGCCGGACCGGGCCGCGGTCGAGTCCGGGCTGGCGGCGGTGGTCGAGCGGTTCGGCGACGGGCCGGTGCCGGCGCCGCCGCACTGGGGTGGGCTGCGCGTGGCGCCCGAGACGGTCGAGTTCTGGCAGGGCCGCAGCAGCCGGCTGCATGACCGGCTGCGCTTCCGGCGTACGCAGGAGGGGGTTTGGATCGTGGAGAGGCTCGCGCCGTGAATCCCCATCGAAACGATAGTGTCCAGGCCATGACGAGCGTCGTAGCGCCGAAATCCGGAACGCAGTGGTCGATCGAGGCGGACGGTCATCGCGCCGTCGTGGTGGAGGTCGGCGGCGTCCTGCGCCACTACTCCGCCGGCGACGTGCAGGTCTTGGACGGGTTCGAGGCGGACGAGCTCTCGCCCGCGTCGGCCGGCCAGGTCCTCGCGCCGTGGCCCAACCGGATCCGCGACGGGCACTACAGTTTCGAGGGCCAGGCATACCAGCTGTCGCTGACCGAGCCGGCTCGGCACAACGCGATCCACGGCCTCGCCAACTGGTCCCGGTGGACGCTCGCGGAGCGGGCGCCCGCAGCCGTGACGCTGGAGTTGGAACTGCCCGCGCAGGTCGGCTACCCGTGGTGGCTGCGGCTGCGCACCAGGTGGGCGGTCTCGGCCGACGGCCTGCGCTGCGATCAGGAGGTTGTCAACCTCAGCGAGACGAACGCGCCGTGGGGCTATTCGGTGCATCCCTACCTGCGGCTGCCCGGCGTGGCCGTGGACGACATCCTGCTGCACGTGCCCGGGCAGACCCGGATCCTGGCCGACGGCCGGCTGCTGCCGATCGGCACGGTCAAGGTCGCCGGCACCGATTTCGACTACACCGAGCCCCGCCGGATCGGCGACCAGATCCTGGACACGACCTTCGGCGACATCGAGCACGACGCGGCCGGCGTCACGACGGTGACGATCGCCGACCCGGCCTCGGGCGCGGAAGTCTCGGTCTGGGCCGACGAGAAGTTCCGGTACTGGCAGGTCTTCACGGGCGACACGCTGCACGGCGAGCGGTTCCGCCGCTCGGTGGCGATCGAGCCGATGACCTGCCCGCCCGACGCTTTCCGCACGGGCCGCGACCTGGTCGTGCTGGAGCCTGGCCAGAGCTGGTCGGCCTCGTGGGGGATCCGGCCCTGATGGATTTCGACGACGTGGTCCGTCGCCGGCGGATGGTGCGCCACTACGACCCCGACCGTCCGATTCCGCCCGAGTTGGTCGACAAGATCGTGGGGCACGCGCTGCGCGCGCCGTCGGCCGGCTTCTCGCAGGGCTGGAGCTTCCTGGTGCTCACCGAGCCGAAGGACCGCGACCTCTACTGGTCGTCGACGACCGGGGGCAGGGCCGAGGCCGCGTGGCGCGGGGAGTGGCTCGAGCGGATCCGGACCGCGCCGCTGATCATCGTCTGCCTCTCCAACAAGTCGGTCTACCTGGACCGGTATGCGGAGGCCGACAAGGGTTGGACAGACCGGGACGAATCGCGCTGGCCGGTGCCGTACTGGGACATCGACACCGGGTTCGCCGCGCTGCTGATGCACCTGACCGCGGTGAACGAGGGGCTCGGGTCCTGCTTCATCGGGCTGCCCGCCGGGACGGTCGCCGACTTCAAGGACGCTTTCGGCGTACCGGAGGAGTTCGCCCCGATCGGAGCCCTCACCGTGGGGTTCCGGGCCGACGGCAAGAGGTCGCCGTCACTCAAGCGCGGGCACCGTCCGGTAGACGATGTGGTGCATCATGGCCGATGGGCCGCGGAAGGCACGTCGTCGTCGGCCCGCGAGGGGTGACCCGGGCGCGGCTAGGCTGGCACGAGCGACCGGTGGTCCATTCCGCAGGGCCGGTCTCAGAGAGGGGCAGCCGCCGTGATCTTCAAAGCGGTCCGGGACGGAGCCCCGTACCCCGATCACCACACCACGCTGAAGGCCTGGGCGGAAATCCCGCCCCGGCCGATCCGGCTGGCCGACCTGATCACCACCAAGCGCGAGCTGGCGCTGGACAAGCTGCTCGCCGAGGATTCGACCTTCTACGGCGACCTCTTCCCGCACGTCGTGGAGTACCAGGGCGCCCTCTACCTGGAGGACGGGCTGCACCGCGCCCTGCGCGCCGCGCTGCAGCAGCGCAACCAGATCCACGCCCGCGTCCTGGTCGTCGACGGCTGATCTCACCCGCGGCGGAAAACCGATGCAACACCATTGGATGAGTCACCCGTTAGGTTGAGACCATGGTGGTCGCCCCGCTGGATCTGCTGGACCTGGACGTCCTACTCACCGACGAGGAGCGCGACATCCGCGCGCTCACCCGCCGGGTCGCCGACGCTTCCGTGCGTCCCGAGGTCGCCGAGTGGTATGAGAGCGGTCGCGCGCCGGTCCGCGACCTCGCGCTCGAGTTCGGCAAGCTCGGCCTGCTCGGCATGCATCTGACCGGTTACGGTTGCGCCGGCGCCTCCGCGGTGTCCTACGGGCTGGCCTGCATGGAGCTCGAGGCGGCCGATTCGGGGGTCCGGTCGCTGGTCAGCGTCCAGGGCTCGCTCGCGATGTATGCGATCTGGAAATACGGCTCCGACGAGCAGAAGCAGCGCTGGCTGCCCGGCATGGCGGCCGGCGAGCTGATCGGCTGCTTCGGCCTGACCGAGCCCGACCACGGATCCGACCCGGCCAACATGGCCACCCGGGCGCGCCGCGACGGCGACGACTGGGTCCTCGACGGCGGCAAGATGTGGATCACCAACGCGCCGATCGCGGACGTCGCGGTGATCTGGGCGCGCGCAGACGGTGGGGTAGCGGGCTTCGTGGTGCCTACCGGCACGCCCGGCTTCGCCGCGCGGGAGATCAAACACAAGATGTCGCTGCGGGCGTCCAGCACGGGGGAGATCAGCCTCGACGGCGTACGCCTACCGGCGTCCGCGCTGCTACCCGAGGCGCGCGGGCTCAAGGCGCCCCTTTCCTGCCTGACCGAGGCCCGATTCGGCATCATCTGGGGCGCGTTGGGCGCGGCCCGCGACTGCCTGGAGACGGCGCTGGCGTACGCGACGACCCGCGAGCAGTTCGGCCGGCCGATCGGCGGCTTCCAGCTCACCCAGGCCAAGCTCGCCGACATGGCGGTCGAGCTGCAGAAGGGCTTCCTGCTCGCGCTGCACCTGGGTCGCCGGCGGGAGTCGGCCGGAACGCTACGGCCCGAGCAGGTCAGCGTCGGGAAGCTCAACAACGTCCGGGAGGCCATCAAGATTGCTCGGCAGTGCCGGACGATCCTCGGCGGCAACGGGATCAGCGGGGAGTACCCGGTGCTCCGGCACGCCAACAACCTCGAAAGCGTCCTCACCTACGAGGGAACCTCCGAGATCCACCAGCTGGTGATCGGCCAGAAATTGACTGGTTTGAACGCCTTCGGGGGCTGAGCGGTCGCGAGTGTCGCACCCCTCTCGTACCGTGTGTGTATGGCCAACTCACCGGAAGTTGAGGGTCCGACTAGGGAGTACCCGACCAGGGAGTACCCGGCCGTGCCCGACGACGGCGCCGGTCCCGCCTCACCTCCGGCTGCCGACGAGAGAGTCAAGCCCAGCGGCTTCGCTCGCCTGCTCATCTTTACGGCGCTCGTTTTCGCCCTGATCGTGGCGGCTTGTCTCGGGCTGCGCGCGATCCACGTGCTGCCCACCTTCGACAACCCGTTCTCCAGCAAGACGACCGACCGCAGCCAGCCGGTGCTGCTGCAGTCGATGCGCGACCTGAGCCGTTACGTCGCCGCCGACGGCAGCTTCCAGGTGATCGTCGACCTGCAGGAAGACAAGAACAACATCCCCGACTTCCTGATCAACCAGCGCACGCTCTTCGTCGGCGCCGGCTCCGTCGAGGAATATGTGGAGTTCAGCGCGCTGAGCGGCGACGCTCTCAAGGTCGACGACACCAAGAAGACGATCCAGATCACCCTGCCGGCGCCGCAGCAGTCCACCGCCGCCCTCGACATGCAGAAAAGCTATGTCGTGGCCGAGGAGCGCGGCCTGCTCAACCGCATCGGCGACGCCTTCCACAGCGATCCCACCAAGCAGCAGCGCGTCTACCAGCTCGCCCAGCAGAGGATCACCGAGGCGGCCGCCAGCAGCGGCCTCGACAAGCGCGCCGAGGACAACACGCAGAAGATGCTGGAGAGCCTCTTCACCCGGCTCGGCTACACATCGGTGACGGTCACCTTCGCCAAGCCTTGACGCGGCGGTGGCGGCTCCTTCTCCTGCGGTGAGGCGCCGGAGGAGCTGCCACCACTGTCGACGGTTGGGTGCGGGCATTCACCTCGACCCGTGGGCAGAGACGGGCATTCCGTCTCCCGTAAGGGCGACCCGTGGCCGTCGACCCCCCGCTGTTAAGCTCTGGTTCAACTCTGGACCCCACAATTCTGCGCGTTTCGGGCAGTGACCAGGAGGCGAAGTGGTGATGTTCCCGTGGCCGGCGCACGGTGGTCGCGCGTGACATTGCTCAGCATCGTCGTTCCGGTCTACCGGGTGCAGGGTTACTTGGGGCAGTGCCTCGACTCGCTGCTCGACCAGTCGTTCACCGACTTCGAGGTCATCGCGGTCGACGACTGCTCGCCGGACGGCAGCGGGGCCATCCTGGCCGACTACGCGACCCGCGATCCTCGCCTGCGGGTGGTGACCTCGCCGGTCAACATCGGTCTGGGCCGCGCCCGCAACCTCGGCCTCGAGCACGCCACCGGGGAGTATGTCTGGTTTCTCGACAGCGACGACTGGCTGTCGGCCGGCGCGCTCGCCGCCGTCGCCCGCCGCCTGCGCGAGACCGAGGCCGACGTCTTGATCGTCGGCTGGGACAGGGTGCACTGGGACGGCCGGGTCGACGCCGGTGGCGCGAAGAAGACGATGGCCGAGGCGCCGCGGATCTTCTCCATCGACCAGTGGCCGGACGCGCTCGGCATCCTGCACGTCGCCTGGAACAAGGTGATTCGGCGGGAGCTGCTGGTCCGGCTCGGTTTCGAATTCGAGACCGGCTGGTACGAGGACGTCTCGTTCACCTACCCGATCCTGCTCGCGGCCAAGCGGATGACCACCCTGCCGCGCACCTGCGTGCACTACCGCCAGCGGCGTACCGGCGCGATCACCCGGACTGTCGGCGACCGCCACTTCGAGGTTTTCGACCACTGGGAGCACGCGTTCGCACTGGCCGACGACTATGCCGCGCCCAGCGACGAGATCCGCCGGCTTCTCTTCCGCCGGATGATCTGGCATTTCCTGACGGTTCTGCGGCACGCCACCCGGGTGCCGCCCGCGTCCCGGCGACGCTTCTTCGGCCGGATGACCGAGAACTATCAGCGATTCCTGCCGGCCGGCGGTTATCCGCCTCCGGCGTCGCGCACCGACGGGCTGCGGCACCGGCTGGTGGCCCGGGGCGCGTACCGGACCTTCCGGGCGGTGGAGGTCGCCGTGCAGGCCGCGCGGGCGACCCAGCGCGCCGCGCGCCGGGCGATCGGCTGGGCCAAGGAGCCGGCCAGACTCCTGCGGCAGGCCGTCTACCAGGTGTACTACCTCCTGCAGCTACAACTTCCGATCGACCGGTCGCTGGCGCTGTACGCCGCGTACTGGTACCGCGGGGTGTCGTGCAACCCGGCGGCGATCGCCGGAAAGGCCGCCGAGCTGGCGCCGGAGGTGCGCGGGGTCTGGGTGGTAGGCCGGGGCCGGGTCGCGGCCCTGCCCGCCGGCACCGACTACGTCGTCGCCGGGTCGCTTGCCTATTTCCGCGCGCTCGCCCGGGCCCGCTATCTGATCAACAACGTGAACTGGCCGAACCGCGTGGTCAAGCGGCGCGGCGCCACGCACGTCATGACCCATCACGGCACGCCGCTGAAGATGATGGGGATGGACCAGCTGGACCATCCCGCGAGCGTTCGCGACGAGGACTTCCCGGCGCAGATGCGCCGCGCCGACCGCTGGGACTTCAGCGTGACCGCGAACGCCCACACGACGGCCGCCTGGGACCGGGCCTATCCCTGCGGTTACCAGACCCTCGAGGTCGGCTATCCGCGCAACGACCGGCTGGCGACGGCCACGGCCGCCGAGATCGAGGCGGTACGCGCGAGCCTGGGCATCCGGCCCGGCGAGCGGGTGGTGCTCTACACGCCGACCCACCGCGAGTGGATGCCGGTCGGCAAGCAGGTCCTGGACGTGGAGGAGTTCGCCGAGGCGCTTGGGCCCGACAGCGTGCTGTTGGTTCGCGCGCACTACTTCTACGTGCCGGCGGCCTCGGCGGGGAGTCCGCCGGCGCGCACCGGGCGGATCGTCGACGTCTCCACCTACCCCGTGGTGGAGGACCTCTACCTCGCCGCCGACGTGTTGCTCACCGACTACTCGTCGGCGATGTTCGACTACGCCGTCCTGGATCGGCCGTTGGTCGTTTTCATCCCTGATTGGCCGGTCTACCGGGAACTGCGCGGCACCTACTTCGACCTGACCGTCCACCCGCCGGGCGCGATCGCGACCGACTACGCCGGCCTGGTCGAGACCTTCCGAGGCGGGGCGTACGCCGGAGCCGAGGCGACGGCGGCGCGGGCGGCGTTCCGGGCGAGGTTCTGCTACCTCGACGACGGCGGGGCCGCCGAGCGGGTCGTGCGGCGGGTTTTCCTCGACCGCGCGTGAACGGGACCGTTTCCGGTAATCAAGCGGTCACGCTGCGCAAATGGAACGTTCACCCGATGGTGTTTCATCGATACTCCTCGTCACAGTAAGCCGGATCGCGTCCGACGTGGGACTGGGATCACACTGCCCCATCCCCCGGGAGGTTGACGGTGTCCACCGTCTCGCTCAAAGGCGTCACGAAGGCCTGGCCCGACGGCACCGTCGCCGTCGACAACGTCAGTCTCGAGGTGAACGACGGCGAGTTCGTGGTGCTGCTGGGGCCGTCCGGGTGTGGGAAGTCGACCGTCCTGCGGATGATCGCCGGACTGGAGGATCCGTCCGAAGGGGACATTCTTCTCAACGGTGAGCCGGTTCTGGAGCTGGCCCCGCGTGACCGCAAGATCGCGATGGTTTTCCAGGATTTCGCGCTTTATCCACACATGACCGTCGGGGACAACATCGGCTTCCCGCTGCGGCTTTCCGGCGTTGAGACGGCCCCGCGCATCGAACGCGTCGGCGACGTGGCGACGGCCCTCGGAATAGGGGATGTCCTGGCCCGAAAGCCGAGCCAGCTCTCCGGCGGTCAGCGGCAGCGGGTGGCCATGGGCCGTGCCATCGTGCGCCGGCCGGGTTTGTTCCTGATGGACGAACCTCTCTCGAACCTCGACAGTGGCCTTCGCGCCGAGCTGCGCGCCGAGATCACCGGCCTCACCCGGGAACTCGGCGTCACCACCATGTACGTGACGCACGACCAGGCCGAGGCGCTGACCATGGCCGACCGCGTGGCGATCCTGCGCAAGGGCGTGCTGCAGGACATCGGCACCCCCACCGAGGTGTACGGGCGTCCCGCCACGCTCTACGTCGCGGCGTTCCTCGGCGCGCCGCGGATGAACCTGCTGGAGGCGCAGGTCTACGTCCACCTGGACCGCTACATCGCGTTGAACTTCGGGGAGCAGTCGCTCTACCTGTCGTGGAACGACATCCGGGCCCGGGCCGTGGCGCACTACCACGGCGAACGGATCGTGGTCGGCTTGCGCGCCGAGGCGCTGACCCCGGTCGCCCCCGACTATCAGGGCGACATGCTGCACGGCCGGATCCGCTACCTGGAGCACCACGGGCACGAGTCGCTGGCGTTCCTCGACGTCGGGGCGACCGCGATCGTCGTCGACGAGATAAGTGGGACGACGGCGCGCGAGCCGGAGGAGCCGACCGGGCCGCTCAAGCGGTTCGGCGGGGCGCTACAGCGGCTCGCGGGGCGCAACGCCTCGGCCACCGCGGTGCAGACCCGGGAGACCGAGCGGGCCAGCGTGCTCAACGATCCAGGCCGGCACCACCGGCGTCCGGCCGAGATCGCCGTGCGCCTGGCGCCGTACCCGGCCGTCTCACCGGGCCAACCGCTGGCCGTGGCGGTCCGGATGGACGCTCTGCACTTCTTCGACGAGCGCGGCGACCGGATCGACATCGGCTGGCGCTGATCCGGCCGAAATCGACGCCAGCAGCGAAATCGAGGACTTCCGGCTATTGACGCGATGGCATATCGTTCCGTCCACACGTCGATTCGATGGCGTATCGACGTCGACGATACGAGGAGAAGCCCATGGCGCACAACTCCGGATTGTTGGTGATCGAACGCATCCTGCGTGATCGGCGGGGCGTGTGGCAGCAGATCGTGGAGGATCGCGACCTGCCCCGCCTGGTGGCCCAGATGCTGCTCAGCGCGGTGATCGCCCTGGCCGTGTACGGCGCGGTGCTGGGCTCGTTCCACAGCGTGTTGATGGCGCTCACCTCGGCGGTGAAGCTGCCGCTGCTCTTCCTGGTCACGCTCGCCATCTGCCTGCCGACGCTGTACCTGTTCAACCTCGTCTTCGGCGCCCGGCTGTCGATCCGGCAATCGCTCGCGCTGGTCCTGGTGGCGCTGACCGTCACCGCGATGCTGGCCCTGGCGTTCGCGCCGATCAGCCTCTTCTTCCTGATCACCGCGCCCGACTACAGCTTCTTCAAGCTGCTCAACGTGGCGATCCTGAGCCTTTCCGCGCTGGTCGGACTCCGTTTCCTGACCGGCGGCATGCAGGTGCTGAACGCGCACGGGCTGCTCGCGCCCAAGCCCGTGCTGCCCGAGGCGCCGGTTTCGCCGGCCGTCGCGCTCCCGGCGGCGCCGGAGGTCGCCCCGGCCCCTGCTCTGGCCCCTGCGCTTGCCCTGGCTACGGCCACGCCCGGGTCTGCCCCGGCCGCGCCGGTGGCGTTCGGCAACGGCGTGCCGGTCGCCGTCGCCGCCCCGCAGCAGGTCATGCAGCTTCCGGTGGGATACGCGCCGCAGCCCTTGCCGCCGCTCGCACCGCAGCCGGCGCGGGCGGCCTCGCCCACGACGCCGCCGAGCATGGCCCTGCTCTACATCTGGATCCTGCTCTTCGGGTTCGTCGGCACCCAGCTGGCCTGGACTCTGCGGCCGTTCTTCGGCAGCCCGGGGATGAAGTTCAGCCTGTACCGGGAGATCGACGGCAACTTCTACGCGGAGATCTTCCGAACCATCTCGCACCTCTTCTGACGGGCCGAGCTCTGACGGGCCGAGCTCTGACGGGCCGAGCTCTGACGGGCCGAGCTCTGACGGGCCGAGCTCTGACGGGCCGAGCTCTGACGGGCCGAGCTCTGACGGGCCGAGCTCTGACGGGCCGAGCTCTGGAAGGGCGAGTGGCAAAGGGCCGAGCGCGGGTTTTGCGGATCGAGCGCGGCCGGGCCGTACCGACCCGGCCGGGTACCGCGTAGGCTGCACGACGGTGGAGGAGAGATTGAGCCAGGGCGTGCGCTCGGCTCCGGAACGGGAGCCGGCTGGCGCCGTCGCATCCTTACCCGGCCAGACCGCGCTCGATCGCCACTTCGGCCGCGAGCAGATCACGATGATCCGCCATGAGGTGCTGGGCCGGCTCGCCGCTGCGGGGCTGACCGGCGACCGGCTGCAGGGCTTCGTGCTCGCGGTCAACGAGGTGGTCACCAACGCCGTGCTGCACGCCGGTGGTCATGGCCGGCTCCTGCTGTGGCTGGCCGGCGGCTCGGCGTGGTGCACCGTGACCGACTCCGGCCCGGGCATCCCGGCGCGCTACCTGTCGCGGCCTCCGGCGCCCGCGGCGTTCGAGGTGGGCGGCCGCGGCATCTGGCTGGCCTACCAGCTCTGCGACGAGGTCACGATGGCGACCGGGCCGATCGGTACCACGATCGGCCTGCGTATCGGGTTGCCACGCCGCGCGATACCGGCTTGAAACAGCACTTTGAACGGCGCGTAAACCGCCGTGAAAATGTGAACCCGCCCTTCCTGGCTCGCAGGCGGCGTCGTGCGGCTACATTGGGCGCGTGCTCGGACTTCCCTCCCAAGTGACGGCATGCCTGTTTGATCTTGATGGCGTGCTCACGCAGACCGCCCTGGTGCATAACGCTGCGTGGAAACAAACGTTCGACACGTTCCTCAAGACGTGGTCGGCACAGCACGGACAAGCATTCGTGCCGTTCGACTCCGGCGCCGACTACCACCGATATGTCGACGGCCGGCCACGCGCCGATGGCGTCCGTACCTTCCTCTCCTCGCGCGGCATCACCCTGCCCGAGGGCACCCCGGACGACGGTCCCGACCTGCAGACCGTGAACGGCATCGGCAACCGCAAGAACGTCCTCGTCCTGCAGAAGATCAAAGAGGGCGCGGTCCAGGTCTACCCGGGCTCCGTGGAATACCTGAAGGCGGCCATGGTGGCCGGCCTGCGCCGCGCTGTCGTCTCCGCGAGCGCCAACTGCAAGGACGTCCTCGAAGCGGCCGGGATCGACCGCGACATCGAGATTCGCGTGGATGGGATCACCGCCCGCGAGCAGAAGCTGCCGGGTAAGCCGGCGCCCGACACGTTCCTCTATGCCGCCCGGTCGCTCGGACTCCCTCCCGAGAACTGCGCCGTGTTCGAGGACGCCCTGGCAGGCGTCGCGGCCGGACGCGCGGGCGGCTTCGGGATCGTGGTCGGGGTGGACCGCGCCGGTCAGGCCCAGGCGCTGTTGGACAACGGCGCCGACATCGTTGTCACGGACCTGTCCGAACTCCTCACGCGCTGAGCGCGTACTGCTGAAGACTTCTCTTCTTTCATTTCGAAAGGCACCACCGTGATCCGTGAACGGGCATATCCCGTCGACCCCTGGCACATCCGGGAGACCCGCCTCGACCTGGACCTCCTTGCCCAGTCCGAGTCCGTGTTCGCGCTGGCCAACGGACACATCGGGATACGCGGGAACTTGGACGAGGGCGAGCCGCACGGCCTGCCGGGCACGTACCTGAACTCGTTCTACGAGCTCCGTCCGCTGCCCTACGCCGAGGCCGGCTACGGTTTTCCCGAGTCCGGCCAGACGATGGTCAACGTGACCAACGCCAAGCTGATGCGGCTGCTCGTCGACGACGAGCCGTTCGACGTGCGCTACGGCGAGCTGCGCTCGCACGAGCGCGTGCTCGACCTGCGGGCCGGCACCCTGGAGCGCACCGTCGAATGGGTTTCCCCGTCGGGCCAGGCGATCCGGGTCCGCACGGTGCGCCTGGTGTCGTTCACCCAGCGGTCCGTCGTCGCGTTCCTCTACGAGGTGGAGCCGCTGGACGCCTCCGCCCGGCTGATCTTGCAGTCGGAGCTGGTCGCCAACGAGCAGTTGCCGCCGATGAGCAAGGACCCGCGGGTCGCCGCGGTGCTGGACCACCCGCTGCTGGCCGAGGAGATGCTCGAGCAGCGCACCGGTGGCCTGCTGGTGCACCGCACCAAGGCGAGCGACCTGCGGATGGCCGCGGCGATGGAGCACCTGGTCGAGGCGTCCGGCAAGCACGCGGTCACCACCGAGGGTCACCCCGACTGGCTGCGGACGACCGTCGCCTGCAAGCTCGAGCCGGGGCAGAAGCTGCGGGTGGTCAAGCTGGCCGCGTACGGGTGGTCCAGCAACCGCTCGCTGCCCGCCGTGCGTGACCAGGTCGGCGCCGCGCTGGCCAGCGCCCGGCTGGACGGCTGGGAGGGCCTGGTCGAGGCCCAGCGGGAGTACCTGGACGCCTTCTGGGACCACTCCGACGTGCGGGTCGAGGGCGACCCCGAGGTGCAGCAGGCGGTCCGCTTCGGGCTCTTCCACACGCTGCAGGCCGGCGCCCGGGCCGAGCAGCGCCCGATCGGGTCGAAGGGCCTCACCGGCCCCGGCTACGACGGCCACACCTTCTGGGACGCCGAGACGTTCGTGCTGCCCGCGCTCACCTACACCCAGCCGGCCGCGGCCGCGGACGTGCTGCGCTGGCGTCACTCGACGCTGGACCTGGCCCGGGAGCGGGCTCAGACGCTCGGCCTGCAGGGCGCCGCCTTCCCGTGGCGGACCATCCGCGGCGAGGAGTGCTCGGCGTACTGGCCGGCCGGCACGGCGGGCTTCCACATCGGCGCCGACATCGCCGATGCGGTGCGGCGCTACGTGCAGGCCACCGGCGACTACGACTTCGAGCGCGAGGTCGGGCTGGAGTTGCTGGTGGAGACCGCCCGGCTGTGGCGGTCGCTGGGCCACCACGACCGGCACGGGCGTTTCCACATCGACGGCGTCACGGGCCCGGACGAGTACACGGCGGTGGTCGACGACAACGTCTACACCAACCTGATGGCGCAGCAGAACATGTTCGCCGCCGTCGAGGCCGCCAAGCGCCACCCCGACCTGGCCCGCAAGCTAGGCGTGGACGACGAGGAGGCGGCCAGTTGGCGGGACGCGGCGGCGGCCGTGTACATCCCGTACGACCGGGAGCTCGGCGTGCACCAGCAGTCGCAGGGCTTCACCCGGCTGCAGGAGTGGGACTTCGAGAACACGCCGCCCGAGGCGTACCCGCTGCTGCTGAATTACCCGTACTTCGACCTGTACCGCAAGCAGGTGGTCAAGCAGGCCGACCTGGTCATGGCGATGTACATCCGGGGTGACGCGTTCACGCCGGAGGAGAAGGCGCGCAACTTCGCGTACTACGACGCGCGTACGGTCCGGGACTCGTCGCTGTCGGCGTGCGTCCAGGCCGTCCTCGCCGCCGAGGTGGGTTTCCTGGAGCTGTCGCACGACTATCTGGGCGAGGCCGCCCTCATGGACCTGCACGACCTGCACCAGAACGCCCGCGACGGCGTGCACGTGGCGTCGCTGGCCGGTTCCTGGATCGCGCTGGTCGCCGGCCTGGGCGGCATGCGTGACTTCAACGGCCAGCTGTCCTTCGCGCCGCGGCTGCCCACCCGGATCAACAACCTGGAGTTCTCGCTGCTCTGGCACGGGCTGCGGCTGCGGGTCAACGTGACCTCCGAGCAGGTGACCTACTCGCTGCGCAACGGCGGCGGCTCGGCCAAGCTCACCCTGACGCACCACGGCAAGGAGGTCGAGGTGACCCAGGTGCGGCCGGTGACCGTGCCGATCCCGCCGCCGCTGCCGGTCGGTCCGGCGCCGACGCAGCCGGCCGGACGGGCCCCGGTGCGGCGGGCCACGACCAGCAGCAACTAGGCACGACTGAGAAAGGGCCCCGGCCGGGGGCCCTTTCTCAGAGCACGGACACGTGTACGTGGTCCTTGTGGTTGCTCACGCCGTGATAGGCATGCCAGCCGGTGGCCGGGAACCAGATCTGCGCGTACCAGATGACGTAGTAGATGCCGAGCCGGTCGGCGTTTCGCACCAGGAACGCCATGACGTTGTTGCCGTAGTTCTTCATGTCGGCGTTGTGCGCGACCGAGAAGCCGCTCGACTGCAACGACCAGTCGCAGGCGCGGCCCTTGGGATGCTCGAACGGGCCGCCGTTGCGATGACAGCCGACGAAACGATTGAAGCCGGCCTTTTTCACCTCCTGGTAGAGGTGCAGCATGCGCGGCGTGATGCAGCCGTCGGTCGTCGGGTCGTTGACCGTGCAGGCCTCCGGCGAAAAACCGCCCTGGGAATTGCGCGGGGCGGGCGCGGCGACCGGCGACTTGGCCAGCACGAAGCCCTGGGTGAGGCTCGTGCCGCCGATCAGGGCGAGCGCCTTGTCGGCCGCCTCCTTCTGCTTCTGCATCGCGACGAGGTTGGCCTGCTGCGACTTGACCTCCGCGTCGAGCGCCGCCTTCTTGGCGTTGACCTCGTCGATCGCCTGGTCGAGCTCGCGCAGCTTGTGGTCGTGCTGGGCGTTGATCTCCTCGAGCGAGACCGCCTTGGAGAGGAAGTCGGCCGAGCCGGCGCTGCCCAGCAGGAAGCCGACGGCGCCCAGGTGGCCGGTCTGGTACTGCTGCGCGGCGATCGCGTCGACCTCCGGGACGAGCACGTCGCGGTTGGCCTCGGCGGCCTTGATCTGCCCGGCCAGCGCCTTCTGCTGCGTCGTCGAGATCGCCACCGAGGCCTTGGCCTGCACATACTTGCGGTTGGTCGACTCGAGCACCTGGTTGAGCGTCGCGTTGGCGGAGATCTCGGTGTCGTCGTTCTCGTCCGGCGTCGAGGAGGCGCCGCCGGCCGCGGTCGTGGTGCCGTTGGGGTCAGCGAGCGCCGGCGCCGCGGGTGTGGCCGACAGCGTCACGGCCACGGCCAGCGGGGCCAGGGCGAGCGTGAGCCACCGGCGGGGTCTTACGGTCATACGGGTTCCTTCCGGGTAACCGCCGACCGGGTTAGCTGACGGGTTCGGGACGGAAGCGATCCCTACCGTGCGGCGCGAATCTCACGCCGCACGGATACACCCCACGGACCTGGGTCCCCGGCTCGCCTCGCGGCGATTGAGCGGTGGCCTGCCCGGCGCCTCGGGGACGGCGCCGTCCTGGCAGAATCCGAGGCCACTTTACCTGAGAACAAGGTGCGCTTCATTGTCTGGAAAGGCGTGAAAGCAGTGACCTCCCGAATACCTTCCGTCATTGTGTCACGCCATGTGTCCGCGGAATTGCGCAGAGTGCGAGACCTATCGATCAGTCGATGAATTGGGTATGGTCGGTCGCGGTCCCCCACGCGGGGATCGCCGCCTAATCGCCCGTGGGCGAGCCGGGGAACCACATTCCTTCTGGGGTGAATCCGCAGTGTGTGCCATTTGCGCCCTGCGGTAGGGATCACTTCCGTCCCGAACCCGTCAGCTAACTCGGCCGGCGGCCGACGGAAGGAATTGCTGTGCGGCGGAAATCTGTCCGGCGGCGATTAACGGCGATGCTCGCCGTGGTCGTCGCCGTCTGCGGGCTGGCCGTGGGGGTCGCGTCGCCGGCCTTGGCCGCCCCCAACACGACCGACGGCGAGGGCGGCACCGCGACCCTGAACCAGCAGCTGGATGCCGCGTCCCGTGGCTACCTGGAGGCCAAGGACGCGCTCGCCGCCTCGCAGAAGCGGCAGAGCGAGCTGTCCGCCAAGCTGAAGCAGCTCGACGCCGAACTCGGGCCGCTGCAGGTCGAGCTCGACCAGATCGTCAACCAGTCCTACCGAACCGGCCGGCTCGGGCCGATGGGCGCGCTGCTGACCGCCGGCTCGTCGGGCGGCTTCCTCGACCGAGCCGAGACGCTGCAGACGATCGCGGCGAAGCAGAACGACGCGCTGCGCGAGGTGAAGGCGACCCGGGCCGCCCAGGCGCAGGCCAAGCTCGCGATCGACGCCACCGTCCGCGACCAGCAGAAGCAGGTCAATCTGATGGCTCGGCGCAAGGTGCAGGCGGAGGACGCCCTCAAGGCGGCCAACGCCGGGCAGGATGCGACCCAGTCGACCGACGGCGGCCACAGTGCCAGGGCGACGTCGGCGCCGCGCAACTCCGACGGGTCGCTCCAGCCCGAGGGCTGCACGGTGAACGACCCGACTACCAACGGCTGCATCACCCCGCGCATGCTGCACGCGCTGCAGCAGGCCAAGGCCGCCGGCTTCACCCACTTCGTCGCGTGCTTCCGGCACCAGGACAGCGGCGAGCATCCCTTGGGCCGGGCGTGCGACTTCGCGGCCGACCCGGGCGGTTTCGGCGGGGTGGCGACGGGCGCCAGCAAGGACTACGGCAATCGGCTGGCGAACTACTTCCTCAACAACTCGGACCAGCTCGGCGTGCTCTACGTGATCTGGTTCCGGCGCATCTGGCTGCCCAGCAGCGGCTGGAAGGCGTACACCCGGGGTAACGGCGACCCCTCCAGCGAGCACGAGAACCACGTGCATCTCTCGGTGCGCTAGGCACACCGCAAGTGACGGGCCGGCCGGGGCCCGTCACTTGTTCACGTAGGTCTCGTACTCCTTCAACACGTCCTCGGTCGGGCCGTCGGCCCGGATCACGCCCGACTCGAGCCAGATGGTGCGCTCGCAGGTGTCGCGGATCGACTGCTCGCTGTGGCTGACCAGGAAGACCGTGCCGGCCTCCGCGCGCAGGTCGCGGACCCGCTGCTCGCTGCGCTTGCGGAATTTCGCGTCGCCGGTGGCCAGCGCCTCGTCGATGAGCAGCACGTCGTGCTTCTTCGACGCGGCGATCGAGAAGCGCAGCCGGGCCGCCATGCCGGACGAATACGTCTTCATCGGCAGCGAGCCGAAGTCGCCCCGCTCGTTGATCCCGGAGAACTCGATGATGTCCGCGGTCTTGGCCTTGACCTCGGCGGGCGTCATGCCCATGGCCAGACAGCCCAGCTCCACGTTGCGCTCGCCGGACAGGTCGCTCATCAGGGCGGCGTTGACGCCGAGCAGCGACGGCTGGCCGGCCGCGTAGATCGCGCCGCCGCCCTCCACGGGCAGCAGGCCGGCGATCGCGCGCAGCAGCGTCGACTTGCCCGAGCCATTGCTGCCGATCAGCCCGATCGCCTCACCCTTGTACGCCACGAAGCTCACGCCCTTGACCGCGTGCACCTCCCGGATCGCGGCGCTCTTGGTGCGCGTGACGATCCGCTTGAAGCTGGCCACCGGGCTGTTGGAGCCGGGCGCCATGGACCCGTGGATGCGGTAGATGATGTGCGCGTTGTCGGAGATCACCGTCGGCACGGCCGCGTTGTACGCCGGGATCGCCTTGTCGTCAGCCACGGCCGTAGCCCTTCTCTCCGCGCCAGAAATACACATAACCGCCTAGGCCGACGACGACCGTCCAAGCCAGCGCCGAGGCCCAGAGCCGCAGCGGCGGCCCGGCGAGCGTCACGTGCTCCAGCAGCGCGTGTCGCATCAGCTCGATGAAGATCAGCAGCGGGTTTGCCTCGACCGCGTAGAGCTTCCAGCCGTGCAGCCTGTTCGTGAAGTTGGTCACCGGGTAGATGACCGCCGACCCGTACATCCAGATCCGCATGATGAAGGGGATCAGCTGCTTGATGTCGTGGATCTTGGAGCCCAGCCGGGCGACGAAGAGCGCCAACCCTGCGTTGAAGATCGACTGCAGGAACAGCGCCGGGAAGAGCAGCAGCCACTGCCAGTTCAGCGGCTCGCCGGAGATCAGCACGATCGAGGTGAGCACCACCATCGAGGCGACCATGTTGCGCATCTCGACCAGGGTGATCGCGATCGGCAGGGCGGCCCGCGGGAAGTGCAGCGCGCGGATCAGACTCAGGTTGCCGGTGACGGCCTGCACGCCGGCCTGCACCGTCGACTGCGTGAAGCCGAAGATGAAGACCCCGACGCACAGGTACGCGATGAAGTTGTGCACGCCGTGCTTGGTGTTGATCAGCACGCCGAAGATCACGTAGTAGACCGCCGCGTTGATCAGCGGGGTGAGGACCTGCCAGACCATCCCGAGTCGGGTGCTCCCGAGCGAGGCCGACACCTTCGCGTTGGCGAACGCGCCGATGAAGTGCCGGTACGACCAGAGATGGCGCGTGTACTCCGGCAGGCTGGGAAGCCGGCCGGCCGCGCTGAGCCCGTGACGCCGGGCCAACTCGGGGAGTGGCAACCCGGTTTCTGAATCGGCGACCGCTGTCTGCGACATGAGGTGGTGCTCCGATCTCGTCGACCCGATGGGGGCGTCGGGCCCTGGTTCCTTACGCGAGAACACTTAAGCAGCATGACAGTCGTACGTCACCTGTTGCCGATGGAACGGGTTCGTATCGACGTGACGGTGAGATTAGCCGACCAAACGGCGGAACGCAACCGTTACGTCCTGGCGTATAGTGACCGAGTGGCAACAGTCAAGCGCGTACCAGCCGGCGCGGCGGTGCTCCGGGGAGACATCACTGCGGCGATCCGTAACGCCGTGATGAACGAGCTGGCCGAGGTCGGTTACGGCAGGCTTTCCATCGAGGCGGTGGCGCGCCGTGCAGGGGTCGGCAAGACCGCGATCTACCGCCGGTGGGGCAACAAGCTCGAGATGGTGCTCGAGATCGTGTCGGACGTGGCCGGCCGCAGCGTGCCGCTGCCCGACACCGGCAGTTTCGCCGGCGATCTCCAACTGCTCATGATGATCGTAAGTCGTGCGCTCCAGCACCGCATCGCCTCGCAGATCATCCCCGATCTGATGGCCGAGGCGGCGCGAAACCCGCAGATCGCCGAGACCCTCCAGAAGGCGCTGCGCAGCCACCAGCAGGCGGTCGGCGACAAGCTGGTCGGCCAGGCCGTCGCCCGCGGCGAGTTGCCCGAGGACACCGATCCCGAGGTCGCCGTCGACCTGATCCTCGGCCCGCTCTACTGGCGCCTGGCCGTCGCACGCACCGCGATCGACGATGAGTACCTGGAAAAGATGATCAACGCGGTGACCGGAGCGCTGCACGCCGGCGGCGAGTGATCCGCTCCCGGCGCTCGCGAGGCCCTTCCCGGCCCGCTATCGTGCGCCAATGTCGACCGAGCCGGGAGCGGAAGACGTCCTCCTGCTGTCGGACGCCGCGGGGACGCCGCTGGCCCACTACCGCTGGCGTGACGATGTCGGCGAGCGCGTGGTCGGCGGGTTCCGGCCGCTGCCCGGCACGTCCGTCGACCGGGTAGCCGTCCAGGCCGTGCGCGAGCTGGCCGGCCGCCGGGTGACCATGAGGGACGAGGGGGTGGCCCGGGCGTTCGCCGGCGCCGGCTGCACCCTCGTGCGCGCCGCCACCGACATGCGCCGCGACCTGACCGAGCTGCCGGCCGCCCGACCGCCGGCCGCGGGTTGGACGCTGGACCGGCACGGATGGGACGACGACCTGATCGAGGCGCTGCGGGCCGCGTACCCGCCGGAGCACCCGGACCACGGCGATCGTGCGAACCGACTGAAGGTCCTGCTCGGCGGCGACCAGCCGCTGCCGCTGCTGTCCGCCGCCTCGGCGCGGTTGCGCGACCCGAGCGGGCGCAGCGCCGGAGAGGTGGTCACCGTCGGCCCGGTGCCGTGGGGCGAGTCGCCGTGCGCGTGGGTGATGGACCTCGCGGTCGCCCCGCGGGCGCGGGGCCGCGGCCTCGGCGCGGCCCTGCTCATCCACGCGATGTACGGCGTCCGCGCCGCGGGCCTGTCCACGATCGGTCTGACCGTGACCGACGGCAACCCGGCCCGCCGCCTCTACGACCGGATGGGCTTTCGCTCGTCCCTGCGGACCTTCACGATGCGAGTGCCCGGCACGCCGCCGGGGTGCTGAGCGACGGCGGCCGAGACGCTAAGCCGGCCGGAGGCCGGACCGAAGAGACGGAGGGGGACGAAACCGGGGGACGGATGCGGTTCAGGACGATCGTGCTCGCGCTGGCGGCGCTGCCGATGGCCCTCGGCGGCTGCGCCGGACCGGGAACGCCGTCCGCGTCCGCCTCCGCGCCGGCCTCGCCCGCGGCGCCCTGGCTGATCGTGGCGACCGGCAGCGCGACGCCGAGCCCGGCCCCGTCGATCGGCCGCAGCGCGACGCCGTCCGGGCTGCCGTGGATCTCGCTTGCGCCCGCGCCGGCCTGCGCGATCGCCTGGCCGACGCACCAGCAGGTGCTGATCCCGATGATCGTCAGGCCGGGCAAGGGCTCGCTGACGGTCCAGTGGCCCGCCTGGTACGGCCCGAACTACCGGGTGGCGGCCGTCGACCAGCGGCTGTTCAGCGGCACCCAGCCGCCACCGACCTGGGTCAACGTGACCGCCGGGACGGGCTGCACGGTCACCGCTACGCTCACCGGGCTGATCTCCAGAAACCCGTACATCGTCTGGCTGGACGCCCCGAACACGCCCCACAACCTGGACGGCTCGCGGAGCCTCTACAGCGGCAAGTCCGGCGTCGTGCAGCCACTTTGATATAGGCGCTACGAGGCGATCGTGTTGCGGCCGCTGTACTTCGCGGCGTACAGCCGGTCGTCGGCGTGGCGGAAGAGCGCGTCGCCGGTCACGCCCTCGGCCAGTTGGGACAGGCCGACGCTGACGGTCAGCCGTACGCCCGGGAGGATGTCGGAGCGCGCCACCGCCGCGCGGATCCGCTCCGCGACCTCGCGGCCGACCGCCAGGTCGCCGCGGAGGAAGACGGTGAACTCGTCGCCCGCGTAACGCACTGGAATGTCCTCGGCCCGGCAGTGCGCCCGCAGGATGCGGGCCACCTCGCGCAGGGCGCGGTCGCCCACCGAGTGCGAGTACGCGTCGTTTATCGCCTTGAAGTGGTCCACGTCGACCAGCAGCAGCACCAGCGGCAGGCCCAGCCGGCCGGTGTCGATCCGGTCGAGCAGCAGATCGAACCGCCGCCGGTTGCCGAGCCCGGTGAGCGGGTCGCGCATCACCTCGCGCTCGGCCCGGGCCCGGGCCGCCTCGGTCTCCTCGCGCTGGCGGGCCTGCCGCAGCATCGCCAGCCGCTGCAGCCGCACCCGCCACAGCTCGCGGGTCTGACCCTCGACCGCATCGAACATGTCCCGGCTGGACCGGCCGCCGTCCAGCTCCAGCGCGGTCAGCGCCATCTCGAAGCGGATGATCGGCCGCTCGTCGGGGCGGGACCCGAAGTCGCAGAGCTCGCGCGCGGCGACGAACTCGGTGCGCGCCTCCTGCAGGGCGCCCTGGGCGCGCAGGCTGATGCCGAGGGCGAGGTGGGCCATCCGTGCGTACTGGTAGTTTTCCGCGATACGCAGCGGCATCACCGCCTCGCGGGCCAGCTTCTCGGCCGGCACGACATCGCCCAGCTTGGCCAGCGCCAGCGCCAGCATCGCCGCGCTGACATAGTCGTCCGGTCGCTGGTCGACGTGCCGCCGGGTGATCGCGGCGCTGCGGCGCAGCCGGTTCGCGCCCTCGTCGTGTCGACCCACGTGTCCGAGCCGCAGTCCCCAGTAGAGCAGCGTCATCGCGTGCACGAGCTCGAAGTTCGCGTTGGCGACGCTGAGTTGCTCGTAGGTGGCGGCGGCGGTCTCGTACATCTCGGCGGCGGTGGCGGCCTCGGCGAACGAGCAGAGGGCCGACGCCCGGCGGTCGTGGTTGGCGTAGGGGAGGTCGAGTAGGACGGCCGCCCGGGCCAGGTTGCGCATGCCGTCGACGTATCGCGTGCGGATGACGTCGAACTGGGCCAGGTCGCAGAGCGTCTTGGCCTCGCCGAGCGTGGACCCGGCCAGCCGGTGCAGGCGCAGCAGCCGCTCGCCGAGCTCGGCGGCCTCCAGCAGCCGGCCCATCTTGAGGTTGGCGTACATCTTGCCCTGGATCAGAAAGGGGATCGTGCGCGCGTCGCCGCTTTCCCGGGCGATGGCGAGGTAGGCGTCGGCGGCCAGGATCGCCTCGTGGCAGCGGCCGGTGTTGGCAAGCCGGTGCACCCGGAGCGCCAGCAGGTGGAGCGGGCCGAAGACGGTGACCGGTGCCGGTAGGCGTCCATCCGGCTGGTCCTCACCTTTCATGAACCCAGTATCAACAAAAGGGAGCAGATCAACTACCGGTGACGGGTCGGCATTACCGACAAGATTGAGACTGTCGGCGCCGGTTTCCGGACATAGCGGATCGCGGCCTCGCTTTCACGCCCCGAAATCAGCCTGCGGGCCGGGCGGGGCAACGTAGGTGTCCAGCCCGTCGACCAGCATGGCGAGGCCGAACTCGAACCGCTGGTCGCCGCCGCCGGTGACCATGTCCATCGCGTGTTTGCGCAGGTTGGGGAATTGATCCTCGGGCAGCTCCGCGAAATAGGCGCCCAGCTCGGCGGTGACCTGCGCGCCTGCCTCGGTGACCGGATGGCGGAGAACGACCCCGACGAGGTGCCGGCCAGCTGCCAGGGCGCCGGCGCGCAGACCCAGGACCCGACGATCGGGGCGTACGTCGTGAAGCAGGTGCACGCGGGCTTCCAGGACACGACGATCCGCACCATGGGCGTCGCGGTGCTCCTGCTCCTGTTCGTCCTCGGCCTGTCCTTCCTGCTGCCCCGCGAGGTCCGCCCCGACGCCGAGGCCGTGCACTAGCGCGAATGCACGGAGAGTGATGGCGTCCGGAAGACGGGTATTCGATTTTTCTTCACAACTGGCGGGATGTGCCCACGCCCCATGAGTTGTGCTTCCCCAGCGAGCCTCACCGTGCGGGCCGGCGGTCACGGGACCGTGGGGAGCCCGGCCGCGCGCCAGGCGGCGAACCCGCCGGTCAGGTCGGTCGCCCGCCGCAGGCCCAGGTCCTGCAGCGAGGCGGCCGCGAGGCTGCTGGTGTAGCCCTCCTGGCAGGTCACGACGATCTGCAGGTCGTAGCCGTCGGCAAACGGCAAGCGGGCGTCGCTGCGCGGGTCGAGCCGCCATTCCAGAACGTTCCGCTCGATGATCACCGCGCCCGGGATCTCACCGTGCTCGGCGCGCTGGGCGGCCGGGCGGATGTCGACCAGGACGGCGCCGCGCCGGATCGCCTCGTACGTCTGTCCGGGGTCGAGCCGCCGCAGCCGGGCGCGGGCTGCGGCGAGGATGTCGTCGATGCCGGCCGAGCCGGGCGGCGGTGTCCGCACGACGCCGGTCACCACTGGTCGCCGGCTCGCTCGACGGCGACGGCGACCAGGCTCTGCGCGCCGAGCCGGTAACGGGTCATCGCCGTCAGCGCCGGGCCGTAGACGTGGATGCTGATCGCCGGGCGGGCCGAGCGGTTGGTGATCCGGTGGACGTGCCGGGCGCCGAACCGGCGGCCGGCGCCCTCGCCGAGCTCACGGGCGGTGATCCGGGGCGGGGCGCCGGGCGGGCCGGCGACCGTGTCCTCGGTCAGGGCGCCGCCGAAGACCACGAACGCGCCCGCCGAGCCGCCGTGGTCGTGCAGGTCGGTGCCCTGCCCCGGCAGCCAGGTCAGCAGCCAGACCTCGTGGTCGTCGGCGACGGCGAGCCGGTGGTACCACCGGTCGACCGGGTTGAAGCGGGGCGCGAGCGGCCATCGGTCGGGGTTGGCCGCATACCGGGCCGCAATGGCGAGGTGGTCGAGGCGGACGTCGACGGCGGTCATGGAAGCTCCTCGGTTTGCATACATTGCCCATCGGCCCTATAGGTTTACCGCCAAAGTGTGGCCCACGGCTAGCGGACGCGCGAAAACGTGGCGGGAAAGTGGGCGGCCATCTGGCGGCCGGTCACCACCAGCCGCGGCGCTTCGCCCAGGTGAGCAGCATAACGGACATCACGACCATGACGACCAGCACGACGATCAGCTGGCCGGTGAGGGTGTGACTGTTGACGATCACGTTCATGCCGTAGATCGAGGAGAGCGCCGTGATCGGCAGGGTGACCACGGCGATCACGGCGAGCCGCTCGGCCGCGATCGTCATCTTGGTCTCGGCGCGGGCGCGGTAGAACTCGATCACGCCCTGCAGGTATTCGCGCTCGCCGTCGGCCAGCCCGCGGATCCGTTCCATCTGATCGACGGCGTCCGCGACCAGCGGCTTGTCGTCGGCCGGGATCCGGGTCTCCAGCGCGGCGACCCGGCCGAGGACCTCGGCGCCGAGCGCGCCCATCGTGCGCACCGCGAGCAGGCCGTGCCGGGCCTGGAAGAGCTCCTCCAGGAACTCCTCGGGGTTGCCCATGTGCCCGCCGGTAACCCGCTGCTCCAGCTGCCACACATCGCTGGTGAGCTCCTCGATGAAGGCCTCGTGTCGGTGGGTGAGTGACGAGATGATCGCGTACGACAGCTCGTACGGGGAGTCGGGTCGCAACCGGCCCGCCTCGATCCGCCGGCGCACCGCGTCGGTCTCGCGCAGCGCCGTCTCCAGGGGGACCGACGGATTGATCGGGCCGTGCACGGTGACGACGTACTTATCGCCGATTATCTGATCGAGTTCGAGATAGTGAACGTGGCCGGAGGGTCCCCGTTCCGGTCCGTGCAGGATCAACAACTGCTGATGCGGATAAATCCGGACGCGCGGGACGCGATTGCGTTGCATGCAGTCACGGACCGCCAGAGGATGGCAGTGCAGCACGTCGGTGAGCAGCGTGACGGCCTCGTCGCTGCACTCCGGAACGTCGACCCACACCAGGACGCCGTCGCGCGCGAGCAGGGCTTCGACGTCGGCGACGGGGTGCGTCTCCACGGCGTCGCCGGTCAACGCGAGGACCCGGATTCCTGGCATGCGACCAACTTAGACCTGAAAGAAGCTCGTAGCAGTTTGCCTCTTTCGGAACAACGCGTGAAAACAGCCCCTCCGCAATCGTGTCGCCACCCTCCGTCGACGAAATTGGTCGGCGGCTCACCGGATCGGTCGGGCGTCTTAGCCGTTAAGACGGAAATCCGCTCGGCGAGTGCTTCGGCAATCGAGAACGCTATATGGTGACCTGCGCCGCCGAGAACCGGTGCCGGAGGAGACCTCGCCTCAACCTCCGCTTCCCCCCGATGAACGAGGACTGACACGTGTTGAAGTCACGCCGCGGTCTCCTTGCCGCAGGCCTAGCCACTGCCGTCATCGGCGTGTCCGGCGTCGTCTTCACCCTCAACGCGGGCGCGGACCAGATCCCGGGCACACCCGGCAGCAGCTCGTCCTCCGCGGCTGGCTCCCCGGCCGCCGCCGACGCGACGCCGCCGACCGATCTGCCGTGGGGCTCCCGTCCGCATAAGATCAGGAAGGGCGCGGCGGGCGCGTCGAGCAAGACGCTGCGCGCAGCCGGCCTCGACGCGGCGCCGGCCGACCAGAGCGGCTCGACCGATCCCGAGGACGCGTTCGCGCCGAAGGGCCGGACGGCCAAGAACACGTTCTTGAAGTCGGAGACGACCGACATCAAGCCGCCGCAGCCCGCGCCGTCCAAGTCCACCTCCGTCGTGCCGCCCGCGGCCGTCTCGACCGACAGCACGGTCAACTTCCTCTACAACGTCGGCTCGCAGGCCGCGGTGTCGGACGGGCTCTACGCCACGATGACCATCGCGAAGCCCAAGCTGGCCACGGTGGACTACCACACCCTCGCCGAGTTGGCCCTGGAGTCCGCCGACGGCCAGCAGATCGTCGAACTCGGCTGGAACGTTGACCGGACGGTCAACGGCGACGACGACCCGCACCTGTTCGTCTACCACTGGATCAACCAGGCGACGACCTGCTACAACGGCTGCGGCTTCGTGCAGTACAGCACCACGGTCAAGCCCGGCGACACGCTCACCTACGACGTGAGCAAGAAATTCGGCATCCAGTACTTCAACGGCGCGTGGTGGATCGCCTTCGACTCCGAGTGGATCGGCTACTTCCCGGAGCAGCTCTGGCTCGACAAGAGTGTCAGCAGCTTCAGCCAGGCAGGCCTCCTGCAGGTCTTCGGCGAGGTGGCGGCGTCCAGCACCAAGCCGTGCACCGGGATGGGCAACGGCGTCACCCCCGACCTGAGCACCTCGGCCTTCATCGCGAGCGTCGCCTACATCAACGGTCCGAGCGTGGCGTTGAACATCCGCAGCACCACCGACGTCTACGCCGTGAACGCGCTGAGCACCCGGACGTTCCGCTACGGCGGCCCAGGAGTCTGCTGAGGTTTCTTCGCGACACGATGCCCGGCCCCGGCGAGGGGTCCGGGCATCGTCTGTTTCCGCCCCCCGCTGTGCGGGGTGGAATCCGGCCCCTCGATCGAACCGCGACCGACGGGGCGGTGTACAACCGTGGGACGGCCGGAGTGCGAGAGGGCGGACCGGATGCGGCGACGGAGTAGCCCCGACGAGGAGTTGATGACCGCGCTCTACACTGAGCACTACGCGGTCCTGCTCAGCTTTGTCCTGAGGTACGTGCGCGACCGGCACCGGGCCGAGGACCTGGTGCAGGAGACGTTGCTGCGGGCCTGGAAGCACATCGACCACCTGGACAGCGACCCCGGTCGCACCCGGTCCTACATGCTCACGATCGCGCGCAACGTGGTCACCAACGCCTGGCGGGCCGAGCAGCGCCGCCCGCACCTGGTCGCCGACGAGGCGGCGGTCAACGCGGTGCCCTCCGCCGACAACGTCGATCAGCTCGTCGAGGGCTGGCTGATCGCCGAGGCGATGGAGCGGCTCTCCGCCGAACACCAGGCCGTGGTCCGGGCGATGTACTACGAGGGGAAGAGCGTCGCCGACGCGGCACGCCTGCTGTCGGTGCCCGAGGGTACCGTGAAATCGCGTGCCTACTACGCCGTGCGGGCCTTGCGAACCGTGTTCGAGGAGATGGGAGTCCTGCGGTGAGCGCCGAACACGACGAGCTGCGCCGGCTGCTCGGCGGCTACCTGCTCGGCGGGCTCGACGAGACGGACATCGACCGGCTCGATGCCCATCTGCGCGACTGCGACTCCTGCCGGACGGAACTCGACCAACTGGCCGGCGTACCGGAGTTGTTGCAACGCCTGCCGGACGCCCAGCGTGGGTCCGGCGCCGGAGCGCCCGCCCCGATCAGTCTCTCGGCGCGCCCCAGCGCGGACAACATCGAGAGCCTCCTGCGCAAGATGCGGGCGGAACGCTCCCGAGAGAACCGAATGGCCCGGGTACGCTGGCTGGCCGCGGCCGCCGTGGTCGTCGTCGCGGCCGCGATCGGCTTCGGCGTGATCCGCGGCAACCACCAGCAGGGGACGCCGTCGGTCCTGCCCAGCCCCCAGCTGGTCACCGCGCAGTTCGAGCCGGCCGAGGGCAGCGGCCTGACCGGCCAGGCCGTGCTCACGCCCAAGGTCTGGGGCGTGTCGGTCTCGCTCGACGTGACCAAGCTGCGCGGCGAGGGCCCGTTCCTCTGCCAGGTCCGCGACGTCAAGGGCCAGGTCGAGCAGGCCGCGATCTGGGGGCCGACGCCGTCCGGCAGCGCCAGGGTGATCGGCGCCAGCTCCATCCAGCTGCGCAACGTCAGCACGATCACCGTCGCCGACACCGCCGGCCACATCCTGGGCACGGCGAACGTGGACTGAGGCGATCACCTCGCTATGGCCGACGTTCTGGCGACGTCCCAGCGCGCCGACATGGAGGCATAGAGGCGCCGGGCCTCCTCGGGAGGGTCGCCGCTGAGCACGGCCGCGTCCTCCAGCGCGGAGGCCCGCTCGAACACCCGGCCCACGAAGCGGTAATGCTCGGCCGCGGCCAGCGCCGGCCCGGGATCGCCGCGCAGCAGGGCCTGGCAGCGCAGGTGCGCCGCGTACGCCCGGGCCGGGCGGGTCTCCTTCGCCGCCTCGGCGGCGCAGATGGCCGCCGCCTGGTCGGCGACATCCGGCCTCGACTGCGCCCGGGCGAGCCGCAGGACGTCCGGCAGCCACTGGTGGCGCAGCATCATCGGGGCGTACGCGGGTTCCAGCAGCGGCCCCAGCAGCTCCAGCGCCTCCTCCGGGCGACCGCGCCGTTCGGCCTCGAGTGAGCGCGCGACCAGCAGGAAGTCGCAGTTCTCCCGCTCGGCGTCGCTGGCCGGCACGGCGTCGGCCGCGCCCAGGTGCGCGGCCGCCAGGACGGGAGCGTCGCGGTGCAGCGCGATCAGCGCCGCGACGCCGTGCAGCAGCATGGTCACCGCGCCCGGCTCGCGCGCCCCGTGAAAGGTGATGCCCGGCCCGTCCTCGGTCACCGCGCTCACCTCGGCCAGGGCCTCGTCCCAGCGGCCCAGCCAGTAGTCCTGCACCGCGGTAGCGACCTGCAGGCTGGCCGGCAGCCGGTGCTCCGCGGCGAAGGCCGCGGCCGACTGCAGCGTGCGCTGCGCCTCGTCGAGCCGGTCGAGGTTCTGCAGCGAGAAGAGGCGGTTGTCGAGCAGGTCGAAGTAGGTGCCGGACAGTTCCTCGTGGTCCCGGACCACGGCGAGGGCCCGGTCGACGTGCTCCAGCGCCCGCTCGTGATCGCGCCGGATCGAGTTGGTCAGCCAGATCGTCTGCAGCGCGAACGCCGTCTCGTACGTCTGGCCGGCCGCGACCGCCTCGGCGAGCACGTCCCGGGCCCGCCGCTCGGCCAGGTCGAGGTCGTCCAGCTCGCCCCGGCGGAAGTAGGCGAGCAGCACCCGGTGCCGGGACCGCCAGATCGCCGGCACCCGCGGATCGTCGACCGCGTCCCGCAGCATCGCCACCGCCTCGGCGACCGCGCCGCGCCGGTAGAGCATCGTGGCGAGCATCTGCCGCATGTCGGCCCGGTCGGCCGGGTCGGTGGCGAGGCTCATCGCCTCCTCGGCCTGGGTCATCGGATAGCGGTCCCGGCGGAACTCGAGCCGGACCAGGGCGATCAGCAGGACGCCTCGCTGCGCGGCCGACGGCAGGTCGGTCGCGAGCGCCCGCCGGATCAGCTCCCCGGCGATCTGTGGCGCCCGCCGGACCACCTCGGCGTGGTGCGCCAGCAGCCAGTTCAGCACCCAGGTATCGACCACCGGGGTTTGCGCGGTGAGCTGTTCGGCGACTCGGGTGACCGCGCTGCCGCCCGCGGCGAGCACCTCGGCCGCGTGCCGGTGCAGGCCCGCGCGCAGCGCCGCCGGCACGCTCTCGACCAGCGCCTGCCGCAGGTACGCGTGCCGGAACGCCAGGTCGGAGCCGCTGTCCACCAGCACGTTCGCGGTCAGCGCCTCCTCCAGCGCGCCGACCAGATCGAGCGCCGAGCGGCCGGTGACCGCGACCACCTCGCTGACCGAGAACTCGAAACCCAGCAGCGCGGCGAGCCGCAGCACCTCGCGCGTCCCGGGGGAGAGCAGGTCGAGGGTGGCCTGCACCGCGGCGAGCAGCGTCGCCGGCGGATCGACGGTCACGCCGGGGGCGGTGTCGGCGCGGCCGTCGGCGATCGTGACGGCGTCTCGCTGCAGCAGGGCGCCGACCAGCTCGCGGGCGAAGAGCGGGTTGCCGCCGGCCCGCTCGACCAGGGCGCGCAGGTGCGGCCCGGCGGGCGCGCCGACCAGAGACTCCACCAGGCGGTCCAGGTCGGGGCCGGGAAGCGGGCCGAGGCGCAGCGGCATCTGCTGCCGGGCCTGCACGCTGCGCCGCAACCCGGCCGGCCGGGCCTCGGAGCGGGCGGCCGCGACCAGCAGCAACGGCAGTCGGCCGGTGTGGCCGAGCAGGCGTTCCCAGACCCGGACGGTAGCGGAGTCGGCCCACTGCATGTCGTCGACGATCAGCACCAGCGGCGCCGCCGCACACGCCGCGCGAACTGCCGCGACGATCTGGTCCTCGGCCACCGCCGCCTCCGCGACCGGGTCCCGCGGCCGCCGCGACGCCGTCTCCAGGCCGAGGGCACGGGACAACACCTGCAGCGGTACGCGGGAGCCGAGCTGATCGGCAGCGCCCCAGGCCAGCCGGCACCCCTGTTCGGCGGCGAAGGCGAAGGCGAAGGTCAGCAGCTCCGTCTTGCCGATGCCCGGCTCACCCTCGATCCACACCGCGCCGCCCTCACCCGCGGCCACCGCCCGGACCAGCCCGCGCAAGTGATCGATCTCGGCCGTACGCCCGAACGCCTCCCGCCCGGCCAGGCCGTCACGCAGCGCCTTGGCGATCGCGGTCGGCACCACCGTGCGCGACGGCTCGGGCGCCGGGCTCGCCGCGGGACGCTCCGCCGACCCGGCCAACACCTGCCGTTGCAGCTCGCGCAGCCCCGGCCCGGGCTCGATGCCCAGCTCGGTCACGAGCGTGCGGCGCGCGGCGCGGAACACCTCGAGCGCCTCGGCGTGCCGGCCGGCCCGGTGCAGGGCCCGCATCAGCAACTCGTGCAACGGCTCGTGCAACGGGTTGTCCTTGACCAGGCCGGTGAGCTCGGCGATCAGCCCGTCGTCGCCGCCGGAGTCGAGCAGGATCCGGGCGCGCTGCTCGGCGGCGGCCAGGCGCAACTCGGCCAGCCGCTGCCGGTCCAGCTCGACGAACGGCCCGGCCAGGGTGGCGTACGCATCGCCGCGCCAGAGCGCCAGCGCCTCGTCGAGCCGGGCCGCGGCCTCCTCGGGGCGCCCGGCGGCGAGCGACTCGGCCGCCGTGGTCCGAAGCTGCTGGAACCGGCTCGAATCGAGGTCCTCCGGGGCAACCCGCAGCAGGTAGCCGCCGGAGGCGGAGTCGAGCATGCCCGGGTCCAGCTGGCGGCGCAGCCCTGAGATGTACGTGTAGACGCTGCCCGCCGCGGTCACCGGGGGCGTGTCGCCCCAGATCGCCGTGATCAGCTCGTCCCGCCCGACCAGCCGCCCGGCGTGCGCGGCGAGCACCGCTAGGACCGCGCGCTGCCGTCCCGGACCCAGCTCGATCTCCCGCTCGCCGGCCCAGGCACGCATCGGCCCGAGAACACAGACGCGCAACGGTTTCGGCACGTGTCCTCCCGGATCAGTGTCTGTCGTCGAGGGAGACCGGCCGGGTGTCTATGGATAACGGAAACCGCACGGATGGGCACTCCTGACCGCGGTCTCTTCCGCCGCGAATCGTATCTCTGGTCAACTGATCGCTCGGTCCCTGCGCGGGCCATGAAGTTTCTGTGAAGGTTTCTTGTAGGAGCTTCTCCGACACTGGCTGCACTTCGCTAGTGGGAGGTGGAGCCATGGAACAGGTTCGGGTCGCGTTGCAGGCGACAGATCCGCTCAGTCATGCCGGACTGGCCGCGCTGTTGCAATATCGCACGGATCTCGCGATCTTGCGGACCGCCCAGCGGGCCGAGGCGGATGTGTTGGTCATGGCCGCCGAACGGCTTTCGTCCGACGTGGTCGCCTCGCTGCGCCGGGCCGCCGCCGACCGGGGTGCGCCGGTCGTCCTGGTCACCGAGGAGATCACCGAGGCGGAACTGCTCACCGCGGTGGAGTGCCGGGTGGTGGCGATCCTGCCGCGGACCGCGGTGAACGCCGAGCGGCTGGCGCACAGCGTGCGGGCGGCCGCCGCGGGCGGTGGGGTGATGCCGCCCAACCTAGTCGGAGAACTGCTCAAGCACGTCGAGCGGATGCAGCGCGACGTGCTCGCCCCGAACGGCCTGAACCCGTCCGGGCTGTCCACGCGGGAGATCGACGTGCTGCGGCTGATGGCCGACGGCTTCGACACCAACGAGATCGCGAGCAAGCTCTGCTACTCCGAGCGGACCGTCAAGAACGTCATCTACGGCGTGACGCACCGGCTCAAGCTGCGCAACCGGTCGCACGCCGTCGCGTACGCCCTCCGGGCCGGAATGATCTGAGGCCGGAATCTCGCTTGCCGGCGTCGATTAGATGGGGCCATGACCTCTACGCCCACAGTTGCGCCAAAGCTGAAGCCCGGTGATCGCGTCGCGATCGTGTCGCCGTCGTTCGCGGCGCCGGGCATCTATCCCGAGCTGCACGAACAGGCGATGCGCCGGCTGCGCGAGGACTTCGGGCTCGAGCCGGTCGAGTTCCCGACGACCCGGCGCGTGGGCGCCGCGCCGGCCGATCGCGCCGCCGACCTCATTGCGGCGTGGTCCGACCCGTCGATCCGGGCGGTCTTCGCGACGATCGGCGGCGACGACCAGATCACCCTGCTGCCGCACCTCGACCCGGCGCCGTTCCGGGCCGATCCCAAGCCGTTCTTCGGCTTCTCCGACAACACCAACCTGCTGAACTGGCTGTGGATGTACGGCCTGGCGGCCTATCACGGCGGCTCCACGCAGATACACATCGCCAGCGGCGGCGGCATCGACGCGATTCATGACCGGTCGCTGCGCGCGGCCCTCTTCGAGACCGCCGACCTCGAGATCCGGCCGGTCGACCGCTTCAGTGACGAGGAGCTGAGCTGGGCCGACCCGGCCGCGCTGACCTCGTCGGCGCCGACAGCGCCCAGCCCCGGCTGGGTGTGGCACCAGGCCGAGCGGGTCGTGACCGCGCCGACCTGGGGCGGCAACCTCGAGATCCTGCACTGGAACCTCGCCGCGGACCGCTGGATCCTGCCCCCGGCGGCGTACGAGGGCTGCGTCCTGCTGCTGGAGACCTCGGAGGAGTTGCCGCCGGCCGAGGAGGTCTTCCGGATGCTGCGCAACGCGGGCGAGCGAGGCCTGCTCCAGCGGTTCCCCGCGGTGCTGGTGGCGACCGCGAAGGCGAGCAACCTCGGCAACCGCCCGCCGACCGACGATCGGCGGCGGTTCCGGGACGAGCAGCGTGCGGCGGTGCTACGCGCGCTGGCCGCGTACAACCCGTCGGCGATGGCCGTCTTCGGCGTCGATTTCGGCCACACGTCGCCGCAGTGGATCCTCCCGTACGGCGGCAGCGTCACGGTCGACGGCCCGGCCCGCCGCATCGTCGCCCATTTCTGAGCGCGGCGCTTCGGCGGTCATCCCTTGGGTTTGCTCGCGGGTCTGGCGCCCTTCTTCGGGTTCACCGGCTTGGCGCCCGGCCGGGGCGCCAGCGCCTTGGTGTCCGCGACCGGGGGCACCGGCTCCTCGACGGGGGCCTTGCGGCCGAACAGGCCGCCGGTGCGCGCCGGCTCGACCGGGCTCTTGGGGGGACCGCCGTTGGCGGACTTGGCCGGGCGGGCCGCCGGGCGGGCCGGCGCCGAGGTCGACGTCGACCGGCCCGCCATCGCCGGCGGCGGGAACTTGCGGAGAACCCACTGCTGCTGGGCGAGCGTGAAGAGGTTGTTCGTGACCCAGTAGATGATCACGCCGATCGGGAAGAGCGAGCCGGAGACGAGCAGGGACAGCGGGATTCCGTAGAGCATCAGGCGCTGGATCATCTTCTGCTGCGGGTCCTCGGCCCAGCCGGTCTTGAGGATCATCTGGCGGCTGGTCGCGTAGGTCGACGCCATCATGATCAGGACCAGGAGGCCGGCCACGACCTTGACGGTGGTGCCGTTCGCCTGCAGCGCCGCAAGCTCGCTCGTCGTGGAGCCGAACTTCGACGGCAGGGGCGCCATGAAGAGGCGACCCCCGGTGGCGCTGTTGAACTGATCCAGCGACCACCCGTACAGAGTCTTGAAGCTGTTGCTCAGGTCGGGCTTCAGGTGCCGCAGCACGTGGAACAGGCCGAGGAAGACCGGGATCTGCAAGAACATCGGAAGGCAGCCCATCAGCGGGTTGGCCTTCTCCGTCTTGTAGAGCTCCATCATCTCTTTCTGGAGCGTCTCGCGGTCACCCTTGTGCTTGTTCTGCAGCTCCTTGACCTTGGGCTGCAGTGCCTGCATCGCCCGCTGGCTCTTGATCTGCTTGACGAAGACCGGGAACAGAATGACCCGGACCGTCACCACCAGGAAGATGATCGAGAGCACCCACGACCAGTTGGTGCCGAGGACCGGACCCTCCGGGATGCCGATCAGGCTCCACAGGTCGTGCCAGCGCAGCAGGATCCACGAAATCGCGTAGTAGACCCAGTCGAGACTCAATTCATGCTCCAGTCACATCAGCAGGACGGTGACGGATCGGGTCAGGCACCGGATCGAACCCGCCAGGGTGGAAGGGGTGGCACCGCAGCAGCCGCCAGATCGCCAGTGCGCTCCCTCGCAGAGCACCGTGCCGCGTGACCGCCTCCAGGGCATACGCGCTGCACGACGGGTAGAACCGACAGCGGGCCGGCAATGCCGGGCTCAGATAACGACGGTACGCGACGATCGCCGCCGTCAGCAGCCGGGCAACCAGCCCGCGCGGCGAGCTCACCGTCGCCGCCGCGGATTTCGGGCCGCCGCCAGCGCTGATTCGAGATCACCAGCGAGGTCGGCGAAGGACGCGGAAGCGGCGCCGGGCAGGGCCCGGACCACCAGGGAAGAGGAGGCCGGCAGGTCG
>Ga0307508_10000915_pt1 | contig 34372 bp, 44 predicted proteins | sample 9_EM_MG_FD_203089 | JGI IMG/M metagenome (GOLD analysis project Ga0307508, IMG submission 203089) | Populus trichocarpa ectomycorrhiza microbial communities from riparian zone in the Pacific Northwest, United States - 9_EM | ecosystem: Host-associated > Plants > Roots > Unclassified | place...
CGTTTCTAGCCTCCCTAGCTCCCCTAAGGTGGCGGGCGCGTCGGTAAGATTGGTGGTTGCGTCGATAAGGTTGGTGGTTGCGTCCGTACCTTCCCTAGCTTTCCTAGCGTTTCTAGCCTCCCTAGCTCCCCTCAGGTGGTGGGCGCGTCGGTAAGGTGGTAGTAGCGTCCGTAGCTTCCCTAGCCTATCGAAGGACAAAGTTATATTTCACTCCCGGTGCTCCGGTAAGCTTCGCTAGCTCCGGTAGCTCCGGTAAGAATTAAATTTTTTGCTGATGTCCACCATTGCACGCTAGACAAGGTCACCAGCACCACTGGTTCCAATAACAAGAATAAGTTTGATATCTTTCTCTTCCCCACCATTATCATGTCCGCTGTTCCAGATCCCATCACTGCCCAGACATATCACTGCTTTGTCAGTGTGCTCAGCAACTGTGCATAGTAACAGGGCAGAATTGAGGCCATACACACGTTAGCCTCCATTTTGCCCATGAGGTGTAACGTGTCCAGGCGTAAGGTATTGTACAGGTTGTCTGAGTGCTTCATCCTGACGGGCATCTTCTTGAGTGTTGGACCCTAAATTCTGAAGATGGCATCAAGGTGTTTGATGTTGGCGGTCAAGAGCAGCACCACTGTCAGCTGCACGATGCTTGCTTACGTAACTATCATCCCAAGGAAAATGTTGAACCATCCTATCTGCGTGAGTAGATGAGTCTGCTGTATACGACGTTCTCCCTTTCCATCCACTTCCGTCTTCCCTTCCACTTCTTCCTCCACTCCCTGGCTGTGCTTGGTCATGCTCAGTGAGTACTGTACATCATTTCAAAGACATGCATACATCTTGGACTCCTTGTGATTCCGTAATCTGATGCATCCCTCCTGATCATCTCCCTCTTCTTATACATCCACCTCCATGTTATTCTCCTTCTACTGTAGCTCAGCATCGAACTCATTACAAATTCGATTCGAGGTGGGTGAACCCACTCTCGGTGTGGACCTAGACTCGGTATCGGCCTAGTATCCACGCGTGATGCCACCATCCAGACCTCTCGCAAATCTCAAATCAGAGATCTGGGAGCCCAAGTGGGCAGAGGCTCACCCCTGTCTGCCAGACCGCCGATCTGTCTGCCAACCTGCTCCACCCACCCCGCCCAAACCCCAGGGGGTGACATGTATAGATATGTATGTAGATACATATGTACATGATCCCCTCAATGTATCCACCAAAATTCAAAGTGACGCTTTTTGGAGAATCCTGTAGCGACACAAGCCTGTCCACCTCCAAATCTGCCTCCATTAGCACCTCAGCAGGTAGTAAGATGACGACCTTGTCAGATGAGAGTGTGCCCACGGACAGCCCATAGTAGTGCCAGTAGATCTTGTATTTGTTGGTGGATATCAATCCTTCTGGCAGGTTCTGATCCCACTACTCGCAGACTCTACAGATGTTGAGCTCAATCCCACCTTTGTTGGTAGATGGGTCTGCCTCAATGTCGGGTACTGGTATTTAGCTGCCGCTACTGAATCGGTACATGGGTAGTGGATGTTTTGCCTTTGGTATCGTCATGCTGAATGGAAACAGTGGTGAATCTTCTGAATGTGTCACTGTGTTGGTGGCCTGTAGGAGTTAAGAGAAGAAAGTGGCTGGAACGAGACAGGGTGCAGGTACAGTGAAAGAAGCGTTGGGTTGTGACTATAGATAGGGTGGCTATGGGACTTTTCTCGTGAACGAGTATGGGTTTGTCATGTTATAACTACACGATCGCAACATGTACCCCACTATGAGTTGCAAATGCCATCGCTGATGGGGGACCAACAAGAAAAGCCCATCCTGCAATTGCTCAATCTATCACATCCCCTCCAGTCCTATGCCCTCCTGCACTATCTCCACCACATTCTCATCAACCCAAACACCCTTGGCTCCATCATGATTGCTCTGCCGCACGAAATGGCTGTTGCAGAAGACCTTGTACTTCCAGATTTCAGTGTAGCACTAAAAAGCCTTGAGCGTAAAGCTGGCAGCCTCTAAGGCATGGTGCCGGTGGGGGCTCTAGGTGGCCACATACATACTGCCCTCGCCACATCAGCAAAAAATTTGAGAATTCCTAGGGAGCTCCCAAAGCTCCTGTAGCTCCCGTAAGCATTGCTAACTCCCGTAAGAGGAGAAGTTATATTTTACTCCTACAAGGATTTAAAAAAAAAAGTGCTTTATTTTTAGCTGAAACCTCGAGAAATATTAGTTCAAATTTATGTCTCACCTGTAAAAAAAGCAATATACTTCAACTTTCCATTTTTTTGCTGATGCAATGTCAACATCGCTGAGCCGGTAGGTGATCGCGATCTCTGTCTGTACAATCTGCTCCTTGGTGTCACACATGCATCAGCAAAAAATTTGTGAATTCCTAGGGAGCTCCCACAGCTCCCGTAGCTCGCGTAAGTATCGCTAACTACCGTAAGAGGAGAAGTTATATTTTGCTCCCATAAGGATTTGGATAAAAAAGACTTGTTTATTTTTAGCTGAAATCTCGAGAAATGTTAGTTCAAATTTATGTCTCACCTGTAAAAAAAGCAATATAGTTCAACTTTCCATTTTTTTGCTGATGTGATCGTCTTTATCGATTGCTCACACTTGGCCTGGTATATGCTATACAATGGGGTCGCTACTGCTTAGCTGTTGAACAACTTTCAGGTTGTTCCTAAATGGAGGCATGTGTGAGATAGGTCGGATTACAGTGACTCATCACGTCGTGATCTCATCCACACCACCGGCATTCTCATTGATATCGTCATCAGCAAAAAAAATTCAGAATTCCTAGGGAGCTCCCGTAGCTTCCGTAACTGCCGTAAGCATTGCTAACTCCCGTAAGAGTAGAAGTTATATTTTGCTCCCGTAAGGATTTAAAAAAAAAAAAGTGCTTTATTTTTAGCTGAAACCTCGAGAAATATTAGTTCAAATATATGTCTCACCTGTAAAAAAAGCAATATACTTCAACTTTCCATTTTTTTGCTGATGTGGTTGCGTCTTTCAGCATCCTTATCAACATCATGCTGGTCAGACTTTCAGGCATCCTCTGACATCGTGCATGTCATGTCTTCCTGCATCCTGATCAACATTATACTCGTTGTGTCCTACTTGATATTATCTATGCCACCAGCCTCCTCATCGACATCGTACTCGTCACCTCTTACTGCATATCATCCATGCTTACAGCATCCTCATCAACATCATACTTGTCGCATCTTACTGGATATCATCCATGCCACCGGTATCATCATTGACACCATACTGGTTGTGTCTTCCAGCATCCTCATCTGTAACTAGGCAGAGTCAGGCTGGGCTCCTGGTAGCAGACAGGACAAGGATGGTGGCAAGTGGACGGCACACAGCTGGGCAGACAAGACAAGGACAGTGGTGGGCGGATCGCGTCCAGTGGGGCGGACAAGACAAGGGGGTTGTGGGGAAGTACTAATATTCTTCTAGCAGGGAAACAAGGAAACAAGGAATCAAGTTGTTGCATGAGGAAGAAAAAAGGAAGGGAAAGAAGTGGGCGACAGCTCCTTAAAAGGATATCTGTTGCCCGTACGGCATCACTCCACATTCCCTTGCCCACACGGCATCACTCCACATTCCATCCTCCTGTATTACAGTTGTCGTCAAGGGTTCAGGCCCAGCTGGCAGGCATTGTGACAGTAGGCCCCCTTTAGGCTTGAGTTACCACAAGAGCAGCTCGTACGGGTGCAGCTCGTATGGGTGCAAACCGTTCTGGATATCGTTCATGTTATATTTTCAATGGCTTCTACCTCGGTTAGATTCTCCTCTGGTTCCCACATTCGGTCTGCGAATCACCTCCACTTTACCAAATATTGCAACCGACCTTGCATCCTCCTGCAATCCAGAATTTCTTCCACCTCCCACTCCTCCCCTCCCTCCACGATTACTGCAAGTGGTGGTGGCATTACCTGGCAATGCAGCGGGTCTTCAGCTGCCAATTGCAGGAGCAAAACTAAGAATATTCGGTGTTTCTGGATTGTTGCCGGTATATCCAGCTTGTAGGTATGGATCCCTATGGTTCAGATAATGCTTTACACTCCATGGTTCTTATTTTCCAACTGTCCGCTCAGGCCTACAGTCAGCCAGTTTCTTCCGTCAATCTAAACCAAATCGCCTGGTTTGAAAGCGGGGGCGGATATATGGTTGTGACACTGGGACATCCAGTCAACATCGGAGTGACGGTAATATCGAACTAGTCAGGTTTCTCGATAGTCACAAAGGAGGTGGGGCACACGTGGTCTTCGCTGGCATTCAATTATTATACAAGAATAACTTCCCCAATGACCCTCCTACCAAGTTCGCCCACCGTTAGAGGATTCACAGCGAATAATCTAAGGGGTTCGGTTCGGTATCTGCAGCGGCCGCTTCAGCACCGGATCGCACGTGGTTCCGCAGCAGCGGCTTGCTTGACGGATCGCTCGGTGGACAGCGTGGTGTGCACGGTGGCTTCCCCGGCGGCACCTGCTTCGAGACGGGCCCCGCGGCCTGCCAGACTTCTCACTCGTGTATCGCTTCCACGGATGGTACGAGGCAGGCCCAGTGTCTTGCCCAACGGCTCACTCGTGGTACTTCGGCAGAGGATTCGATTCGAGACGGGCCCAACGTCTTGCCTGACGGCTCGCTTGCGGCACTTCGGTGGATGGTTCGAGGCGGGCCCAGCGTCTTGCCCGACAGCTCGCTCACGGTGCTTCGGCGGATGGTTTGGTCGAGACGGACCCAGTGTCTTGCCCGGCGGCTCACTCGCATCAGTTCGGTCCGGCAGATCGTTTGACGTATTTGGTGCTTGCCAAACGGCTCACACGACAACTGCCTCACAGGTAAGATATGGTATGGAATACGCTCGCACACGCACCAGCGAAGGTGGGCATGGGCCCAAGCCCAAAGCTACTCATTCTGGTCGGTACTGACGATAAGCCGACTGATGCCTGCACCATGTATATCCCTCAATGAGGTGATTACCAGCCCATCAGAAGTAGAGGGTTCATCAGGCTCGACGGGCAGGCCCTTCTATCTCTCTGCATAGTTGCGGTTCCAGCCCGACCGGAGAAAAATCCCTTAGGACCGCCATGGCTCCAAGGTTCTAACTCCGGGCTATCTCCCGCCTAGACTCTCGAGCTCCTCAGGTATCCTTCCGTCTCCTTCCTGATCAACTGTCTTCCTGCTTGCGGCGCTTAGGTGGATCCGCGCTTTGGCGGATGGTTCGGTTGAGATAGGCCCAGCGTCTTACCCGGTGGCTCGCTTGTATCACGTCGGCAGATCTTTCGACGTGTGCCCGGTGGCTCACCCGACGGTTTGGGTATATCGTTTCGGTTCGAGACAGGTCCGGCTGCTTGCTCGTATTGCACGGTGTATGCCAAACGGCTCGCGCGACAACTGCCTCACAGGTAAGATACGGTATGGAATATGCTCACACACGCAGCAGCGAAGGTGGGGGTAGGCCCAAGCACAGAGCTACTGGTCCTGGTCGGTACTTACAATAAGCCGAGTGTACCCCGCACCGCGCAATCCTCTCAAGCCCTGCGGGTGAGCGGTTTACCGGCCTATCAGAGAAAGAGAAGATATTGGTTCCATGACCTCACTCCTCGTATCTCGTATTTAGTTGTGTTTGCCCCTCTGTCCTGAGATTAGCCCCTTACGTCCATTACGGCCGTAAGGTCTAATCCTGAGGCTATCTCCCGCCTAGACTCTCAAGCTCCTCACATATCCTTCCGACTCCCTCCAATCAACTGTCGTCCTGCTTGCAGCTTGATCACCAGCTCGTACATGGCTCCGTGGCAACGGCTCGCTCGACGGATCGCTCGGTGGACAGCGCTTGCCCGGCGGCTGCCCGATGGCTTGCACAACGGTTGGTCCATGCTTCCACGATGACAGCTCACTCGACGGATCGCTCGTAGGATCACTCGGTTGTTTGCCGACGGCTTGCTCGACGTATCGTTCGTAGGGGGATGATCGATGACTCGATGTCTTGAGGACCGGTAGGTGATCTGTTGATGATTGATTGATGATTCTGATTGATCATGTTTTTCCTCCTTCGTTCGCGGCCAGGAGTCGTATAAGTATTCGGCTCGGCGAGGTCACGTGCTGCGGTGAAATTACCCTGTGCCGTGACGTGAAAACTCTTCACCTTGGCACTAGATTTCATCAGTGTAAAGAGGATAACTCTCGATTGGGTCAGACAGTAGTGCTTTTTCTGTATTTTCCCGAGAGTGGCCAGAGCAGGTGCCTCTCCTTAAGTCCTCTAGTCGTGATTTGGTGATGCGATTGGGTTGCGTGCGGGGTTGATTTCGTTACTCGACTGGAGCTGGCAGCAACGAGCCCTCAACCGTACCAGCTAATCCTTCTCGGCCGCAACGGGCACCAAGGTATAGCTCCACCCCATATCGCTCCCAACAGACTCTCGAGCTGTTCCTGAGGTGCGGTCCAGTAGCGGCGTTTGCACTTTCCCGAATCACGAGTCGGTACTTGGTCCGGGGGCTACTCAGCGCTACAGGATCGGCTTGCGGACAAGCCTCCACTCCAGTATTCATTCTACTCGACGTCCTCACCTTGGTGCGGTGTGTTCCCTGCCTCATAATTGTTGTAAGCATCTCGGATAAGGGGGGATACGCTCACACTGTCGAGTGCTGGCAGAGCCCAGTGTTTATCACCACAATCAGGTGTCAGTAACAAGGATGCGAGTGGTAGCATGATCCCTCGTGTCTCCCGACCACGGGATGCAGCTGGATCGCCTAGAGCCTCCAAGCCATCTGCAATGATACAGCGATTCCTGACTCGTGGTGTTTTTCCTCTGGGCCGTGCCTCGGGAAACAACCCCGCCCCTATTTCATGATCTAGACTTGCAACTCCTTGCGTTCCCGTTTCCTTCCGATTGCTTGTCCTTCTTATGATGACCACCAAGGTTGTCTTCCTCCGCGGCAGCACTTGCGCTTTCCCGGTCGGTGCCGGTACTTGGCCCAGGGGTTTCGTGGTGCTGCAGAGTCGCTTGACCCGAGCCGAGCCCCAACGCTGTCGGTTTCCCGGTCTCAGTATGCCGTCCTAAGACCGTGTGACGAGTTTCCGATACCTTCCTGCCCTGTCCATATCTGAATGTCCGACCCGTAATATTTAGGGTATAACAATGGTGGTGGTCAGCACCATCTGACTGCCACATCTGGGCATATTGAATCTCTGCCCTGGCAATTTTGTGGATGAGTTCCAGTTGTTCCACTGCCATCTGAGCTTTCCTCCCCTCTGGGTCATCCACTCTTATATTCAACTGGAAGTAATAACACAGATGGTACTCAAGGTTGGCGAAGAATGGTGACAGCAAGGTGGTGTCAGATTTCTGATTGTTGCCTGCAAATTCTGCCAGTAACAGGTAGTCCAACCAATCATCCTGCAGATAGGTGACATAGGCCCTCAGGTGTTGCTCCACCACTAAGTTCACCTGTTCGGTTTGTCCATCAGTCTGAGGATGATAAGTGGTAGAGAGGCATGGGTCGATCTTAAGACAATGGGATGCGAATTGGGGCCCTCTATCGGATACAATCATCTCTGGTAGTCCATGATAGCAGAAGATCCTATTGCAAAAGAGGTTCACCAATCCTTCCGGGGCAATCGTAGTTGTATAGGGGATAAGTTGCCTCTGGTTGGTAAGCCTATCGACCACCACGCAAATGAAATCGAATCCTTTTGATCATGGTAGGTCTGTAACAAAGTCCAAAGAGATGTGTTGCCATAGCTGTTTCAGTACCGACAATAGTCATAGGACTTCATACAGTGCATGGCATGTAGACTTCGTTCGGCCACAGACATGGTAGTTCCATATGAAACGATCAACATCCTTCCTCATTTATGGCCAGTAGTACCTTCTTGCAAGCAATTCCAGCGTTTTGGCATGTCCTGGGTGACCCACAGCCGGGGGGTCGTGATGGTCCTGCAGTAGTCGAAGTCGAATTGGTACATGGTCTAGTACATAGATGCAATTGCAGTACATCAACCTGCCATCTCTTTCCTTGCAGCTGGCTAACGATATCTCATTGCATTGCCAGGCACCGTTCCAAAGTAATCCCAGTATCCGCCCTGAGAGCGGATCCGTTTGGTAAGCCTCAGCGAGTAATGTGGGTATCTGTCCGGCACCCAGAATGTCCACCTGTCCGGCATCTGGCTTTCCAGTTTCCAGCTGTCCAGCATCAGGAGCGACCATCGATTTGGCATCCGGAAGGTCTATCCATTCAGCATCCGATTGTCTGGCATCTGGCTGTCAGGCAACTGGCGGTCCTGCAACTGGACTGCCAATCCATCCGTCATCCGGCTGTCCAGCATTGGATGTGTAACTAGACATCAACCCCAAGCTATTGATGGCGTCCACCGCATACGGCCATCTGGTGATGATTCATAAATCCAACAGATTCCAAGGATTCAGCTCCTCATCCTAAATGTTTATCCGTCTGGCATCAAAAACATCGATCCGTCCAGTATCCAGTTGGTCTGTCAGGTTCTATGGTTTAAAACAACTTGCTGGTTGGTGAGCAGTCTTTCATCGCCCTCCTCAGGGAGATCACCTAATCTCCAAGTCAATGCAACTGGTTTGATTCAAGTCTTTCCTGGTCAATACACGATCTAGAAGTTGAAATGGGAAAGGAATTCGGACTATCTGGCCTGTCAAGGGTTCAACAGTTTAGTACTCATGAAGTATTACAGGTTTTTATGGTCGTTCAAAACCTGGATCGGAAGGCACAATTCCTCCAAGTGGTGCCTACATTCCTCGAAAGCCTGGATGATGATTGCCATAAGTTTTTTGTCGTAGATTTTATAATTGCATTCCATAGGGCTGTGCTTTTACGAGAAGAAGGCCACCCGATGCAGAACACTGTCATCGTAGTACTGTAAGAGAATGCCAGTGGAGATATAGTCTGAAGAGTCGGTCTGAACTATTATTTCCCGGTTGTAGGCGAAGTGAGGAAGAATGGGGGCTGATGTAAACATATTATTGAGGAGGTTGAAGGCTGCTTGCTACTCTAGTACCCACACAAATGGAACGTATTTGCCTCCCTCCTTTTTTGTCATTCTGGTCAACGGCATCAACACTTTGGAATAATCCTTTATGAATCTTCTGTAAAAGTTGGTAAACTGGAGGAAACATTGCACATCAGTGGCTGTCCTTGGAACCTCCCATCCTAGGACACAAGATATCTTCTCCCGAACCATCCGGATTCCCTTGGTGGTGACGATGAAACCCAGATATTTCACCTTTTGTTGGTGAAAATGGTATTTTTCCGGCTTCAGGTGTAGTCTGGCGTTCGACAATACTTTCAACACCTTATAAACCTGTTCCTTGTGTTCCTTCAAGGTATTGCTGTAAATAAAGATGTTGTTTAGAAATGCAGTACAAAAGTCGTCATGGTAGATGCAAAGCACATCGTTTATGAGGGCTTGGAAATCAGATGGTGCATTTGTTAACCCAAATGGCATCACCAAGGATTCGAATAATCCATAACGCATCTGGAATGCTGTCTTCCATTCTTTGCCTTCTGCCATTCGTACCAAGTTGTATGCCCTGCGAATATCTATAGTGGTGAAGTATTTGACCTTCGACAACTGCATTAATATTTCTTGCAGCAACGGCAGCAGATAATGATTCTTGATAGTTCCTGCAGTCAGCCCATGGCAATTGACACACAACCATAGGCTGCCATCTGTCTTTTTGACAAAAAAGATTGGTGAGGCTGCAGAGGAGGATGAAGCCCTAATGAATCTCTTGCTCAAATTCTCCTCTAACCATACCTTTAACGTCTGAAACTCAGTTGTGGATCTCGAATATAGCAGACCAAAGGGAGGCGTGAATCTTTCTTGCAAGGGAATCTTGTGGTCATAGGGCTGGTTGGGTGGTAGATTCTTTGCCAAAGATTCTGAAAATAGTGGCGGAAACTTGTGGTACTCGGCAGGTATGTGAGTCTTTAGATCCAGCACCTTCCTTGGTTACTCTTTCACTCCGAGCAATTGGTTGATCTGATACAGGGAAGTTGAAAAAATCAACAATGTTTCATTATATGCCAATTGTTGGAAAGGATGTCCACCGATAGCTGAAATCTGAATCAGACGCTCTGCCATTGGAAACATCAATCGGTAACTCATTTTTGTAATGGTGCTCTTTTTATAGGTTTCCAGTAGTCTGGTGTGCCAGTTCAAAGATCAGGCATCCATTCCCAAATTGTAGTCCTTGCCATGGTCAACTTGGTTCTGAAAAAATGATTGGGAAGACGTAAATAACCAGGCCTAAAATTCGCCAGCCTCCACACTTACCGCAAGCTCCTCTGGAGCTACTTTTGACGCAAGAGAATGGGCATGAATCACAGTAGGTATCCGGTTACAGTGCAAGGTGCAGTACAGTGAACCAAAGGTTGGGGTGTGGAGCTGAATTGAATGGCAACATTGTACAGCTCCAGCCACGGAATGTCAAGTACGATGGGGTAGTATCCAAGTTTTGTGACAAATATGGATAATGGTTCTTGGTGTTCGAGAATCGATAGGTGGGTGTTGGCAATGTGGGTGATGTCGCTGGAGGGAATAGGGAGGCTATCGATGACTTCAAGGCTTCTAGGGTACTGGAGGGGTGTGAAGGGTAATTGGTGATGGTGGGCAAAGTCGTCGTCCACAAAAGTGATTCCGGTGGCTCCACAGTCGATCAGAGGATGAGTAGCAATGGTCTCATTGCCGAAGAAAAGGTTGCAAAGAACCACTAGATACCTTCCTTCCATTACTATCTCAGAAACTGACAAACAAGACAAATACACAGGTGTAGCAAAGTAAAAAGACTTGCCTGGAATATGACCAACAACAGTGCCATCAAGCAGCTGTTGGTCTAAGCATTTCCTGACTGGCCTTGATTACCTCCATTACCACCTCTGGTTCCACCACCACTGAAGGTGTTAACATGCATCAAGGTGCTCGTGTTCGGGTGGGTGAGGGTGTTTGGGTCTGCCTGTCGGTCCAATTCGATCTGAGTTGTGACGGCACGAACGGGATTCCTAGACTTGATTGGCCAGTTCCGTACCATATGTCCTATTCCTCCACCATGTAGGCAGCGTCCGTCATGTAGCCTAGCCATCCGTTCTTCCTCTGAGGTCTTTTGGTGAGTGCCTGTTGCGTCGCTCAGATCCATAGCATCGGAATGTGATGAGTGTCCATTTCCACTGCTACCTGGAATCAGGTTAGCTGCATGGTTGGTGGCGACTGGAGTGGCGGTCGCTACTCCTGAGTGGGTGTGACCTTGGGCATTCCAGAGCTGCTGGTAGGGTCGTCCTTCACTGAGGTAGATAGCAGGTAACTCGGTGGCCGTTTCCTGACATATTTTCACTGTTCGTTGAAACTCAGCCCTTTCGTTCTTCCCACTAACAAGCAACGTAGCTCGTGCAACATTCCCTCTCACAATGGATTCAGTTTGGCATCCTCATTCCAATTGAGCTTGGAGATGAGCATCTGGAAATCGGCAAAGTAGGCATTGAACTCCTTCTTTCCCTGCTTGAGAGTTGCCAGTTTGGCCCTGGCAGTGGCTGCTGGGTCCAGGTCACCAAATGCATTGTGGAGTATTTGAATGATGATATCAGCATAATTCAGGTTGATCTTATCACCTTTTTTGAAGGGAAGGATCTGTATCTGAGCCCGTCCTTGCAGCCTGTTGAAGGTGTAGGCCATCCAAACGGCGGGGGTAGGGAATCAAGTGGTGTTACTGAACAACTGGAGATGCAACTGAGCAACAAACCCCTCAAGGGCTTCATGGTTGCCAACGTAAATGGGGTGGTACGGAATCTTATCACCCTGACCATGGTTTGGTGTGAAGTTGCCAGAGGCGAGCTGGTCTGTGATTCGTCTGGACGAAGCAAGCTGCTCCTGCAGGTCGTCGATACGCCAGGTAGGGTATGCAGCAGGAGCATTAAGAATTTCCATGACCAGTACTTCGACATCGGTGAAAGCTGATTCCACAGTAGCATTCACGGCAAAAGGCTCGCTATTCACTATGGTGTTAAGTTTTGCTAGCAAGGTGGGTGAGATCTCGATATGGGCACATTGGGCTGGAGCTTCAGATAATTCACCGGGTATGTTTTCGGGGTTCATGGAGAATTCGGGGGTTGCTGAGCAGTTTGGGGTTGGTGGAGACTTCGTCAGGTTTTTGGTTGGTTGGGGGTTCTTGGAGACTTCAGGGGGTTCTTGGAGACTTCAGGGGGTTCTTGAGCAGTTCAGGGTTATGGAAGAGTTTGGGGGTTCTTCCGCCACTGGGAGAGTTTGGCTGACGTAACAAAGTGTAACAAGATATGGTCAGGCTGGGTCCCCAGTAACGGACAGGACAAGGATGGCGGAGAGCGGACGGCACGTAGCAGGACGGACAAGACAAGGATAGCAGCGGACAGACGGTGTGCAGCGGGGTGGATTGTGGGGAAGTACTAATATTCTTCAAGCAGGGAAACAAGGAAACAAGGAAACAAGTTGTTGTGTGAGGAAGAAAAAAGGAAGGGAAAGAAGTGGGCGACAGCTCCTTAAAAGGATATCTGTCACACGTACGGCGTCACTCCACATTCTCTTGCCCGTACGGCATTACTTCACATTCCATCCTCCCATATTCCAGTCGGTGTCAAGAGTCCAGGTCCAGCTTGCACACGCCGTGCCATCATCGACATCATTCTTGTCGCGTCTTGATCTGATGCAAGCTGCCAGTATAGTCATCGACATCATACTCATCGGGTTGTCTTGTACAACTTCCGCTGTTACAGTCCCTCTGTGACCTGTGCTAACAATGTCATGGAGCTTATTGACCTAAGCACCATCTCCTATTGCGATCGTCCCCACCACCAGATTCTGATTGATACCATACTCATCATGTCATCTTATCTGCCAAACTGCTGTAGTTTTAGTTATCCGCAGAGTGATGGTATCCACAATAGGATTAGCATTGCAGGCGATGATCTTGGCGATGCATGTGATGGTGGGTGCTTGTACCGGGTAAGCTAAGTGTGGTAGTATATATCGAGGTATATTAGATGTAATGAATAGAACAGAATGGAGTCACAATGCCTGGAACCAACTACATGGTTGATAGTCTACCCTGCAATGTACTATACCCTGACAGTCGCATCTGAATGCTACCACCGTGTCTGCTCTGTTGCCTACATGTGGTGAGCCATCATAAGCCTTGTCTGGATCGCATTTGCACTGAAACCTTACATCCATAAAATATGTTGTGACCAGATGGCAAATGGGATGGTGCTATGACAGCTGTTTCCGGATGCTGTAGCTGTGACGGTTTTGTCTGGATGATATTTGTGTTGAAACACTGTGTCAGTAATACGTGGGCTACGTGCAGCTGGTGAATACCGGGATACAGCTGGTCTGGTCATGCTTGACTGCAACACCCCGCATCCATAAGGCCTCAGTTTTGACACACTGCATCTGGAAGACATCTACCTTGACACACTGTGTACGTCAGACATATAGGTCCAGAAGGATAATACATTGCTGGAGTCCGTCTGGTGCATCCACAAGAGGCTCCTGCATTAGTAAGGAAAAAAAATATCCTGATCAGGCAGTGCCCTGTCTTGAGCTGGTAGAACCGTGAGGCAAGCCTTTTGGTGCTTCCAGTTACCATGCCATCGGGTAACTGGCTCTTGGGTATCTGGTATTTCTTCTTGGGGATCTGGCCCGCATCCCACTGACTCAACTCCACCCACCTTTTCTCTGAGATCTCCCGCTTGAGGTTGGCGAGGGACTGAGGGAGGGGAATTGCCCACACGTCAGTCCAGTCGGAGAAGTTCAGCCACTCCACCCCATGGTGTCCAGCTCCTCTGCCGCGGTCTTTGCCCACTTGTCAGCCTTCTCATTGCCTGTGATTCCTTTGTTAGCTGGGAAACATTGGATTTCGATGATGTTGTCTGCCTTAGCTCTGTGCAGAGTGGTAAAATTCTTCCACGCCTTGAGGGCGCATTGTTGCCCAGGGTCAGGTTAGTCCGATGCTATCTGTCTGATAGTCGCTTGTGTATCCGTGAAGCTCGTAATCTATTCCACGGTTGTGCTGCTTCTCGCAGCCGCTTCCAATACGTGTATGAGAGCTACTGCTACTGCAACTTCTGTTGTCAGATGGCACTTGTTCTCCGCAATCGTCGCCGGAATCCAGTATGCACTGAATGCAACCTTTGACGTCACGACATGTGTCTCTGTTGGAGTAAACCCCATCAATAATCACCTCTTCAAAGGAAGCCCTGGAACAGCAAGTATAGATCTGTGTGACATGCCTCAAAGATAGATTAACCCCGTCTTGAAAAGCAAAGTGAGCCGCAGGCTGATTCGACACCGGGAGCTCTGCAGAAATCTTGTACGACAGGGTGGGTCTGTCCCAACGAGTTGTAGTACCCTTTGGATCACCACCAAATGCCTGAGGAGTATAGGAGGGTTGACGGATGGTTGCTGGATTGCTGAGAGGAGGATATGGGTGGTGGAGCTCGTGTGCGTGCCAAGCTGCAAATACCAGGCGATGTCGGATGGTCCATTCTTGGGTCCGATCAATCGTGAAGGCGGGGTGTTGACAGCTGTCGACGTTGGGGAAGTATGTACATAATAAATTTTATTGGATATAAAATACATTATGATATGCAGTACAACGTCCAAATCTCGTCGCAAAGTACAGAGCAGCTACAGTGGCACATGAGGGCAGGTGAGCAAGGCATATAAGCAGTAGGAAAGCTAGGGGAATGAGTGCAGACAAGTAACACGAATGAGATGAGGCCAGAAGGAGAATGAGGTCTGACGAACAACGCATACGAGATGCAGGCCAGTGAGGAGAGTGAGGCCTGATGAGGAACACATATGAGATGTAGGCCAGTTAGGAGAATGAGGTCGGATGAGGAACGCGTACGAGATGTAGATCAATGGGGAAAATGAGGCTTGCCAAGCAACGGGTACAAGATGTAGGCCAGACGAGCAATGACTACGAGATGTAAGTCAGCAAGGCGAATGAGGAAAGACGAACACACGGTATGAGATGTACGCCAGCGAGGAGAATGCATCAGGAAAAAAATAATCCTTACGGACGCAAGCACCACTACCGGACGTACCCAACCCAGTGGACGCACTCCGGCTAGGGCGTTACGTAGGGTAAAGGCTTACTAGACGAGGTTGAGCAATGCATTGACCGTCCAGATGATACCTGCCACAGCAAAGTGCATCCAGGTGAGAAGTGTCCGGGCGTGCGCCATCTGGACACAGCGCGTTTCTTACGGACGCCGCGTGTCAAGGTGAACGTCTACCAGACTAGCGTATCAAGGCAAATGTCTACCAGATGCAGCGTATCATGGCAAAGGCCTTCTAGACGTACTCGGACACTGCAATGTGTATCCGGACGACACCTGCCATGGTGACACGCCTCTGGACGGAGTGTCACGGCATTTGCCAACTGGATGCAGCATGTGCCTTACAGTCGCGGCGTGTCAAGGTGAATGTCTACCAGACGCAGGTGTCATGGCACCACTCGTCTAGACGCAACTGTCACGGCAATGTGCCTACGGACGCAGCTCGCCAGGGCACCTTGCGACCAGACGAGGAATGTCAAGGCATTTGCCTTCGGAACGCAAAGTGTCAAGGCAAATGAGATCCAGATGAGGCTTACAATGGTGCACACATAGGCAACAGAGCGGTCACGGTGCTAGCATTCAGACGTGACTGTCAGGGCACTATACATTGCAGCGAAGACTATCAAATACGCAGTTTGTTCCAGTCATTGTGACCCAATCCAGTTCTATTCATTACATCTAATGTACATATATATATGTTATCACATTTAGCTTACCCAGTGCAAGCACCCAGCATCACATCCACCACCAAGATGATCGCTCGGTACGTGTCAGAAACAGAGGCAGATTGGCGGATATGACTCAACGCGATGAGTATGATGTCGATGAGGATATGGGTGGCATGGATGGTATCAAGTAAGTTGCGACGAGTGTGATGTCGATGATAATGCCAGTGGCAAGAACGATAGCGAATAAGACGTGGCACGTGGGTTGACACGCTTCATGAAATGGTTAGCACAGCTCTCAGAGGAACAGAGAGATGGGAAGTTGTACAATACAATGCGACGAGTACGATGTCAATGAGGATTCCGGTGGCACGTAGGTCGACGAGCTTCGTGACATGGTTAGCACTGCTCTCAGTTGGACAGAGACAACGGGAAGTTGTAAAATACGATCTGACGAGTATGATGTCGATGAGGATACTGGTAGCGTGGATGAAATCAAGTAAGATGTGACGAGTATGATGTCGATGAGTATACCGGCGGTGTGGATGGTATCAAGTAAGACATGACGAGTATGGTGTTGATGAGGATACCAGTGGTGTGGATGTTTGTGACAAGTGTTGTTTGACACGGAATGAGCTGCCCTAGCAAGGGTGCTGGAGGTTGCCACCAGGCGGCAGACAAAACCGGAGAGCCTGACGATCTGTACCGACGCTCAAGCCGCTGTCCCGCGGCTGGCCTGGCTCCGGGCAGAAATATGCGACCGAAGCCAGGAGGCGTATCGCGACCCTACGAAGAGCATGCCCTGGCATCCGCATAGAGATTGGCTGGCACCCACCCAAGGGCATGTCCGTAAACGGGAAAGCCGCTGCGTAGGCCAAGCTCGTGGCCGAACAGCCAGAGGCCCGAGGGGTGGAATGGCTACGGTACGAATATGGGAGCCCTCGCCCAATGCCGTTGCCGAGATCCCACGCTCATCACAAGCGAGAGATCTCCGACGAGGAATCGGCTGAGGTGGGACGCAGGGACTAATAGCGCATCTTAGCAATGAGATACCGGCTGCCACGCACGCAGCGACCAACGGTAGTTGCGGGATCCAAGAGGCATGCCTCGCCATTCTACCAGTAGGAGGCAGCGTATGCCCTTCCAGGGCAGTACCTCAACTGGCCAGGGAATCAGCCTACCGTTCAATGCTGGTGGTGTCCTCGCCTGACGCAGGCAAGGCGCCACCTCTTCAAGCTATACTCAGAGTGGAGGGCACAGGTGAAGATCTTGTGGGTGGAGGTCAAGAAGGAATGGGGGAGGTGGAAGAGCCGCTGGAAAGTCCGGGCCCTGCTGGCTGAAGAACGATGCAGAATGGCAGTACTGGTCTTACGCGTCACCACGGACAGAGGAAGACGGGTACCAGCCAAGGCTGAAGAGCTCGCAGGGAGTGAGGCGTCAGAGTGGGAGCTCCGGTAGCATCGGGAAAGAGAGGAGGAGTGGAGGGTGGAAGCTGAGGAGCTCGGCGCCGGGGTTGTGGAGCAATCGCTCTTCCTCCCCACGACTGGCTGCCTGGCATCCGTGGACGGCGAGTGGGAGATGGATCTCGTTTTCTTTTCGTTTCTTTTGTTATTTCCTTTGTGTCTTTCTTTGGCGCAATTACACGTTCGAGGGATAGACAGGGGCAGAGGACAAAGGAAAGCTTGCAACGTGCCGCCGCCGGACGGACAGTGGCGGGGAAGTGGACTGTACATACGTGCCCATGATGATGGAAATATCACCACAGCGGGAGAGAAACAAACTGTGAAAATCGAATCCCAATGTGACGAAGAGAAATATGACAAATTCTAGGCGCCCTTCAAGCGGCATCAGAATATTTAGGGATACGCAGGGTAAAGCAGAGAAGAAGTGCAGATACTAAAGCAGCTTTGCAAGAGTATTCTGCGAAGCTAAATAGAAATGTCGCGAATGGGTACAGGTATTCCAAGTGCAAGGGCAAATCCAACCCCAAGGTAGAAAGGCCATCACCCGTTACAGCGGCTCGCCGAACTCCAGTTCACGACCGAGGTCCTGCGCCAACCAGCTCAGAATCGTCGTCGCCGGGGTTATAATTGAAATCTCCGCCCTGTAAAGCGGGCTCGGTTCATAATACGCCAGGTGGCAGGTCTTGTCGGTCGCCTTTTGTTCTTCCGTAACATCGGCAGCGTCCGACAGCGGCCCAGTCCCCGCTGCGCCCTCAACTGCCGCTCCGGCAACTGGTTCAGTCTCGTTGTGCGCTTCATCTCGACTGTCCGCTGCGCCGTCGCGTTCACTCGTCGGTGCCGAGGTGCATTGGGTAGTCGAGTAAAACACGCCGACAACGGTAAGCGGGTCTCCCATTACCATACGCCTTTCTCGTTGCACCGGCGGCGGCCAGGTCAGCTGCGCACCCCCAAACATCATTCCGACCACTGGTATCAGTCCGCGCGCGGATTTTAGAACAAAAAACGTCCCAGAATCACCGGCAATGGAAACAGGTTCGCCAAGGACTGGCTGAATCACGATCCACTCCCGCGTTGTGAAGGTCGGCGAATCCTTGACCAGTGGGCATGCCATACAGCAGTCTGCCATGACCCCGTTGATGATGCCCTCTTGCGCTTCCGTGGTTCGTCCGATGACTTTATGAACACCCAATCCCGCAGTGATCGGGGTATGTCCGTACACAAATGAACCGCGGTTAGTTGGATCGCTAAATGACTCGCCCAAGCGGTCTGTACGCACATCAGAAGCTGCTACCAAGAAGACTAACTGAAGTAATAATTACCTTGCCTTACGTTGATCACGCCAATATCCTTCCAGCACTTGGATGTCGGTGTGTCCGAGTCCGCGATGCCCAAATGCCCAAACTCGACGATTCCCAGCTCTCGGTCAGGTTTCTCCAGCATGTCGGCCTCCAGCTGGGCTGCAGCGATGCGCGCCGCCCACCGCGGGTATACCCCGTTGTAGAACTGATCGAATGCTGCCATTCTTGCCAGTCTCTCCATTCGAGCCGTTTCCTGCTGCGCGTAATCTTCGTCCGAGTTTTGCACGATTACGACTTGCGCGCTTTCCGTGACAACTACCGGCATTGATAACTGCCGCCCTTTCAAATGCATCGCCGCGACATGGCCGTTGGTGAGGCCGTACCGTTTTTTGGCGATCGGGTCGAAGATGTAGCCGCCGAGCGTGCCCGACGAGAAGACTCCTTTCACTCCAATGCTACTACCCATGGGAACTCGTTGCGAATGGCCGGTGTTTTCGGGATCAAGCGCACGAAAGACCGGCTCGCCCATCGCCACCATGATGCGCAGTTCGGTGTCGATTGCTTCAAGCTCCGTGCGGCAGCTCTTTGGATTGCTGCAAAGCACGAGGATTGTCGGGATCGTCACCGGCGCCGTAGGACAATCGAGTCTGGCGGCCGTCAAAAACCAACAAGGTCCAGCGCCGGTTTCCTCCAAAACGCGCAGAATAGCGGGACGCACACGCTCGAACTCCGCAATGGCGAAGCCATCCGTGGTGGGTATGATCGCCCGAAGTGCTAGGTACCGCAAGTTGCCGTCGGTGATCATGGGGTACCTTGCCTCCTCGCGGTGCGGACGGATGGTGTACGTGTAGTCACTTCTGCTCATTTCGACGGCGGGGTCGTCGGAGGAAATGAGGGAGGAGCTGCGAGTTCTGTGTGGTCGGTTGCTAGTCGCCGTGGGGCTCCATACCTATAAGTATATATGTTCCCTCAACAAATCTTGTTGCGCTACGCCCGATTGGCAATGGGTCAGCAGCTACGCCATCGGCCAAAAGAGAGTGAAAATTTTCGAAAATTTGACGCCGGCAGGTAGCGTCATAGGCCTCCTGGTTGTAGCCCACGTGCGTCTTGATGCCCACTCAACTCTCCCCCCTCTCCCATGTGACCCCTAACCGGTCGCCCCACTGTCTAGCCTCGACGCGTCAGTGAACACAGTGAGTCTGGGTCCGCGATATTCCGCCAATGACTGGAGTGGTGGCAGGCGAAGCACGGGGCGAGTCATCAACGAACGGAATTAGTATGGTGCGAGACAAAATAAGCTGTATATAAGTGGGCCTGATCGGTTGCCCACCTGCATTTTGAATCTACCACACAAAACTTAGATGCAGCTTGAAACCTTAGGTTGTTGGTGTGGGGGGGGGGTGTTTGTCGCGGCCAAACTCCAAAAAGGGGGGGGGAGATCCAAAACGTGAGAGATGAGGGGGGGGGTGTAGAGTTCAATCGAGGAAGCTATCTCTCGGTGCGGGTTGTTGGATTGATGTCTAAGTGCAGAAGAGCTCTCCGACGAGACAGGAGTAATCAGTTGCGCTCTTGGCGCCTTCGGCCTTCCAATTCACACTCTTGGCATTTAGCTCCCACACTGTTGAATATCTGGGTCGCCGAACGGGGAGATGAGAGTTTGCACCGGCAACTTTGGCAACTGACACTGCATGCAACGGTGTCTAGATTCTAAAAGTCTAAAGGGGAGAGCCCGAGCCTAAAGCCAATGCCTCCTCTGCCAAGGAGCTAAGGATAAACTTCCCCCGAGACCCAAAGCCTAACCTTCCCCGGCCAGAAGTACGCGATTGCAGCCAGGAAGCACATCGCGACGCTGAGAAGGGCGCGTCCGGGCATCAGCTTCCAGATCCGCTGACGTCCAGCACATCAGGGTGTACCCGGGAACGAAAAAGCGGACGAGTGGGCGAAACTCGCAGCAGAAGAGCCAGACGCCCGTGGGGTGGAGTGGCTGCAGACCGAAGATGGGAGTCCGCGCCCGATGCCGCTCCCGAGATCGCTCGCAAACCTCAAGCGAGAAATCTCAGACAAGAAGTGGACTGAGGCGCAATGATGGGCGAAGCAGCGCGTCTCGGCGGGGAAGTACAGAGTGCCGCGCACCCAGCACCCGACAAGACGGTGGCGGGTAGTTCCAAGAGGCACGCCTCGAGATTGTACCAGCTGAAGACGGGGCACGCCCTCACAGGCCGATACCTGCACTGGACGAAGAGCTAGCCCACCTCGCAGTGTTGTTGGTGCCCATGGCGGATGCAGACGAGGGACCACCTCTTCAAGGTGTGGGCAGAATGGAGGGGACAGCAGAGGATCTTGTGGGCGGAGGCCAGGTGGAAAAGCCGCTGGAAGGTCCGGGACCTTCTGGCTGATGGACGATGCAGCAGGGCGGTACTCGACTTCCTCGCCACCACGGATGTGGGACGGAGAGTGCTGGCCCCGGCTGAGGAGGATGCGGTCAGCGCGGTGTCCGAGTGAGAACTCAGGGAACGGCTGGAACGACAGCAGGAGACAAGAGCGGAGGCTGAGAGGCTGGGCGCGGAGGTCGAGGAGCAGCCGCTGTGGAGCTTAGTTTCGTTGATTGGTCATCAACACGTGAGGAGGCAGGGGTGAGGGGTGGAGCGGGACTGTTTTGTGGTTTGCTTTCTTTCTTTCTTTTGATTGTCCTTCTCTCCTGCTAGAGGATCATCGACACGAACACTCAGCGAATCCAAGATATATCACCTCCACCTCTTCATCAACTTCATCATCCGTCTTCATCCCTCCACATCGTGAACCCTCATACGAACAGCACGAGTGAGTTGGTTTTAGGGTTTTCACCGCTCTTCCTCCCCACGCTTCCCTTCATGGCGTCCGCAGACGGGGAGTAGGGGAAGAAGGTTGTCCTTTCTTTTTCTTTTGTTCTTTTCCTTTGTTCTCATTTCTTAAGTGCGCTTTCTTTTTGGGGACAGGCCTGGGCGGAGGGCAACGGAAAGCTTGCAACGGGCCGCCACGCGCGGACAGCGGCGGAGAAACGGATTGTACATACTTCTCGCCATGATCTTGATGCGAGTAATGAATAAAAAAAAAAGCCTAACCTTCGCCACAGCCACTGTGACAACCGTCAACTCGCCAGAAACTCAAGGTTTGAAAACGCAGGTGGATAACCAAACAGGCTCTTAATAAAGTATCTCTCTCGCCGCGCTGCGACTACAGGACAACTAACCAATTACACGTTGACCCCAACCGGTCATACGTAGAGGTGCTTCCACCATTACAAATGTGAAAATGTACAGATTCATACATTGGGCTGGAATTCCGCCACCCGCTAACGTAACTACAGTAGATGACCGAACTCGAATTGCGAACCGAGGTCCTTCGCCAGCCAGCCCAAAATGGTCGACGCTGGCGTGATAATTGTGATCTCGGCGCCGTAAAGGGGGTCAGGTTCGGAAAGTGTGCCGTGGCAGGCTTTGTCGATCTCTTTTTGATCGTGCGTTACCACTGCGCCGTCGCCTTCCATCAACTGCGGCCAAGTCACATATGCACCCCCAAACATCACTCCGACGACAGGTGCTCTCCAACTGGCCGGTGGCGCTTGCGTACCCAGTCCACCGTCGCGTTGACTCAGCAGTGGGGGGGTTGCGTGGGCAGCACCGAGCATCCATCCGTGGACCGGTGGCGCGACATCCTCGGGTTTCTGAACAAAAAAAGTCCCTGAATCGCCGGCAGTGGAAATAGGTTTCGCAAGAGCAGGCCCAATAACGACCCACTCCCGTGTGGAGAAGGCAGGCGAATCCTTGACGAGTGGGCACGCCATACGGCAGTCTGCCATCACTCCGTTAACGACGCCCTCTTGGGATCGCGTGGTTCTCCCGCCGAGCTTCAGAACATGCATCCCCGCCGCGATCGGCATATGGCCGTACACCAATGACGTGGGGGTATTGGGGTCGCTGAGCGACTTGCCCAAGCGGTCTGCCCTCCAGTTAGGACCTCACTACCACTAGTGCAAACAGACGGAATAAATACCTGGTTTGATATCGACCACGCCAACATCCTTCCAACACTTGAACTTGGGTGTCTCGGAGTCTACGATGCTCATGTTCCCAAACTTGACGGTTCCCAGTTCTCGGTCGAGCTTTTCGTGCTTGTCTAACTCCGCCTGAGCTCGTGCCCTTTCCCACGACCACCGGGGGTGTGTCCCGCCGTAGACCTGATCCACCTCGACCGCATGAGCCAGATTCTGCATTATATCCGTCCTCTGCTGCCCGAAGTCTTCGTCCGAATTTTGGACGATTGTGACCTGTTCGGTCTCCGTGATAATGACCGGCATTGCCAGTTTCCGCCCCTTCCATTGCATCCCGGCTACGTGGCCGTTAGTCAGTCCGTATTGTTTCTCCGTCGTCCGGTCGAAAATGTATCCGCCGAGCGTACCCGAGGAGAGCACTCCTTTGACTCCTATACTGCCACCCATCGGAACCCGCTGTGAGTAGCCAATATTGTGTCCACGAAAGACTGGCCCGCCCATCGCCACCAAAAACCGAAGTTCCGTATCGATTTCTTCCAGCTGAGCACGACAGCTCTGCGGTTTGCTGCAAAGCAGCACGATCGTCGGGATCGACAACGGCGACGTGGGACAATCCTGTCTCGCGGCCGTCAAAAGCCAACAAGGTCCGCTGCAGGTTTCCTCCAGGATACGGAGGATTCTGGGGCGTACACGCTCAAATTCCGCAATCGCCACGCCATCTGTAGCGGGGATGACCGGACCCAGTGCGAAACCGTGCATGCGGCCATTGGCAACCGTTGGGAATTCGGCCTCCTCGGGGTGGCCGCGGATAGTGTATGTACAGTCACAATGGCTGAATCCCACGGGAATGTCTCCGGTCTCTGGCGAAAAACAGGCAGCCGCGGAGTCGCTTTCCGGCACACTTGCCGCAGTTTCGGGGTCGTCCTCCGGTTCCTGTAACAATGGTGGTTGCAATACGAGGGAATGAACTTGCTAACGTGTCAGCAACTAAGTCGATATCAGCGGATCTACAGCTAATCCGTACCTTGCATTTGTTCCCTTATACACCTCTCGAAACGGGCCGCTTCCGATGCGGACACAAACCGCAGGAGGATCGTGTCGTCCGTCCCCGGCCGTAAGACAACGCAGTGATGCCCTACCCTATGCAGGAAGCTTGGATCCTACCCACCAACATCAGCGTCAATGGTAACGTACTACCTCCGCGACAGCACAGAGTCACCTGTCCCACCGGGTAGATCTCCAATAACGAGCTGTCTACCGTGCTCCACAAGCACACAAGTCCGAACTCCGACCGTCGCAGTCGCTCGTGATGGGCCCGTGCCCGCTCGCGGATCGGTATCTCTTCCAACCTGATCCCCTCCGTGCCGCCGGTGGTAACGAATACCGATGCTTTGAACACTGACCTCATTCTCAGTAAGCCGACGCGCATCATAGCTGTCTTCGTGTGCCTGCGGAGGTCCGATATTTCAGCTTGAGACCAGTGGAGAGTATCTTTTGGGCTGAAGGCGGACTCACTTCGCAGGCGATAGAAAGCGGGTGACTTCAGAGATCATACGGCACTGCTCCGGATCCGGCCGTTCCCCCGTCACCCCAACGGTGTTTTCCCACGGTTTGGACATTCGTGCTTCTTTGCGGTATGGTACGGGATTCGGGCCGGCACTGAGAGTGGAGAAGTCCTGCGTGAATTGGTGGCGGGTGGAATCGTGGTAGGGAGAAGGACGCCAGGTGTAGCGTTGTGGGAATGGGTGGGGTTTGTCTTGCGAAGGCAGCAATGGACTCTAGAGTCCAACCCTGGGCCAGCTCGCCTGACAGTTTGCCGTTTGCACAAGCACCGTATGCCCAAATGGTTTAGCATAACAGCTGGCTGTCCCCAATTGCCCACAGTCCCAGCTGCTACGGTACCGGATTTGATTTTGGTTTGATCATACTCGCATTTGACCTATATAGATCATGGCGGCGTACGTTTTTGCCCGGTGTTCCCGTCCGCAGTCTGCGCAGTGGGCGCACATTGCAAGCGCCCCTTTGCCCTCCACCCAGGCCTTATCCCGAAAAGATGTAGAGCGCACCAACGAAACTACAAAGGAAAAGCTGACCGTCCCCTACCCTCCCTCCGCCGATGCCATGAAAGAGGGCATGGGCAGGGACAGCGGGGTCTCCCCCGTGGCCCCCTCCTCGGCCGCCCCCTCCGCTTCCTCCATGAACTCCCGCTGTTGGAATATATGGATCAATAGAGATGAAGATAGTGAGTTGATTGATTGATACATAGTCGAAGGCAGAACACTCTCTCTATATACAACGGACATGAGGGACTGGCCAAAGCGAAAGGATGGAAGACTGTCTCCCGAGCTGGTGCTCGGAGGCTAAGGCAGCTGTTATCTCTGGACGTGCCGTCTCCGGTCCGTCATCTCCGGACGCCCATTATTCTGACACGTGCACTTCCAGCTCCGACACCGCACTAACTGCGTCATCTTCCGTGTCCTGTGGCAGAGCCCACCTCCCTACATCCGTAGTAGATAGAAAATCCAACGCCGGCCGCACACATCTCTCGTCCACCGGGAGGTCTCGGACCTTCCACCTGGCCCTCCCTTTCCCAGTTTCCTTCTTCACCTCTGTTGGAATATAGGGATCGATAGAGACCAAGATACTGAACTGATTGATTGATACAACATCAAAGGAAAAATATTCTCTGTATATACAACGTGCCTGAGGGACACGCCAAGGGGAAAGAACAGAAGACTGTCTCCTGAGCCGGTGCTCGGAGACTAAGGTAGCTGTCATCACCGGATATGTTGCCTCCAGTCTGTCATCTCTGGATGCCGTCTCCGGTCCATCAATTCTGGACGCCCATAATTCTGACACTTTCCCTCATATGGAAGATGCAAAGGAACACAGGAGAGAAGGAGAAAACAAAATCACCAATAGTGACAAACAGTAGCAGAGAAAAGAAACAAAAATAGTGAAACCCAGTATCCTCAGATGCCTCGTTAAAACTCATAACAACGTAAAAACGACAAGGGAAAACCACTGACATAGGAGAAAGAGTACATCCACCAAAGAAAGAAAGAAGAGGGAAAGAAAACCTGTTCAACAACCTGCACGTGCTTCACCAGAAGCTTGCCCTGGATACCTGGCCGATTCGCAGGCCAATCTGTTGGATAATCTGTCTATTTGTCAGAATTGAGAGTGCACAGCAGCTCCAGTATGGGGCACCACAGCAGCTGCGGCATCACCGAGCACATACAGCAGTTCCATCAACATCAAGTGCAGACTGCAGCTTTGGTATATGGCATCTCAGCCGCTCCAGCATCACCGAGTATGTATACAGCAGCTCCATCAACATCAAGCGTGGACAGTAGCACTGGAATGGGATGCCACTGTATTTTCAGCATCACCAAGCGTGTACACAGCAGCTCCATCAACATCAAGCACAGACAGCAGCTCCGGAATAGGGCGCCACAGCAGCTCCAGCATCACCAAGAGTGTATACCACTCCATCCAAACATTTTGCGACTCAGAAAACATACCTGCAATCGGCTATAAGCGGTGGACCACAATCTCGATCAGGCAGCCCCCAAAGTTCACCTGGCCAGTTTGTGTGGAGGGTCACTAAGAGCTTCTTTCTTGTTTGAGCCTCTCTGCCTCTTGCTTCACCTGAGAGTCACTTTCCTTGTGCCCTTCTTGTGTGCAGTTAAAGCACTGTAGCCATGATGTATGTCTTCCAATTGCAGTAACCAGCATAGCCCAATAGCTTGCCGTACTGAGTTCTTGCTACGAGTGCTTGACAGGTAGTACCGGCGATGTTAGGGATTGAACTAATTTGGCCATTCCTCTATGCAAGTGATGTCTCTTCCTCGATACGTGCTGCAGATACCGCATTTATGGTATACTCCTCTAAAGGTTTGTTTTTGAGAACCCTGATGGTAATTGCAAACAATTCAGGTACGGTTTGAAGGAGATGGCAGACGATGATGGTATCTGAAATTGCTTTGTCTGTTGCAGCCAATTGCTAGCGAACAACAAATCGGCTTGAGATGTAGTCAACAAACGATTATCGTGAAAGCAGAGTCATAGTCCTGGCTAAGGATCTCCCAAACATGGGCTGCAGAATAGATTTCATTGGCAGGAGGACTTCGGATGAAGGTTCAAATCATGGGTTTAACTGATAGGTAGATCGTCAAGGCAGTGCGGTCATCGTATTGAGTGTAGTCACAGCCTCAGCAGTAGGGAATGATCTCATGCTGTTACCACCAGCGGCAGTTTCAGGTGTTCAGTGGCTGCAAACGTCATACGTTGTATGGTTGGGACCATCCTGACGATGTCGTTGGACGCAACGTGGCTTCAAAAGTCAAGGCTTAAAAAACAAGAGTGCAGGGATAAGACGCAGAAGTGAGGCACAAAGCATCAGGTACGGTAGGGGTGATTATCAATGGGTAGCAGATTGGCCAAGTGTTCAATCCGGGCTTACAACTTGTTAGAATATAGGGATCAATAGAGATGAAGAGAGTGAACTGATTGATTGATACAATGTCCATGGAAAAACATTCTCTCTATATACAACATGCCTGAGAGACTCACCAAGGGGAAAGGATGGAAGATGGTCTCCAAAGCTGGTACTTGGAGACTAAGATAGCTGCCATCTCTGGACATGTTGCCTCAGGTCCATTATCTCCAGATGCTGTCTCCAGCCTGTTATCTTTGGATGCCCATAATTCTGACAACCTCCACCTAGAGAACCTGCTGCTGTGCCTTGTACTCCAGACACTCCTTGAACAAGTGCTTCTGGGCCTGCGCTGAGTACTTGCACCACCAGTACTGTTGGGTGAGATCATTACCCAGTTGAGGTACCACTAAGTTGGGTAGTGCCCAATCTTTAGCTGGTAAATCCTTGAGGCGATCCCATTGATGCTTCCTACCACCGTGCCATCGGGTTTCTTGCTCTTTGGCAGTTAATAGTTCACCATGCAGGTTCGGCTTCCTGCCCATTGCCAGACCTCGGCCCACTTCTTCTCTGAGATCTCCCTTGTAAGGTTAGCAAGAGATGGTGGGGATGGTACTAGGTGTTCCACATGGCAGGTTCTGGGCTTCTCTGCTGCAGTCTTTACCCATTCGTCTGCTTTTTCATTACTGGCTATACTCTTGTAGGCTGAAAACCACTGGATCTTAATGATGATAAATGATCTGGCCCTGTACAGTGTGGCAATGTGCTTCTGCGCCTGGATGGTATGCTGTTGTCCTGGGCCATGTTCGTCCAATGCCATCTGTCTGATGGCTGCTTGGGCATCTGTGAAGATGGTCACTTGCTCAGGGATATATCCTTTGGTGACCGGTTCCAGTACATGGGCTATTGCAGTCCACTCTGCATTATAGGCCTCCTGGTTGATGCCCATATGGGCCATGATGCCTTCCCAGGTTTGTCTATTCTTCCACACCCCTATATAGCCACTGGTACCATTGCCAAGCTGGGATTCATCTGTGAACATCATAAGTCTGGAGCGACTCTTCTCTGCCTCTGACTTCGCCTTGGCTTCCTCCTTCTGAAGAAGCTCCATGTAAAAGGCTTCCAGTTTCTCCAACAGAACTACTCTCTCCGTTGGCCCCTTATGCACTAGGGCGTTCGTGAGCGTCTCTCTGAACCGTGTCAGTGCTCTGATGACTTCCTGAACCTGGTCCCCCTGTGACAGGCTCTGCAATCGCAGCTCAAACCGCTGCTGCCTGTTCTCTAGCTGGGTCGTCACTGCCCTGAGTCCAGGCTCAATCGAGAGGGCTACCAGATTAGTCATCAGGCAGCAGCCTATTGTCACCCAGACCTCCTGGTTAACCGGCAGCTGAAGTTTATCAGCCTGAACTACTGTCTCCAGGACCTGGTCAGGGTTTCCAAGAGTCCATCCTGCCCACCAGTCCTATAGGTAACTAGCAGGTAGTACAGTCCAGTGCTGAGATTTCATGGACTATATCCTATAGTCCATGAATCTTGAAGGGCTAAGCTTTAGAATAGGGCCCAATGTCAAGATCCTGCCTTACTAGTCCATGCTGCTCGACAGGCAACATAGGCTGTCCCGGTGGTCTTCTTCGTTGGCAGTATCTGACTTCGCTGTCACGGTATCTGACTTCTCCCTAATCTCTGCACGTCTGGCGTGGTCTTGTTGTGGTATTTGACTTCGCTGTGGCGGTATCCAACTTCGCCCTAATCTCTTCACGCCTTGCGTGGTCTCGTTGCGGTATTCGACTTCGCTGTGGCGGTATCCAACTTCACCCTAATCTCTGCACGCCTGGCATGGTCTCGTTGCGGTATTCGACTTTGCTGTGGCAGTATCCGACTTCGCCCTAATCTCTGCATGCCTGGCGTGGTCTCGTTGCGGTATTCGGCTTTGCTGTGGCAGTATCCGACTTCGCCCGAATCTCTGCATGCCTGGCGTGGTCTCGTTGCGGTATTCGACTTTGCTGTGGTGGTATCCGACTTTGCCTTAATCTCTAATAGGTTCTTACAGGTAGTGGTTACAGCACCGGGTCACGGGTGTAGAGAGAGAGGTCTGTGGAGAGAGATAATATGTGACTTCGATCTATTGCGCTTTACACTACAGGTAATATGCACTCTTCCTCGCCGTACCACCCCTGTGGGGTTTCCATCTTTCCCTGTTACCCCCGAAAAGCAAAATAACACAAAAGAAAACTCAACCAAGGGAAAACAAAACAAAACAAAACGACCCAAACTCAAACTGCGACCGTGTAGGGGCGCCCAACAAACAGCCTCCTCCGTCAGCCTGAAATCTCAGCGGTTTTGTAGATACATCATGGAAGGGAACTTTTGAAGTAGGATGAACGGTAGTAAAGGAGGTAGTGCAATACCAATACCTTCTTGGTACTCTCTAGATGGCCATTGTCATATCTGTGGTGGCGGCCATGTTGCGGCGCATGCCCAATGTGATTTTGACGTAGGTAGAGCAGTTTCGGTCAGTTTCTTTGTGTGGTTGTAGACAGTTGGCGCAGCGGATCGGCGGGTGGTTGCATGAGTGTCCTGCTCTGCAGTTTGCAATCGCGTAGGGGTGATCCTTCATGGGGTGGGGTTGGGCACATACAGCACAGGTGTGGTTGCTGGCAGTGCAGCGCTGTGTTGGGTGGCCATAGGTCTGGCATTTATTGCATTGGGTGGAGGGGCCGAAGGTGATGTATTCGGTGATGGTGCATTCTCGGTTAAACATCACAAGGCTGGTGGCACTGAGGGACTTCTTGGTCATCTCCCCAATGAAGGTGACGATCATGGAGGAAGCCTCTTTACCCTGGCGGTGTTCAGGGCTGGTGATCCATCGTGGTGTTTGACCCATTCGGAGGGAGGGGTAGTTGGTCTCGATTTCTGTTCGGACGGTTTTGGGGGTGGCAGTGGTGGGGATGCTGTTGACGATGAAGCGAGTCCATCACTGGCTTACCCAGGATGAGATAATGGGGAATTCGTGGAGGGCCTCCTCGAGGATGGCCAGGTATGGTTTGTAGATGGTGCTCAGGAACTCAGGCGCGACCGTAAAAATGAGGTTGTTGGTGGCAGTGATGTTTACCAGGATAAGGGGTGGGTGCTCGATGTCGGCGTGGGTGGTAATGGCCTTGTTGACTGCTTGGAGGGCCTGATCGGCAGCTTCCTTGCGGTCGTTGGGTGCGGTTGTGAGGCTGAAGATTATGAGCCAGTCCGCCATCGGGTAAGGCTTCGGAAGGATCGTCTCCTTCCTGGCCTTCTTCTTACTCCTGACCTCCGTGAATTCCATTGGCTGCTTCTCTGCTACTTGTGCGTAGGTTGGTGTAGAGGTTGGGATGGTCTTCTTGGTGGTGGGTGGTTTCGGGCGTTGTTGGGGTGGTGCCGGTGTGCCCCTGGGGGCTGCTGGAACGGCTACAGGGGTGGGACGTGCGGATAGGATGGCGACTTTTGTGGTGAGCTCGTTGATGGTGTTGGTCAAGGTGAGGATCTGTTTCTGTGTTTCCTCCTCCCGGTTCTTGATGTCTTGAAGCCCTGGGATCTTAACCGTTGTTGACTGATTGGCTAGTTGGTGTTTCATTTCGGCGCGTACGAACTGGCATATCGAGCCGAGTAGCGCTTCGACAGTTTGGTTGACATTTTCGATGTGGTGGGTGGCTGACCTCCAGGCCAGGAAACTCGTGAGGGTGTCCGTGTCATGGCCCCACTCGGGGGCAGCACCTGCTGTGGGTTTGAAGCTGTTGGGTTGTGTTGAAGATCGGCAGGGGATAGCTGGGGCAGGTGGAGTTCGGATGGCAGGTGGTACGGGGGCCGCGCCCGATCTGAACATAGATGGTGGGTTGTCCATGACCACCAGAGAGCATGCCAGGAGTGGGTCGTTAGCCGGGTTGGTTGCCATGGCGACATGTTGTTGTTGTGGATAGGGGTCCACTTTTCAGAGGAGGGGACGGGTGTTGTCCGGGACTGAAGCGACCGCGACGCGGAGCGAAATCGAGTGGGCAGCAACAACAAAGAAGTGGGAGGTGGCCAGCGAGTTCGTAGATGGAAAGACCGTGAGTTATGAAGCTCCAGAGGGTATTTCCAGCGAAATCGGTGGTGGGAATAAAAAGTTGTTTGGCGGCGAACGAAAATTTTGCGGTTTTTTTTTTGTTTTATCATACTCGCATGAAGCCTATCTAGACTATGGTGGCATACATTTTTCGCCGTTTCTCCGCCGCTGTCTGCACAATGGCAGCACGTTGCAAGCTTTCCTTTGCCATCCGCCCAGACCTATCACAAGAAGATAGAAGGCGCCCCAACGAAATGACAAAAGAGAGACAGGAAGGAAACACACTGCATTCTCACTCCTCTTCCGTGGATGCCAGGAAGGCGGGCGTGGGAAGGAACAGGGGTTCCTCGACCTCGGCGCCCAGCCTCTCAGTTTCTGCTTCCCTCTCCTCCTGTCGTTCTCTTCTCTCCCGAACTTCCCACTCTGAGGTCTCACTCTGCGTGTCCTCCTCAACCGGGGCCGGAGCCAGCCTCCCTACATCCGTGGTGGATCGGAAGTCCAGCACCGCCCTGCTGCACCTGTCGTCGGCAAGGAGGTCCCGGATCGGAAACTGGCTCCTCCCTCTCCCCATCTCCTTACACACCTCCTTCCACAGCACCTTCTGCTGTTCCTTCCATTGTCCGCAGTTTTTGAAGATGTGCTCCCTTGTCTGCTCCTTGCACCTACACCACCAGCACTGCACTGAAGTTCGGTTCTCCGTCCATTCTAAGTACTGCCCGGTATGGAAGTGCCCAGTCTTGATCTGGTAAAACCTTGCCGCGACCCTCTTGTTGCTTCTGGCCACTATCTTGTCAGGCAGCTGCGTGCGTGGCATTCTGTATTTCTTAGCGGAGATTTGTTTCCTGGCCCACTGGTGGGCCTCATCGCATTTCTTCGTCGAGATCTCACGCTTGATGTGTACAAGAGACCTGGGGAGTGGCACCGGGCGCACTCCTCCCTGTAACCACTCCATGTAGGAGTGGGATTCGGGTGCCGACACTAGGCAGGGAGCACTACTCTAGAGTAGGCTAGTCTCGAGTGATAGGCTCAACAGATTCTTCCTATAAGGATCCGCTGCTGCCCCCGCTCCTTCGAATGGACATGCTTCTCGATCCCCCTCAACTGGTAGCAACACTTCCACTACGAGTAAATTCTGCGAAACGAGCAACGAATCCTCGAATTTTCTTCCCGTGAGACGAGCGAAGGAGGACCGGAAGGGAAGCATCACAAGCAAATTCTGTGAGAGAAGAAAAGACAGCGATTCGTGCTACAGAGCCGATCCTGTACGAGAGGGAGAGAAACGAGGCAACTATTTGACGACTCTCGCGTCAAAAGTAGCTCCTGAGGAGCGAGCGGTAAGCACGGGGGCCGGTGATATCGGGGCCCATTTATCTACGTCTCTCTGTGACGAGCATAGTCAAACCAAGTAGACGAAAAAGTAAGGGAAACAAAAGAACGAGTGTCGACACCGAGCAAGTGTCAAGAACGAGCTATTCGAGTAAATTCGCGACACGAGAAACGACGCCGAGCACGTGACGCTTTTCTTGCGGAACGGAGAAATTTACGGAACGAACGGTTTGCGGAACGAACGCTTTGCGGAACGAACGCTTTGTGGAACGAGTGACGACGCCGAACGGAGCGTTTTCGCGTGGATTTCGGGCGAGTTGCAAAACGGGCACGTGACGCGGTTCTTGCGAAACCGAAGAATTGCGAAACGAGCGACGATGCCGAGCGGAGTGCTTTTCATGCAGATTTCTTAAGGAAACACTTGCCCCGAGCAACAGCGCTGAGGCCGTGACGGTGTTCTGGTGGAACGAGCAAATCCGCGGAACGGACGAGCCTGCGGAATGAGCAACGATGCCGGGCGGAGCGTTTTCCCGTGGATTTCTTGACGAAATGGACGATTTCCGAAACGGGCACGTGACACTATTTTTGCGGAATGGGCGAATTTGCAGAACGGACAAGTTTGCGGAACAGGCGCTTTGCGGAACGAGCGACGATGACCAGCGGAGTGCTTTCCCGCGGATTTCGTGAGGAAACGGAGGAAGTTGGGGAATGCGCAGACAACAGTGCCGACAGGACGACTCGCGCGATTAGGACAACCTCGCGGAATACGCCGGCATTATGGCAGCGGTAACCCCCCCCATTTGGCCAATACCGGCTGAGCTTCTTACCTGGTTTGGCGACGTCAACATATCGCGTGATCCACAAGATGGGACTATGGTAACTGCTGTCAATGCCAACACTGTTGCCCACGGATATTCCCAGTGGTAGAGCAGTCATGAGCAAGCGTCAAAACAGATTGTTGAGCTGGAAAAGGAGATAAAGGGTGCAGATGTGGACTGATCGGTTATTTCATTGCTGAAAACAAAGATCAAGCAGCTTGAAAGGGAGGTAAAAGCAGTGCGAACTGCTGAAGAGTTCAAGAATGCAGACCAGCTGGAAGTGAAACTTGTCAAATCTCAGGAAAAGACAAGGGTTTGGAAGGAACAGTACGACAAGCTATTCAATGTTACCCAGTCACTCCGTGATGCTGTCAGCACTGCTGGGAACGGGGGGAACGGACCGACCCACAACACCTATGTTCACAAGATCAAACCGCACGAGCCAACAAGATTCAACGGATCACAGAATCTGGAAGTGGTGACGCAGTTTTTGAACGATGTCGAACACTACGTCCGTCAGGGAGGATCAATGTGTCCAAAGGTATCCCTCGACAATCAGCATATTGATACTATCTGGCGTTTTCTCACTACCAAGATCTTTGGTTGGTTTGAGAATGAGATGAAACGGCGTGGTGTCGACAGGATTCCACCAGCAGACCATGACTATGGAATCACCTGGGCTGCAGTCAGAACCGCATTCAAGAAGCAATTTGTTCCCGAAGTTGCAATCTCGGTGGTTCGCAACGAGTGGCATGCACTGAAATTCAACAAAGCGCAAGTTCTTAAGTTCAACCGGCGAGCATTAGAACTTGTTTAAGTGCTGGGAGGATCTCTCACCATCACTCGTGAGAATCTACTGTGGGACGAATATATTCGGAAGTTGCCAGAACCGGTTGCAAAAGATATCTCACAGCAAGCACGTCTCATGTTCCGCCTGAAGAATGTCTTGCTGACCCTCGCCTACATGATGGACATTGTTGCTGATTGCACACTGCCATTTGCGACAACACCTGCCACTGAAGTTGTACAAACAACCACGCCAGTTTACGACCCGATGGATCTGAGCAACATTGGCAACGAAGTTAACACCATCGATGGATCTGTTCAATGTCA
>Ga0307508_10000917_pt1 | contig 34322 bp, 35 predicted proteins | sample 9_EM_MG_FD_203089 | JGI IMG/M metagenome (GOLD analysis project Ga0307508, IMG submission 203089) | Populus trichocarpa ectomycorrhiza microbial communities from riparian zone in the Pacific Northwest, United States - 9_EM | ecosystem: Host-associated > Plants > Roots > Unclassified | place...
GTCCGACAGGACCGTGAAATTATTCTTCGATACGGTTCAAAAGCCACCGTGGGTCCTTGTCATCCTCCAACGCAACCCCGCCCATGGAAGAGGTGATACACCTCCAAGAGGTCCACAGGTCACTCTGGATACCGTGGGAACTGTGATCTTGGCCCCCCCTATGCCTGCATCTCCGCAGGCCACTCCGATTACAACACGTGATATCATTGCCGTGATGGACCGCATCGAACGCATGAAACGGCGATTGGAAGAGGAGCAACAGGCCATAAACAATACGGTCACCGAGCTCGGCTTGGAAAAGGATCCGATGCTTGTGCGCACACGCAAGCGCCTTAGGACTTCTGAAAGCTTGCCAGGCATTAGACGCCACTCCAGGAATATCGAAGACGAATTGCAAGGTAGCGGAGACCATGACGAGGATTCTGGAGATGATGCCAGCAGCGACGAGGCGGACACAAGCAGAAATGTCAGGACACCGCGACGGGGAGGACGTCTTCGCCGTCTTCAAGATGATGCGACCAGTGACGAGACTGACAGAAGCAGAAACATCAGGACGCCACGACGGGGAGGACGACATCGCCGTCTTCAAGATGATGCGACCGGCGACGAGACCGACAGATGCAGAAACGTCAGGACGCCACGACGGGGAGGACGACATCGCTGTCTTCAAGATGTTGCGACCGGCGACGAGACCGACAGAAGCAGAAACGTCAGGACGCCACGACGGGGAGGACGACATCGCCATCTTCAAGATGATGCGCCTGGCGACGAGACCGACAGAAGCAGAAACGTTAGGACGCCACGACGGGGAGGACGACATCGCCATCTTCAAGATGATGCGACCGGTGACGAGACCGACAGAAGCAGAAACATCAGGACGCCCGACGGGGAGGACATCTTCGCCGTCTTCAAGATGACGTGACCGGCGACGAGACCGACAGAAGCAGAAACGTCAGGACGCCGCGACGGGGAGGACGTCTTCGCCGTCTTCAAGATGATGTGACCGGCGACGAGACCGACAGAAGCAGAAACGTCAGGACGCCACGATGGAGAGGACGGCATCAATAGTCGATTATATCGTTGGAGGAATAGGGGTGGAGAAAACTGTTAGCAATTTTGGGTATTCAAATATCGGCTTAGGTATTGTGTGTGTTGTGTAGTAATCGTCATACATCTTAGGAAGGGTGAACAATTTACAGCTGCTTTTTGCAACAATTTTGGGCATATCCTCTCTTCCAATATTCGTAGAAATAGGATACCGTGGGTGGAATAATAGACGCTCCTCCTGGCGTTGCAAATGTGCTTACGAATTCGTTGCAATGGGTGTGCATACTAGTTAGCGACAAGCACTCCTAAGATTGCATTTCAAAAAACGACCCGGTTGAGGTGTTGTAGGACTAGGGTTTCGTGTTAAGGGTTGTGGGATGACGCTAATGTGGTTACTAGAGGGCAAGTACTTTCATATAAAAAGGAACCCATCGTTCGTCGTTGTTCCCTCTTCTCTCTCCTTCTTCACGCCACCCACCAACTCATACTACTCTACCCTCATTTCTCACTCTGAATATTAAACCCCACTCTGTGCGTATCATTCATTCTTCCTCCTTACCTTCTAATCGCCCATTGACTCGCACAGATCTTCTCACATCAAATATCGACCATGTCGACCCCACGCAGGACCCCCAAATCGCAGGCTGTTGAGAAGATTCAAGGCGGCACCCAAGAATCACGGATTCGACCCCCAGCTAGCTCTCATCCCGAGCTCTCCAAACTCACAGCTGTCGCGGCAGGCAAGAGACCCCTCTCAACATCAAGCAACGGTAATGCTCGCAAAAAGATGAGGAAACCTCCGCACGCTACTTCTGGAATAGCTCAAGACTCACGAGAAGTTGTTCGATCATCGCGGGCAGGACTTCCGCCACCAAATACACCTTCGAGTGTACCGGGTCCAGCTGTCAAGGTGACCTCCTATTCGCTGAGAGGAGGACATATTGACAACCACTCTTCTCCGCTATCTACTTCCAGATCGACACCCTTTCCCTCGCCTTCACAATCGTCGGACCTAGGTTCGGTCGCATCCTTTGCCGGTCGTCCAGGACCCCGAAGTGCGCTACATTCGGGGAGTTTGGAATTGGCCAGTGTGCTGGAAGCAGTGAAGCGATTACTTGAGCGGTACTGCTACAGAGTATCCCCGTTCATTAATCCTGCTGAGGAGATGATGGATGTCAGTGCCAAATGACACTTCAGGCGTGGTGTTCGCTTTTCATGCTGACACTAATGGGTTTTAGATCATTACCAAGCTGTGGCCAGAGGCCAACAGACAGAAAGGATACGATATCGACTTCAACTTGTCGCAGGTGTACAACCTTAAATACGTATAGAACGATTCACTCTTCCTGTATGCGTTATGTGCATTTGATGAGGTGCTAACAGCATGTGTTGGATGCGGTTTCTACAGATCAAGAATGCCTATCACAGTATGCAATCGAGTTGGATTTCGACCGCACGTAAATCCATCGTCGACTTGTACGATATAAACACTCATTCGAGCGCGACTGGTCGTTTGGCCGCGGTCGACGCATTGCTACAGAACTACACATTGATCTACCGGGACAGCGATCGAAAATTACCACCTGGGGTGAAGGCTACCATTCCCATTCTATCATCCTTTGCACTCAAACAGTCTAACGCTATTCCCAGAGACGTATAACCCCTTTTTTTGCAAGTCAAATCCCACGGTTCATCCAATTGCACTTCTTCAACAAACGTCGTGTTCAAAACCCAGGACTTTACAACTGGTTGCTCGACAAGCAACCCCCCACTCTTATTGTTTACGTGGTTACCGCACTTCATCACGCACTTCGGGAGTTGCGAAACAAGGAAGAAGCGGCTCAATCACGATCTGTGGTGCAACGATCGCAGCTCAAATCAACCGGTTGGACTTATTTTTTCAACATAGCGAATGATGGCGGTAAGTAGATTTTGACACTCTAAGAGCGCTGCTAATTATTTCTACAGCATGTTATGCCGCCTTGATGTCCATGTGGAATAGCCTTCATCCCGGATTAAGAGAAAAGGCTATGAACTCGATACGTCATGCGCTGAAGGCTGAAGTTCTTTCGAAAATGTCAGCTGACCAACCGAGACCGGCAATAGAACCTCTTCCCACGCTGGAAATGGACCCCGAACTGTTGGCCGCCTTTCTTGTGGAGCCTGAACCCGAGGAGATCGATTTGGGACCACTCGTAACACTGCAGAGGGACAACAGGATCGCAATTGAGAACAACAGCGACTACGAGCGCGTAACGGACCAAACCGAAATTTTTGGACTCCACGGGAGCAATACCGACAATGACTACAGCGCTGCAGAGGACGAAGTAGAAGCCACCGCTGGCAATCAAGATCACTGGATAGCCGAGGAGGAAGATGATAGCGCAGTCGACGATTTGGATATCGAGCATTTGGAGCTTTCCGAGAATGATGACGATATATAGCATGCGCTAAATAGCAATACATCAGAACGGTTGGCATTTCACTTCACTCATCAATTGTTATGTGCGAAATTAGGTTTAAAGATTAGGAGCATTCTGCCCATGCGTTGGAAGTAAGACGCTTCGTGGAGTATAGTGGATCGCAGGTGTTGTCGTCGCCACGCCATGAGTATCGTCTACACGTAGAAAAAATCATTCGCAGTAGGGAGTTAGCGCTGATTAACGAGCCTCTGCGTGTAAAGGAAGATGGTGGGTATCGTCGTCGCCACACCACGAGTATCGTCTACACGTAGAAAAAATCGTTCGCAGTAGGGAGTTAGCGCTGATTAACGGACCTCTGCGTGTAAAGGAAGATGGTGGGAATCGTCGTCGCCACGCCACGAGTATCGTCTACACGTTGAAAAAATCGTTCGCAGTAGGGAGTTAGCGCTGATTAACGGACCTCTGCGTGTAAAGGAAGATGGTGGGAATCGTCGTCGCTGCGCCACGAGTATCGTCTACACGTTGAAAAAATCGTTCGCAGTAGGGAGTTAGCGCTGATTAGCGCACGTCGGCGTGCAAACGAAGATGGGGCATCCAGTCTCCCACGCGCAGATCTAACGTTGCAACGCTTACCACACAGCACCCCATCGTTTACAAGTGGGAGGTAGCGCTGAAACCATTCTATGCGTTGGATGCCAGTACACGCACATAACGCAGAATTTTTTTTTCCTGATCAGTGGCCATGATGTTCATGGATGAAAACCATAGTTGGCTTAGAAAGGCGACAGCTCTGTGGCCATAGTCACCGAGTTGTTGTAGGCGTATTCACCCATTGGCAACATTTCACTCCAGTTGTTCTGTTCATAGTTGCAGACCGTACGGAGGTAGGGTTCAATTTACTGATTGACCCTCTCGGTCTGGCTGTCTGTTTGGGGATGGAATGCAGTTGACATGCCTCTTTTTATTTTTAGGATACCAGTGATAGTCTCCCAAAACTTAGAGGTGAATCGCGTATCTCTGTCTGAGATGATGGTACTAGGCAACCCATGTAGCCACCAGACTTCCCTAAGGAATATCCATGCTAGGTCGGGTGCCTTTTTTGCATCACTCTTCAGGGGTACAAAGTGAGCCATCTTTGTGAACCTATCAACAATTACCCAGATACTATCATATCCGTTGGACAATTGTAGATCTGTGATGAAGTCCATTGAGATTGAGTCCCATGGTGCATACGGTACCTCTAGTGGCTGCAGGAGGCCATACCGGATGTGGCGAATTGCCTTGTCTTTTTGGCAGTCTTCACACGACCCGACATAGTCTTGTATCCAGCTGTCCATCTGGGGCCAGAAAAAGTTCCTTCGAACAAGTTTCACTGTCTTGTCCTGCCCCATATGTCCTGCTAACAGTGTGTTATGCTCCTTGCTCACGATTGTTCTCTTCAGCTCCAGGCTATCTGGAATATATAGACGCCCTTTGTAGTAAAGAGACCCATCCACATATTCCACGTAATCGCTTGGGCTTTTGCTCATAGCCTTTTCCTATTCTGCCATCCATTCTGGGTCGTCTTGTCCATAGGAGAAGACTTCCTCCAGCAGGCTTTGGTGGAATACAACCTTGGAAATTGTTTGCACACTGAGAGAAGACAGCACTACCTGGGCTCCATCAACCGTAACAAGTTGATCGGGTCTTAACAGGCGATAAATTGGCTGGTTCTCGTTTTCTTCAGCACTACCCCCCCATTTCAAGGGACAGTACTCCAGCCGTCTAGATAGTGCATCAGGCTTTCCATTCTGAGTACCTGGTCGATACACAATCTTGAAGTCATAACTTGCAAGTTCTTGTGCCCATTGAGCTTGACACCGGTTTAATACCTTTGTCGTAGCGAAGTATTCCAGATTCTTATGGTGTGTGTACACAATTATCTGAAATCGAGCACCCTCGAGATATCTTCTCCATTCTTTAAAGGCTGATACTACTGCGAGCATCTCTTTATCATGGATCTCATAGTTAATCTTGGCTTTATCCATTTTTCGTGAATGGAAAGCAAGAGGGTGTAGTCTTCCTTCGATTTGCTGTGTTAGTACTGCTCCAATAGCGAAGTCACTGGCATCAGTCTCCATAACTGTTGGAAGTGCAGGATCAAAGTGCCTCAAGATAGGCACCGTGGTGAACTGTCTTTTCAACATCTCAAAGGCATTCTGCGCTTCCTCAGTCTATTGCCATCGGATATGTTTCTTGGTCAAGTCCGTAAGCGGCTTACCGATCTTAGAGAACCCCTCGATGAACCTTCGGTAGAAGTTAGCAAATCCTAGGAAGGATTGCACTGCCGTTATATTTGTAGGTAGAGCCCACTCCAACAGGGTCTGCACTGTATCCTCTACCATACTGACTCCATCGACTGAGATGATGTATCCCAAGAACTCAACCATTGAGGTATGCCATTCACACTTTTCCGGTGCTACTGCTAAGCCATTTTCCAGTCTCCTCGAGCCGGCTCTTCTTCCATGAGTCAACCCCGAGCCCGTCCTCCATTTGGTCAATCTTCTTCCCCAGGTGGTAATTGGACTTAAGTGAATGCTTTAAATCGTCTTTGAGACCACAGTTGCCCTTCAGTAAAGCCTCAACCTGTCATGATCCTGCCTCGACTTCTCCGTTTATCTTGACAGGCAACATAGGCGGGGTCTGCAGCGCGAGCGGTCCTACTCACACTTCTGGTGTACTCACACTTCCGGCGTACTCACACTTCAGGCGTACTAGCACGCCTTGCGTCAGCTCGGTGTTCTCGCGGTATCCGTCACACCCGGCGTGGTCTCTTCCCGGCTAACCTCACACACCTTGCGTGGGCTCGTTCTTCTCGCGGTATCCGTCACGCCTGGCGTGGTCTCTTCGTGGCTCTTCTCACACACCTTGCATGGGCTTGTTGTTCTCGCGGTATCAGTCACGTCCAGCATGGTCTCTTCGCGGCTCTTCTCACACGCCTTGCGTGGGCTCGTTGTTCTCGCGGTATCCGTCACACCCAGCGTCGTCTCTTTGTGGCTCTTCTCACATGCCTTGCATGGGCTTGTTGTTCTCGGGGGGTGGTGGTCGCAGCACCGGTCACGGGGATAGAGAGGTAGGTCTGTGGAGAGAGATAATAGATTGCGTGGAGAAGAATCTCCAGACTAGCTACTGCGCCCTTCCTTTATACTTTTCCTTCCCTCTGTGGAATCACCGCTTGCCTGCAAGACTGACACAGTTCCTCCGTCTAACATCATGACTCGATCGCCGCGCCCAAGGAAAACACATGATCGCACTCGGCCGCCGCGGGGCCAACACTCTACTCACGGCAACAGGAGAAAGGACGCGCAAGCAGTAACATTAAAGGAAAGGAAGACTGACGTACAACTTAATCAAGGGAAAACAATACTCGTAACGAAATGGGAGAAGGACGCCCAAGCTCAATCAATGGGAGACAACAAACGTAGCGGACAGGAGAAAGCATGTGCAAGTAACATAACGGAGCTGAAGGAGAGAGGTCTAGACCGGCCAGCAGTCGGGGATATCGCTACCGGAGCGATATGGCGGAGATTGGTCGAGGCGCCTAAGCGCGGAGGATGACTGCGGCTGCGGCAGCGGAAACGAGGACCAGCCACAGGGCGACAAGGATGAGAGTGGCACCGGCACAGGCGCCAAGGAGCCTGTCGCACCAGGTTCGTGACAGTACATCCCCTGTCCAGACCGAAGCTCCGGCGAGGTCATGTCGGATCGTCAGGGTCCAGCGACGGATGGGGGTGCGGTAGATGCGGACGGGCCGGCTAGCCTGCTGCCGGGCTTGGAGTTGTTCGTTTGTTCGCTGTTGTTTGGTGATGATGGCTCGCAGGGTGTTGGTCATCTGCTGGAGTTGCTGTTGGTCTGCGTAGTGGAACTCGTTCATCCGCTGGGCGAGCGTCAGGTTTACGACGTGATTGCGGCAGGCATCCGTGGTGGTTGTTTGATGTATCATGGTGACGATTTCCCCCAGGAGGGCGAGTTGCTCGTCCTGTAGTGCCGCAGTCGCGGCTGGGGGGTTTATGTTTTCCTGATCTTCCTGTGGTGGTGTGATGTCCGTCAAGGTTTCACATGGGGCTGCAGCGCTGCAGCGGAGGTGGTGGTTTTCCATGTACAAGAGAAACCGGCATTCGGGGCAGACCCGCTTTCCTCGGTGCCAGTCCGCGCATGCTTTGACGGGGTTGAGGTGTCGTTTGCGGGTTACTTAGAGTAGTTCATTAGGGTGTGGGACCAGGCAGTCATAGTTTGTCGCTCGGCAGCGGTGGCTTCGGCGCTGGTAGTAGTTGTTGTCCTTGCTCTGGCGGTGGGTGTTGTAGTAGTCATCGTAGCAGGCCATCCAGTGCAGGTGTGACACTGGGGTTGTACTGTAACTGGAGTGTAAAGAGAATCAAAGGTAATCAGGCTACTTTCAATAATTCACAGCGGAATAATCTTAGATCTTGTGTGTGGGTTCTGTGGTAGTGTTGGTGAGGATGTTCGTGCTGGTTTTTACTTCCGTCGGGGCGGAAAACCTCAGTCTTATATCTGAGTGACGCCGGCGTGAGAGGTGGTGACTTGGATTTGGATTCCCCCGAGGTGCATGGACCTCGTGGGCGACTCATTGGTCCTGGCAGCATGTAGATAAGGGGAGATGAGGTTTCATGCAAGCAGGCAGGGTGTTTTCCCTACCGGACTCTCTTCCATGCGCCATCAGCAGGCGACGTGGCATTCCCTCCTTTCGGGGGAGGGGTCATAGCCCAAGTCCGGCGGTCCGTGCACCATCAGCAGGCGACGTGGCATCCCCTCCTTTCGGGGAAGGGGTCATAGCCCAAACATCTCGCCGTTTGCAATCTTCCCCTCATCTCCGTAGATATGTGTCTTAGGTCCGTCTCGGCTGTAAGCTCATCTCCGGACCTTATCTTCTGCCTAGACTCTCTGAGTGTGTTCCGTCATCCTTATGTACCTTTCTCTAGCTTAGCTACGTACTCGAGATATTTCGGGTGTAACACTACCTCCCCTCCCCCTTAGCCTCATCCCGAGCGCTAACACTTTTTCTCTATCTAGGTAGCCCGTCTCTTTCTGGATGTGTGTCTTTCGTGGGGTAACTTTCTGTAATGTGTTTTTACCGTGACTTGTGGTGTCACTTACCGTGACTGTAGTCCTTCACCCCTATAGCCCTCCCAGTCACCGGATCAGGACATGACTCTGTAATCCGTCGGAATGACTGGGCCCTCAGAGTAGGCCGGTGCGTACTCTTACTGTCTTTGATGGAACTTGATCGTGTCGTGCATTCGCTATGACCGCTTCCTGTACTCGAGTTCCGGGGTCGACAAAGGTCGCAGATGATCGGCAGAGGCATGGTATCCTTCGTGGCTAGTCTGGTATCCTGAGAGTGACTGAGTCTGATCTAGGGCTCTACAGTGTAGGTTGGAGTGACCGCGTCTTATTCGGGGATCGCGTGACCGTCATGCTTGGTCTCTCGCCCGTTTCTTTTCGGGGTAAGGAGAATATGACCGTACAGGAGCACGTCAAGTTCATCGGGTTGCTTTGGTTTTTTTCCTTCGGACGCTCGGTCTGCGGTTTCTCGTGGTTGCCCGAGAAGCGGGTCTTTTTGTTCATTGTAATGCTTTGGTACTGAAGTCCTCCTCCTCTTCAGCCCACTACCGCCAGATCCTCGGTGGAACTGGTTTCAGCCCTCGGTGAGTCGGTAGTCCCTCGGCACGTCCGGATGTCGTCGGTGAAACTCCCGGAGTTTCTGCAAACCGCCTACTGAGAAGTTGTCGAAAGGTTCTTCCGTCCAGTCCTTGCGTTCTGGATAGTCGAGCCATTTGACGAGGTATAAGATTCGCTTGTTCTTTCCTCAGCCGTGCTCGACCGAGGACATAACTTCTTCGACGTCGTATTCCTCCGACTGTTCGATGTCGTCAGCCTCCCGTAGTACCTTCGAGGGGTCCGTTGGTGCTCGGTGTTCGCTGGTTCGGTAGGGTTCGAGCAGCGATACAGAAAGACGTTGTGGATCTTCCATTTCCAGGGCAGCGTGAGGCGGACGGCTAGCGGTGAAACGATTTTCTCGATCTGGAAAGGACCATGATTCTTGTGGTTCAGTTTCCTCGATGGGCGGCGCGTTTTGATGTTGCGGCCATTGAGCATTACCAAGTCTCCTACTTGGTATGCCGGGGGTTCTTTTCGCATCGGATCGGTGTACTGGCACATTCGCTCTTGTGCGTCTTCCAGCCCTTTCTGGGACTCGTCGTGCACGGTGTGCATCCAGTGGGCATAGACCTGGCTTGCCGGGTTGAGGGGTCCCATTGACACAGGGTTCATGGCTGCCGGGTGGAAGCCATAATTAGCGTAAAACGGAGACATACCATTTCCCGTGGTGGTCGAGTTGTTGTAGCCGAACTCGGCCATCGGGAGCAGGCATACCCAGTCGTTTTGTTCCTTGCTGACGAACGCTCGGAGGTAGGCTTCGATCATTTGGTTGAGCTGTTCCGTTTGTCCGTTGGTCTGTGGATGGAACGCCGTTGACATTCGAGGCCGAATTCCCGTGAGTCGTTAGAACTCCTTCCAGGTTTCTGAGGTGAACCTGGAGTCGCGGTCTGACACGATATCAGTGGGGAGGCCGTGATACTTCCATACTTCCCGGGCAAAGATGACGGCTAGATCAGCAGCCGTCTTTCCTTCCTTCCTTAGAGGAAGGAAATGCGCCATTTTGGTGAATTGGTGGATGATCACCCATAGTTGGTCGCATTCGTCCGAGATTGGGAGTTCCGTGATGAAGTCCATTGCTATGGATTGCCATGGGGCGTAAGGCAATTCTAGCGGGGAGGACAGCCCATAGGGTTGGTGTCGGGACGCCTTGTTCTGTTGGCATTCGGGGCAGCTTCTGACAAAGTCGATGATTCGTTCGTTCATTTTTGGCTACCAGAAGTTTCGTCGGATTAGCTCGATGGTCTTGTCCTGTTCCATGTGTCCGGCCACCTTTGTGTCATGTTCTGATTCCATAATCCTCTACACCAGTCCCTTTGGTACCCAGAGCAGGTTCCGTCTGTATAGTAGGTCGTTTTCGCAACTCAATTCCCTGACCTTTCGGTCCTTCGGCGACGGGTCTTCCGTCGCCGCTTCCTGTTCCCTTGCCTGTTCATAGGCTACGTCCTTTTTCCCTTCTTCCCTGACGTTTTCCAGGAATTCCTCTGTCCACCTTCTTTCCGGGAGTGATGCCAGCCGTGCCGAGGAGCAGATGAATAATCGTGTTAGCCATTCCTCGAAGTGATTTTTTCCTAAAACCGTGGTTATCGGCTGTTTTTCTACCCCCCCCTTTTCAGGGCGGTACACCGAACGCCTCGATACTGCGTCTGGTATCCGTTCTGAGTACCTGGTCGGTAGTAGATTCTGAAGTTAATGCCGGCCAGCTCTTGTACCCATCTTGCTTGATGTCGGTTCAATACTTTAGTTGTTGTAAAGTATTCCAGGTTCTGATGGTCTGAGTAGACCTGGACCTGGTGGGTTGCGCCTTCACAGTATCGTCGCCAGTGTTTGAAGATGTCCACTACCGCCAGGAGTTCCTTGTCGTGGATCTTGTAGTTAATTTCCGTGGGTTGGAACTTCCTGGAGTGGAATGCCACCGGGTGTAGGTGTCTCTCCTCGTCCCGCTGCAATAGTATTGCTCCTATCGCAAAGTCCGATGCGTCAGTTTCGATGATCACTTCTTTTGCGGGGTCGAAGTGTGCTAGAATCGGGGCCATAGTGAATCGTCATTTTAGTTCTGAGAAGGCTGCATCTGCTTCCGCATTCCAGGTCCACTCCCTGTCTTCCTTGGTCAGCTCTGTAAGTGGTCTCGCTACTCGGGAGTAGTCCTGGATGAATCGCCTGTAAAAGTTGGTGAACCCCAAAAACGATTGTGTTTCTGTTAGGGATTCCGGGGTTTTCCAGCTGAGTATCGCCTTCACCCTTTTCTTCCAACATTCTTATTCCTTTCCTTCCGATGATATAGCCCAGAAATTCCACTTCCTGGGCTTTCCATATGCATTTTTCGGGCGAGACGGCCAGACCATTGTCCTGCAGGCGTTTCAGGACTTCTCTGACCATTTCGTCATGTTTTTCCTCCGTGTCGGTGTACACCAGTATGTCGTCCATGGATGCCAATGTTCCCATGTCGAGCATGTCGGAAAAGATATGGTTCATCATATCTTGGAAGGTGGAGGGGGCGTTGGTAAGCCCGAACGGCATAACTTGAAATTCGAAAAGCCCGTACCGGGTTCTTAACGCTGGTTTCCATTCGTCCCCTTCGTGGATTCAGATCAGGTGAAATCCATTTTTGAGGTCCATCTTTGTGAACCATTGCGCCCCTTGGACCTGATCTTGTAGCTCCTGCATGAGAGGTAGTGGGTACCGGTTTGGGATCATGATCCGATTTAGGACTCGGTAGTCCACACATAGGCGTAATCCTCGTCCGTGTGGTTTCGGCACGAAGAGGATTGACGAGCCGGCTGGGGACGTGGAGCGCTTGATTTTCCCCGTTCTTTTCATTTCTTTTAGCCACTCTCTCAGGGTTCAGAGTTCTTTCTCCAAGAGGGGGTAGATGGGCCCCCATGGCGCCGTGCTTCCTTCCTGAAGGTCGATTTTGCAATCGTAGGATCGGTGTTCGGGAAGGGCATCTGCAGCCTCCTTCCCCATGATTCCGAGGTATTGGCAGAACTCCATCGGAACGGCCTTCAGCGGGTCTTCCTCCACTGCTGCCGATACATACCCAATAACTTGAGCGCTGGGATTGGTTGCGATTGATTCGTCCCAGGTTAGGGAGAAGGGCCCTGTTTCATACCGGGTGCATTTCCTTATGCATTCCGCGCTGTTGAACCGGATTTCTTCATTTGTCCAAGTCCCCTGTGGTGGGTGTGTTGTTATCCAGTCGAAAGGGAGGAAGGCGTCGATATCGGCCTCCATTGGTGAGATTTCAAATTTCTCCTTCGAGTAGTGCTTCCGGTGCTGGAGGAGCATTGGCTCTGTATAGAATTGGCCCGCCCCCTGGACGCTTTCCCCCGTATAGCTCTCTATGCTATGGGTTCGTTCGTGTTTCTTCTTCGTGATACCGAGCTTTTCCACGGTTTGGCTGTTAAGGAGCGCTATGGAGCAGCCGGTGTCCAATAGCACTCGGATTTGGTGTTTCTTCCCGTCCAGGTGTAGTAACATGGTGATGATTGGACGGGTGCCGCGTGTTTCTCCCCTTGTTTTCTTTGACCAGGTTCCTGTACTTGGTTCCTGGTTTTTCCGTTTCCGGGATAGTCCACATATTGTAGAGGTCTCAGGCTGCGGCGGTTCCTGACCCCTTAAAAATCCGAGTCGGATTCTTCCTACAATGGCGTTTCCGTACTCATTTCCATGGCCTCCACTGCTGCGACCTTCCGTTGCTTGGTTGCGGGGTTTTCTTCAGTTTCCCCGTCTTCCCTTCCTCTTTTTTGCCCGACCGCCGCCGTCTTCCACGGGGCGCGGGGAAGTGCGGTTCCTTTTACCGTGCTGAAGGAGAAGCATTCGTAGGTTCAGTGCCCGCTTCTCCCGCATCTTCAGCAGTCGTCGCGCTTTTGCCCGTATTCCTCCTGTTCTTTTGCCGGGACTCCTTTCATTGCTTCGTCCCTAGAAGCCCAGTGGTCTTTCCCTCCCCACCAGGGGCGTCTGTCTGGTTGGGGTCCCGTTTTTTCCTGGCGGGGTTTGTCCATCTCCTTTCCCCGCTTGTTGCCATCGGGGTTCCTTTTGTCCTGTCCTTCTCTTCTTTGTTCGTCATTTTTCCCACTGGTTCCTGAGGGACTGGTGCCCCTTGTTTGCTCACAGGTTTGCTTCAGCTCCTTTTTCTTTTCTACCTGCAGGCCTGCCTGATGGGTGGCTTGTAGGAAGCCTTCGTCATCCGCGATATCTTCCCGGTAGTGGGCGAACCGCATGTCAAGTATCGCGTTGGGTATTGCGAGGTCGACTTTCTCCCGCAAGGCTTCGCTGGTTGCTTGGGCGAAGTTGTTGAGCGCTCGGAACTCCGTGAGGTACGCGTGGATGGACCCTTGATACTTGAGTTGCCCTAGTTTGAGTTCGGGGTCTGCTGCTTCGCGTTCGTTCCGATACTCTGCCCAGATCGCCGCGGTGTAATTAATCCAGGTGTCGTTTTCTGCCAGTTCTCGGTACCGGTGGAGGTGCCATACCAGGGCGGTGTCGGTTAGAAGGGTTCTGACCCAGACGATTTTCTGGCGGTCCACTATTTCCGGGTAGAATCCTAGATACATTGTGACCGATTCCCACCATTGGTTGAAGGTGGACGAGCTTTTTCCGTCGAATTTCTCGGGGTTTTCCATTTTCAGCCTTGAGGTGTGTATCCGGGCTTCTCCCGTTGGCTGTCCTGTGGCCCGTGCCACCGCGATTCCTGCCCCTACTAGCTGAGCTATCTCCCCTGGCATAAGCATGGTCGCCAGCTGGCTCTGGGTAGGTTCCCTTGTTCCTGGTGGGGGCCTTCCGGTCGGAAGGTTTCGTTCGTACAGGTCGTTGTCGCTCTCGCTAGGAGGGGGCGAGGGCGAGGGCAATGCTCCCCTTCGTGGGGGTCTCGGTGGGGATCCACCTCTCCCTGCCCCTCCGGTGCCGTGGGGTCTTTGCGACGGTTCCACAGCAGGGACTGCCGGGGGTCTGTGTCGTCGTTTTGGGTTCCCTCCGAGCAAGGGGCTCCCCAGCACCAGTCGGGTGGGCGGCGCCCCTGGGCTCTGAGTGGGCCGCGCTCGTCCGGCCAGTGTTGTGGGCAGGGGGACTGTAGTAGCCACCCGCAACAATTCGTCCTATGCTTGGGCCAGCCGTTGCTCCAGGATGGTCATTCGATCTCGGTCCTCGCTTCGCTGTTGCTCAAGCGTTTCTACCTTCCGTTGGTGGTCAACAGCCCATTTTTCCACGTTACCTTGGAACTCCATTAGGTGGACGTTTCTGGCCAGGTTTGCTTCTGACAGGAAAGCTACCGCGTCGTGCATTCGGGCTACTTGTGTTGCCTCGTGTACCCGGTGTAGATCACTCATCTTGGAGTGCTCGATGATGGCTTCCCAGACTTGTCTGGTGAATGCCTGATACGCGTTAGTGGATACCATAAGCTCGTTTCTTACCCATTCTCCTGAGATCTGTTCCTTGGCTTCCATTTGCTCGTAGACGTATTGGGCTCCTTGTGCCAGTCGGTTGTAGGCTGCTTCAATCCGCCTGATACGTCGGTCCGTATGGTCCAACGTGTTGCCGCAGATGTCCATTAGCTGGCGTAGGTCTTGCTCGGCCTGCTGTTGGTGGTTGGCCATTGCCCGCATCCACCCGATGGGGATGGCGATCTCCAGGGTTTCCTCCTGAGGTTCTTCGTCGTTGGTGATCTGGAGCAGCCCACGGGGCGCTTCCAAACGGAGCATGTTATAGTCGGACGAGGTAGACATTGCTCAATATAGGTCAAGGAAGTCTCCGATGTGGATGGTTGAATAGTAGTCAAAGTGGTAGTCAAATACCTAGGTCGAAGAGTTCGTCTTCATCGAAGTCGGCGGGCAGGGATAGTAGTGCGCAGTTCCACCACTGCTGGGTATACCAATGGTATGGGGCGTACTCAATTGTTTCGTGGATCGGCTTCGGTCCGTCGAAGAATTCTTCCCACTGCTCGTATTTTGAGATTTCGTTGTCGATTGACTGAAAGGTGTAGTCGAAGGAGTATTGGGACTTAGGCTCCAAGAAGGTAATAGTTCGAGTAGGTAGAGGTGGTCTTCGAAGTAGGTGTCGTCGAAGTAAGACATGAAAGTAGGGTGATTTTTCAGATCAAGATTATAGTGTGACACTGGGGTTGTACTGTAACCGGAGTGTAAAGAGAATCAAAGGTAATCAGGCTACTTTCGATAATTCACAGCGGAATAATCTTAGATCTTGTGTGTGGGTTCGGTGGTAGTGTTGGTGAGGATGTTCGTGCTGGTTTTTCCTTCCGTCGGGGTGGAAAACCTCAGTCTTATATCTCAGTGACGCCGGCGTGAGAGGTGGTGACTCGGATTTGGATTCCCCCGAGGTGCATGGACCTCATGGGCGACTCATTGGTCCTGGCAGGGTGTAGATAAGGGGAGATGAGGTTTCATGCAAGAGGGCGGGGTGTTTTCCCTACCAGACTCTCTTCCGTGCGCCATCAGCAGGCGACGTGGCATCCTCTCCTTTCGGGGAGGGGTCATAGCCCAAGTCCGGTCGTCCGTGCGCCATCAGCAGGCGACGTGGCATCCCCTCCTTTCGGGAGAGGGGTCATAGCCCAAACATCTCGCCGTTTGCAATCTTCCCCTCATCTCCGGAGATATGTTTCTTAGGTCCGTCTCGGCCGTAAGCTCATCTCCGGACCTTATCTCCCACCTAGACTCTCTGAGTGCGTTCCGTCATCCTTACGTACCTTTCTCTAGCTTAGCTACATACTCGAGATATTTCGGGTGTAACAGCAGGGATGCGTGGTCGTTGGTACGAGACTGTCCTGCGGCGGATAGCGGGGGCAAATGTACGGCTGGAGGGGCGCCCCATCTGTCAGTCGTGGTGGCGGCAATGCCCCAGTCATTGTTGGATTCATTGGTGGGTAGTTCAGTTTGTTCGTTATCGGCAGAGGTTGTGATGGGAAACTCGGTGGTGTGGCTGCTGCCAGCCAAGGTCTAGCCTTCGTTGGTGTCTACAGTGGCAGTGGTGGACATATCGGGTTTTTTAGAGTTGGGGTGCGGGTTTCTCAGGGTATTCCTCGTGGAACTGGTGGACAAGGTCGGGTGAGTTCTCAAAGTTGCAGGCGGGATACTAGGTACGATCGGGGTCATGGAAACCAGTCCACTTGACTCGATACTGGATCTGGTTTCTATGTTGTCGGGAGTCAAAGATTTTCTCTACTTCCCACTCTTGCTGTTGTTGGATGATCACAGGCGGTGGCGGTGTTTGTTGGTGTCCCGGGATGGGTTCGGTACTGGCTGTGGGTTCGAGAAGGCTGATGTGGAAAACTGGGTGGATCCTGACAGTGGCCGGTAGGTCCAGTTTATATGCTCTTGAGCCTACCTTCTCGAGGATGGTGTACGGACCTATCTGCTAGTGGTCCAGTTTGTTCGATGGTCGGGTTGTCTGGATGTGTTTCCATCGTAGCCAGACCGTGTCACCTGGGTTCAGTATCGGATCCGGATGTCGTGCTTTGTTGGCTTGCTCTGCTTGAGACATTTGGGTTTCCTTGATCTCCGCTCGAAGTTCTTCATGCAACCTTCTTAATGCCGTGACATATTCCGACACTTCTGGGGTCTCATCGTTCCGCGTGCTGAGGTCTGGCAGGAAACGAGGGTGATATCCATAGTTGACAAAGAAGGGGGTTATTTTTGTGGTTCCGGTTTGTGTGTTGTTGTAGCAGAATTCGGCAATTGGCAACAACCTTTCCCAGTCGTCCGGCTGGTAGTTGCAGTATGCCCGGAGATACTGCTCGAGGGTGGCATTGGCTCTTTCCATTTGTCCGTCCGTTTGTGGGTGGAAGGCTGTGCTGAGGTTGCGTGATATCCCGAGTGCTTCTGTTACTCGTTTCCAGAAGTCTGAGGTAAACAGGGACCCTCTGTCTGATACAATACTGCTTGGCAGTCTGTGGGGTCTTATAACTTGTTGGAGAAAGTGGTCTGCTAGGTCTTCGGGGTCCATGGTGCCCTGGCAGGCGACGAAATGTGCCATCTTTGTCAGGCAATCGATTATTACCCAAAACGTATCTTTTCCATTGCTCGTCGGCAGCGCGGTGATAAAGTCCTTTGATATCGTGTCCCATGGTCGGTGTGGGAGTTGGAGTGGCTTTAGCAGTCCAAATGGCACGTGTCGGATTGGCTTGATGCGATGGCAGGTGTCACAGTGGTCGACTTATCTGTGGATGTACTTTCGTTGCCCTGGCCAGTAGAAATTTCAGCTAACAAGTTCCAGGGTTCTTGCTCGGCCCGGGTGTCCCGCGGCTTGCGCGTCATGGTGGTCTCTTAATGTGTGTAGTCGCAGGGTGTCGTTGTCCGGGACCCATATGAGGCCGTCGTACATTAGCAACCCGCTGTTTTCCTCGCATAACCCTAGCGCGATCTTTCCGTCACAGGTGGTCCCGCTTGCCTTTTTCCTCCGGATTTCTTGGATTTCTTCATCTGCTGCGCTTAGTGTCCGGATTTCATTCAGGAGTTCCTTGTCTATCTCGAGGTTGATGGTTTCTGTTGTATTGGCCTGGAGTGCTTCGAACGCTTCTTCAGGTAACAGGATTCAGCCGTGGTTCTGTCGATGCTTCATATCCCCTTCTCAGGGAGAGTCTCCTGACTCTCTAGAGAGGATGTCTGGCTTGCCGGCCAATTTCCCGGGTCGATACTTGATCACGAAGTCATAGTTAGCTAATCGCTTACCCTACTGGGCTTGTCACAAATTGAGATCATTTTTTGTTTTCCAATATTCGAGGTTTTTGTGGTCGGTGAGGATCGTGATTTTTGGTCCCGTTGTTTTACAATAAGTATCCCATTTTCGTAGTGCGTCGACTATCGCCAGTAGCTCCTTATCGTGGATGTCGTAATTGCGCTCCGGGCCTTTGAGTTTCCTCGAGTAGTATGCTACAGGATGCAGGATTCCCTTTGCGTTGGGTTCTGAGGAGATTGCTCCTATGGCGTGGTCTGAGGCGTCTGTTTCGATGGTGACAGGTTGTTCCCGATCGAAGTGTTACAATATCAGTTCCATGATCATTGCTCCCTTTAGCGTCTCACACGCCTCCTGCTGCTTGTCACCCCATTCCCATAACTTGTCCTTCCTTGTGAGGGAGGAGAGGGTCATCATAATCTTGCTATAGTCTCCGATGAACCTTCGGTAGAAGTTGGCGAAATCCAGGAAGCTCTGCACCCCTTTGACGTTTGTTGGCTCCTTCCATTCTCTGATTGTTCGGATCTTTTCTTCGTCCATTCTCAGCCCTTCTGGCGATATGACATATCCCAGATATTCTGTTTCCATGGCGTGGAATTCACATTTGGATGCTTTCAGTGTTAGTCCGGTGTCACGTACTCGTGTGAGTACGGCCCGGACATGTTTTCGCTATGTTTTCTCGTCGGGCGAGAAGACCAGGATGTCGTCCAGCTATGCCACGCAGAAGATGTCTAAATAGTCACTCAGGATCTCGTTCATCCATCGTTGGAAGGATGCCAGGGCGTTGTTGAGTCCGAACGGTATGACGCAATACTCGTATAGCCCGTATCGAGTTCGAAACGCCGTCTTCCATTCGTCGCCCTTTGCAATGAGGAGGTTGTAGTACGCATCTCGTATATTGAGTTTGGTGTAGATGGTGGCACTGGAGAGTTGATCGAGAGACTTGCCGATCAGTGGTAGTTGTGTCCAATCTTTAATCCTGATTTCGTTTAGTTGCCGGTAGTCCACACACAGGTTCAGTCCTCCATCCTTTTTCTTGACGAAAGGTATTGGTGCTCCAGCCAGGGAGGTGAATGCCCGGATCCATCCTCGTTTTTCGTTGATTTCTAGGTATTCTCTCAGGGCCTTCATTTTGTCTTCGTTCAGGGGTCGCAGTGGCTCATACGGGGGTGTCTTCCCTTCCTCCAGTGGGATATGATGGTTCTGTGTGCGGTGAGGTGGTGGTGTCGTTGGTTCTTGTTCAGTGAATACATCGAGGAATTCGTGATATTCCGGGGGAATTGGTTTCTTACTCGTCCTGGAGGTCTCTTTGATTTTGTCGATTACTGTCTGGCATACCTCCCATGGGTCTGTTTCGCCGATTTCCCAGTTTTCTTCTTCTGCCAGTGTTTTCTTATAGTATTGCTCTGTGGCTTTTTCTTCTGGGACTGTGTTGGCTCTTGGTGAGCTGGGTAGGTATTTCTCGGCGCAGTGGTCGGAGTGGAATTTCATGGTGTGATTCTTCCATCCTATTACTGGGTCATGGAGTTTGAGCCATGGGAGTCCCAGGATGATCGGGGCGTTTCCTATCGTGATGCAGTGTAGCCGGATGTCCTCCTCCCGATGGTTGATGGTTAGGTGGAACTGAGCGTCGTGGGTTACCGGCCCGCCGGTGACCTCACTTCTGTCGACTGTCAATACTCGTCTTGGCGTTGTTTTTTGTTGCATAGGTATTCCGTTGGCCTCAGGATAGGCCTTAACGATGAAGTTTTCTGATGCCCCACTGTCCACCAAGGCTGTAGTGGTGTATTCGTTCCTGTCTGTCCCCTGGATTGGTACTTTGATCGTAATTTTTTCCTCGCGGTCGTATCGGGCAGTTCGTACTAGGTACAGGGGGTCTTCTTCAGGTTTGACAACAGGTGTTTCCCTAGGGTGATGGTTGTCAGCACCTATTCCCGAGGGTTGTCGTTTCCCGACCGTTCTTATGCGATCGTCTCCTCGAAGATGGCTTCTGCGGCCCTGTAAGGTCTTCTCCATGGAACTCGTTCCTTCCTGGGCTGGGGGCATTCTTTTGCGAAATGTCCTTTCTTTCCGCAGTTGTAACATTCTCCCGTGATTACTCGTCATGGGAATCGGTTTGGCATTCCACTTGCGAATTTGAATCGTCGGGTGGCATCGAGGTCCATAGGGTCTCCCGGAGGTGTCGCCGGAGGCTCCTTTGCGTGGACGTGGAAGCGCGCTTCTGGGTTGGTGGTAGGTCGCCGATTAATGACTCCGAGATTGCATAGGCGGCTATCTGTTTTGATGGCGGCAGTGGCGTAGTCTACCAAGACTGTGGCGGGGGTTTTACTTATGACTAGGTGTCTTTTTACATCGGGGTGTAATCCGTCTCGGAATCGTGCAATGCATACGTTGTCCGCGTATGGGAGGTCTGCTTTGATTCGCTGAAATTGGGCCCAGTAGGTGGCCCTTGTCCGATTTCCCTGCTGGATCTTCTGGAATTTCTCGAATGCTATTTCCTCGGCGTCTACCTGGCCGAAGGCGTGCTTCATGTTGGTTTTTAGTTCTTCCCATGTCAGGTTGATTCCTCCTTCCTGGTTTAGGAAGGTTTCCACCCAATTCCAGGCTACCCCCCATAGCAGGGAGGATGCATATCCTGTTTTATTGTCATCGTCATTGAATCGGTTTCCTTCTGTCCTAAACTTGAGCTCCCACTGGACCAAGAATGTTTTGAACTTTGCTTTGTCTCCTTCGAATGGTTCGGGGTCCCGGAGCTTTGGGTAACGGCTTCGGGGTGTCTCTCTGGCCGAGAGGATTTATCGTAACATCTCCGTGGTGAGGAGGTGGGGTCCCGCCCCTCCTTCTCCTGTTTCGTCCCCCATTCTTTGGGTTTGCTCTGGTAAATCTGGCATCTGGGGCCTTGATTGGGGGTCCGGGGTTACCGGACTTGGGGATCAGTAGTCGTCGGGGACCCTTGTGAATTCTCTGAGGGTGAGGGGATCCTCGCTGTTTTCGTCCTCGGAGGCCACTGTGTTGCTACGTCAGGTGTCGATGGGGAGACGCAATCTAGTGTCAACATCCTGCCTCAACTTCTCCGTTTGTGTCAACAGGCAATGTAGGTGCGGTCTGCAGCGTGAGCGGTCCTACTCACACTTCCGGTGTACTCACACTTCGGGCGTAATCACACTTCAGGCGTATTCACATGCCTTGCGTGTCAAGATCCTGCCTTGACTACTCCATGGGGGCTCGACAGGCAACGTAGACTTCCTTGGGAGCGGGCGCTCCTGCTCGCACTTCCGGCGTATTCACACTTCCCTGTGTCTTCTCACTTTCAGCGTACTCACGCGCCGCTCGTAGTCACACTTCCGGCGTACTCACGTGCTGCTCGTACTCACACTTCCGGCGTACTCACGCGCCGCTCGTCGTTCTCGCGGTATCCGTCATGCCCGGCGTGGTCTCGTCGCGATCCTCTCACACGCCTTGCCTGGGCTCGTTGTTCTCGTGGTATCCGTCACGCCTGGCATGGTCTCGTCGCGGTCCTCTCACACGCCTTGGGTGGACTCGTTGTTCTCGCGGTATCCGTCTCGCCCGGCGTGGTCTCGTCGCGGTCCTCTCACACGCCTTGCGTGGGCTCGTTGTTCGTCTGGGGGTTGGTTGTCGCAGTGCCGGTTTCACGGGTAGAGAGAGGTAGGTCTGTGGAGAGAGATAATAGATTACGTGGAGAAGAATCTCCAAACTAGCTACCGCGCCCTTCCTTTATACTTTTCCTTCCCTCTGTCGAATCACAGCTTGCCCGCAAGACTGACACAGTTCCACCATCATGACTCAATCGTCGCGCCCAAGGAAACACATGATCGCACTCGGCCGCCACGCGGCCACCACTCTACTCGCGGCAACAGGAGAAAGGACACACAAGCAAGAACAGTACAGAAAGAGAAGAAGGTCGCGCAAGCATAATCAAAGGGAAACAACATACGTAAGAAGACAGGAGAAGGACGCGCAAGGACTATCAACAGGAAACGGCAAAGACGAGAAGGACGCGTTGGCAACATAGAGGAAACAAAGGAGAGAGGTCTAGACCGGCCAGCGGTCTGGGAATATCGCTACCGGGGCAATATGGCAGAGATCGGTCGCGGCGCCTAAGCACGGAGGATGACCGTAGCTGTGGCAGCGGTGATGAGGGCCAGCCACAGGGCGACAAGGGTGACGGCGGCCCCGGCCGCGGCGCTTCCGAGCCTGCCGCGCGATATTCGTGACAGTACGTCCCCTGTCCAGACCGAAGCTCCGGCGAGGTCATGTCGGGTAGGTGCGGCACGGCGGCGGATGGTGGTGCAGTAGATGCGTACAGCCGGGCTCCCCTGCTGCCGGGCTTGGAGTTGTTCGTTTATTCACTGCTGTTCGGTGATGATGGCCCCCAGGGTGTTGGCCATCTGCTGGAGTTGCTGTTGGTCCGCGTCGTGGAATTCGTTCATCCGCTGGGCGAGCGTCCGGTGTACGACGTGGTTGCGGCGTGCATCTCTGGTAGTAGTGTGGTGGAGAATGGTTATGATGTCGTGTAGCAAAGATATTTGTTCGTCTCGGAGGGCTGCTGGGGTAGCTGCGCGGACCTCGTCATTGGCAGCAACCTCTCCCGGGGGTGCGATGTTCTCTTGATCCTCTTGAGGGGTCGTGATGTCGGCCAGGGGGTTCCGTGGGGCTGACGCGCTGCAGCGGAGGTGGTGGTTTTCCATGTTCACTAGGAACCGGCAGTCGGGGCAGACCCGCTTTCCCTTCTGCCAGTCCGCACAGGCTTTGCGTGGGTTGAGGTGTCGGTTGCAGATTACCTCCGCTAATTCGAATGGATGGGCGTGGGGACAGCTGCCGGGTCGGTGGTTGCGCCGGCGGTGGTCATTTCCTCGTTGCGGGTAGTAGTTGTCATCTTTCATCTGGCGGTGAGCGCCACAGTAATCGTCGTATCAGGCGGTCCAGTGTAGGGAGACATGGTCGTTGGCACGGGGCTGTCCCACAGCGGACAGTGGTGGTGAGGGAGCCGCGGGGACGTTCCAGCCGTCCGTGGTCGTGGCTTGGACGGCGAGGTCCCAATCGTTGGTTGGTTTGGCTTGTTCATTATCGGCGGAGGTCGTGGTGGGGAACTCGGAGGTGTGGCTGTGGCCGGCGAAGGTCCAGCCTTCGTTGGTGTCGACCGTGGCGGTGGTGGACATTTTTCTTAGTTTTGGGGGGCGGGCTTCTCGGGGTAGTCCCTGTGGAACTGCTGGACGAGATCGAGAGAGTTTTCGAAATTGCGAGCAGGGTACCAGGTGCGATTGGGATCGTGGAAACCAGTCCACTTGACTCGATACTGGATCTGGTTTCTATGGCGTCGGGAGTCGAGGATCTTTTCTACTTCCCACTCTTGCTGTTCTTGGATGACTACGGGAGGTGGTAGCAATTGGTGATGTCCTGGGATAGGTTCGGTGCTGGCTGTGGGTTTGAGGAGGCTGATGTGGAAGACTGGGTGGATTTTGACAGTGGCCGGTAGGTCCAACTTATAGGCGCGTGAGCCTACTTTCTCCAGGATGGTGTACGGGCCTATCTGCTTGTGGTCCAGTTTGTTCGATGGTTGGGTTGTCCGGATGTGTTTTTGTTGTAGCCAGACTTTGTCGCCTGGGTTCAGTACTGGGTCCGGGTGTCGTGCTTTGTTGGCTTGTTCTGCTTGAGACATTTGGGCTTCCTTAATCTCTGCTCGAAGTTCTTCATGCAACCTTCTTAATGCCTCAACATATTCCGACACTTCCGGGGATTCATCGTTCCGGGTGCCGAGGTCTGGTAGGAAATGCGGGTGATATCCATCGTTGGCAAAGAAGGGGGTTATTCTTGTGGTTCCGGTTTGTGTGTTGTTGTAGCAGAATTTGGCAATTGGCAGCAACCTCTCCCAGTCGTCCTGCTGGTAGTTGCAGTATACCCGGAGATACTGCTCGAGAGTGGCATTGGCTCTTTCCATTTGTCCATCCATTTGTGGGTGGAAGGCTGTGCTGAGGTTGCATGATATCACGAGTGCTTCCGTTACTCGTTTCCAGAAGTCTGAGGTAAACAAGGATCCTCTGTCTGATACAATACTGCTTGGCAGTCCGTGAGGTCTTATAACTTGCCGAAGGAAGTGGTCTGCTAGGTCTTCGGAGTTCATGGTGTCTTGGCAAGCGACGAAATGTCCCATCTTTGTGAGGCGATCGATTATTACCCATAACGCGTTTTTCCCGTTGCTTGTCGGTAGCGCGGTGATGAAGTCCATTGATATTGTATCCCATGGTCGGTGTGGGAGTTCCAGTGGCTTTAGCAGTCCAAATGGAGCGTGTCGGATTGGTTTGATACGATGGCAGGTGTCGCAATGGTCGACGTATCTGTGGACGTACTTTCGTTGACCCGGCCAGTAGAAATTTCGGCTAACGAGTTCCAGGGTTCTTGCCCGGCCCGGGTGTCCCGCGGCTTGCACGTCGTGGTGGTCTCGTAATATGCGAAAGTCGCAGGGTATTGTTGTCAGGGATCCATATGAGACCGTCGTACATTAGCAACCCGCTGTTTTCCTCGCATACTCCTAGTGCGATCTTCCCGTCGCGGGTGGTCCCGCTCGTCTTTTTCCTCCGGATTTCTTGGATCTCTTTATCTGCGATGCTTAGTGTCCGGATTTCGTTCAGGAGGTCTTTGTCTATCTGAAGGCTGATGGTTTCCGTTGTATTGGCCTGGAGTACTCCGGGGGCATTGAGCATGGCGCAGGGCATTTCGTTATCGTCCTGGGGCGTCTAGAAGGCTTCTCCGGGTAGCAGTATTCGGCCTTGGTTCTGCCGATGCTTCATATCCCCTTCCCAGGGAGAGTCTCCTGACTCTCTAGAGAGGATATCAGGTTTACTGGCCAGTTTCCCGGGTCGATATTTGATCGTAAAATCGTAGTTGGCTAATCGCTCACCCCACCAGGCTTGCCGCAGGTTGAGGTCTTTCTTTGTCTTCCAGTATTCGCGGTTTTTGTGATTGGTAAGAATCGTGATTTTCAGCCCCGGTGTCTTGCAATATGTGTCCCATTTTCGTAGTGCGTCTACGATCGCCAGTAGTTCCTTGTCGTGTATATCGTAGTTGTGCTCCGGATCCTTGAGTTTTCAGGAGTAGTAGGCTACTGGGTGCAGAGTTCCATTGTCGTCAGGTTTCGAGCAAATGGCTCCGATGGCATAGTCTGAGGCGTCCGTCTCGATTGTGACGGGTCACTCCGGGTCAAAGTGTTGTAGTATCGGTTCTGTTACCATTGCTGTTTTGAGCGTTTCGAAGGCTGTCTGTTGTTCGTCGCCCCATTCCCAGTCTACTTCTTTCCTTGTCAGGCGGGTGAGGGGTGTTGTGATCTGGCTGTAATCCTGTATAAACCTTCGGTAGAACTTGGCAAATCCTAAGAAGCTCTGGATTCCCTTGATATTCGTCGGTTCTTTCCATTCCTTGATCGTCCGGATTTTCTCTTCGTCCATGCGCAAGCCTTGTGGAGATATCACTTATCCTAAATATTCGATCTCCTTGGTGTGGAATTCGCACTTGGAGGCCTTCAGTGTCAGTCCCGTTTCCTTGACTCGCTTCAGTATCATTCGGACGTGTTTCCGGTGGTCTTCCAGGTTCTGCGAAAATATGAGGATATCGTCCAAATATGCCACACAGAAGATATCGAGGTATTCGTACAGGATTTCGTTCATCCATCGTTGGAACGAGGCTGGTGCGTTGGTCAGCCTGAACGGCATGACACAGTACTTGTAAAGGCCGTATCGGGTGCGGAACGCTGTTTTCCACTCGTCCCCGGCCCTAATCCTGAGGTTGTAATAGGCGTCCTGGATGTCAAGCTTGGTGTAGATGGTGGCGCTGGATAGTTGGTCGAGGGACTCTCCGATCAGCGGTAATGGTGTTCAATCCTTGATTGTGATTTCGTTCAGTTGTCGGTAGTCTACACATAGGCGTAGTCCTCCATCCTTTTTCTTTACGAAGTGTATCGGTGCTCCGGCCGGGGAGGTGGATGAGCGGATCCATCCCTACTTCTCATTGACATCAAGGTATTCTTTGAGAGCCTTCATTTTTTCCTCGTTCAGGGGTCGCAGGGGCTCATATGGGGGCGTCTTCCCTTCCTCTAGTAGGATATGGTGGTCTTGAGTGCGGTGGGGCGGAGGTGCCGTAGCCTCTTTTTCGGTGAACACTTCGATGAATTCGTGATATTCCGGTGGAACTGGATTTTTACTCGTTTTGGAGGTTTCCTTGATTTTGTTGATTACGGTCTGACATACTTCCCATGGGTCCGTTTCGCCAATCTCCCAATTTTCTTCTTCTTCCGGTGTTTTCCTGTAATATTGTTCGGTGGCTTTTTCTTCCGGAACCGTGTTGGCTCTTGGGGAGCTAGGCAAGCACTTCTCGGCGCAGTGGTCTGAGTGGAATTTCACAGTATGATTCTTCCATCCTATCACCGGGTCATGGAGCTTGAGCCATGGGAGTCCTAGGATGATTGGTGCGTTTCCGATCGTGATGCAGTGTAGCCGGATGTCTTCTTCGTAATGATTGATTGTGAGGTGGACCTGTGCGTCGTGGGTTACCGGCCCGCCAGTAACCTCGCTCCCGTCTACGGTCAGCACCCGTCTTGGTGTTGCTTTTTGCTGCATGGGAATTCCGCTTGCTTCTGCGTAGGCTTTGTCGATGAAGTTCTCGGAGGCTCCGCTGTCGACTAGGGCGGTGGTGTTGTGTTCATTCCCGTCGGCTACTATGATTCGGACTTTGATCATGATTTTTTCTTCTCGGTCGTACCTGGTCGTTCGTATCCTGTAGGGTGGGTCTGGTTCAGCAACTGGTTTCTCCCTCGGGTGGCTGTTGCTTAGGCCTGTTCCCGAGGGCTGTCGTTTCCTGCCGGTTCGGATTCTTCCCTTGTTTCAGTACCGATGGTGTTTTCTTCGTACGTGGCTTCCGCTGCCCGGTATGGCCTTCTCCATGTGGTCCGTGGTTTTTTCAGCTGGGGGCATTCCCTCGCGAAGTGCCCCTTTTTCCCGCAATTGTAGCACTCGTCCATTGGTGGTCGTCATGGGAACCGGTTTGCTCTTGGTGCAAACTTAAATCGTCGGGTGGCATCTAAATCCATTGGGTTCCCCGGGGGTGCTGACGGGGGTTCTTTCGTGTGGACATGGAAGCGTGCTTCTGGACTCGCTGCCGGTCGTCGACTAATGACTCCGAGGTTGCATAGGCGGCTATCTGTTTTGATGGCCGCAGTGGCATAGTCTATCAGAACGGTGGCTGATACTTCGCTCATGACCAAGTGTCGTTTTACTTCTGGGTGTAATCCATCTCGAAACTGCGCGATGCATACGTTGTCCGCGTACGGGAGGTCTGCTTTGATTCGCTGGAATTCTGCCCAATAGGTTGCTGCCGTCCGACTTGCTTGCTGGATTTTCTGGAACTTTTCGAAGGCTATTTCTTCGACATCCACCTGGCCGAAGGCGTTCTTCATGCTAGTCTTCAGTTCTTCCCATGTTAGGTTGATTCCTCCTTCCTGATTCAGGAAGGTTTCCACCCAGTTCCACGCTACTCCTCGGAGAAGGGAGGATGCGAATCCCGTTTTTTTTTCATCATCGTCGAATCGGTTTCCCTCGGTTCTAAACTTTAGCTCGCACTGTGCTAGGAATGTTTTGAACTTCGCTTTTTCTCCTTCGAATGGTTCGGGGTCCCGGAGCTTTGAGTAGCTGGTCTGTGGCGGTCTGTCGCGTTCTGCCAGAAGTGTTTGCAACATTTCTGTTGTCAGTAGGTGGGGTCCTTCCGTCATTCTTCTGAGTTGTTCGGGTGACTCGGGTGTCTGTGCTCGCGATCGTGGTTCTGGGGTTACTGGGCTTGGTACCCGCTGATCGTCAGGGAGGTCCCTAAACTCGCTAAGGTTGAGGGGGTCCCCGGTGTTTTCGTCCTGGGAATCCACTGTATATTGCTACGTCGGGTGTCGATGGCGGAGACGCAATCTAGTGTCAAGATCCTCCCTTGACTACTCCGTGGGGGCTCGACAGGCAACGTAGACTTCCTTGGGAGCGGGCGCTCCTGCTCGCACTTCCGGCGTATTCACACTTCCCTGTGTCTTCACACTTTCGGCGTACTCACACGCCGCTCGTAGTCACACTTCCGGTGTACTCACGCGCCGCTCGTACTCACACTTCCGGCGTACTCACGCGCCGCTCGTCGTTCTCGCGGTATCCCTCACGCCCGGCGTGGTCTCGTCGCGGTCCTCTCACACGCCTTGCGTGGGCTCGTTGTTCTCGCGGTATCCGTCACGCCCGGCGTGGTCTCGTCGCGATCCTCTCATACGCCTTGCGTGGGCTCGTTGTTCTCACGGTATCCGTCACACCCGGCGTAGTCTCGTCGCGGTCCTCTCACACGCCTAGCGTGGGCTCGTGGTTCGTCTGGGGATTGGTGGTCGCAGCGCCGGTTTCACGGGTAGAGAGAGGTAGGTCTGTGGAGAGAGATAATAGATTGCGTGGAGAAGAATCTCCAGACTAGCTACCGTACCCTTCCTTTATACTTTTCCTTCCCTCTGTGGAATCACAGCTTGCCCGCAAGACTGACACAGTTCCACCATCATGACTCAATCGTAGCGCCCAAGGAAACACATGATCGCACTCGGCCGCCGCGCGGCCACCACTCTACTCGCGGCAACAGGAGAAATGACACGCAAGCAAGAACAGTACAGAAAGAGAAGAAGGTCACGCAAGCATAATCAAAGGGAAACAACATACGTAAGAAGACAGGAGAAGGACGCGTAAGGACTATCAACAGAAAACGGCAAAGACGAGAAGGACGCGTAGGCAACATAGAGGAAACAAAGGAGAGAGGTCTACACCGGCCAGTGGTCAGGGAATATCGCTACCGGCACGATATGGCGGGGATCGGTCGAGGCGCCTAAGCGCGGAGGATGACCGTGGCTGCGGCAGCGGTGATGAGGGCCAGCCACAGGGCGACAAGGGTGACGGCGGCCCCGGCTGCGGCGCTTACGAGCCTGCCGCGCGAGATTCGCGACATTGCGTGAGCTCGGTGTTCTTGCGGTGTCCGTCATGCCCAGCGTGGTCTCTTCACGGCTCTTCTCACACGCCTTGTGTGGGCTTGTTGTTCTCACAGTATCTGTCACGCCTGGCGTGGTCTCTTCGCGGCTCTTCTCACCTGCCTTGCGTGGGCTCGTTGTTATCACGGTATCCGTCATGCCCGGTGTGGTCCCTTCACGGCTCTTCTGACACGCCTTGCGTGGGCTCGTTGTTCTCGCGGTATCCGTCACGCCCAGCGTGGTCTCTTCGCGGCTCTTCTCACACGCCTTGCGTGGGCTCGTTGTTCTCAGGGGGTGGTGGTCGCAGCGCCGGTCACGGGGATAGAGAGGTAGGTCTGTGGAGAGAGATAATATGCGACTTCAATCAATTGCGCTCAGTACGACAGACTATATGCGCTCCTCCCACCGTACCACCCCCATAGGGCTTCCATCTTTCCCATTACCGCCGAAAAGTAAATGCATCGCACCAAAGAAATCGTAAAAGTTCGACAGCAAAGAAATCGTAACAGCGAGCGGCCGTACAGCAAGACTCATGACAACCCGTCCTCCCTGTTGGCCGAAATCAAAGCGTTTTGTGGGTACATTATAATGGAGACTTGCGGTGGAAGGAAACTGCGGTAAAGAAGGCAGTGCAATACCCTTACCTTTTGAGCGCTCTCTACGTGGCCATCGTCGTGTCAGTGGTTGCCACGTTGTCGCGGCGCATTCCCAGCATGATCTTGACATAGGTGGAGCAGCTTCGGTCCGAGGCTTTGTGTGGTTGTAGGCAGTTGGCGCAGCGGATCGGTGGGTGGTTGCAAGTGTGCCCTGCTCTGCAGTTCATTATCGCACATGGATGATCCTTGGTGGGGTGGGGCTGTGCATACACAGCATAGGTGTGATTGCTGGCGATGCAGCGTTGCGTCGGGTGCCCAAAGGTCTGGGATTTGTTGCATTGGGTGGCGGGGCTGAAGGTGATGTATTCGGAGATAGTGCATTCGCGGTTGAACATGGCGAGGCTGGTGGCACCGAGAGACTTCTTCGTCATCTCACCTACAAAGGTGACGATCATGGAGGAGGCCTCTTTACCCTGGCGGTGTTCAGGGCTGGTGAGCCAACGCAGTGTCTGGCCCATTTGGAGGGACGGGTAGGATGATTCGATTTCAGTACGGGTGGATTCGGGTGTGGCGGTGGTCAGGATACTGTGGACGATGAAATGGGTCCATCACTGGCTGACTCTGGACGATGCGATTGGGAATTCGTGGAGTGCCTCCTCGAGGATGGCTAGGTATGGTTCATAGCTGGTACTCAGGTGCTGAGGCGCAACCGTGAAAACGAGGTTGTTGGTAGCAGTGATGTTTGCCAGGATGAGGGGCAGGTGTTCGATGTTGGCATGGGTGGTGATGGTCTTGTTGGCCACTTGGAGTGCACGGTCTGCAGCCTCCTTGCGGTCGTTGCGTGCGGTCGTGAGGGTGAAGATTATCAGCCTGTCTGCCGTCGGGTAAGGCTTCGGGAGGATCGTCTCCTTCCTGGCCTTCTTCTTGCTCCTGACCTCCGTGAACTCCCTTGGCTGTTTTTCTGCTACCTGTGCGTAGGTTGGTGCAGGGCCTGGGGGAGGCTTGGTGGTGGTGGGTGGCTTCTGGCATTGTTGGGGGAGTGCCAGCACAACCCTGGGGGCTGTGGGGGCGGCGGCGGGGGTGGGATGTGCGGATAGGGTGGCAATTTGCTCCGAGAGCTTGGTGATGGTGTTGGTCAACTGGGAGATTTGTTTCTGTATCTCCAGATCCCTCTCCTTCATCTCTTTGAGGCCGGGGATTTTGACGGTGACTGATTGCATTGCGAATTGGTGTGTCATTTCGGCGCGGATGAAACGGCAAATCGGTTCGAGTAGCTGTTCGGTGGTTTCGTTGGTAGCGGTGGTGTGGTCCAGTTCGGATTTCCATGCGAGGAAACTGGCCAGTGTGTCAGTATCGTGGTCCCAGTCAGGTGCGTAGTCCAACTCTGCGTTGAACATGTCGAGGGGGATGCTCTGTTGTGGGGTTGGGATTGGAGGCGGTGGTGGTGTAAATGTGATTGGTGGTGGGGTGGAAGAACTCCCCCCAAGCGACGGGTTTGTTGTTTGGCTAACTTTGCCCTTTGCCATGGAGGCGAAGATGGTTGCCGTGGTGATGCAGAGTTTTCGTGGACAGGTGTCCACTTTTTGTAGCGGGGGTGGGTGTTGTTCGGTTACCGGGCGACTGCGACCCGAAGCGAAATCGGGCGGTCAGCAACAACAAAGAAGTGAGAGGTGGCCAGCGAGTTCGTAGATGGAAACACTGTGGAGTTATGAAGCTCCAGAGGGTATTTCCAGCGAAATCGGTGGTGGGAATAAAAGGTTGTTTGGCAGCGAACGAAAATTTTGCGGTGGAGTGAAGGATAATATGCAACTTAGATCTATTGCGTTCAGCACTACAGGCTATATACGCTCCACCCCACCATACCGCCCCCATGGGGTTCCCATCTTTCCAAAGCCACCCGAAATCACAACACAAAACAAAAAGCAAAACAAAATCGCAACATGAAAGCATCTGCGGCGGTCAAACGAAGAATGAGCAAAACTCCCTCCATCTACCCTCCTCCGCCCTTCATCGTCAAATCAGTTATCGAACACGCCAAAGTCCGGCTCTGGGGAGTCAGAGTCGGAGTCGTTGGAGTCATGTATGGTGGTGTGGTCTCCAAGTTCAAGGCGGAGGTGTACTGAGTGTCCTAGCCCGGTGGCTCGTAGGAAGCGTTGCAGTGCTAGTGAGTTTTCGGATGCAGTCAGGAAGTCCAGGGATTGTATATCGCCTACCGCGGAGGAGAGGAGGGCTGTGCGTTCGGTTCCCAGTAGTGGGCAGTCTCGGAGGAGGTGATATGAGGTGTATAGATCCTGCCCGCATGGACACAGACCAGCGTCAAGATTGGGAGGAGTATCGGATGGTGCGCGGTTGCAAAACACTCGCCAGAGTGCTCTTGTATCAGCCCAGTCGATGCTGTGTAGGTGTGTAGGGAATTTGAAGGAGGGATTCGAGAGGGGAAGTTCGGCCTTCCATCATTGAGTGAATTCCGCGCGGGCTTGGGTCAGCAGCCAGGTCTTCGTGGTTACTGCAAACTGGCATGGTGTAGTGGAGGATGCTCCCAGCTTGGCAAGTGTATCAGCGCGTTCATTCCCGCTGATGCCGCAGTGGGAGGGACACCATACAGTCGAGATCTGCCATCCTAGGAGTTGGAGTTTTTCCACGATTTCCAGAGTTCGTCGTGCGTACTCATGGTTATCTTTGTTGAAGTGGAGGGTATCGATTGCAGCCTGATTGTTGATGCAGATAAACACCGTCGAGCGTGGCAAGGTGGTGGTGAGAAGGGCAGAAACTGCTTCCTAAATAGCATGTAGTTCGGCGTCGAACACCTCAGCCCTACTGCCGAGATGACATCTTCCTTCGGTGAACCGGTGGGGTTGCTGGTCTCCACAGTGGTAAATCGACCATCCACAGCCGACCGCGCCATTGGCCAGTTTGGAACCGTCGGTGTAAATAATGACGGTATGATCTGCATGTGTGTGGAGCCATTTTTCATGAAGCTGTCATGGTTGTGTTGTCTTGTCAGCATTTGGAGAAGTAGTCTTTGCCACTCCACCCGCTGTTGTCGTTGCAGTTCGGTCTTCCAACTTGCCCTGAACAAGGTGTTTGCTTAGCTCGTATAGGCGGTGTAGTCCTGGAAGGTTCGTATATGTATCTGGTTGGTCGCAAGGTGGGCCAAGAGCATGGTAGTTGGGGAGGAAGTGTAATCAAATGGTGTATTGGAGTGACATATAGTCGAGGTATATCTCCATTGGTGGCAGGTGGGCGAGTGTGATCAGATTTGTGATCCTGGTATTGAGCGGCAGTCCAGTAATCCACCGTGCCACACTATTGTATGCCACTTTAAGTGTAGCGATCACTCCCGGTGTTCCTGCCCACCATGCTGGAGATGCCCAGAACATAGCGGGAAAGATCGCTGTCATTGCCAAGTAGTGGGCAATGTGGGCGGGGATACCACGTGACCGGTGTCGTAAAAAGTTTAAACTTCCCAGAACCTTATTGGCTCTGGTAGCTGCCATTGCGGCATGGTATTTGAATGTCAGTGACTCATCAATGAACACTCCCAGGTACTTGATTTGCCTTTTGGGGGGGATGGAGGTGTTGAGAATTCGGAGGGGGGAATGTGATGCGAGGCTTAGGTTTTTGTCTTTACTGGTAAGTGGTAGACCATAGAGGAGTTCAGTTTTGGACGTTGCAAAGGTGAGACCGAGGTGTACACCGCTTTCCAAGTACCGTTCGGTCCGTTCTTCAAGGCGTGTATTGGCTTCTGAGGTCGTAGGTGATAGCTGTAGCATGCAGACATCGTCCACATAGGAGGTGTCAATCGCATCGGGGGTGTTGCATTGCTTTTCGAGCATGGCGATGCTGTAGATAAGAAAGAGAATCGGTGAGATTGGTGATCCCTGCGGTAGACCACATTGGTATGGTTGCGGGTCTTCGGACTGCTGATCAAATCCAAATGCCATTTTCCGAGCAGTGTTAAAGGCTGCGACCCATCTGGTGAGGTACAACGGCATCTGGCGTTGGTACATGATTTCCTGAAGTGTTGACGGGTGGACTTGATTGAATGCCCCCTCGATATCGTGTGTGAGTACCGCTGGCTGTGTTGGTTTCCGATTGGTTGTCTTCTTCTTGCTGATAGAGTTGGCAATAGGGGTGATGGTTCGGAGAAGTGCATCGATTGCAGAGTTTTCCGGTTGGGCTCCCATCTGTGAGGGGTGAGTTGCCCCACATAGTCTTGCGGCATGAGACAATCGTTTTGCCACAATCGATTCCAGTAATTTCCCAAAACATGACTGTAGTGAGATTGGGCGGTAGGATTTTGGGTGTGAATAGGATTTCTTACCCGGCTTGGGAATAACAACACAATTGGCTGTCTTCCATTCCAGAGGATGTGCGGCATATCGGAGACATGCCGTAAAGAGATGGGGGATGTAACACTCGGGTGTTTCACCAACGGCACAATCGCCCAGGTTGTCACCAACAGTCTATCACCCTTGAGCGGGCAACACTTGTATGATGGCAGCGGAGCGACTCTGTAGTCCCGAAGGATTCGCACGGGAGCGGGTGGGAAATTCACTAAGAGATTCGTGTTCGAAATATCACTAGAGAGTTGATCCCAGAAACAATGTAATATTGTTAAGGCTCAACTTCCGACTGATCTTTGGCCGTCCGCCCTCGGGCTAACTCGGGAAGCGCAATACCTCGGTGTTACGCAACAGCGTCTCTCCTCGTCCGAGGGAGATATGGTTGATTGGGACGTGGCACTGATTGATAGGTATGGACCCCGAAGATCTTCGATCTGAGTGCTTGCGAACAATCTTCGTTTGCACCCCCTTGTAG
>Ga0307508_10000918_pt1 | contig 34310 bp, 41 predicted proteins | sample 9_EM_MG_FD_203089 | JGI IMG/M metagenome (GOLD analysis project Ga0307508, IMG submission 203089) | Populus trichocarpa ectomycorrhiza microbial communities from riparian zone in the Pacific Northwest, United States - 9_EM | ecosystem: Host-associated > Plants > Roots > Unclassified | place...
GCCGCGCGCCGCCCTTGTCTGTGTCCTGTCCTCGGCCGCCGCCGCGCGCCGACTCTTGTCCTTGACCCCGTCCCTGTCCCTGTCCTGTTTCCCCGTCGGGAGCCTTGCCTGACCTAGCCGTTACAGTACCGGGTTCCCTGGGCCAGTGTGTAGTAGGCTTTTTCAATGTCCCGGATCCGTCGATCAGTTCAGTCAATCGTAGTTCCGCATAATTCTTATAGTTGTCGGAGATCCTGTTCTACTTGCTCTTGCTGGTGGACCAGTGACCTGATCCACCCGGCGGGGTTGGCGATCTCCACTACTTGTTTGGTTGGGTTGCTTCTGTCAGTGATCTGGTAAAGATCTCGCGGTGCTTCGAGCCAGAGCATATTGAAGTTGGATGAGCCAGACATTTCTTAATATAGGTCTAGGAAATGTCCGGTATAGATTGTTTTGTCATCTTCAAAGGTGTAGTCGCAGATCTCTCGGAATTCGTATTCATCGAGATCAGTGCTTAGTTGCTGGGATGTGCAGTTGGACCAGTATTGAGTATACCAGTTCTCAGGGGTGCAATCGATAGTGTCGGAGGGAATTGGTCCATTGACGTATTTGTCCCACAGCTCATAGTTTGCGATTTGGCTGCCGATTACACCGAATGTGTAGTTGAGGGAGTATTGGGACGTGGGTTCGAATATGTTTCAGAGTACAGGAAGATATTGATGATCTTGTTCGAAAGAGGGCATGTGGTAAAATAGAAGGTGACTTGGGAACCAAGATTATAGTGTGACATCTGGGTGTAGTGCATGGAGGTGGAGAGAGCGTAAGAATAGAGTCAGTTTCTATTTCGACAATTCACAGTGGAATAATCTTAGGTTCAGTGTTCAGTGTTCCTTTTGGTTTTCGGTGTGTATCGGGGGGTTTTGTTCTGTCGGGCACTTTCCGTGGTCTTTCTCTTTGTCCTATATATCCCTGGCACACAGTCATGTGATCCTTCCTAGGGTTTTTCCTGTGGCCTCAAGGAGGCCGAGTTCTGTTGCTCATTCCTCTTGCGCCGGATACTTCTTGCCCTGATAAAATATATACCCCCCATCATCAGGAGAGCGTGCTTGGATTTTATTGGCCCTGTACGGTATCTAGCGATAAGAAGGGGGATCGACGATCGCCGACCTTGTATTCCACTTTGCGCTAGATCCTTTCTAGGTATGGTTTCCTGATGTGGTCCGACTCCAGTATCTGATGTAGCCTATTGGCTGTCATCCTTTCGTGGTTTTGTAAACAGCCCCACACCGGAGTTAGTTCTCAGCCGAACCTTACAGCCGAGAGTTGTTAACTCTGGTTCTTATCTCCCACCTAGACTCTCTCAGATCTGTCTTGTGACAGAAGCCCCACTTATGGTGTGCAACCCGTATGCTTTCCTTATCTTGAGCCTGATGCAGCGGCTACAGAGTTTGGTCTACCCAGGTTGCAATAACATAACAGCATTAGGCAATTGCCCTAGTACACTGTCCTAGCCAGTGCGTATGCCAAGGATACCATACTCTACCGAACTGTTCCTTGGCCCACGATATTGGAGTGATCACATGACCGTATACCTACCCACCTGTTGCACTTAGGGTGTAACAGTTGGGGAGCTAAGAGAATGGACACTATGTGAGATTCTTTTATAGTTAGAGGAAGGGCTAAACCTAACCCAAAATGTGTAGTATTTGTGAAGAAACAGGGGCCAGAACATAGAGAGAATGTATTAATTCGTAGGAGGCTGCTCTCTAACAATACAAGAAGAAACTACAGTAGTAAAAAATAGTGAAAAATTGACACGGTGTTAACGACGTACTTGGCCAAACGCCATAGCACTATGGTGATCTAGCAACCACTCTTTTAGCTCGGATACTTGCAATTTCAGACTGCGGTGTTTGAGCAAATTCGGCTTGAACCTAGTGTTTCTGACAACACGTATTCTGCTTCGACACCGATTGGTTTGATCATTTAGCCAATACCAAACAAACACCCAAGAAACACAGATTTGTTCTAACCCCACAGTTGATTGTCCTTTTGCATGAACTTGAATGAGAATTCAAAGAAGAGTGGTAGAAATACCGTATTAAACCCAAACAGCTATGGCATCCAACACAGCGCAGATGAAGATAAGGTATGCGTACTGAATAAGATAGTATATAAGAAAATGCAGGAAACAATACATCGTGTCAAGAATCTTGTACCCCCTGTCAAAACCTTTCTTCATCATAGGAAAGAGGTGACATGATTGTTTCACCACCAACCCGATACTTCTTCATCACAGGGTACAAAGAGAGGATTGCATGGTTCGACTGCCTCAATTGGAAGCATGAAGGCGTCACCTGTCAAAACAAACATATCATATGGGGCTGAGAGGGTTTCCCTGTCAGTATCCCTTCGCACTTCCTCGACTAGAAGAAACACCTTCGTCAGTGTCCCCGCTGTTACTGTGAGGATCCTGCGTACAATGTTGAAAGACCGTATCACAGGTCTGGATCGGGTGGAGACGAAGCTATCTAAAGTAAAGGAAACGCTCCGACTATGTCCCTTGTTATCGATAACACCAGAGAGCCGAGACCAGTACTGCATCTTTATCTTTAGACCTTTAGGTAATGATACCATTGTTGAAGAGTCGGCGGTTCGGACAGGCTTTCCCACATTGCCTTTTGCCTGATTCTTGGCACTGGACTGGTCACCAAGTCTGAAAAGTCGTGCATCCATGGTGATCTGCCGGTCTATGGAGATTGTAAGGGTGAAGGAGTTGAAATTTATACAGTGTTAACGCGGTATCGTGGGGTTTGACCGGATATTGTCAACCCTAACACACTAGCAATGGAAATTTCACCTGACCTTAGCACCACACATTTCCCACAACCCCCAGCCTCTTAAACTTCTAATGCTCTTCTATCTTCTTACAACCCCCAACTATCTCAACCAAACAACCACTGCCAACCAACCACCTCCATCCAACCACCTCCTGCAACAAGAACAAGGTTTTACGGCATGATGTCTGCCGACTACAATGATACTGCAGAGTTTGTATGTATGTGTGTTTCACCTCATATGCTCTATTATCATTCTGGCATGATTGTACAATTATCTCAATGCCCACAATCAAACGTACAACTAATTAGGACATTCAACTATTTCCAGTAGGTTAATCATTCTTCCCCTTTCATTCTGCTAGAACTAACGTATTCGGTGGTCACCATATAGCAGCTGTAATGAGACCGACTTTGCTGGTAATACTTAGTCGGTAAGTATACCAATTCATAGTTTGAATGCATGCTGGACTAACTCCACTGATCAACTTTACAGACAAACTATTTCAGTGAAATCATACAAAGGTTGTGGGTTGTTGGCAGTGGAGCGTACAAATAGAACCTCTGAAGGTATTACTCTCCAAAACCTTTCACTCCAGATACTAAGTATGCTAATAGCTTCCACAGATGTCAGAAAAACTTGATGATAGCTAATAATGGGCAGTGGAGTTTCAGAAATTGCAAGAGTTTTAAGCTGCGCGTATAATACGTAGACATTTAATAGAATATGAGCTCAAATATAAAGTCATTTCATATGCTAGTATGGGCCTTAAAACTGATACCTGTATCAATACTTGTTTTCCTGAATTCTGATTTACTTAAATACTGGTTAGTAGAGAGTACATTACGGGTTAACACCGGATACATCCAGTGTTATTTTTTGACACTCATTTGTGATTATGCTGTATGAAATACGATACTGGAGCAACACGGCATGACTGCCGAGATTGATTCAACGTGGATTGATCGAAGTTGGGTATTAACACTAGGTCGACACTGTATTTAATCAATACGATACTTCAAAAAATCACATGTTGTAATAAAATGAGTGCTTATTAGATTCTTTGAGTTTTATAATTTCAGTGTTGTTTCGGTGTTGATCCAGCGTTTGTCTTTTTGAGGATTTGTTGAAATTCAGTATAGACCCTGTGTTGACGATGCAATAATATAAAGAAAGTATTTCTTAAAAGTGGTATCGAAAAAAGATACGGTAATTGTACAAATTATAATTTGTATATGAATGAGATTAATACGAGGTATCGTCGAAATTCTAAAGCCAATAAAAATCCCGTGTGGACATGGTGTCAATGCAGTGTCAATTTTACTGTGTTTTTTGGTACAGTATTTATCCATGGGGTAAATTCCCCTCCCACATGCTACCACTGCCCTAAACACCTCAACCCCAACTTTTCCACCCTAGCCCTTTCCCTTATTCATCTTCACTCACTCCACTTTTCAATTTCTCTCTACTCTCACTCTATTTTCCACCTCTCCCTCAACTTCTCCAAATACCCACTGTAACACCCACCCCCTTCAAAGGTTTTCGGAGACACTGGCATCTTCCAGTGCAACAGAAAGCTTGCGCAAAACATAGGGACAGACTTTGTTGGTATACCAGCCTTTCATATGCTCCTTCATTTCAGGGTAACACAGGTGAAGCTTTCCTTAAGGTGTGATGTGGGCGATTCCTACATGGCCTTTCCAGCGGTACATCCAGGGGTTGCCACACTGAGATTTGAGCTGGTAATTCTGGCAAAGAACCAAGTCCCCAATCTGGTATCGGTGGTGTCACAAGCCTCTCTCATGAGCAGCAATCCTCCTTGCACATTGATCAATCTGCATGCTGACTGCTTCTTCTTGTATGGTATCCAACTTTGCCAAATGAATTTCCTGCATCTGTTTCATCACTTCATTGTTGCCCTTAATATCGGTCAGAATCTGCAACTTATTCGCTAGGTCCGGCTCAATGAGGTTCAGAACCTTGTTGCGTGGCATGAATCCCTGGAACAGTGTTGATGGGGAGTGGCTATTTTCACTGTATGGATGACGGGTATTGAAAGCGAGCTGCGCATCTGCAATGAATATCACCCATATTGTTGGTTTCTCCTTGGCCAGTCTGCGGATCGATGTCTTGACCGATCGAATAGTAGGTTCCATCTTTCCTTGTCCGTTTGCTTGGCCCCGAGATCCAAATACCCACTTCACTCCCATCTTCTCTACCCACTCAAGACAATTCCAATTGTAAAAATGGGGGTCTCAATCAGAATGTAGGACCTGTAGAAAACCGAACCGTTTGCAGTAGGCTTCTTGTTCCAGTTGTGACCAGCAGGATTGGGTGTTGTCCAGAACCTTAGTGAGAAACATCACAGGGCGCACCACACAGTAGGTCTTTTCCATATTTCCCACTGTAGGATCCGTTCCATTCCTTGGGAGCAACTGAACTCCTTCTTTGTGGCCAAGTTGTCCAATCACATGGGAAATCGCCCACGGGGAAGCATCCATCATCATCACAACCGCCAGCATATCTGATAGTGACTGTAGAGTGATCTCCTTATCTAACTTGTCGCTAAGCTGCAGCAGTCATTTCTCATCAACGGTCGTCTAGTTAAACTTGTATCTGTCGTTTCCAGGACATGATGACCCCCTCCATTGCTGCCGAAGGGACAGGAGGTGCCCTTGCATCAGCAAAAAAATTGAAAGTTGAAGTATATTGCTTTTTTTACAGGTGAGATATAAATTTGAACTAATATTTCTTGAGGTTTCAGCTAAAAATAAAGCACAATTTCTTTTTTAAATCCTTACGGGACTAAAATATAACTTCTCCTCTTACAGGAGTTAGCAATTCTTACAGGAGCGACAGAAGCTACAGGAGCTCCCTAGGAATTCTCAAATTTTTTGCTAATGTTCTCTGTCTGTCCACCACCGTGCGCTGGGTACTCGGCAGAGACACAGTCACCCTCAGCTGCCTTGGTGCTTCCTCAGCCTCCCACTGTGGCACCGCAGGCATTGGCAGTTTTTCCTTTATGTTGACCTTCTGGCCGATCTCTACAATTCCCCTCCTGATCACTTCCATCCCTTCTCCCAGTCATTCCCACTGCTTCACCTCCCAATTGCCTCCCTCCTGCTGTTCCCCAATGGAGATGCTGAGACACTCTACCTGACAAGATTCTGCCTAGACTACTCCGTGCTGCTCGACAGGTAACGTAGGCTCGGTTCTTCGGAGCAAGCTCGTAGTCACACTTCCGGTGTACTCACGCGCAGCTCGTAGTCTCACAGTATCCGTCATACCCAGCGCGGTCTTGTCGCGGTCTTCTCACAGGCCTTGCATGGGCTCGTTGTTCTCGCGGTATCCATCACGCCTGGTGTGGTCTCGTTGGGATCTTCTCACACGCCTTGCGTGGGCTCATTGGTCTCGCAGTATCCATTATGCCTGGCGTGGTCTCGTCACGGTCTTCTCACATACCTTGTGTGGGCTCGTTGTTCTTGCGGTATCCGTCACGCCTGGTGTGGTCTCGTCACGGTATTCTCATACGCCTTGCGTGGGCTCGTTGTTCTTATCGGGGGTGGTGGTCGCAGCGCCATTTCATGGGTAGAAAGAGGTGGGTCTGTGGAGAGAGATAATAGATTGCGTGGAGAAGAATCTCCAGACTAGCTACTGCACCCTTCCTTTATACTTTTCCTTCCCTCTGTGGAATCACAGCTTGCCCGTAAGACTGACACAGTTCCTCCGTCTAACATCATGACTCGATTACCGTGCCCAAGGAAAACACATGATCGCACTCGGCCGCCGCGCTGCCAACACTCTACTCGCAGCAACAGGAGAAAGGACGCGCAACCAGTAAAGGTAAGGAATAGGGAACAGGACGTTTAAGCTTCATCAATGGGAGACAACAAACGTAGCGGACAGGAGAAAGGATGCGCCAGTATAATCAACAGGAAACGACATACGTAACGATGACAGAAGAAGGACGCGTAAGTAGCATAAGAGAGACGAAGGAGAGAGGTCTAGACTGGCCAGCGGTCAGGGTTATCGCTACCAGAGCAATATGGCGGAGATCGGTCGAGGTGTCTAAGCTCGGAGGATGACCGCGGCTGCGGCAGTGTAAACGAGGACGAGCCACAGGGCAACAAGGGTGAGAGTGGCACTGGCACCAGCGCCAAGGAGCCTGTCATGCCAGGTTCGTGACAGTATGTCCCCTGTCCAGACTGAAGCTCCGGCGAGGTCATGTTAGGTCGTCAGAGTCCGGCGGCGGACAGGGGTGTGGTAGATGCAGACAGACCGGCTAGCCTGCTGCCAGGCTTGGAGTTGTTCATTCAGTCACTGTTGTTTGGTGATGATGGCTCCCAGGGTGTTGGCCATCTGCTGGAGTTACTGTTGGTCCGCGTCGTGGAACTCGTTCATCTGCTGGGGGAGCGTCCGGTGTCCGATGTGATTGCAGCGAGCATCCCAGGTGGTTGTTTGATGTATCATCGTGACGATTTCTCCCAGGAGGGTGAGTTGTTCATCCTGTAGTGCGGCAGTCATGGTTGCCACAGCGATGGGATCGGTGGCAGGGTCAGAAGTGTGCCCAGCCGGAGCGGCCTCCTGGTCTTCCTGTGGTGGCGTGACATCGGCCAGGGGGGCGCGTGGGGCTGCGGCACTACACCGGAGGTGATGGTTTTCTATGTTCACGAGGAACTGGCACTCCAGACAGACCCGCTTCCCTCGGTGCCAGTCTGCACATGCCTTGACAGGGTTGAGGTGTCATTCCCGGGTTATCTTGATGAGTTCGTGGGGGTGGGGCATCGGGCAGTCGCACATCTGGTGGTTGCGGCGGTGGCGGCGGTGGCCACTGCTCCGTTGGGGGTAGTAGTTATAGTCTTTCATTTGTCGGTGGGTGCTGCAGTCGTCATCATAGCAGGCTGTCCAATGTAGGGAGGCATGGTCGTTGGCACAGCCCTGTCTCACAGCGGACAGTGCGGGTGAGGGTGCTGGTGGAGGGGCATTCCATCCGTCTGTGGTGGTGGCATTGGCGGGGATGCTCCAATCGTTATCGTGTTCGGTTTCGGTGTTGGCTTGCTTGGCATTGGTGAAGGTCCAGCCTTCATTGGCGTCGACAGTGGCAGTGGTAGACATATTTTTAGTTTGGAGGGGATGGTTTCTCGGGGTATTCCTCATGGAATTGCAGGACAATGTCGGGCGAGTTTTCGAAGTTGCGGGCAGGATACCAGGTACGATCCGGGTCGTGGAAACCAGTCCACTTGACTCGATACTGGATCTGGTTTCTCTGGTGTCACGAGTCGAGGATTTTCTCCACTTCCCACTCTTGCTGTTCTTGGATGATAATGGGAGGTGGTGGCGGCTGGTGATGTCCAGGGATAGGTTCTGTACTGGCTGTGGGTTCGAGAAGGCTGATATGGAAGACTGGGTGGATTTTGACAGTGGCCGGCAGGTCCAACTTATAGGCACATGAGCCTAGTTTCTCCAGGATGGTATACAGGCCTATTTGTTTGTGGTCCAGCTTGTTCGATGGTTGGGTTGTTCGGATTTGTTTTTGCCGCGGCCAGACTTTGTCACCGGGGTTCAATACTGGGTCCAGATGTTGTGCTTTGTTGGCCTGCTCCGTTTGAGCCATTTGCGCTTCTTTGGTTTCTGCTCTGAGGTCCTCATGCAGCTTCCTTAATGCCTCAATGCATTCTAATACTCATCAGGAAAAAAATTCTGCGTCCAGACGCACAGGCAGCGTCCAGACGCACCAGGCACTCGGGACGCTCTGGACGCACCCTGTCAGCGTACATACCACTCCCAACACAAAACACACAGGCAATGTGAATTTGGACGCAGCTCGCCACAGCACTGTGCATCCAGACGCAGATTGCCACAGCATCTGCTTACCGGACGCAGCGTGGCAGGGCATTTTCCTTTTGGACGCAGCCGTGTCAGGGCATTTTCCTTCTGAATGCAGCCATGTCAGGGCATTTTCCTACTGGATGCGTCCGGACGACATGTGTCATGGCAGCACGGTCATGCTAGCTGTCAAGGCGCTTAAGATCGCAGCAAATACAGGGGTCGTATTCGCAAACACGTAGTGGGTTCCAGGCATAGTGACTCAGTCCAGTTCTATTCTTTATATCTACGGTATGTACATCTATATATGCTACTACACACTTCGCGTTTCCACCAAAAGCACCAAGTGTCACACCCATTGCCGCGATCATTACATGCAGTAACGCTGTTTTGACACGCGTAGCATTGCTCTGCGTGTCGGTAACAAAGGAAAGTTGGTAAATACGACATGGCGCAATGAGCACGATGACTATGAGGAGGATGGCAATGAGGACGGCGGCGGCAAGGACGATAGCGAGTAGGACATGGCAACTATGAGAGCGAGAAAGACACGGCAAGGATGATAGCGAGTAGGACGCGGCGAGTATGATGGCGAGCTTTGTGATATGGTTAGCTCAGCTCTCAGAGTGACAGAGACACTGGGAAGTTGTAGAATACACAGTGACAAGTACGATGTCAATGAGGACGCTGGCGGCGAGGACGATAGCGTGTAGCACGTGGCGACTATGAGAGCGAGTAAGATACGGCGAGGACGATAGTGAGTAGGACGTGGCGACTATGAGAGTGAGTAAGACGCGGCGAGGACGATAGCGAGTAGGACGTGGCGACTATCAGAGCGAGTAAGACGCGGCAAGGATGATAGCGAGTAGGATGTGGTGACTATGAGAGCTAGTATGACGCAGTGAGGACGATAGCGAGTAGGACGCGGCGGGTATGATGGCGAGCTTTGTGACATGGTTAGCGCAGCTCTCAGAGTGAAAGAGACGCCGGGAAGTTGTAGAATAAACAGTGACAAGTACGATGTCAATGAGGACGCCAGCGGTGAGAATGATGGCGAGTAGGACGTGGCGACTATGAGAGCGAGTAAGATACGGCGAGGACGATAGCGAGTAGGACGTGGCGAGTATGATGGCGAGGTTTGGGACATGGTTAGCACAGCTCTCAAAGTGACAGGAACAGCGGCGGGAAGTGGTACAATACAAGGTGAGGAGTACAATGTCAATGATATTGCTGGCAGCAAGAAAGATAGCAAGTAGGACGCAGCGAGTATGATGTCAATGCAAAGCGCCAAGCCATTACTAACACTTGCACTTACGCAAGGTTCAGCTTGCTAATCGCTCCTACGTAGACCCCTTTTTTCTTCTCCTTTCACCTCGTCCTAGATACTCGTCGTCGTTCTTCGCGTTTCCATCATACTCGCCGCCATCATCACTGCCATCAAACTCATCGACATCCTCCTCATCGACATCGTACTCGTCACATCGTATTGTACCAGTTCCCGCTGCTGTTCCCCTCACTCTGAGATCTGTGCTAAACATGTCCCAAACCTCGCCATCATGCTTGCCACGTCCTACTCGCTATTGTCCTCGCCGCATCTTACTCGCTCTCATAGTCACCACGTCCTTCTCGCTATCATCCTCACCGTGTCTTACTTGCTCTCATAGTCACCACGTCCTACTCGCTATCATCCTCGCCGCTAGCATCCTCATTGACATCGTACTCGTCACTGTGTATTCTACAACTTCCCGACATCTCTCTCACTCTGAGAGCTGCGCTAACCATGTCACAAAGCTCGCCATCATACTCGCCGTGTCCTACTCGCTATTGTCCTCACCGCGTCTTACTCGCTCCCATAGTCACCACGTCCTACTTGCTATCGTCCTCGTCACGTCTTACTCGCTCCCATAGTCACCATGTCCTACTCGCTAGCGTCCTCACCGCCGGCATCCTCATTGACATCGTACTCATCACTGTGTATTCTACAACTTCCCGGTGTCTCTGGCACTCAGAGAGCTGTGCTAACCATGTCACAAAGCTCGCCATCATACTCGCCACGTCCTACTCGCTATCGTCCTCGCTGCTGGTGTCCTCATCGCCATCCTCCTCATAGTTGTCGTGCTCATCGCGTCATGTTGTATTTGCCAACTTTCTTTTGTTTCCGACACGCAAAGCAATGCTACGTATGTCAAAACAGCATTACTGCATGTGATGATCGTGGCGATGGGTGTGATGCTGGATGCTTTTGCTGGAAACGTGAAGTGTGTAGGAGCATATATAGATGTACATACTGTAGATATAAAGAATAGAACTGGACTGAGTCACTATGCCTGGAACCCTCTGCATGTTTGCAAATACGACCCGAGTATTTGCTGCGATGTTCTGTCCCTTGACAGCCAGCGTAAACGTGGTGCCATGACATGCGTCGTCCGGATGCGTCCAGCAGGAAAATGCCCTGACACGGCTGCGTCCAGAAGGAAAATACCCTGACACAGCTGCATCCAGAAGGAAAATGCCCTGCCACGCTCCGTCCAGTAATCAGATGCCGTGGCGATCTGTGTCCGGACGCACGGTGCCTTGACGATCTGCGTCCGAGTTAAGTAGGTTGTGTCTGAAATGTCCAGTACGTCTAGTTAGTCTGGACGCTCAGGACGCAATTTTTTTTTTTCCTGATGCTTCTGGTATTTCGTCGTTCCTGGTGCCGAGGTCCGGCACAAATCGCGGGTGGTATCCATAGTTGGCGAAGAAGTGGGTTATTTTTGTGGTTCCGGTTTGGGTGTTGTTGTAGCAGAATTCGGCAATTGGCAGCAGTCTTTTCCAGTCATCCTGTTGATAGTTGCTTTATACCTGGAGATACTACTCTAGGGTGGCATTGGCCCTTTCCGTTTGTCTGTCCGTTTGCAGGTGGAAGGCTGTACTGAGGTTGCGTGATATCCCGAGTGCTTCCATTACTCATTTCCAAAAGTCTGAGGTAAACAGGGACCCTCTGTCTGATATAATACTGCTTGCTAGTCCGTACGGTCTGATTATCTGTCGGAGGAAGTGGTCTGCTAGGTCTTTGGGGTTCATGGTGCCATGGCAGGCGACGAAGTGTTCCATTTTTGTGAGGCGATCGATTATTACCCATAATGCGTCTTTTCCGTTGCTTGTTGGCAGCGCGGTGATAAAGTCCATTGATATTGTGTCCTACGGCTGGTATGGGAGTTCGAGTCGCTTTAGCAGTCCAAATGGCCCGTGTCGGATTGGCTTGATGCGATGGCAGGTGTCACAGTGGTCGACGTATCTGTGGACGTACTTTTGTTGTCGTGGCCAGTAGAAATTTCGGCTAACGAGTTCCAGGGTTCTTGCTCGGCCTGGGTGTGCGGTGGCTTGTGCGGCATGATGGTCTCTTAATATGCAAAGTCGTAGGGTGTCGTTGTCAGGGATCCATATGAGGCTGTCGTACATTAGCAACACGTTGTTTTCCTCGTATAGCCCTAGCACGATCTTTCCGTCGCAGGTGGTCCCGTTCGCCTTTTTCCTCCGGATTTCCTGGATCTCTTTATCTGTGGCGCTTAGTGTCCGGATTTCGCTCACGAGCTCTTTGTCTATTCCAAGGCTGATGGTTTCTGTTGTATTGGCTTGGAGTACTTTCATGTGGTTATCGATTCGGGGTATGTCGAAAGCTTCCTTGGGTAACAGGATTAGGCCGTGGTTCTGCCGATGTTTCATATCCCCTTCCCAGGGAGAGTCTCCTGACTCTCTAGACAGGATATCCAGCTTGCCGGCCAATTTCCCGGGTCGGTATTTGATCATGAAGTCATAGTTGGCTAGTCATTCGCCCCATCAGGCTTGCCATAGGTTAAGGTCTTTCTTCGTTTTCCAATATTCGAGGTTCTTGTGGTCTGTGAGAATCATGATTTTGGGTCCCGTTGTTTTGCAATAAGTATCCCATTTTCATAGTGCGTCTACAATCGCTAGTAGTTCCTTGTCGTGAATATCGTAGTTGCGCTCTGGATCCTTGAGCTTTCTTGAGTAGTATGCCACAGGGTGCACGATCCCTTTTTCGTCGGGTTGTGAGCAGATTGCTCCTATGGCGTAATCTGAGGCATCCGTTTCGATGGTAACAGGTCTATCCAGATCCAAGTGTTGTAGTATAGGTTCTGTGATCATTGCTTTCTTGAGCGTCTCAAATGCCTCTTGTTGTTTATCACTCCATTCCCATCCTTTTTCCTTCCTTGTGAGGGAGGATAGGGGTGTCGTGATTTTGCTGTAGTCTCTGATAAAGCGCCAGTAAAAGTTGGCAAAGCCGAGGAAACTCTGGATTCCTTTGACGTTTGTTGGTTCCTTCCATTCTTTGATGGTCCAGATTTTTTCTTCATCCATTCGCAGTCCCTGCGGTAATATGATGTATCCCAAGTATTCTATTTCCGTTGTATGGAATTCGCATTTGGATGCTTTCAGCGTGAGCCCGGTTTCCACAACTCGTCTCAAGATTGTCCTGATGTGTGACACTGGGGTTGTCTCGTAACCGGAGTGCAGGTAGGAGTAGAAGTAATCAGGCTACTCTTTGGATAATTCACAACGGAATAATCTTAGATCTTGTGTGTGGGTTTCGGTAGTAGTGTTCGGTCTGTCTCTTCTTCCTTTCGGCAGGAAAGAGCCTGGTTATATATTACTTTTTGGGGTGTCGTGAGATCTGGTGACTCGGGCTAACTATTCCTCCAAGGCTTTCGACCCCGTGGGCAACTCATTGGTCCTGGCAGGGTGTAGATAAGGAGAGATGAGCTTTGTCGGTTTCGCACCGCAGGGTCTTCCTGCGGCCGAGCGGGGTAACCGCGTCAGGCTTTTTTCTCGTACACCTTTTGAGTGACGTGACAGCTCCCTTTCGGGGAACCTGCCCAAGTCTGCCGGTTTCCACTCGTTTGCTTCCCTGCAACCCCCTCAACTCCCGGAGTTAGCTCCCTTACATCCGGTCTCGGCCGTAAGTTCTAACTCCGTTCCTTATCTCCCTCCTAGACTCCCAGAGCCGATCTTTCCTGAATAGCCAACTACCATGCCCTCTCCCGGTACGTACATCCCCAAGGGTCCGTGCCGATCCATGATAATATTCCAGTGTAACACTACCTCCCCCTCCTTTTAGCTTCGTCCCGAAGCTAATGAGTATTTTTCCCGAGTAGCCCGTTTCTTTCTGAGGATTCCTTCGACCATGATACTTGCCGCTGAATGCAGTCCTGCACCCCTGCATCCCTCCCTATCGTTGGCCAGCCGGTTCGGCACTGGGGAGCCTCGGACGATGGGGCCCTCAGAGTAGGCCGGTGCGTACTCTTACTGATCGGGTCATGTTGAATCGTACTCGCTGCCGCGCTGCGTCAAGGCTTGGCCGGCTTGGTGAGGTTCCGGGGTCACCGTTGGCACAGGGAATCAGGAGAGGCATGGTGTCCTTCGTGCTAGTGACCTGTTTACTCGGCAGTGACCGTGCCCACGTCCTTCCGGGGGAGAGACTAGTATGCTGAAGCAGTGACAGCACTGTCGGGGACTCACTTCACCGCTTATGTGCCATCGGCGCCGGTTCCGTCGGTCCGAGTCGGTCGCCAAGAGGTCGATACGTCTGTTCTGAACGGTTTTCCTGATTCTCAACAGTTTCGGTCGCGTGCACTCCTCATCGGGCGCCGGGTCGGCGGCTTTGTTGTGGTTGCCCGCGAAGCGGCTCTTTCTTTTGTTCTTACATTTTTCATTCCGTGTGCGAGATGAAGTCCTCCAACCCCTTCATCCCTACTACCGCTCATGCTTCGTCGGGCCCTTTTATGGACATCCCACTTTAGGCGTCGGTGAGCCGATAGTCCCTCGGCGCGTCTGGATTTCGTTGGTGAAACTCCCAGAGTTTCTTCAGACCGCCTACCGAGAAGTTGTCGAATGGTTCTTCCGTCCAGTCTTTGTGTTCCGGATAGTCGAGCCATTTGACAAGGTAGAGGATTCGTTTGTTATTTCCCCGGCCGCGCTCGACTGAAGACATAACTTCTTCCACATCATATTCTTCTGACTGTTCGATGTCGTCTGCTTCCCGCAGTACTTTCGAGGGGTCCGGAGGTGCTCCATGCTCGCTGGTTCGATAGGGTTCGAGTAGCGAGACGTGGAAGACGTTGTGAATCTTCCACTTCCGAGGCAGCGTGAGGCGGACGGCCAGCGGGGAGACGATTTTCTCGATTTGGAAAGGACCATGATTCTTGTGGTCCAGTTTTCTCGAGGGGCGGCGTGTTTTGATGTTGCGGCCGTTGAGCATTACCAGATCCCCTACCCGGTATGCAGGAGGTTCCTTTCGCTCCGGGTTCGTATACCGCCGCATTCGTTCCTGCGCTTCTTCTAACCCTTTCCTTGCTTCTTCGTGTACCGCCTGCATCCAGTGGGCGTATGCCGTGCTGGCCGGGTTAAGGGGTTCCGTGGATGCGGGGCCTACCGCCATGGGGTGGAAGCCGTAGTTAGCGTAGAACGGGGACATGCCGTTACCTGTGGTGGCCGAGTTATTGTATGCGAACTCAGCCATCGGTAGCAGTCGCTTCCAGTTGTCTTGTTCCTTATTGACGAACGCCCGTAGATAGGCCTCAATTGTCTGGTTGAGTCGTTATGTCTGTTCGTCGGTCTGCAGGTGGAACGCTGTGGACATGCGAGGCCGGATTCCCGAAAGCCGTAGGAACTCCTGCCATACTTCTGACGTAAACCGTGAGTCTCTGTCCGACATGATGTCAGTGGGTAGCCCATGGTGTTTCCATATTTCCCTGGCAAAGATGATTGCTAGGTCTGCTGCCGTCTTTTCCCGGAGTGGTATGAAGTGTGCCATCTTTGTGAATTGGTCGATTACTACCCACAGCTGATCGCATCCTTCTGAGAGTGGGAGTTCCGTGATGAAGTCCATCACGATCGATTGCCACGGCGCATATGGGAGTTCTAGGGGTGAGGATAGTCCATACGGTTGGTGTCGGGACGCCTTGTTTTTCTGGCACTCTGGGCAGCTTCTGACGAAGTCTATAATTCGCTCGTTCATCTTTGGCCACCAGAAGTTTTGCCGTATCAATTCGATCGTCTTATCCTGCCCCATGTGTCCGGCTACCTTAGTGTCGTGTTCTGATTCCAATATGCGCTGTACCAAGCCCTTGGGTATCCAGAGCAGGTTCCCCCGGTACAGCAAGTCGTCCTTATATTCCATTTCCCCGACCTTTCGGTCCTTCGACGATAGTTCATCTACTGCCACTTCCTGTTTCCTTGCCTGTTTGTAGGCTTCGTCCTTCTTCCCTTCTTCCCTGACTTTCGCCAGGAAGTCCTCCGACCATTTCCGACTAGGGAGCGAGGCGAGGCGAGCCGATGAGCAAATGAACGATTGTCCTTGTCGATTTGGCTCCGCAAAGTGACTTTCTTGCAAAACCGCTGTGATTGGCTGGTTTTCTATCCCCCCCTTTTCAGGGCGATACTCCGAACGCCTGGATAAGGCATCTGGCTTTCCGTTCTGTGTTCCAGGTCGATAGTAGATTCGAAAGTCGACCCCAGCTAGCTCCTGCGCCCATCTCACTTGTCGTCGGTTGAGTACTTTAGTCGTTGTAAAGTATTCCAGATTTTGGTGGTTGGAAAATACCTGCACCTGGTGGGTTGCTCCTTCGCAGTAGCGTCTCCAATGTTTGAAGGCATCCACGATGGCCAATAGTTCCTTGTTGTGGATCTCGTAATTGATCTCTGCCGGTGTGAATTTTTGGGAGTGAAATGCCACCGGGTGTAGGCGTTTTTCTTCATCCCGTTGCGATAGGATGGCTCCGATGGCAAAATCTGAGGCGTCAGTCTCTATAATCACCGGCCTCTGGGCGTCAAAATGGGCCAGTATCGGGGCCGAGGTAAACCTATGCTTTAGTTCCTTGAACGCCGTTTCTGCCTCGTTGGTCCACGTCCATTTTTCGGTCCTTTTTGTTAACTCCGTGAGGGGTCGGGCTATTTTGGAGTAATCCTGAATGAAACGTCGGTAGAAGTTGGCAAACCCCAAGAACGATTGTACTTCTGTTAGGGATTTGGGGGTTTTCCAGTCCAGGACTGCTTCCACTTTGTTTTTCGCCATCTCGATCCCGTTCCTGCCGATAACATAGCCCAGGAACTCGACCTCCTGTGCCCTCCAGACGCATTTTTCCGGAGCCACCGCCAACCCGTTTTTCTGCAACCGTTGGAGCACCTCTTTCACCAGGCGGTCGTGTTCTTCCCGGGTTTTCGCGTAGACCAGGATATCGTCCATATAGGCTAGTACTCCTACATCCAGGAGGTTTGACAGTACATGATTCATCATGTCTTGGAAGGTTGAGGGCGCGTTGGTGAGCCCGAATGGCATTACCTGGAATTCGTATAATCCATAGCGGGTTCTGAACGCTGTCTTCCATTCGTCTCCTTACCTTATTCGGATGAGGTTGAACCCGTTTTTGAGATCCATTTTTGTGAACCATTGCGCCCCCTGGACTCGATCCTGGAGTTCTTGCATCAGCGGAAGTGGATATCGGTTTGGGACCATTATACTGTTGAGACCTCGATAATCCACATATAGTCGAAGGCCTCGCCCACTGGGCTTGGGGACGAACAAAATAGGAGAGCCCACCGATGACGTTGATCTCTTTATTTTCCCCGTTTTTTCCATTTCTTTTAGCCATTCTCGGAGAGTTTGTAGTTCCATTTCGGAGAGTGGGTAAATGGGTCCCCAGGGCGCCGTGCTTCCTTCCTTAAGATCGATCTTGCAGTCGTATGGCCGATGTTCTGGGAGGGCATCGGCTGCCTCCTTGCTCATGATGCGTAGGTATTCGTGGAATTCCATTGGCACCTGCTTTAGAGGGTCCGGGTTTTCGTCGGCCGCTGCTACGTAGCCTATGAGCTGAGCAGTAGGGTCCGTGACCACTGATTCCTCCCAGGACAGCGAAAACTCGTTTGTTTCGTACTTCGTACATCGTTGCAAACACTTATCGCTATCGAAGCGTACCTCGTCCGACGTCCAGGCCCCCTGAGGCGGGTGTTCCGTTATCCACCTGAAGGGTAGGAAGATGTCGACTTCCGCGTCCATGGGGGTTACTTCGAATTTTTCTGTCGAATAATGTTTTCGGTGTTGTAGGCGCAAGGGTTTTGTAGAATATTGGTCTGCGCCGGGCACTGCTTCCCCAGTATAGTTTTCGATTCGGACCGGGTTAGGGTGTGGTACCCGTTCGAGACCCAGTCGCTCCACCGTGTGCTGGTTCATTAAGGCTATGGAGCAGCCGGTGTCCAGCAGAGCTCGGACTCGGTGTTTGTGGTTACCCTGGTGCAGCAGCATTTCTATTATTGGTCGGGTGCCACGGGTGGTAATTCGTGATTTTTTAGGTGAAGTCCCAGCGCTTGGTTCCTCGTTTCTTCGTTTCTTGGAAATTCCACCTATTATTGGGGTGGCCTTCGGTTGCGGCGGTACCGGGCCTCCTAAAAATCCTCCTCCTCGCTTTCCCACAGGGGCATTGGGTTGACGTCCATTGTTTCGACTGCCGCCACCTTTTGTTGCTTGGCTGCGGAGGTCGCGTCTCCCTCGTCGTCCTGTTTTCTCTTTCCTTCCGAGACTGCCCCTATCTTCCACGGGGCGGGCGGAAGCACCGTTCCGTTCCGGGTTTTGAAGGACAGACATTTGTAGGTTTTGTGCCCTGTCCGTCCACATCGCCAGCAGTCCTCTCGGCTCTGGCGGTACTCTTCTTTTTTGTTGTTGGGCAACCCCTTCATGGCTTCGTCCATAGTCGGCCAGGTGTTCTTTTTCCCGAACCAGGTGGGTTTGGTCGCCACGTTGCTGGGGCTCTCGCGGGGGTGGCTTTCTTTTTGCTTGGAGCTCGTCCGGTTCTCCTGCCGTTTGTCCTCCTTTTTCTCCGTCCTGCCACTTCCGGGGTTTCCTGACTGCCCCCTTATTTGCTCCTTAGCCTGCTTCAAGGCCTTCTTTCTCTCGACTTGTAGTGCCACCTGGTAGGTGGCGTGCAGCAACCCCTCATCGTCCGCGAACTCCCCCAGGTAGTGAGCGAACCGCATGTCGATCACTGCCTCGGGCATTGCCAGGTCAATTTTCTCCTGTAGACTTTCCCCCATGGCTCGAGCAAGGTTGTTGAGCGCTCGGAACTCGGTCATATAGGCCTGAATGTCTCCGCTATATCTAAGCTGGCTCAGCTTGAGTTGGGCACTCGCTGCCTCGCGGGAGTCAAAGTATTCGGTTTGGATGGCTGCAGAGTAATTTGTCCAGGTATCGCTCTTGCCCATCGTATCGTATCGGTGTAGGTCCCATGCCTTGGCCGTACCGGTGAGGAGCATTCCTACCCAGACAATTTTTTGTTGGTCGCAGGTTTCCGGATAGAAACTCTGGTATTTCGTTACCATTTTCCACCAATTGTTGAAGGGGGTCGCTGGTTTGCCATCGAACGTCTCGGGGTTTTCCATTTTCAGGCGGGAGGTTCGGATTCGATTTGGCTCGGCCGTGGCAACCTGGGTGGCCCTTGCTACTCCTTCCGCCACCAGTTGTACTAGATCGCGCGTAGTAATCGTGGGCGCGGGGTTCCTAGGTGGCGACAGCGAACGGAGGCGCCGGAAAGGCGGTCGGGGTGGTTCCGAGGGTGGGCCCGACGGAGGTCCGGCTGCTGATCCGGGTGGTGTAGAGGGGGGGTTCCCTCCTTGTCCCGCTGTCGGCCCAAAGGTTGGTGGCCTCGGGGATACGTGGCGCCTGAGCTGCTCCAGCTGTTGCCTCATTTCGGGCGTCGTGGGTACCGCTGGGGGTCTCTGTTGTCGGAGCGTTGGTCCCGGCTTTAGGCGTAGCGGGCTCCCTAGCGCTGGTTCCGAGTGGGCTAATGGGGCACTGGTGCTGATCTGCCTCATCGGGCTTCTCCATGCCAGGGGTGCTGTCGGCACTGGTGGTGTTGTGGGTAACGTGATTCGGGTCACAATGCGTTGGATTTCTGCTCTTGCTTCCCGGAGTTGGTTCTCCAGGGTGGCTACCCGATTCTGGTGTTCTGCCGCCCATAATTCTACGTTGCCCTGGAAGTTGGCCAGATGCTGGTTCCGGGCTGTGTTGGCCTCTGCCAGGAAGGACAGGGCATCATTTACTCAAGCCAGCTGAGTGGCTTGACATATTTGCCGTTCGTTGGCTTCGTTGGCGCGCTCGAGGATGGCTTGCCAAACGTTCGTGGCCAGGGATTGGTACGCATTTGCTGCACTCGCCAGCTCGCTGCGTATCCATTCTTCTGCTATTTTCTCGTTAGCGTTGGCTCGGTCATATATGTACCTAGTTCCTTCTGCTAGGGTCTGGTAGGCCTGCTCGATCTCTCTTGTTCGCCAGTCCGTTTTATCGTAGGCGTCCCCGCACAGCTCCGTAAGCCGTTGTAAGTCGCGTTCGGCCTGCCGTTGCTGGCGTACCAGGGTTCTAACCCAGACTGCCGGATTGGCTATTTCTACCGCTGGTTCCGGTCCCGAGGCTCCGTTGGTGATTTGGAGCAGGTCCCGTGGGGCGTCAAGCCTGAGCATATTGAAGTCTGAGGAGGTCGTTATGGCTTAATACTCATCGAGGAAATCTCCGGTGTAAATGGTTTCGTCGTCGGTGAAGTAGTAATCGAACAGATCGAAGAGTTCGTCTTCATCGAAGTCGGCCAGTTGGTGTAGCTTCGCGCAGTTCCACCACTGTTGTGTATACCAGTTCTATGGCGTACAATCGATTTCGGCTGTCGGTTTTGGACCGTCGAAGAACTCGTTCCACGATTCGAAATTGGCTATTTCGGCGTCGATGGACTGGAAGGTATAATCGAAGGAGTATTGGGTTTTTGGTCCTAACAAGGTGGATATGTCGAGTAGGTAAAGGTGATCTTCGAAGCAAGTTGCGTCGAAGTAAATCATTCGTTGTGACAAATCGTAGGGTGATTTTGGATCAAAGATTATAGTGTGACACTGGGGTTGTCTCGTAACCGGAGTGCAGGTAGGAGTAGAAGTAATCAGGCTACTCTTTGGATAATTCACAACGGAATAATCTTAGATCTTGTGTGTGGGTTTCGGTGGTAGTGTTCGGTCTGTCTCTTCTTCCTTTCGGGAGGAAAGAGCCTGGTTATATATTATTTTTTGGGGTGTCGTGAGATCTGGTGACTCGGGCTAACTATTCCTCCAAGGCTTTCGACCCCGTGGGCAACTCATTGGTCCTGGCAGGGTGTACATAAGGAGAGATGAGCTTTGTCGGTTTCGCACCGCAGGGTCTTCCTGCGGCTGAGCGGGGTAACCGTATCAGGCTTTTTTCTCGTACACCTTTCGAGTGACGTGACAGCTCCCTTTCGGGGAACCTACCCAAGTCTGCCGGTTTCCACTCGTTTGCTTCCCCGCAACCCCCTCAACTCCCGGAGTTAGCTCCCTTACATCCGGTCTCGGCCGTAAGTTCTAACTCCATTCCATATCTCCCTCCTAGACTCCCAGAGCTGATCTTTCCTGAATAGCCAACTACCGCACCCTCTCCCGGTACGTACCTCCCCGAGGGTCCGTGCCGACCCATGATAATATTCCAGTGTAACATGATGTGCCTTCGGTGGTCTTTCAGATTTTGCGAGAAGATTAGGATGTCATCGAGATATGCCACACAGAAGATATCAAGGTATTCACTCAGAATCTCGTTCATCCATCGTTGGAACAATGCTGGTGCATTGGTCAACCCGAAAGACATGACCCAGTACTCGTATAGTCCGTACCGGGTTCGGAAGGCTGTTTTCTATTTGTCTCCTGCTGCGATTCGGAGGTTGTAGTAGGCGTCTCGGATATCGAGTTTGGTGTAGATGGTGGCACTGGATAGTTGATCCAGCGACTTTCCGATTAATGGCAATGGTATCTGGTCTTTGATTGTGATCTCCTTCAGTTGTCGATAATCCACACATAGGTGTAGTCCCCTGTCCTTCTTCTTGACAAAGTGTATTGGCGCCCCAGCCGGAGAGATGGATGCTCGGATCCATCCCCGCTTCTCATTGACTTCTAGGTATTCCTTGAGAGCCTTCATTTTTTCTTCGTTCAGGGGTCGCAGGGGCTCATACGGGGGCATCTTTCCTTCCTCCAGTTGAATGTGGTGGTTGTGAGTGCGGTGGGGCGGAGTGCCATAGGTTCTTTTTCGGTGAATACTTCGAGAAAGTCGTGATATTCCAGCGGAATTGGATTTTTGCTGGTCTTGGAGTTTTCCTTGATTTTGTTGATGACAGTCTGGTATACTTCCCGTGGGTCTGTTTCGTCAATCTCCCAATTTTCCAGTGTTTTCCTGTAGTATTGCTCTGTGGCCTTATCTTCTGGGACTGTGTTCACTCTTGGTGAGCTAGGTAAGCATTTTTCAGCACAGTGGTCTGAGTGGAATTTCACAGTATGATTTTTCCACCCTATCACTGGGTCATGGAGCTTGAGCCATAGAAGTCCTAGGATGATTGGTGCATTTCCGATTGTGATGCAGTGTAGCTGGATGTCTTCCTCATGATGATTGATTGTCAGGTGGACTTGGGCGTCGTGGGTTACCGGCCCACCGGTGACCTCACTCCTGTCCACGGTCAGGACCCGTCTTGGTGTCGCTTTTTGCTGCATTGGGATTCCGCTTGCTTCAGTGTAAGCCTTGTCGACAAAGTTCTCAGATGCCCCACTGTTCACTAGGGTGGTGGTGTTGTGTTCGTTTCCGTCAGTTCCTATGATTCGTACTTTGATCATGATCTTTTCTTCACGGTCGTACCTGGTTGTTCGTATTCTGTAGGGTGGGTCTGGTTCTGCAATGGGTTTCTCCCTTGGGTGGCTGTTGTCTAGGCCTATTCCTGAGGGCTGTCGTTTCCCGCCAGTTGGGGTTCTTTCCCTGCTTCATTGTTTATAGTGTCTTCTTCGTACATGGCTTCTGCTGCCCGGTATGGCCTCCTCCATGGGACTCGTGCTTTCTTGGGCTGGGGGCATTCCTGCACAAAGTGCCCATTTTTCCGACAATTGTAGCATTCGTCTGTTTGTGGTCGTCGGGGAAACCAGATCGGTGTTCTTGATGCGAACTTGAACCGTCAGGTGGCGTCTAGGTCCATTGGGTCCCCCGGTGCGCTGACGGGTTCTTTCGTGTGGACATGGAAGTGCACTTCTGTACTAGCTGCAGGGTGCCGACTAATGACTCCAAGGTTACATAGGCGGCTGTCGGTTTTGATGGCTGCGGTGGCATAGTCTACCAGGATGGTGGCTGGTACTTCGCTTATGACCAGGTGCCTTTTTACTTCTGGGTGTAATCTGTCTCGAAATCGCGCAATGCATACGTTGTTCGCGTATGGGAGATCTGGTATGATTCGCTGGAATTCCGCCCAGTAGGTTGCTGCTGTCTGATTTCCCTGCTGGATTTTCTGGAATTTTTCGAAGGCTATTTTCTTGGCATCCACCTGGCTGAAGGTGTGCTTCATGTTAGTTTTCAGTTCTTTCCATGTTAGGTTGATTCCTCCCTCCTGGTTCAGGAAGGTTTCCACCCAGTTCCATGCCACCCCCCGGAGTAGGGAGGATGCGTATCCCGTTTTTTTCTCATCGTCGCCAAATCAATTTCCCTCTGTTCTAAACTTCAGCTCGCACTGGGCCAGGAACATTTTGAATTTTGCTTTTTCTCCTTCGAACAGTTCGGGGTCCCGGAGCTTTGGGTAGCTGGTCTGCTGCAGTCTGTCACATGCCGCTAGGAGGGCCTGCAACATTTCCGTTGTCAACAGGTGGGGTCCTTCCATCATTCTTCTGGTCTGTTCTGGTGACTTGAGGGTCTGTGGCCTGGATCTTTGCTCTGGGGTTACTGGACTCAGTGCTCGCTGGTCGTCAGGGACCTTCCTGAATTTGCTCAGATTGAGGGGGTCCGAGGACTCCACCGTGTCTTTCTTGTTGCTACGTCAGGTGTCAATAGGGGGATGCAATCTAGTGTCAAGATCCTGCCTTGACTACTCCATGCTGCTCGACAGGTAACATAGACTCGGTTCTTCGGGGCAAGCTCGTAGTCACACTTCCAGTGTACTCACGTGCCGCTCATAGTCTCACAGTATCCGTCACGCCCGGTGTGGTCTCATCGCGGTCTTCTCACATGCCTTGCATGGGCTCGTTATTCACACATTATCCATCACTCCTGGCAAGGTCTCGTCGCGGTCTTCTTATACACCTTGCGTGGGCTCGTTGTTCTCGCGGTATCCGTCAGGCCTGGTGTGGTCTCATCGCGGTCTTCTCACACGCCTTGTGTAGGCTCGTTGTTCTCGCGGTATCTATCACACCTGGCATGGTCTCGTCGCGGTCATCTCATACGCCTTGCGTGGGCTCGTTGTTCTTATCGGGGGTGGTGGTCGCAGCGCCGGTTCACGGATAGAGAGAGGTAGGTCTGTGGAGAGAGATAATAGATTGTGTGGAGAAGAATCTCCAGACTAGCTACCGTGCCCTTCCTTTATACTTTTCCTTCCCTCTGTGGAATCACAGCTTGCCTGCAAGACTGACACAGTTCCTCCATCTAACATCATGACTCGATCGCCGCGCCCAAGGAAAACACATGATCGCACTCGGCCACCGTACGGCCAACACTCTACTTGTGGCAACAGGAGAAAGGACGCGCAAGCAGTAAAGGTAAGGAACAGGGAACAGGATGTACAAGCTTCATCAACAGGAGACAACAAACGTAGCGGACAGGAGAAAGGACACGCAAGTATAATCAACAGGAAACGACATCTGTAACGATGACAGGAGAAGGACGCGCAAGTAACATAATGGAGACGAAGGAGAGAGGTCTAGACTGGCCAGCGGTCGGGGATATCACTACCGGAGCGATATGGCGGAGATCGGTCAAGGCGTCTAAGTGCGGACGATGACCGCAGCTGCTGCAGCGGAAACGAGAACGAGCCACAGGGCGACAATGGTGAGAGTGGCACCGGCGCCGGCGCCAAGGAGCCTGTCACGCCAGGTTCGTGATACTATCATCTTCGCTTTTACCACTACCATTCTGGCTATAATTTGGGCCTTATGCTCCTCAGCCATCTGCTCCCTATCTGCTGCCTTCTCCTCCATCCTCTTCTCTGCAGCCTTTATGGCTGCCAGCATCTCCACTAGCACTGCTCTGCTATCCCACCCCTCAGTGGGTAGTCCTCCCGTCAGCCTCCTCAGCAGGAGGGCCACTCATACTGGCTTTGGGATACCCATCACCAGCACTTATTTCTTGTTGCCATTAGAATTCATTACCGGAGTTGGGATAGGCCTTTGCATGTTCCATCTGGCTGGGTTGGGGAGAGGGGTTGCCAGCCTATCACAGCTGGCTACAGCGCTACCTATTGCCTCATCCTGATCCACATCCATTCCACCCACCTCCTTGCCTTTGTACACTTCCACCCCTACCTTCGGTGCCCTGGTGGGATTCAGGGTCAATACCATTCCCCCCTGCTGAGGGGTTCCTGCTGCCACTGAGAGGAAACGCGTGAGTGCTCCTCTCATGTCTGGGTTTCCAGGCATGCTACAAACATTATCCTCACTGCTGCCATTGAGTCCACTGGCATTTCTGGTACCTTACTGAAAGAAGTCCTGGGTGCTTTGCTCCACCCTCTTGCCTGTCTCAGTGGTGGCCCGTTTGAAGTTGGATCGCCCGGTATCCTTCTCCGCTCCCTTCGCCTTGCTGTCCAACTCACAGAGCTTACTTCCAGAATCCCCTATATCCTTCATTTCCTCCTCTCATCCCATCTCCTGGTCTCCCACTAGTTCCCTCAAGAGGGAACCCTTGCTCTGGTCGGCGTTGGCAGCCACCACTGGGGCTGCCTTGGTCGATACTCCGTCTCCACCAGACATTGTGATGTCTGCTGAAGCCTAAGTGAAGTGCCTTTTTGGTGTGGTCGGTCGAATGGCTTGGCGTTTTTAGCGGTGCGTTTTCGATGTCAGGGGTTGGTGGATCAGCCGCCACTGCGCTGACTGCGGACAGGAAACGGACAGTACATTCTCGCCATGATCTCCATAGGTCGCACGCGAGTAATGAATAAACAAAAAAAAAAAAAAAAAATCTTGCAAGGGCGCTGGAATCGGCATCGCGAAGGCCGACAACGCCCGAGCGGGCTACGACCCCACTGACGCCAAAGCCGCCATCAGACGGATGGCTTCGGCGCAGCCTAACCCCGGCCAACCAGTGTTCTACAATAGACCAGACACGTCGGCAGACTAATCTAAGTCGGTCTGCCAAGACCCCGACTGTTGGAAAAGCTTCTCGCGCCGAGACAGTCTTTAGGTTGGCGTTTCTGCTTTACAGTTTTGTTGAGGACACGTTTACACAAGAGCGGGGAAGTGAGAAGGGATATTTTGCTGTTCTTTCTGTACTTCTCTTCCGGTTCTACATACTTGTTCAATATACTTGTTCTTGATCTTCACCACCGAATCGATATTCTTTCAACACCGACCCGACCAACGGAAGGTCGGTCTAAATAAAATCAAGCCGATTCAGACTAAGGGTAGGTCGGTCGGGATATAACTAGACCGATCCCGGCCTCGCTTTTCCAGGTCTGTCGACGTCGGGACAACACTATAAAAAGTCGCTTTTTTTTTCCCTTAACCTCCGGCGGGGTCGAGTTGAAGCGTGACAAGCAGTTACCAGCCAATATCGACGTTTTGAACTGCTTTCAGCAGGAGGCACAGATCCGCCCGGTGCGGGGCATGGTTGGTTGGTGGTATGATAGGTTGCACGATCCGCACTAGAATGATCATGCCCGGGTGGCTTTGACATATCTCACTCTCTCACTCTCCCTGCAATGAGTGCTGAGCCAGAACGTGTGTTCAGCGGTGCAAAGATCACTCTCTCAGATCGCCGTTGCCGAATGGGGGACGATGTACTTGAGGCAGTCGAGCGTTAGAAAAGCTGGCAGAGGGATGGGATGACCGCGGCTACGGAGGAGAATGCTAAAGCGATTGAGCAGATGTTGGATACCCTTGGTGAGGAGGATCTGGTGTAATGTAGCGATAGCACACGCCAAAGAATTGATGAGTTGCTTCAAATTACTAGCGCAGGTACGGCAGGCTGTAGTACTGCCGTGTAGATATAATGAATTTTCTGCAAAATCAACCCTTTCAACCAGACCTATCCCGACGTCTGCCGACAGACCTGACCTACGGTTGGTCGGTCTGGATATATCCCGACCAGTCCCGACCGTGCCAAAAATTATTCCGGACTGTTCTATGTAGAACACTGCGGCCAACAGTATGCGCTCTAGGCGGTGAAGCGCATCGCCACGCTGCGCAAGGCTAGCCCAGGTATCATCATCGAGATTCGGTGGTGCCCGGCTCACAAGGGAGTCGCCGGTAACGAAAAGGCAGACGAGTGGGCAAAGATTGCGGCGGAGGACCCAGACACCCGCGGGGTAAAATGTTTGAGCTGCTCAGACCGGAACGAGGCTCGTGCGATGCCACTCCCAAGGCCTGAGCATCTCAAGCGGGAGATGACTGAGAAAAGTGGGTGGAGGCGCGCCAGTGGGCTGGAGGCCGAGCCTCCAAGACAAAATACCCAATGCCGAAAACCCAGAGGCCGGATGGCACGGCTACTGGGAGCTCCAAAAGGCTCGCCTCGATGTTTTATCAGCTGAAAACGGGTCACGCTCACATCGGACAATACCTACACTGCGCTAAGGTCAACCCTACCGCTCAGTGCTGGTGGTGCCAGGGCCCAACACAGACGAGAGAACACCTCTCCAAGGGGCGCCTGAAGCGGAAGGAACAGTAGGAGATCCTATGGGTGGAGGTGCGGAAGGAGACCGGAAGGTTGAAGAGCCGGTGGAAGATTAGGGACCTGCTTGCAGATGAGACATGCAGTCAGGCGATGCTGGATTTCCTTGCTGCTACGGACGTGGGAAGACTGGTGCTGGCTGTGGAAGAGGGCGGCGAGGGAAGCGACGTGTCAGAGTGGGAGCTCCGGGAGCGCTGGGAGCGGGAAGAAGAGCGGAAAGCGGATGCGGCGGTGTGGAGTGCCGAGGACGAGCTGGGGATTGGGGAGGGACTACCGTTGTTCCTACCCACACCCTCCTTCATGGTATCGGCGGACCAGGAGTAGGGATGGTTCAAGCTTTCCTTTGTTAGTTCCTTTGTGATTGTCTTTATTGCGCATCTACCTTCTGCCGGGACAGGCCTGAGCGGAGGACAAAGTGGAGCTTGCAACGAGCCGCCACCGCGCAGACGGCGGACGGAAAGAACGGATAAAACGCCTCCAGGCTGAACACGAGTACGATTAAACAAAAACAAAACGTACTAGTGGGTTTTGTCCTTGACGACAGCAAAGATGAGTGCTCGACAGTGAGCGGTAGATTGATAGTGACAACCAAGGCGGCGCGATTTGTGCTTTGGATGATACCTGCGGTGGCGGTCTCTCCATACTTGCGTACATACCTCCTAGGTACTCTATGTCAATATCGCCGTTCCTAGCACCGATCAAGTGCTATACACCGACCGGTCTGAGCATTGTTTGCCGTGTACCTAAGGGCTCCTAACACAAAACCACCGTTGGTATCTCGTTTGTAACATAGCTGGCCACGATCGTTTGATTACTTGAGCACAAAAAGGGTCAACAAAAACAAACCGATTGCAGCCCAGCATCATACAGGAAGTAGTCATGAAAATCTCTAGTTAAGCATCCCTCTGCACACCCATAGTCATCTGCATCGCCTGTTCCACGACCCTGATAGGCGAAAACACACCTTCCTTAACCAGATTACTGTAGCGACCAGAAATCTCCTCACGCATGATCTTGTTGCTCTCCTTGACCACCTTCTGTAGCGCTCGATCGGCCGAGGCAGTCTTCGCCAGCCGGGCCATTGTCTTGCCCGCGATGATACCCTCGCTCCTCGAGACTCTCCGTGCCAAGTCCTGCATCTGCTTGCTCGTGAAATCGTGGTTTTTAAGCAGCGGGCTGCTGGTGATAGTGGCGACCCAGTACCTATCCCATAGCACCTCGAGGATACGAGTATCGAGAGTACTCTTGAAATGAGTCACCTCGAGGGGGTAGTAGCGACTGGCGTGGGCACCAAACTCCGCGATCTTGCTGAGAGGGACACAACGGAACTCGTCGTCGCGGTGGCCACTCGAGGGCTTGTGGCCATCTGGATACGTCCTGAATGCGCCAATATCCACCTTTCCGGCCGAGATCGTACGCTCGGGATCCACTACGACTGCAAGGAAAGGATCCATGAACCGCTGCATATTCGCCTCGGTTGCGACGTCGATTCCGGAGAGCCAACAGCCGTAGCCGGGATGCGAATGGTACCACCCCACCACGTTCTCCTTGCGGTTTCCGTGCCGCGTGACATCGCTATACATCGCCATGTACTCATACGCCTGCTCGTGCGCGTTCACACGTGTCTCGGTGCCCTCGACAGGGAGTGGAAAAGCATCCATCACCACAAAGGTCTCATGCGCGATCTTTCCCTGCATCAAGCCCATCACTTCAAGCGAGCCACCAGAGCGTGCATGCATCACCATCTTTACCAGCGCGACAGCAGAGATGCGAACGTATTTAAAATAGTTTGGGTCCTTGCTCCAAGGACGGAGATCGCTTAGTGATCTGGAGAAAGCCGTTAGAGGGTGTCATCTCGAACCTGGAGTGGGACTGGAGCTGACTTCTGCTGCGCTTCATCATAGTCGTAGATACCATCTCTGACAGGGTCGACAAAGGTGATCCCGTTTTGCACCTCTTTACCGTGTCAGCAAGAGAAAAGCTAAATAAAGGGAGCGGTATACCAAACTGAGCTCTAGCTGCTGCGGCGCCATTCATACTTTCTGTTCTCCGAGTGGGGTAGTTGAAGGTGAGGAGATTGGAGTTAAAGGTAAGGAGACTGGAGTCGAAGGAAAGGAGATTGGAGTTGAAGGTGGGGAGTTGGATAGTGTTTGAGCGAAGGTGCGCTTGTTGCCCAGCTCCAGACTCTATCGTTTTTGAAGAACCTTTCCGTCGAACGACAGCAGTGGCCAGTTGTAACTAGGATAAAAAAATACCAGCTCTCACAGCTCAATTATGGCACACCTGGGGCAAAAAGTGGGCCATGATCAATTCGAATCAATGAATAAAAACTGGTAGCGTTATCAAGACACTTCACAGTTGATGATTCGCGCCAAGCAATGCGAAGCCAAACGTTAGCGCCTTGGCAGCATCTGCTGCACCTGTCACCGAGCGTTGTGCGTGCGATCGCGCTTCATCCGACCCCCGACAGCAACGATGGGAAGAGGTGCAGTGGTGAACCCGCTTGAAAATGATCGCGATAGCTGACGTATCGCTAAATAGGAACCGACAAACTCTACATCACCCATAGCGAGTGGGCGTCGACCGACAGCTTCAGCGCGAACCGCAGCTTCCAGACCAAGACGAACCTCCCGTTCAAACGGCTCCCCTTCAACTTTTGCTCTCTGTCGCTCCAACCCTACGAGCACCCGGTATGCACCAACACAGGACTCGTCTTCGAGTTCACGAACATCATTCCCTGGCTTAAAAAACACGGCACGAACCCGATCACCGGCGAGAAGTTGGTATACAATGAGCTCCTCAAACTCAACATGCACCGCAACGAATCCGGCGAGCTCTGCGATCCGGTTACGTTTAAGGTCTTTACGGATAACACGCACATCGTCGCGTTGAAGACGAGCGGAAACGTGTTCTCGTGGGATACCATCGAGAGGCTAAATGTGAAGGCGAAGATGTGGCGTGATCTCGTGAGCGACGATGAGTTCTCGAGGAAGGACATCATCACGTTGCAGGACCCGCACAACCTCTCGAATAGGGATATGTCGGGCTTCAAGTTCATCCAGGAAGGCACTAGCACGCTGACGGATGAGCAAGAGGCCGAGCGCGCAGATCCGCTCAGCGGCATCAACACCAGTGCTAGGGGATCTTCGGCAAAGGCCCTGGCGGCGAAAGCGGCGGTGGCTAAAGCGCGTGCGGCAAAGGTGGCAGATCAGAACGGGAAATCTGCAGTACAGAAGGCTGGCGCTATTACACGACGGGAGAACCCGGCAAATGCCAACCGCGGGGTGACTCCTTACAATGCGGCGAAGCATACGACGGGTAAAGCGGCAGCGTCGTTGACGTCGACAGCATTGACGCCGCATACGAGCAACGAACGTGCGCTGCTCAGCGACGAAGAGTACATGTTGAAACCGAAACGAATAAAGATCAAGGGTTATGCACGGATTGCCACGAACTTCGGGAATCTCAACATTGAACTGCACACGGACTTCGCTCCCAAGGCAGTCTACAACTTTGTGAAACTAGCACAGGAGGGGTATTACAAGGGGGTCAAGTTTCACAGGAACATCAAGAGGTTTATGGTATGTGATTGCATGACCCGAAACAAATGGCGATGGCACTGACTGGTAGTAGATCCAGGGAGGCGACCCGACAGGAACCGGCCGTGGGGGAATCTCTTATTGGGGCAAGAACTTCTCGGACGAGTTTGAGTCGCCGCTCCTGCACAACGGGCGCGGTGTCATCTCGATGGCAAACAAGGGCAAGAACACCAACTCGTCACAATTCTTTATACTCTACGGAGCAGCATCGCATCTCGACCGGAAACACACCATCTTCGGAAAAGTGGTAGGAGGACTGGACGTGCTGGACAAGCTGGAAGCAATACCCACCGGAGACGGCGATAGACCTCTCGAGGATATCGTCATAAAGGAAGTGGCCGTCTTTGTGGATCCGTTTGAGGAGTTCCTCAAGAAGCGACGGCAGGCCGAGGAGGAGGAGATGAGGGAGAAGGAGAAGAAAAGAGTTGGTACGGAGGAAGATCGTGTTACATGGACCGGAAAGCGGATACGCGACGGTGGCGCAGTGGCGGGAAGTGGAGGTGCAGCTATGGCGGTAGGGAAATATCTGAAGGCAAAGCAACAGGAGGGTGAGATCGTCGAGGAAGCCGTCGAAGAGGAGGAGTTTGCTTACCAGGAGCCGGTCAAAAAGAAGGCGAGGGCCAGCGGTGGTGGGTTTGGAAATTTCGATGCTTGGTGATGACACTATCTTAGGGCTTATGTACTTACACATGAAATTACGCATCCCATCCCTGGGAAGCACTACTCGTGGGTTGGTGTATGCTGTTTTGTGCCGAGATGAGATACCAACCAATCACCCTCTGTCCCCCACAACACCTAAATACGCGCAGCTTCTCATTCAGGTCCTACCTCAAGTTAGCGCAAGCAGCAATGGATCTACCAGGAGATCAGTCTGGACAATCCAGCGGGGAGCTCGGCCAGTCGTGGTGCCTGGCCTCTAGTGCATATGTGTCGCCCTAAATATCTCAAGTGAGCATTCATATACGGACCGGGCAGGAAGGTAGCACGACACGTGGTCTTAGGACGACATGCCGAGATCGGGCAACCGACGCTGTCAGGATGCTCGGCTGGAGCCAACCGACTCTGCAGCACCAGGAAGCCTAGGTCAAGTACCGGCCTGTACCGGGAAAGAGCAAACGCTACCGCGAACGAAGGCCTAGCCATCGGGGTGAAACGGACGGGAGCGCAAGGAGCTGATAGTCTAGATCGTGGAATAGGAGCGGGATTGCTCCCAGAGGCTCCGCCCAGAGGAACAGTACCATGAATAGGGAAACTCTTTATCGTCGGAGCCGGCTAGGAGGCCCGAGGCGATACTGCTACACCACCGGCTCCCGAGAGACACGAGGGAATGATGCTACCATTCGCATCCCCGCCTCTGGTTCCCGATTATGACAAGAAGACTCTGGGCATCGCCCGCGAACGAGTGTTTGGTGACGAAAGGCCAACGCCGTGCGTGAGCGTATCCCCCACTTCCTACCCAAGACGCTTACAACGACTATGATTCAGGGACGTTTCGCCGAATACTGAAGCGGAGGTTTGACTTCAAAGCCGATCCTGAAGCGCTGGGTAGCCCAAGGACCAAGTACCGGCCCGTGATCGGGAAAGCACACCCGGGAAAATTTTGAGAGGGGATGTGAGGAGCCGCGGAAAGGGGGATTTCGAAGAGTGTGTAGACGGACTGTCCCTAAAAGAAGAGAGAAAGTATCTGTTGATGTCTAACGAAGAGAGAGCCAAAGCGCTAAGTTGCCAAGTCGCCAAGGTGCCAAGCCTCTGGATCATGGCTTCTTTTCTCTTTGCTGTCATATATGCTTAGTCGGATCACGTGATGTTCCTCACGTCATCTAGAGCAGTAGTGTCAGTCCTAGAACAATCAACCATCTCTTCATACACCTCATATTCTGACAGGTTATGAGCCCTCGTTGTGCAACCATTAAATCTTCATCTATTCTTATCAAAAATATTCTAAAAACCTATCTCAAACCTCTTGTTTAAGTTTCTCTTAGTGAATTTGACCATCTCAACAAGTTTGTCAAAGACAAACAGTTGTCTCATATCAAATGTAGTGTGACACTGGGACGTCTGGACAACGTCGGAGTGACGGTGATATCGAACTAGTCAGGTTTCTCGATAGTCACGAAGGAGATGGGGCGCGCGCGGTCTTCGCCGGCGTTCAATTATTATACAAGAATAAAACCCCACATGATCGTCCTTCTAAAATCGCCCACCGTTAAGGGATTCACAGCGAATAATCTAAGGGGTTCGGTTCGATCTCTGTGGCTCCGCGGCAATGGGTCACTCGACAGATCGCTCAACAGATCGCTCGGTGGATGGCGCTTACCCGGCGGCCATCCAGCGGCTTGCGCGACAGTTCGTCCGTGGTTCCGCGGCGACGGCTCGCTCGACGGATCATAGGTGGTCGCTCAGGGCATGTCCGGCGGCTGCCCGACGGCTTGCGCGTATCGCTTCGGCAGATGGTTCGCTTCGAGACGGGCCCAGCGTATTGCCCGACTGATCGCTCGCGATGCTTCAGCGGATAGTTCGTCCGTGATTCCACGGCAACGGCTCGCTCGACGGATCGTATGTGGTTGCTCAGCGCATGCCTGATGGCTGCCTGACAGCTTGCGCGTATCGCTTCGGTGGCTGCCAAATGGCTCGTGCAACAACTACACCACAGGTAAGATAAGCTAAGGAATACGCTCACACACCAGACCCTCCTGGGTGCAGGCCGGAGCCCGAAGCTGCTTGTCCTGGTCTGTCTGATGATAAGTCGAGTCTGAGGGTCCTGTTGGCACTGCATAATTCCCTCAGTTCTAGACCGAGTTCTTTTATGTGGCCCATCAGCATCTGGAGCTGGGGGTTATGACAAACAAGCTCTCGGAAGAGTCTCGTCCTAACACCTTCCCTCTCATGCCTCTGGTTGCCGTGGCCCCCTCCTCCAGAGTAATCCATACGTCCGGTGTCCCGGCCGTATCCTTTACCCCGTTCCTTATCTCCCGCCTAGACTCTCGAACCCCTTACGTATCCTTCTGTCTCCTTCCCCGATCGACCGTCATCCCACTTGCGGTACTTAGGCGCATCTACGCTTTGGTGGATGGTGCGACATATGCACGGCGGCATGCCAGACAGCTTGTGTATATCGTTTCGGCTCGAGACGGACCCGGCAGCTTGTCCGGCGGTGTTACACCCTAAATACTACAGGGTCAGAATTCGGATACGGACCAGGCAGGAAGGTATCGGAAACTCGTCACAGGGTCTTAGGACGGCATCCGGAGACCGGGCAACCGACACTGTCGGGGCTCGGCTCGGGTCAACCGACTCTGCGGCACCAGGAGGTCCCTGGGCCAAGTACCGGCGCAGACCGGGAAAGCGCAAGCGCT
>Ga0307508_10000919_pt1 | contig 34287 bp, 31 predicted proteins | sample 9_EM_MG_FD_203089 | JGI IMG/M metagenome (GOLD analysis project Ga0307508, IMG submission 203089) | Populus trichocarpa ectomycorrhiza microbial communities from riparian zone in the Pacific Northwest, United States - 9_EM | ecosystem: Host-associated > Plants > Roots > Unclassified | place...
TGACCGTGCCGCCGTCGACGTGCGCATCGGTCGCCGTCGCGGCCAGCCTGATTCCGGTTCCGTCCTGGTCCACCGACACGTCGACGTGCCTGAGTTGGGCGCGGGCGGCGTCGACGTCGACGCCGGCCGCGCCGGCCTGGCGCACGGAACTGTCCTGCACCACGGCGTCGGTGGACTGCGGTGCGATCGTCGCGCCCCGGCGGTCGGCGGTAGACGCCAGCCCGGTGAGGACGCAGCCGGGGCACTGCCGTACCACCAGGCCGATCTGGTTGTGGTCGGTGTGCAGCGGGCCGACCGGGCTGGCGCCGAGACCGACCGCCGCCACGCCGGAGGTGTTGTGGTCGGCGCTGAGGGTGCCGGTGATGGCCAACCCGGGCAGCGGGCCGCGCAGCAGGACGCCGGTGGTGTTGTGGCTCGCGGTCAGGTCGCCCAGCGAGACGTTGCGCGCCTGGTCGACCACCACCCCGGCGCCGGCGTTCCCGTTGGCGGTCACCCGGTTCAGCTCGGCCCGCGCGCAGTGGAGAAGATCGAGGCCGTGCCCGCTGTCCCGGAACGTCGTATCGACGGCCGTGATCGTGCTGTCGGAACCGACGACGACGCCGTGGTGCGACGGGGTAGCTCGGGCGCCCAGCGCCTGGAAGGTGGTACCGGCGGCGGTCACCGTGGAGCCGTGCGTGTAGCGGACGTACGGCCGGTGGCCGGACTCCGGCGCTGGTCCCGACCCGTCCGACGACACGACGGTGACTCCCGAGAACGTGACGCTCGCGGAGCTTCCGGCGAGATAGGCGGACGAGTCGGCGGAGTCCACCAACTCGAGCCGGCGTACGCCCGGCCCGACCCGCAGGTCCGTACGCGGCCGCTGGAGAAGCCCAGCCTTGAGCGTGACCGTCCCGTTCGACAGCGTGGCCCACCGCTCGTCGCCGATCGCGCGGGCCAGCGTGTCGATCGAGACGCTGCCGCCGACCAGCGGGACGGCGCGAATCACCGCTGCGTTGCGCACGAGGTCCGCCCGGTTCGGCCGCAGCACGATGACCTGCCCGTTGCCGATCCCGGCCGGCGCGGTCGGATCGTGCGGCGCCGTCGGGCCGGCCTGTGCCGGGGACGGCCAGAGCAGCGCGAGCGCGACGGCGAGCGCGACCGGTCCGCCCGCGAAACGGGGCCTCACACCGACTCCAGGGCCGGCTCGCCGCTGGCCTCGCCGGTGCGGACCACCTGGCCGTTGACCACCGCCACCTGCCGGGTGAGCCAGCGCTGCTTGCGCACCGTCGCCAGCGCGAGCAGCTTGACCACCGCCATCCCGAACGACAGCAGCACGAACGGCGGGATCAGGAAGAACGAGAGGGGTCGGCGCCGCAGGTGCGGGAGCATCTTCACCGACCGGGACAGCCACCACCACGCGGCGAGCAGGTACACGAAGGTCCAGTCGTGCCTGATGATCGCCAGAGTCATGAACGCCGGCGCGGCCAGCAGGGTGAAGCTGCCGATCGCCTTGTCCAGCATGGTGAACGCGAGGAACGGGTACCGCCAGGCCCACCGGTCGATCCACAGTGCCCGGATGTCCGAGCGCCAGGTGTTGCGCGCCCACCGCAGCCGCTGCCGGTAGAACGTCTTCAGCCTGCCCGGGAAGGTGGACCAGACCCGGGCCGAGCGCTGCAGCACCGTACGGTGCCCGCGCTTGAGCAGCAGCGAGGTCAGGCATTTGTCGTCGCCGGACATGCACGGCACGCCGAGGAACGTCTCGGACATGAACTCGGCGGAGATCTCCCGCAGCAGCCGGCGACGGTAGACCGCGGTCCGGCCGGAGATGCACGAGATCGCCCGGCCGGCCGCGGTCTGCGCGGCGTTCTCGTCGAAGTAGCGGTAGTCGAGGTACATGTCGTTGACGTGCTGCAGGAAGCCCTTGGGGTTGTAGACGTTCTGTCGGGTGCTGACCCCGCCCACCCGGGGGTCGGCGAACGGCATGCAGACCTGGTCGGCGACATCCTGGGCCCAGATGGTGTCCGAGTCGACCAACGCCACGATCGGCGTGCTCGCGTGCTCCCAGCCCACCCGCAGAGCGTCCCGCTTGCCCGGGGTCGTGGTGATCAGTACGGTCACCGGATAGCGGGCGGCGACGGCCTGGCAGACCCGGTCGCTGGCGTCGATCACCAGGATGACCTCGTCGACGTTGTTGGCCAGCCAGGACTCGATCGCATGCGCGAAGATGACCGGCTCCTCCTGGTACACCGGCACCACGACGCTGATCGGCTCACGGTGGTCGTTGCGAACCGGCCGGTACAGCGACGCTGGGATGCGCCGGATCATCCAGCAGACCCACCGCACCATTCCCAACAGGCCGAGCGGCAGCAAGTACAGCCAGTCGGTGAACACGTGGATGTAGCCGCGCACGTAATGGTCTCCGAATCGTCGTTGTCGGCTGCGGTGACGTGACCTAGGCGACGTTCGGCCCGAAGGCGACGTCTCCGTCCGCCCGCTCGGCGGCCGGGCGGGCACGAGCGGCCGGCACGCTCGGTCGTACGCTCTGCCAGTCGGCCAACTCCCGCGCCACCAGGTCCGCCATCTCCTCGTTCACCTGCACGACGGCGGAGAGCAGCGGAAGGCTCACGTCGAGACCGGCCGCGAAACCGAGGAAGCCGTTCGTGTCCTTCGGCAGGCACACGCCTCCGTACGGCGCGCCGCCGCGAATGCCGTACAGGGGGTTGAAGGACGCCTCCGCCGACCGGGCCACGGTCGTGGCGACGTCATCGTGGTCGACGCCGAGCTTCTGGCAGACCTGCCATATCTCGTTCCAGAAGCTGATCTTCGCGGCGTTGAAGATGTTGTGTGCGCACTTGATCATTTCTGTGGTTGTCGGGTTGTCGTACACCCGCAGATCACCGCCGAACGGCGAGAGCAGCGCGGCGAGCCGTTCCTGTACCCGCTTGTTGCGGGCGCCGATCACGGTCATCCACGGCCACCGGAAGTCGTCCGCCGCCGAGGCTGCTCGCAGGAACTCGGGGTTGTTCGCCAGGCAGAAGTCGACGCCGTCGCGCTTGCCCGAGGAGGACTCCAGCACCGACTTCACGAGCTTCTCCGTGGTCAGCGGGGGCACCGTCGAGCGCACCACCACGGTGTGCACGGCGGTGGCGTCCTTCAGCGCCATCCCGACGTCTCGGACGCCCTGCTCGAACGCCGACAGGTCATACGCCCGACCGACGTGCGGCGTCGGGAGCGTCAGGAAGATGTACGACTCCGGCTCGTCCCGTAGGTCGATGCCGATCCGCGCGTCAAGTCCCTCGGCGCGTAGCGCGGCGACCCGTTCGGGCACCACATCGACCAGCGTGACCGCGTGGTCCATTCCGGCAAAGCCCTGCGCGGTCGCCTTCCCGACGACACCCGCGCCAACGACGAACAGACGTTCCACCACAAATTCCCCAATCTCGCTTCTGAATCCGCCCGATCGCCTCGACTGTCGAGACCGTGGTGCGGATGCTGGACCGTTATGTGGGCACGCGTCGGCCAAATACCACAGCGACCGACGGCGATAGATGCCGCTTCCGTCACGGCGCCGGCGTGAGGCGCCTCTCGTGATCGAGACGAGCCGGGACGGTGTATGCCCGCTAGAAGGCGTCGTCGTACAGCCCGAGCAGCTTCGGATCGGCTGGGCCGCTGTAGCCGCACGTCATGAGCTGTCCGCCGGTGGTGACCGCGATGAGGTATCTCTTGCCGGGCGCGAGGACGACGCCGTCGAGAAGGGGCGCCGTGTCGGTGCCGGTATCAGTGTCGGCGATCTCGACCAGGTCGGTCGTGTCGCCGACCCAGACATGGTCGACCTGGAGCGTGACCACGCCATCGGCGATGCCACGGACCGTGCCCTCGAAGGCGACGTGTGCGTCCGCGGCTAGTTGGTAGGCGTCCCGCACGGGGCACTTGTCGGCAGCGGCGACGCTGTCCAAGGAAATCTTGGTGAGGGCCGGCGTCCGTACTGTGGTAGGCCCCGGTTCCGCGCCCGAAAAAGGCGCGACCGAGCGCGGCACGGCAGTATGGGCCGCCCCCGGGTCGGGTGTGCGATCCGTCTTGGCGCCGACGTGCAGGACGACCGCGCCGACGGCGACAAGCGCCACGATCTCCGCGGCGACGAGCACCCCCCGTCGTAAGCGAGCGCCCGGTCGAGTCGGGCGCGGGATGCTCCTGGCCATGGCGCGGTCCAGGAGTCGAGACACCGTCTCAGGAGCGACCGGGGCAAGCGATGCCGCCGGGTCGGCGTGCTTGAGCTCGGCGCGCAGGTCGTCGTCGGTCACCGCAGCCTCCCTTCCGTCGACTCTTCATGTCCGGCGGCGCCCCCGGGCTTTCTCAGCATGCCCTTCAACTTCTGGCGGGCCCGGTGGAGCCGGATGCTGACCGCGTTGGCGCTCATCCCCATCACCTGCGCGATCTCGGTCGGCCCGAGCTCCTCCCACGCCCAGAGCCGAAGCAGCTCGGACTCGACGGCCGGCAGCCGGGCCAGCGCCGCGGTGAGCTCGGAGCTCGAATCATCGACGTGGTCGGTGTGCTCCGGCTGCATGTCGTATCGGAAGATCCGCACGATCAGCCGGTGCTGGCGGCGGCGCGCCCGATCGGCGTTCGCCAGACAGTTCCGGGCGACGGCGTACGCCCATGGCAGCGGCTCGTCCGGCATCTCGCCGCGCCGTCGCCAGCAGACCAGCAGCGTGTCGGACAGCACGTCCTCGGCGGTTGGTGGATCGGTCCGCCGAGCCAGGTATCGACGCAGCGGCTCGATCAACGCTGCGACGCTCTCCTCGAACCCGGACCGGTGCGGTTCCACATCCACCTGTTCCACGCTGGCATATGTCCGGCAGCCACCGTAGATCTTTCAGAGCTCGCCGTGAATGTGGATCTCGGCCTGCCAACCCTCGAAATATCGGCGGAATAGCCACTCCGGGCAATGACTCGTGCGCACAAGGTAATGGACCGCTCGTCGGCGGAGGTCAATTAGACGACGGCTGCGTTGACCAGCTTCTCGCCGTCGAAGGTGACGATCTGCACGGCGGCCACGTCGGTGGCGGGCACCAGAGCCGAGCCGTCCACCGAGGTTCCGCTTATCGCGCCCTGCGGCGAGACCAGCCAACTGCCGGCGACCACCGAGGCGCCGTTGCGGTCGACGACAACGAGTTGGCAGCGTTCGCCGGCCTTGATGCCCATCGTGTCGGCATGGACCCGGACCCATCCGGCCGCGGGCCGGATGGTCGCGGTGAGCCGTGCGCCGGTCTTGGCGTCGGCCGCCGACACGGTACGCGTTCCGGGTGGCGTAGCCGACGTGTCGGGCGCCGGCAGCGCCACGGCGCCGGTCGATGCCTGCCGTCCGAGAAGCACGCCTCCCGCCACGGCGGCCGCGAGCACGGCGACGACGCTGGCCGCCGCCAGCGCCATCCGGCTCCGACCCGCACGGGACTGCTCGCCGCGAACAGCGCGCAGCGTGCGCTGCAGCAGGAGGTCGCCGGCCGACCCGGACTCGACACCTTTGCGGCGGCCGCGGCCACTTGGCGTATCCGGTCGGTCATGGTGGCGGGTGCGCGTCAGAGAGGCCAGGAGAGGCCGCCGCCGCGCATCTGGTTGATCGTCAGAACGGCGAGCACGGCCAGGTCGGCCACGCCGAGCGCGACGCCGATCAGACCGGCCACCCGGTCGGCCGTGCCCGCATGACGCCGGGTGGCCGCCGCCGCGCCGAGCCCGATGGCGATCGGCCCGAACGCGATGTTGAACAGGAACAGGCCGATCGCGCCGAGCGCCAGGGCCGCGACCGCCCGGTCGTCGAGGCTGCGGGCGCCGGCACGCCAGTCGAGGTGGTGCCTGGCGGTGTTCATCTCAGGCCTCCTAGAGGCGTATCGAAGGGTGGGCCCGCCGTCAGCGCGTACGGGTCCGGCCGCGCCGGGTGGCGATCAACACCGCCGCGGCGAGCGCGGCGCCGACCACGATCAGGGCGGGGTGCCCGGTCATCGCGGCCGAGCCGAGGAGCAGAAGAGCCATGATGATCAAACTCATCAACGCGAACATGCGCTCCACCTTTCAGTTCACAACTGTTCACTGAGTTCAGCCTAAACTTCCGCCCCTTCAGTGGACAGGTGTTTACTGAGTGACATGACCCATAGCCGTCCGGGCCGGCACGCCGAACACCCCAGCGCCGAACACAGCCGGCGACCCACCCGGCTCGAGCAGAAGGCCCGGACCCGGCAAGCGCTGCTCGACGCCGCCCTGCACCTGATGAAGCGGCACAGCCTCACCAGCCTCGGCCTGCGCGAGATCACCCGGGCCGTCGGCATCGCACCCACCGCTTTCTACCGGCACTTCCCCGACGTCGACAGCCTCGGCGTCGCCCTCGTCGAACAAAGCCTGGGCAGCCTGCACACCAGCATCAACGCCGTCCGCGACGGCATGACCGGCACCGACGAAGTCATCCAACGTTCCATCGACGTCCTGGCCCGACAGGTACACACCCACCGGGACCACTTCCGCTTCCTCGCCCGCGAACACCACGGCGGCGTCGACCGCGTACGCGAAGCCATCGCCGAGCAACTCGACCTGTTCAGCGCCGAACTCGCCGCCGACCTGGCCGCCGACAAACTTGCCGACACCCCAGTCATCGACCGCTGGAAACCCGACGACCTCCGCATGCTCACCGACCTGATCGTCAAACACATGGTCAGCACGGCGGCCGCCCTGGTCGACACACCCCCCGACGATCCGGCAGCCGAACAACAAGTCATCGACCTGGCCAGCCGCCAGTTCCGACTCATCCTGCTGGGCGCCCGCCAGTGGCCCTACACAGTCGGAACAGCAGAGACCTAAGGCGGCGAGTGTCTACAAGGCACCCTGCGCGACGTGCGGATCGACGGGCGAGCACACTTCTGCGAATGGGAGATGTGACCGTGCTCGGCGCCGGCGCCGCAGGGCTCGCCGTGGCCGCTCAGCTCAAGGCGCGCGGCGTGGACTGCGTCGTCCTCGAGCGCGGCCCAGGGGTCGCCACCAGCTGGCGCGGCCGGTATGACCGGCTACGCCTGCACACCATCCGTGGCCTGTCGGGCCTGCCCGGTTTCCCCATCCCCTGGCGGTACGGCCGGTGGGTCAGGCGCGATGACCTGGTCCGCTATCTGGAGGCGTACACGGAGCGCTTCGGCATCGAGGTACGGACCGGAACGGCCGTGCAGAGGGTCGAGCCCGGCGCCGACGGCTGGTCGCTGCGGCTCGAGGACGGTTCCGAGCGGCCGGCGCGGACCCTGGTCGTGGCGACCGGCTATCTCCACACCCCGGTGGTGCCGCAGTGGCCCGGCCTGCAGACATGGACGGGCACGCTGGTGCACTCGGCGCGGTATCGCAACGCCGAACCCTTCCGCGGCAAGGACGTCCTCGTGGTCGGCCCCGGCAACAGCGGCGCCGAGATCGCCACGGATCTGGCCGAGGGCGGCGCCGCCTCGGTGAGCCTCGCGATCCGTACCCCGCCGCACATCGTGCGCCGGGAGACTGCGGGCTGGCCGGCTCAGATGAACGGCCTGCTGCTCGGCCGTCTGCCGGAACGGGTCTTCAACACGATGGCCGCCTCCGTAGCCCGGATGGAGATGCCGGACCTGCGGCCGTACGGCATCGACCGCCCGGCGGAAGGGCTGATGACCCGCCTGCGTACCCGGCGCTATGTGCCCGTGCAGGACGTCGGCATCGTCCGTGACGTCATTGCCGGGCGGGTGCGCCCGGTCGGCGCCGTGCAGGGCTTCACCGCCTCGTCGGTGCTGCTGGCGGACGGCACGAGCGTGCAGCCGGACGCGGTCATCGCGGCCACGGGGTACGGCACCGGCCTGCGTGATCTGTTCGACGACCCGTCGTTGTTCGACGAGACCGGCGTGCCCCTGGTCCATGGGGGTCCGCCCGCCCGGCCGGGCCTGTTCTTCGTGGGGTACGACGTCACGCTGGGCGGGATGCTGCGCCAGGCGGCGATAGAGTCACGCCGCGTGGCCCGGACCATCCGAAGCCGGTCGTAGCGGCCCCGGCGGTCAGGCGACCGGATCGCCCCACCGCAGGACGACCGCGCCGTAGGTGACGCCGCCTCCGCCGCCGTTCATGACCACGATGTCGTCCCGGTTGAGCAGGCCGCGACGCTGCGCGGTCTCCAGCACGAGCGGAATGCTGGCGCTGAACAGGTATCCGGTCGACGAGAACATGTCCACCGAGCGAGCCCGGTCGATGCCGACCGCCTCCTGGGTGACCTGGCGCAGCCAGGGTGTGCCTTGGTGTGCCGCGTAGAAGTCGACCTCGGCGGCCGACACGCCGGCCTCGCCCAGCGCGGCGTGGACCGCCTCGATCGCGAGGTCGGCTGTCAGCAGGAAGATCCGGGCGGTGTCGCGCGGATCGCCGCGGTGCAGGACGACACGCCCCTCGTCGTACCACCGGCCACCCCGCACCCCGGCCACCAGCGTGCGGGGATAGGTGCCGTCGGTCCGGTGTGCCGCGGCCAACAAGCCGCCGGCGGAGGTGGGCCCGACCACCACGGCCGAGGCCCCGTCGCCGTGCAGGACCGAGTCGGAGTCCTCGGGGTCGATCAGTCGTGACGAGGCACTGGACTGCACGAGCAGGGCGTACCTGGCCCGGCCCGTGACGATCATCTGCTCGGCGACCGTCAGCTGCGCCAGGAACGAGTAGCTGGAGGCGTCGAGCTGCATGGTGAAGCATGCGGTTGCAAGGCCGAGTTCGTGGTGCAGGACGCAGGCCGTGCTGCTGAGCAGGTACTCGGGCAGCGCGGTATGGGTGAGCAACAGGTCGATCTCACACCGGTCGATGCCGGCTCGTTCGATCGCGAGCTCGGCGGCCCTGGCCTCCATGTGGACCGAGGACATATCCTCGGGCATCACCCGTCGCTCGGTCACGCCTCCGAACGGGTCGAATTCCTGCCGTGCCATCGCCGCGAGCACCCGGGCCATCGCCGGCGTGGGCTCGCCGTCCTGCAGCGGCGGGAGCATCCGGGGCGCCTGCCGCCACCGCCGCACCGTCTCGTCGGGCCACCAGTCGTTGGTACGCCTGATCTCGGGCAGGTAGGTCGCCACGCCGAGCAGGCCGAGCCGCCGGTCCGCGCTCACCGGGCCGACCCGTCCGCCGCGCCGGCCTTGAGCAGGCCGGCGGTTCGCCCCTTGATCGGGGCCGGCGAGGCAGGGTCGATGCGGACGTCCACGACCACCGGGCCGGTCGCGCCGAGCGCGGCGGTCAGGGCGGGCACCAGCTCGTCGGCGGTTCGCACGGTGCTGCCAGCGGCGCCCAACGATCTCGCCAGCCCGGCGAAGTCGGTCTCCGGCAGGGAGCAGTCCACCCGGGTCAGCCCGAGCTGGCCGGCGCCCTGGGCGCACATGTTGTAGCAGGAGTCGTTGAGCACCACCCAGATCGCCGGGGCGTCGCGTTGCACGGCGGTGCTCACCTCGTTGTTCATCAGCATCGCGCCGTCACCGACGAGCGCGACGGCCTTCGCGGCCGAGGCGATCGCGGCGCCGACGACCCCGCAGCTGAAGTGCCCCATCGAGCCGACCAGCCCGGAGGGCGCCCGCCACCGCGACGGGTCGGCGAGCCGGAGGCGGTTGACGGCCCAGGCCAGGGTGTTGCCGGTCTCGGCCAGGACCGGCACGCCGGCGTCGACGAACACCGCCTGCACCGCGTCCATGACCCGGGCGGGATGGATCAGCCCCTGGTCCGGGGGCAGCGGGTCGAGCCGCCACGGCGGCGCGCCCGGGCCGGGCCGCGCCGGGCCCGCCTCGAACAGCTCGGCCAACGCGTCGCAGAAGGCGCCCACTTCGGCGGTCACCGGCACGGTGCAGGCCGCCGGATAGGCCTTGCCGTGGACGGCGGGGTCGACGTCGACCTGGATGAAGCCGGAGGTGGGCAGGTATCCGGCCAGGTAGCCGGTGGCGAAGTCGCCGAGGCCGCTGCCGAGGACGAGGACGTGCTCGGGTCGGTCACGGTCCAGATAGGACAGCACCGAAGGGTTTCCGGCGAACCCGGTCACGCCGAGATAGCTCGGGTCCGTCTCGGCCACGACGCCCTTGCCGCGCGGGGTGGCCATCACCGGCACGCCCGCGGCGCGGACCAGCCGGCGGACCGACCCGGCGTCGCGTCGCGCGCCACCGCCGACCCAGATCACGAAGGAACGGTCCCGGAGCAGCAGGTACGCGTCGACAGCGTGCCGTGGCGCCTCGGTGACAACCGGCCGGGGCGCTGCCGGCCGACGGGCGCCGGTCGGCTCGGCGGGCTGGCGCTGCACGGACAGGGACAGGCTGATGTGGGCCACGAAGCCCGCCGGACGGGTCGCCCCTTCGGCCAGCGTGTCCATGATGGCCGGTAGTTGAGCGGGCGAGTCGACCACGGCGGCATAGTCGAACAGTGGCCCGGCGGTGAAGATGCCCTCCTGCGGAAGGGTCAGCGGCCCGGTCTCCTGAATCGGCTGCCGACCCTGCATCGCGGCATCGGTGTGCGCGCTCACCAGGATCACGTGCGCGGGCTCGTGCCGGGCCGCGTAGACGCCGGTAAGGACGTTGGTCAGACCCGGCCCGGTGGTGACGAACACGACGACCGGCGCGCCGGCGGCGATGCTGGCCTCGCAGGCGGCGAAGGCCGCGCCGCTCTCATGCCGGAAGTGGGTCACCCGCACGTCGCTGTCGGTCAACGCGGACCAGAAGAACGCGATGGCGCCACCCGACACACCGAACGCGTGTCGCACCCCCAACCGGGCCAGTCCGGCCGCGAACGCCTCCGGAACGGTGTCACTGATCTCCGCACGGCCTTGATCCCCGGTGGCCGTCACCGGTGTGCCAGCTCGATCAGACGCAGCACTTCGTCGGTGAAGCCTTCGGTGGTGCCGGTCCCGCCCAGGTCCGGCGTGGCGGCCGAGGACCGGGCGGCGACCGGCAGGCTCGCCCGGACGGCCCCCGCCGCCTCGGCCGAGCCGACATGCTCGAGCAGCAGGGCGAGAGACATCAGAGCCGCGTACGGGTTTGCCACGCCCTTGCCCGCGATGTCCGGCGCGCTGCCGTGCACCGGCTCGAACAGGCCGAACCCGGTCTCGGGACAGATGCTGGCGCTGGCGGCGAGCCCGAGCCCGCCCATGAGCGCGGCCCCGATGTCGCCGACGATGTCGCCGAACATGTTGTCGGCCAGCACACCCTCGTACGCGGAGGCGTCCAGGACGAGGTGGTAGCAGAACGAATCGACGTACTCCTCGCTGCCGGTCAGCTCGGGGTACTGCCCGATCTCCTGCCGGAACACGTCCTGCCAGAGCCGTCCCGTGTTGGGCACCGCGTTGGACTTGTGCACCAGCGTCACCTTGCGGCGGCCCCGCCGGCGCAGGTCCGCCAGGCAGTGGCGGACGAACCTCTCGACCGTGTCCCGCAGGTAGACGCACTCGTCGATCGCGACCTCGACGCTGCCGTTGCGGGCCACCGCGCCGCCGACGCCGACGTACAGTCCCTGGGTGTTCTCCCGGTAGAGGTCCAGCGTGCCGCCGGGGAGCACGACCGGACGGTGGTTGACGTACAGGTCGAGCCCACGCCGCAGGCCGAGCAGAATCTCCCGCCCGTGGGCCATGTCGGGAATGCGCGGATCGCCGACCGCGCCGAAGAGCACCGCACGATAGTCGCGGGACAGCATCTCCAGGGCGCCGTCGGGCAGGCCGACGCCCTCGTCGAGCCAGCGCTGCGCACCCCAGTCGAAGACCTCGTACCCGAGTTCCAGCGACCCGGCCTCCGTCACGGCGTCCAGCACCCGCAACGCGGCGCCGACCACCTCCGCGCCGATCCCGTCGCCCGGGATCACCGCGATCTTCACGGCCTGTCCCGCCGCTCGAACATGCCGGCCACCGAGGACAACCGGCCCGCTATCGCGGTCGCGGCGACCACGTACGGGGAGGCGAGGTAGACCTGACCCGGTCCGGAGCGGCCGGGGAAGTTCCGGTTCTGGGCGCTCACCGTGACGTCGCTCTCGCGTTCGGAGACACCCGGGCCGGCGTTGATGCAGGCGCCGCAGGAGGGCGGCAGCACCGTCACGCCGACCTCCTCGAAGAGCGCGACGTAGCCGCGCTCGACCGCGTACCGCATGACCGCCTCGCTGCCCACCTGCAGGTACGCCTCGACGCCGTCGGCGACCCGGGCGCCTCGGGCCCGGGCCAGCTCGAACACGCTCGCGTACATGTCCATGTCGTACGCCTTGCCGCCGGTGCACGAACCGCCGTAGACCTTGTCGACCCACACGTCGTCGGTGACCGAGGCGAGCGGGACCGCGTTGCGCGGGTCGCCGGGCAGAGCCACCATCGGCTCCACGTCGGCCAGCGGGACGTCGATGACCGCGGCGTAGCCGGCGCCGTCGTCGCAGCGCACCGCCTGCGTCTCGGCGTCGTGCTCGCCGCGTCGCGCCAGATGCCGGTAGGTCACCTCGTCCGGGGAGTAGACGGCGGTCATCGCGCCGGCCTCCACGGCCATGTTGCACACGGTGGCCCGTTCGTCCAGGTTCAGCTCGCCGCAGCCCGGACCGGCGAACAACAGCACCTTGCCTAGGCTCTGACCGCCCCGGATGCCCGGGTGGGCGAGCAACGTCAGCATGAGGTCCTTCGCGCAGGCCCCGTCGCGCAGCCGGCCGACCAGGTCGACCTTGATGACCGCCGGCACCTTCACCAGGATTTCCCGGCTGTACCAGGCGTTGGCGATGTCGGTGGCGCCGACACCGAACGCGAACGCGCCGACCGCCCCGCTGGTGCAGGTGTGGCTGTCGGTTCCGATGACGACCTGTCCCGGCCGAGCGACGTTCTCGACGATGTAGTTGTGGCAGATCGCGCGGCTGCCGCCGGTGGCGACGGGTCCGATGAAGTGGCCGCCTGCGTCGGCGGCGAACTCCGCCTGCCGCGCGTTGAGCCCCTCCACCCGGCCGATCAGCTCCGATCCGTTGCCCCGCCGCGCGAGCACCGACGGGGCCAGCGAGAGGTGGTCCTGGAAGAAGTAGCACGAGTCGGGGTCGGCGACCTTGGCCTCCGGGCCGAACTGCCGGGTGAACATGCCCGCCGCCATGGGCGTCACGTACTCGTGCGAGAACCGCACGTCGGCCTCGATGAAGTAGGACTCGCCGACCTGTACGGTCGCGTCGTCCGGGCCGCGGTTGCGGGCGCTGAGCCGGGACTGGATGATCTTTTCGACGGTGTTCAAGGGGCGCTGCGGCGCGAACCACGTCTGCACGGTGGAGCGGCTCCGGTTGAACCCGAACAGGCCGCCCAGGCCGATGATGGTCCGCTCCACCGCGGAGGACCGGCGGGTGAACGCCTGCAGGGGAAGCGCCTCACCCGCGAGCAACGCGTCCAGCAGCTCGAAGTCCTCACACGTGACGATGCCGACGTTGCGGCAATTTGCCTGGTAGATCCGCTCGAACGACCGGGCGAAGACGACCTGGACGCCGGCGTACTTTTCGGCGTAGACGGCGTGCTCGCGCGAGGAGCCGCAGCCCTTCGCCTCGCCGCTGACGACGACCTGCGGCGCGTACGAGCGCAGCGTGCCCTCGGCGAACAGGCGGTTGCGCAGACCGAGGTAGGCGTAGTCGCCCAGCTTCTCGTCGTACCAGTAGCAGCACCAGCCGGGGATGATCTCGTCGGTCGAGATGTTGCTCAGCAGCGGCGTGCACACCAACGCCGACGGATCCGCGGCCGGGTCGCCGGCGAGCTGCGCCGCGATCTGGTCGGGATCCTCCGTGAGCACCAGGACCTTGCCACGAAGCTCGATGTCACGCGAAGGCCGCAAGGATCCGTCCGATCTGGTCGTCGCTCAGCGGGGAACTGCGGTTCTTCGCCGTGTCGAGAACCGCCTTGACGGCCGTGTCGTCGGCCTCGCGGCCGTGGACGGCGAGCCAGTACTTGACGTTGCTCGCGCCGGACGCGGCGTCGATGAGGACTTCCTGCTCCCGGCCGAGGTAGCCGGCCGGGACGCTCGAGTAGACGATGTCCTTGAGCAGGACGTCGTTGCGTTCGTGCGCCTTGAGGATCGCCGACGCGTGCACTCCCGAGCTCGTCTTGAAGACGTCGCTGCCCATCGCCGGGTAGTTGCCCGGGATCGGGACGCCCAGCACGGTCGAGGCGTCCTCGCAGTACCGGCGCAGCGCCAGCAAATCGTACGATCCGTGCCCGTCGAGATGGCTGTTCACGATGAGCTGGTCGACGGAGGCGTTGCCCGTCCGCTCGCCGACGCCGAGCACGGTCCCATGTACGCGTACGCACCCGGCGTCCAGCGCGGCTAGCGAGTTGATCAGCGCTAGGCCGCGGTCGTTGTGTCCGTGCCATTCGAACCCGATCGGATGCCCGCGTTCGCCGAAGTACCGCGTGGACCAGCCGATCAGCGCCTCGGCGCCGGTCGGCCGGGCCGCGCCGACCGTGTCGCACAGGGTGATCCGGCGGACTCCCAGGTCGATCGCGACGTCGTACATCTGGCCCAGGATCACGGGCGTGCAGCGGACCGCGTCCTCCAACACCAGGACGAACTCGACGCCGTCTCGCCGGCACGCCAGCGCCGACGACCGGATGCTCCGCGCGACGGTGTCGAGGTCCCATCCCTCCACGTACAGCTTCATCGGGCTCACGCCGACGAAGATGTACGCGTCGACGCTCACCCCTACGCTCTGCGCCAGCCTGCAGATGGCCTCGGTGTCGTCGGGGTGGGCGCGGCCGGCGTAGCCCTGCGCGATCGGGTGGCCGCTCGCCACGATGGTCCTGGCGATCTCCTGGCACTGCGCGGCGGCCGCCGGACCGGAGCCGGGAAAGCCCAGGTCCGCGCAGCGGATCCCGGCCGCGACCATGTGCTCGACGAGCCGGAGCTTCTGGTCCAGCGACGGCGTGGCGACGTGCGGCGCCTGGATGCCGTCGCGGAGAGTCTCGTCGAAGAAGATCCCCGGTCGAGCCCGGGTGGCGGGTCCCGGCGCATCGGCACTCCAGTCGTAGCGCGTATCGCTCATCCGGCTGTCGACGGTGACGGGGACATCGGTACCTCCAGGGTTAGCTGAGGCTGCTTACCCCGGGGGCGTTCCATCCCCGTTCCATCGAGACCCGGCGCGGCCGGGAGCCGGGTTCAACGATGCAGTTCCAGGGGATCGTCCGCCATCTCGCGCAGCTGCTGCGCCACCCGGAACGCGTCCTCGTCCGATTCCGGCCGGCCGATGGTGATCGCGTCCGCGAGCGCCCGGAGCTCGGCCGGCGGCATCCGGTCCATGCTCGTGCCCTGCAGCGGAAGTGTCACCTTGCGCCGGGACGCCGGGTCCCGGGCCACGAGCGTCGGGACGCGCCGCACCCGGGTACGTCCCTCGTCGCTGGTGTGGCTGTGCGTGACGATGCCTGCGGTCAGGTCCGCGGTCGACAGATCGACCGTACGCGTCCGGAAGGTGCCCCGGATCCGCAGCTTCTTTCCGTCCAACCAGGCCGCGGTCCCCCGCAGCGACGACACCATCGCGAGCAGGCCCAGCAGCGCGAAGCCGCCGCCCACCAGCAGAGCGCCGATCTCGACGGGGCCAAGCCGCTCCGGCGCCCAGCCGTGACAGACGGCGACGCCGTTCGGCAGGGCGTCCGACGGGATGTCGCCGAGGTCGCCGGGTTTCACGCAGTCCGACGTTCCCCGGAACGGGTTGAGCTCTCCCCCGTACAGCGCTCCCGCGGCGAACACCACGCCGAAGGCCGCGAACACGAGGCTGAACGCGGCGCCGACGATCCGGGCGCCCACGGTCGATCCGGTCGACAGCCGCCAAGATTCATTGACCATGGCCGAAGCATAGAGACGCGCGGCAAGCGCGCGCCTCAGGCCTGCGCGACGTCGATGCTCACGCCTGAGCAGGAACGAACGACGACGTCGCAGGCCCCCGGACGGGTGCGGACAATACGGTTGTTCCGGAACTGAACGCCCCTGGTGTTCCGGGCGTCGAGTGCGGGACCGTCGTCGAGCACGAACCGGTTCCGCTCGACGATCAGGCCGCTGTGTACCGGATGCGCGCCCTGGCTGCCCGGATCGACGAACACCGCCGGCCCACCCGGTTCGACGAACTCGTTGCCGCGGATGGTCAAGCTCCGCACCGGCCCCGACTCCCACCACTCGTGGGCGTCGCCGGAAACGTACACCCCGGCCATGCCGGGTCGTTCGAAGCGATTCTCCTCGATCAGGATCTCGCGCGGGGTGGTCACGAGCACCCCGCGCGTGGGCACGTTGCGAAAGACATTCCGTACGATGTGAACGCTCGGCGTCCGGGTCGTGTTCTCGACCGCGGCCCGGCCGGCTAGGCCCTCCGGGACGTCGGACGTGACGGTCAGGGTGATGGTTCGCAGCGGGTGGTCGTGTCCGCGCCCGCTGGGCTGCCGGACCCTCGCGACCGTCCTCGAAACGATCGTCCGGAGACAGGCCTGGTCGATGATCTCGATCTGGTCTCCGGGTGAGAACTGGTGGAATCCGGCCGTTTCCGGGTGCACGTACTCCAGCTCGAGCGTGCGCGGGTCCGGCTGACCGGCGACCTTGAGGTAGGTGCCGTGCACGTTGACCGCGTCGTCGTGCGGCCCGTCGAAGAGGCAGTCGCGCACCACCGCGCGGCCGGAGCATCCCGAGAAGTGGACGAAGTCGGCGAAGCCCGCCGTGTGCCGTCCGGTTTCCGGCGGGGTCTGGAAGGTGCAGCCGTCGACGGTGACGTCGCGGCTGGTCTGGGCGACGACGCCGAAGCCGTGCAGGTACCGGAAGCGCAACCGGGCGAGGGTCACGTCGGAGCTGTCGAGCACGAGCGCGCCGGGATGGTCCCGCGTCGTCGCTCGCATCTGATAGACCAGGCCGGCGTCGGTCGGCGCCTCGTCGTGGTCGTAGTCGATACGGATGTCGCGGTCGCCGACGACACCGATCGACCGCACGCGGTCGAAGAGCGGGTTCGGGCCGCGCCGGGTCCGCCCGCGGGACGGGTCGTGGATCTGCGTGTACTCGAGCGAGTCGCGACCCTCCCAGGCGACCACGCCCGGGTCGACGACTTCCCCGTGCCAGCGCACGGAACGCCCTTCGACGGAGAACAGGGTGACCGCGGGCACCCGGATCAGCCGGAACGCTCGTCCCGCCGAGACGCCGGCGCCCACCACGGTGGCGTCGACGACCGTCGGCACCGCGAAGTCGAACTCGAGCCCTTCGACCCGTACCCGGCGCGAGTCGATGACGGCGAAGACGGTCTGCGTCATCGTCGTGCGCAGAAAGCTCGCGAGCTCCGGGGCGCCCAGGAAACGCTTGTCCCCGGTCCAGCGGTACTGCTCGACCGCCTTCTCCACCAGCTCGAACGGGGCCGGGATCTCCCGCACGAAGTCGTCGTCGGACCGGTAGTCGATCGCCGCCGGCGTGCCGTCGAAGTGGAACGCCCACAAGGGATACCACCGGCGGGCGCGGGTCGCGGACCCGGCGAAGTGCCGGAGCATCGCGAGGTTTTCCGCGTCCAGACCCAGCAGGTGCGCGCCGAGCATCTGGTGCGCGAGGTCTCGCGAGTAGAACATCGGCCGGTCGGTGAGCCCTGCCCAGTAGCTCGGCAGGTAGCCGGGGCCCTTCCCGGTCTGGACCCACTCCCGCGAGCGGGCCGATGCCCAGTCGAACGACTCGGCGAGGTCCCCCATGCTCGACTCGACCCGCACCCGCATGACAAGGCCGTCCTTTCGATCCGGCGTGCCGCCGCGCGCCGATCACTACCGCGGTGATGAAAGGAACTGTTACATGCACGTCACGAATACGTCAACAGCCGTCAGGAGCCGATCTCTAGGCGCACCCAAAGGAAACATATCCGACATGTACGGCGAAGAGCGCCGTCACCCCAGTGGACCTGCCCCGACCAGCGCGCGGCCGCCCCACGCCGGATCCTGGCGCCGGCGCACCGTCCAAGGCGTCGGTGGATACTCCCTGCAAAACTGCGATGCTTGCTTTATGAAAGTATCTGGCATAAACCGAGCACGACGGTTACGGTGCGGATATGCGAATCACCAACGAAATGGCTCCGGCCCCGCCGTACTGACCGGCCGGTGGTCTGTCGAGCGAGACCTACACTGAGACCGCCAGCCCCTGCAGTCCGCCCGGGAAATCGCTCTCGGACCACCCGGGTTGTAGGCGTCTGCTCGACTCCAGGTCCAGACGATCAATTGATAGGGAGCCATGGTCAAGGTCGGAATCAGCGACGTCGCCGCCCGCGCCGGGGTGAGCGAAGCGACCGTCAGCCGTGTCCTCAACCGTCGGGGAGTCGTCGCGTCGGGCACCCGCCGCGTGGTCGAGGAGGCGATCCGTGAGCTCGGCTACGACCGTGGAGGCGCCAGCCAACTCGTCGTCGTGCTGACCCCGGAACTCGCGCAGCCCTTCTTCGGGCGGCTCTGCGAGCTCATCGAGTCGGCGCTGGCCCCTCAGGGGCTCAAGGCGATCGTGTGCTCCACCACGATCGGCGGTTTCCAGGAGATCGACTTCATCAGGTCCACCGCCGACCTCGGCATCGCCGGGGTGATCTTCGCGTCGGCGAGCAACACCCTGGTCGGCGCGGACCCCGCCGTCTACCGCCTGCTCCAGAAGCGGCAGATCCCGTTCGTATCGATGAACGGCCCGATCGAGGGCAGCCAGGCGCCCAGCTTCTCGACGAACGACCGGGTGGCCGCCAAGCTCGCCGTCGACCACCTGTGGCGGCTCGGCCACCGGGACATTGGGATGATCGTCGGCCCGGTCGGAAACCGGCCGAGCGACCGGCGGCTCGAGGGCTTCATCGCGGCGATGAAAGACTGCGGCGTCGAGGACCCGCACAAGCTCTTCGCCCATCAGGTCTACAGCATCGAGGGCGGCATGTCGGCCGCCGAGACCCTGCTCGACCAGGGCGTGAGCGCGCTCGTCGCGGCCAGCGACTACATGGCGCTGGGCGCCATCCGGGCGGCCCGCCGGCGGGGCCTGTCGGTGCCCGAGGACGTCTCGGTGGTCGGATACGACGACTCCGAGATCATGGCGTTCGTCGAGCCGCCGCTGACCACCGTCCGGCAACCGGTCGAGCGCATCGCGCAGTCGATCGCCACCGCCATGGTGCACCTGGTGAGCCGCCGGCAGGTGCCCAGCGGAGAGCTGCTGTTCGACCCCGAGCTGATCGTCCGGAGCTCGACCGCCGCCCCACCCACCTGATCGATGCCGACGCGACAGAGCCGTCCGTCGCGGTAGCCGGGCTCACACCACGGCAGTCGTCACCAACGTCGCCGCCACTGTCCGCCTCGACCCCTCTTGGTCAGGCCCTACGCGGCGGTGAGGTGACGACGTAGATGCCGTAGATGACGCCCGGGATGTGGCCGACGATCTGGAACAGGATGGCCCAGAGCACCCGCCTGCTCGGCCCCTCGTGAATGAGCACCGCGACAAAAGGCAGGAAGAAACACAGGACAATCAGCAATATCGTACGCACCGGCTCGACTCCAAACATCTGATGGACGCCCGTCGTTCTCGTCGCCCCACATCAAACCGTACCGGCGAATGCCTGACCAATCTTGCGACGCGGCCTGCGTCCCGGCGCTACCTCACGGCGAGCCCCGCGCCGGGACGCTCGGCGCCCCACCACCAGGTCATCGCCCGACTGGGTTGAGAGGGAACATCGACGACCGGTCAAGATCTAGGGCTGCGGGTGTCGGTAGCAATCTTGTCCGTAATTGTCATATTAATATCATGATTTCATAGTACGATGTGATTTATAGTTACTAGGGATACTAATCTAGGCGGCGCGCCAGGAGTGGCCAGTCGAAAGCAGGTGATCTCGTGGCTCAGATCCGGCTTGTGGTGGTGAGCGACGGCGAGGCGGACGAGCACCTCATCGCCGACACCCTGCGTCACTCAGGGCTGGACGTCGTGGTCAGGCGGGTCGAGTCCGGTGCCGCCCTCGACGCGGAGTTGGCTGGCTGGCGGCCACACATCATCGTCTCGGACTATCGGTTGCGTGCTTTCGGCGCCGAGGAAGTGTTGGACTCGCTCGAAGCGCACGAGGAGCGCGTGCCGCTCATCGTGGTGGCAAGCGATATCGGCCACGAGTCCGCGGCCGCCATCATGCGAGCGGGCGCTGCCGATTTCGTGCCCAGGGACGGCCTTCACCGCCTGGCGCCCGCCGTACAGCGTGAGCTTCGCGAGTCGCGCGGACGCGCTCGCGCCGAAGAGGCCGAACCTGCTGTGCAGGATGAGGGACACTACAGGCTGCTGGCGCAGCACGCGCCGGACATTATTTTCCAGTGCGAGGTTCGGCCCCGTTTCGAGGTCACCTACCTCAGCCCCGCCACGGCGGACATCACCGGGCACGCGCCGGAAAGCCTTTGCGGACCGGCGAGCCGGATACTGGCCCTGGTCGAGCCCGACGATCGCGCCCTGCTCGAGGCGTCCTGGCGTACGGCCGACCTCCGCCGGCTGGTCACCCGTTGGCGCCGCCACGACGGCTCGCGAGCCTGGCTGGAGCAGCGTCTTGTCGGCATCTACCGCGGCGAGAGTCTCGTCGGGGTCGAAGGCGTCCTACGGGACGTCACCGACCGGATCATCGCCGAGCGGGAGCGTGACGATCTCGTCCGTGGTCTCCGGCAGTCCGAGTGGCTTTCCGCTCTGGGGAAGTTCGCCGGCGGCATGGCGCACGACTTCAACAACGTACTCGCCGTCATCCTCGGCGTAGCCGAGTTCGTCGCCGCCGACCTCGGTGCCGACAGTCCGAGCCACGATGACATCGGCAAGATCATGGCGGCCGCCCGACAAGGCATCTCGCTAACTCGCCATCTGCTCATCTTCGCCCGGCGCCAACCCGCAAGGCCGCAGACTCTCGACCTCAACGGTGTCCTCGACGGGCTCGAGAACCTGGTCAGGCACGCCCTGGACCGCGATATCAAGCTGGTGTACGAGCTCTCCGGCGACATCGAGCCCGTCTGTGTCGACCGGGACGGTCTCGAACAGGCCGTGCTCAATCTCGTGCAGAACGCCAGTTCCGCGATGACCGGCGGCGGACGACTCACGATCAGCACGATGCCGGTCCAGTTGACGGCCAGAGAACTGCAGGCAGAACGAAACAACGCCCAACTGCTACCCGGTTCGTACACCCGACTCATCATCGCCGACACAGGCTGCGGAATGAGCCCCGAGGTCGCCGAACGAGCGTTCGAGCCGATGTTCGCGGCCGGACCCGGAAACGCCGTCGGGCTGGGCCTGACAGTCGTGCGTGAGGTGGTCGACAAGGCCGGTGGCCGCATCGAGATGACCTCCAAGGTCGGCGAGGGCACGAGCGTCATCGTCGACCTGCCGACCACCCTGCTGGTCGTCGAAGACGTCAAGCCGGCGGAGGTCGTCGAAGGCCACGGCGAAACAGTCCTGGTCGTCGAGGACAACGACACGCTGCGCGAGGTCGTGGCCCGCCTGCTGGTTCTGCACAAATACCAGACGCGTTCGGCGCAGCGCGGCGCCGACGCGTTGGAGCTCTGCCTGCGCGCGGACAGCCGGATCGACGTGTTGCTCAGCGACATGGTCATGCCCGGTATGGACGGGCCCGAACTCGCGGAGAAGCTACGGCTGAACGGCTGCGACATCCCGGTTCTGTACATGTCCGGTTACACGCCTGACCTGCTGCCGAACATTCACCCGTTCGACCGGAACCTGGTCATCGACAAGCCCTTCGACGCATCGACTCTATTGCGCCGGCTGCGCGAGGTGATCGACGCCGGACACCGACGCATCCCCCGTTGACGATCGTCTCGGATCCGGGATCACGGGAAGGAATCAGGTGCGGACCATACTCGATCTCGGACCAGAGTCCAGCGCTGCGATCGCAGTGAACCGCCAGAGCCTGCGACTTGAACCCGACCCGACCAGGGTCGTCGCCTTGCCGCTGAACTACAGCGACGACGTGCTCGCCGAGCGCGTCCATCGAGTGTTGCGAGTGCCTGATGACGACGTCGGGCCGGCACTGAAACAGATGATCGCCCGATTCGGCCGGCGTCACCGTGGGCTGGCCGCGACCCTCGAGCGGCGATGGGAGCTACTCGACCGGTCGCTGAACCTCGACTCCGCCGGGATCTCCCAACAACGGCGGACGCTTGCCGCCGCCTACACGACGCTGGAGTACTCCCTCGAGGCGGCCGCGCTGTGCAACCCCTCTCTGGTGCCCGCACCGGACCAGACCGGTGCGGGCCCCGGTGAGCTGCGGATAGTGCTCAGCCTCCGGGCGATCGGCGAGGGCCACCGCTCCTCCATCGAGTTCCGCACCGGAACCGTCGGGGCCGACGGCGGGCTGCGCCTGGAACCAGCCAGCCGGTGGGCCACCTTGGCGCAGGTCAGCGACCTCAGCAGCGACGGCGGATACACCGCACGGTTCGACCTCGAGGTGCCGCTGTCCGAACGGGTGCTGTTCCCGGCCGCGCCGGACGAGTTCCTCGGCCTCGAGGACGCCCGCTTCGCAGCAATGCGCCTGCCTGACGGCGCCACCAGTTGGGCTGCCACCTGCACCGCCTTCAACGGGCGAGACATTGCGCTCAAGCTGGTGCGCACCGACGACTTCGCCCACTTCACGATCCGCCCGATGACCGGTCCCGGAGCACAGGACAAGGGCGTGGCCCTGTTCCCCCGTCCCATCCGCGGAAAATGGTGGGCGTTGGGGCGCCAGGACGGGCAGCGCCTGTTCCTCATGACCTCGCCCGACCTCGTGCATTGGGAGTCCCCCACGCTGCTGGTCGGCCCGCAACACGACTGGGAACTGCTCCAGATCGGCAACTGCGGCTCCCCCATCGAGACCGCCGACGGTTGGCTGGTGATCACCCACGGCGTGGGCATCCTGCGCCGGTACGTGTTGGGAGCGTTGCTCCTCGACCGCGACGACCCCGCGGTCGTGCTCGGCCGCCTTGCAGACCCACTCCTGGAACCCGACGACGAGGAGCGCGAAGGCTACGTGCCTAATGTCCTCTACTCGTGCGGCGGCCTGGTCCACGCCGGGCGCCTGGTACTGCCCTACGCGTACTCCGACCGGGCCTGTTCCGTGGCGTCCTTCAGGCTCGCCGAGATCATCGCCGCGATGCGCTGACGCGTTGAACCGCTCGGCCGTCCCACGCGCGAGCAGTACAGCGCCTTCGACACCGACCGGAGTTGAAGTCCCCGTTGACAGCACGACGCCGGAAGGATCTCCGTGAAGAAGCCTGACCCGCCCAACCCCATCCAGATCGCCGGCATCGTGCTCGTCGTCCTGCTCTGTGGCGCGATCGCGTTCATGACAGCTCGTGCCGTGCGCCACTCCAGCGCCAAACAGGCCAGATCCTCGACATCGCCGGCTGCCGCGACCGCCGGCGGCGGGCTACGGATCGGATCGGAGACCGCGCCGGTGACGGTCACGATCTATCTCGACTACATGTGCCCCTACTGCGGCAAGTTCGAGCAGGCCAACGGCGCCGACCTGCAACAGCTGGTCACCGACGGCGCCGCCAAGGTCGAACTGCACCCGCTGGCCTTCCTGGACCGGATGTCGAACGGCACCGAGTACTCGAGCAGGACCGCGAACGCCGCCGCCACGGTCGCCGACCGGGCATCGGACAAGCTCCTCGACTTCACGACGACGCTGTACGCCCACCAGCCCGAGGAGAACTCGCCCGGTCTGACCGACGCGCAGATCGCGGAACTCGCCATCGGCGCCGGCGTCCCCGGCGCGGTAGCCGACACGTTCACCGCGAAGAGGTTCGCCGGCTGGGTATCCGACGCGACCGACAAAGCCGTCAAGTCCGGGATCGACAGCACCCCGACGATCCTTGTCAACGGCGTCAAGGTGACCACCAACCTCCTGACAGCCGGCGCTCTACGCACCGCCGTGGCCGCCGCGGCCGCCGCGGCCGCCGCGGCGCCGCTACCCCCGTCGCCGACGAGCACGAAGTGACCAAGGCGCCTGCGTCGGCTGCCCGCCGGCACAGCAGCAACAGGTGGGTGTACACCACGATGTTACTGGCGGCATGCGCGTCGCTGGTCGCCTCGCTGGTCCTGTCCGTCGACGCGGTCAAGCTGGCCTCGAACCCCGACACCGCCCTGTCGTGCAACATCAACGCTGTGATCAGCTGCGGCACCGTCGCCGAGTCGTGGCAGGCGCACCTGTTCGGGTTCCCGAACGCGTTCCTCGGCCTGATCTGCGAACCCGTCGTGATCACAATCGCGGTGGCCGGGCTCGGCGGGGTCCGGTTCCCGCGCTGGTTCATGCTCGGCGCGCAGACGATCTACACCCTCGGAACGGCATTCGCCTACTGGTTGTTCTACGAGGCCCTCACCAAGATCGGCGCGCTCTGTCCGTGGTGCCTGCTGATCACCGTCGCGACCACGCTGGTCTGGGTGGAGATGACCCGGGTGAACCTCCGCGACCAAGTCCTTCCACTCGCCGCACGAGGACACCACATCATCCAAATCGGCCTGGACATGCGGTTGGACGTGATCGCTGTGGTCGCCTGGCTGCTGACGCTCGCATTGATCGTCATCACCCACTACGGCAGTGCGTTGTTCGCCTGAGCCGCCGCCTCTTCGATCGGACCGGTCGGAGACCACGGGCGTGCCCGACGATCAACCCGCCACTTGGTCAGACCACGGGAGCCAAGGGATCAATTTAGCGCCGGCCGCGGGGCGTAACCTACGGACAGGCGCCCTGCGTGACGACCGGTTGTTTCTTGTGCGCACGGTTGAGCGCCCCGTACGTAGAGTGACGGCGCCGGGAAGCCGGTATTCGATTCTTCTTCACAACTGGCTGGATGTGCCCACGCCTGTCTGGTTGTGATGCCCCGGCGAAGACTGTTTCCCGGGCCTTCTTCGTCCTCTCCGGTTACCTCATCGCGTCGCTGCTGCTGGCCGGCCGCGAGACGGGCGGATCCGGCGCCTACCCGGTCGCCGTCTCGGCCCGGACAGCAACCGATGCCGTCCCCGCCGTGACAGATCCTCCGGCCCTGGCGACGCGTGAACCGTTCGGGGCACGAGCGCCCGCCGGGTCATCACCTTTGGGCCACCAGTTCGCAGGCGCGTTCGACGACCGCTGGGACGGCGGCGGCGACTGGCGGGGTCAGACCCTGGCCGAAGCCGAACTCGGCGCCGGAGACGGCGAGCACGACCAGGCGTCCGGGGAGCCGCCCCAACGCGTGCCCGAGCGCCACGGTGCTGCCCAGGCTGATGCCGTGGGAGCTGGCCGACTGCGTGTCGGCGAGCTCGTCCAAGGCGTCGAGGGTGAGCTCGTGGCGGTTGCCGGCGTGGTGGCCGTCGTCGAGCACGGCGTCGATGATCACGGCGAGGCCGGCGCCGGTCCACAGGTCGATGAGCCGGGTCGGTTCGCCGTCGCTGACGCGCAGGTCGACTCCGGACAGTCGTGGGTCGTCGTCCTGCCGGCCGGTCAGCCCGGCGATGACCAGCGGGCCGAACCCGTCGTCGCGGCGGTAGTCGTTGCCGACGCCGATCACCACCCGCCGCCCGGCGTTCACCGGCGCTCCACGGTGAGGTCGAGGAAGTGCGTGGAGCAGGAGATGCACGGGTCGTAGTTGCGGATGGCCTGCTCGCACTGCCAGGTGAGCCGTTCGTCGTCGAGGTCCAGGCGGCTGCCGACGAAGCGGCGCAGGTCGTCCTCGATGCTGGCCTGGTTCTGCGAGGTGGGCGGGACGATCCGGGCCGAGGTGATCAGGCCGTCGGCGTCGAGGCCGTAGCGGTGGAACAGGATGCCGCGCGGCGCCTCGGTCGCGCCGTATCCCACGGCCTCCCGGGGCGGCACATCGACGAAGGGCCGCTCGGGTGGCTCGTACCGGTCGATCAGCCGGATCGCCTCGTCCAGCGCGTACACGATCTCGACCGCGCGGACGAGGATGCTGCGGTACGGGTTGCGGCAGTCGGCGCCCAGGCCGGCCGCGTCCGCTGCCTCGAGCGCGAGCGGCGACAGCCATTGCCGGTTCAGGGTGTAGCGGGCGGCGGGCCCGACGGCGTAGCGGCCACGACCGGCGAGCCGGGCGTGTAGGGCAGTGGAGTGCGGTACCTGTTCCTCGATGATGTGGTCTTCGAAACGACCGACAGGGAAGGTGAGCCCGGCGGTGGTGGCGACGGCGCCCGATTCGAGGGGGTACCGGCCCGGGGACACGAGCGCCAGCAGTTCATGATCGTGCTGGAAGTCGGGGAAGTCGAATCCGGACACCCACCGTACGGTCTCCAGGGCCTGGTCCAGGGCGGGGCGGAGCTTGTCGCGCAACGGCGCGAGCTCCTGGCGCGACGGTGTTCGGTAGAAGCCGCCGACGCGGACGTTGACCGGGTGGATCGCCCGGCCGCCGAGCAGCTCCACGATCTCGTTGCCGGCCTTCTTCATCGCCAGGCCACGCTCCACGAGGTCGCGGCGGTCCTTGGCCATCTCCAGCGCGCTGGGGTAACCGAGAAAGTCCGGCGCGTGCAGCAGGTAGATGTGCAAGGTGTGGCTTTCGATCCATTCCCCGCAGTAGAGCAGGCGTCGCAGGTCGGCGACGGCCGGGTCCACCACCACGCCGCAGGCGTCCTCGATGGCCGCGCAGGCGCTCATCTCGTACGCGACCGGGCAGATCCCGCAGATGCGAGCCGTGATGTCCGGGGGCTCGGTGTGCCGTCGCCCCCGCAGCAGGGCCTCGAAGAATCGGGGCGGCTCGTAGATGTCCAGCCGGACCTCCTCGACGATGTCGCCGCGCACGCGGACGTGCATGGCGCCCTCGCCCTCGACCCTCGCGAGCGACCGCACGTCCAGGGTCCGGTCCGCGCGGTGGCTCACGGCTGCGCCGCCGCGGCGTCGCGCGGGCCGGCGCCGGGCGGCGGCCCGACGGTGACCCGGGAGAGTTCGACGAACGCCGGCGCGGCGGCGTTGAAGGTCCGGTAGGCGCGGACCACATCCGCCTCGGACATGCCGGTGGCGCGCAGCAGACCAGCCTCGGCGGCGGCGTTGGGTGTCTCCATCGGACCGAAGCAGCCGTAGCAGCCGCGCTGGTAGGCCGGGCAGATCGCGCCGCATCCGGCGTGCGTGACCGGACCGAGGCACGGTGTCCCGTGCGCGACCACCACGCAGACGTTGCCGCGCTGCTTGCACTCGAAGCAGACGCTGTGCGCCGGAATGTTCGGGCGGCGGCCGACCAGCAGCGCGGTGATCACTTCGAGCAGTTGGCGGCGGTCGATCGGGCATCCGTGCAGCTCGTAGTCGACCGTGACGTGCGCGGCGATGGGAGTGGAGGTGGCCAGCGTCGACACGTACTCGGGACGGGCGTACACCACCGACCGGAACTCGTCGACGTCGGCGAAGTTGCGCAGGGCCTGCACGCCGCCCGCGGTGGCGCAGGCCCCGATGGTCACGAGGGTGCGGGACGCCTCGCGGACCCGGCGGATACGCTCGACGTCCGCCGCGGTGGTGATCGAACCCTCGACGAGGGACACGTCGTACGGGCCGGGCTCCACCCGCCGGCTGGCCTCCAGGAAGTGGGCGATCCGGACCCGGTCCGCGACCGCGAGGAGCTCGTCCTCGCAGTCGAGCAGGCTGAGCTGGCAGCCGTCGCAGGAGGCGAACTTCCACACGGCCAGCGTCGGTTTCGTCGTACCCGTGGTCATCACAGCTCCCGGATCGTCATCAGCGGCTCGGCGCGGGCGTAGTCGACCACCGGGCCGTCGCGGCACAACAGCAGCGGCCCGAGCTGGCAGTGACCGCACCAGCCCATCCCGCAGCGCATGTTGCGTTCGAGCGAGACCCGAAGCCGGGACGCCGGAACGCCGCGGTCGAGCAGGGCCCGAGCGGTGAACCGCATCATCACCTCGGGACCGCAGACGAACGCCACCGTGCGGCCCGGGTCGAACCGGGCGGCCGGGATCAGCGCGGGAACCACGCCGACGTGGCCCGTCCAGCCGTCGGACGGCCGGTCCACCGTGACGCCCACCTGCACCCCGGCGGCCGCCCAGAGGCGCAACTCGTCGCGGTACAGCAGGTCGGCCGGGGTGCGGGCGCCCACCAGGAGCACGATCTCGCCGTACCGGGAGCGGCCGGCCAGCACCGCCTGCAGCACCGGACGGACCGGGGCCAGCCCGATCCCGCCGGCCACGATCACCACGTCGTGGCCGGCCGCCGAGGGCACATCCCACGAGGTGCCGAACGGGCCCCGCACACCGAGCACCGCGCCCGGCGCGGCGGCGTGCAGGGCGCGGGTGACCGCGCCGACCGCCCTCAGCGTGTGCGTCAGGCGCCGGGCCGAGCCGCCGCCCGCCTCCGGCAGGCCGCTGAGCGAGATGGGCGCCTCGCCGATCCCGTACGCGGTGAGCATCGCGAACTGGCCGGGCGCGAAGGCCGGCAACGGCGTGTCGTCGTACGCCAACTCCAGGGTGACGGTGTCGCCGGTGTCGACGCGGCGGGAGGCCACCCGGTACGGGTGCGGCAGCGCCGACCCGGTGACGGCGGTCGCGGTCACGGCGCTCATGACGCCGCCTCGGCGGGCGTGGCGTACAGGTCCAGCAGTCGTAGCCGGGTGGCGTGCAGGCGCTCGGTGACGACCGGGAGGAACAGCCGCAGCATCGCGTACCCGAAGGCTTGGTCTGCCTCGCAGCGCTCCCGGACCGACACGCCGTCGAACTCGATGGTGTCGAGCCGTTCGCGCGCGACCGCGCCGAACTGCCACCGGTACGGCGCGTGCAACCACGACCAGCCCAGCACGGACCCCGCGGTCAGGGTCTCGATGACCTGGTCGCCGCGTCCCGGCACGCGCAGGTCCAGCGCCGCGCTGCCGGCCTCGATGAGCCAGAACCGGTCGGCGACATCTCCTTCGGCGAAGACCCGCTCCCCTGCCGGGTACGACCCCGGCCGCGCGACCGCGCACAACTCGCCGAGGTGTGCCGGGGTCAGCTCCGCGAAGAACGGGAGCCTCGCCACCCGGGAGACCAGGTCGTCCGTCATGGCTGTGCCTCCTTTGCCATGCCCTTCTGGCCCTCGCCTTCAGCGCCGTCCGCAGGTCCGGCTGGGTGCCGCTCGGTGCAGGCGGTCATGACTGTGCCTCCTTTGCCATGCCCTTCTGGCCCTCGCCTTCAGCGCCGTCCGCAGGTCCTTCTGGGTGCCGCTCGGTGCAGGCGGTCATGGCGTCGCGCCCTCGTCCGCGGCCTGCTGGAGCAGCGAGAGGGCGGCCACCTCCTGGGTGATGTCGATGCCGGCCGGGCACCAGGCGATACACCGCCCGCACCCGACACAACCGGAGGAGCCGAACTGCTCGTGCCAGGTGCCGAGCTTGTGGCTGATCCACTGCCGGTACCGCGCCTGGCCGCTGGTCCGCACGCTGCCGCCGTGCAGGTAGGAGAAGTCCAGGTCGAAGCACGAGTCCCAGCGCCGCCAGCGCTCGGCGTGATCGCCGGTGAGGTCGGTGACGTCCTCGGTGGTGGTACAGAAGCAGGTCGGGCACACCATCGTGCAGTTGCCGCAGGTCAAGCACCGGGATGCGACGTCGTCCCAGTGCGGCGATTCTCGGCTCGCCGCCAGCAGGTCGGGCAGCCCGGTCGCGGGCATCGCCCGACCCATCCGGTCCGCCGCGGCCGCCACGGCCTCGGCGGCATGGGCGATGCCGGCGTCGTCGGCCGGTCGCCGGGGTAGCGCCGCCAGGACCTCCGCGCCGGCCGCGGTGCCGGCGCGGACCAGGAAGCGATGATCACCACCGTCGGTCAGCTCGGTCATCGCCAGGTCGAATCCACCGCCGGCGTGCGGGCCGGTCCCCATCGACGTGCAGAAGCAGGTGGCCCCCGGCTCGGTGCACTCGACCGCGATGATCAGATTGCCGTCCCGGCGGCCCGCGTAGACCGGGTCGACGTGGCGGCCGCCGGTCAGGACCCGGTCGAGGACGCCGATCGCGGCAAGATCGCAGGGGCGGACGCCGAGCAGCGCGTACCGGTGACGTTCGACCGGCTCGTGCACCGCCACGCCGCCGTCGGGCGAGCGGTCCGCCGACCACAGCCGGGCACGCGGCGGATGCAGCACGTCCTTCCACGACTGCGGCCCGGCCGAGTGGCCGAACGCGGCGCGGTCCGGCCGGTCCCGCAGCCGGTACCTGCCGGCGTCGGTGTCGACGCCCACGCCGTACGGGAGGTCGGCCGCCGAATCCAGCTCGGCGACGACGATCGCGCCGTCGCGAACCGTTGGGCCGACAACGGTGTAACCCCGCTCCCGTAGCGCGTCGAACAGCCTCGGCAGCGCGGCAGCCTCGATCAGCGCCGGCGGCGGCCAATCCTGGCGAATGTCGGGCAGCATCGCGCCTCCCTTGACGGCTCACGGCGAGCATATTGGCCGCTGAAAAGGGATGCCAGGGTCGAAAGTCCCGGCCGGCACTAGGTGCTGACCGACCGCCGTGTGGTGGCGGCCAGCTGTTCCTGGGCCTCGTCGAGGTCGGCGTGGCACCGCGGCACCCAGGCCTCACCCCAGTAGAAGTTGCAGCTCGTCTCGGCCCGCAAGACCCGCCACCGCGCGGGCTCCAGCCGACGGGGGTCCGTCCCGGCGTCCTGGAGGGAGTCGCTGACCGACGCGACCCGGGCCAGCGCCTCGCGCTGGGTGGCGGATCCGGTCCACTGGACGAAGCCGTGGCCGTCGTGCCAGCCGGTGTTCCAGGCGCCCGGGCGTACGGTCACCTCGCCGGCCGCGCCGTGCCGGTCGAGGTAGTCGTGGATGAACGTGGGCCGGATGCCTGAGCTGTGCCCGCGGCCGACCCGGTCGAGCAGGTCGTCGTGGAACACGGTCCAGAAGTTCGCCTCCGGGCTGGTGTTGCGGAACCAGCCGCCGTTGTCGCCGTCGCTCGCGGTGGTCACCAGGGGAGGGAAGTCGCACCACTTCGTGCGCTCGCGCACCTCGTGGACGAACCAGCCGGCGTCCATGCCGGACTCCTGCGCGTCGGACAGGTCCCGGTCGCGGACCACCACCACGATGCTGTCGTCGCCGTACCGTGCGATGTGCGGCCGGTAGCGCAGCTCGTCCCAGCGCATCGAGCCGACCGGCTCGACGTGGTCGCTGTCCACCAGCACGTAGCGGTAGCCGAGGTGGCGAAGCGTCGGGATCAGCTCCATGCAGAAGCCCATCTCCGGAGGCCAGAACCCGGAGAACTGGTCGCGGGCGAACAGGTGCCGGCCGATGCCCTGCCAGCGGGCGAGCTGCTCCGCCCGGTCGGCGGCCGGGATCAACGGCAGGACCGGGTGGTAGTAGCCGGTGCCCAGAATGTCGATCACGCGAGTGTTCTGCAGGTGCCACAGCAGCGAGCCGCAGTCGACGATGCCGTACGCCCGGTCTTGGAAGCCGGGGGTGGCCAGGGTTTCCAGCAGCGTGCCGGACGGCGCCAGATGGACCCGGGCGAGGTGCTCGTGTCGCCACAGCGAGCGCGGTATCCGGTCCAGCGCCCACAAGATCTCCCGCGCCTGCCAGGGCGCATCGTCCAGCAGGCCGTCCAGGTTTCCGGGGGGTTGGTGCAGGTTGAGTACGAGCGCGTGGCTGATCTCGTCGGGCATGCATGACTCTTTCCAGGTTTCGCCTAGCTCGGACCGGCGTTGATCAGTTCGATCGCACGGCGCGACAGCTCGACGCCGTAGTCGGTCCAGATGCCTTGTCCCCAGTACCGGTAGCAGCTTGTTTCGGCGGCGAGCAGGTGATAAAGAGCGGCGCGGTAGCGGGGGTCGTCGGCCGGCACTCCCCGCGCGGTGATCCGCTCGTGGAACAACGAGCTGGCCTTCTCCATCGGCGCCAGGACGTTGTCGTACCCGCGTACCCAGGAGATGTCGCCGGTCCAGCTGCCGCCCTCGACGTGGAACCGGTCGTCGGCGGCGCGCAGTTCCTCGATCACCGCGGCCAGCCGGGCGGGTCCGTCGCCGGGCGTCATCCGTTCCCATATCCGGTGCTGGTTGATCGGCGTGGCGGCGGGCAGGTCCCCCGGGCGTACGCCGGCGCCGAACAGCTGGTCGAGGTACTCGGAGACGTTGACCGCCGGGGTACGTGTGCCCGAGCACTCCCGGATGGACTCGAGGTACTTGCCCGGGAACTCGTTCATCATCACGCCACCGTTCTCGCCGTCGGCGATCTGGGTGACCAGCGGCGGCACCCGGTGGCCGGCCAGCTCGACCGGCTGCAACCCCTTGGCCTCGTAGTACGGCTGCATCTGGGCGACCAGCTTGGTGTCGCTGCCCTGGGTCTTGACGATCGCGATCATCTCGGCCGTCTCGCCCCGGGAACTCGTGCACACCAGTCGATGGGGCACGTGCGGTCGGCGTACCGGCCCGCCGCCCGCCTCCTCGATCGTGTGCTCCTGCACCAGCACCCACTGGAATCCGCAGTCGACCAGGGTACGGACGAACTCGTACGCGACGTCCGGATGGTTGGGCAGCGCCATCTCGGCCGGCGAGAAGCCGCGCACCCGGCCCAGCGCCGACGCGCCGAACAGCCCCATGAAGTGGTGCTGCCACGCGCGTACGTGCAGCCGGAAGTCCTGCGCCGGGGTGGACGGCGCGACCGCGTGCCCCCAGGTACAGCCGAGCCACTCGACCGCGTCGCGTACGCCCGGCTCGCCGGCCAGTCGCCGCAGCGCGTCGAGGACGTCGTTCGCCCCCATCCGCCCGAGCCCGTCCAGCAGCGTGCCTGAGTACTCCAGCATGACCCGCGGCCGGTGTCCCTCCGCCAGCAGCTGCGGCACGAACTCCGCCATCCGCTTGTAGCACCACCGGAAGACCGGCGCGTTGTGGTTGTCGCCGATGTCCATATGTTCCTGCATCCACTGCAGGTTGCTGATGATCCCGGCGGTGTGGAGGTCGCCACCCTCGGCGGGGATCAACGGTTGGTGCATGTGCAGGGCGATCGCGAAGGCCGAGTCGGCGGTGGACAGGTCCACCCGGGAGGCCGCCGGCACGGCCGGCTCGCGTTGTCCGGCGGCGACCGCGTCGGCCACGGCCTTCTCCGAGCCGGACAGATTCGGCATGCCATCGACGTGCGGTGGAAGGGTCGGGATGTTAGCCATCGGATGCCTCATTTGTGCCTGATGTGGTCGTAGACGTTCAGGTAGTCCTGTCCGGGCTGGCGCCACGAGTGGTCTGCCTGCATACCGTTGCGGACAAGCTCCCGGAACTCGTGCGGGTTGTCGTGCCAGAGGTCGATGCCGCGGCGCAGCGCCGATTCGACGGCGGTGGTGTCGGCCTGGTGGAAGACGAAGCCGTTGCGCTCGTGCCAGGCCCGGTCGGAATAGTCGCGGTCGAACACCGTGTCACACAGACCGCCCACCGCGCGTACCGTGGGCACCGTGCCGTAACGCATCGCGATGAGCTGCGCCAGCCCGCAGGGCTCGAAGAGGCTCGGCATCACCAGCATGTCGGCGCCGGCATAGACCAGGTGGGCGAGCTCGTCGCTGTAGGTCAGCTCCAGATGGCAGTCCGGGCTGTCGTTGAGCTGGTGCTTGAGGGCCCGGAAGCGGTCGTTGATGGCCTGGTTGGTGCTCGAACCCAGCAGCACGAACTGGCAGCCGCGGGAGAGCGCGTAGTACATCGCGTCCTGGATCAGGTGTACGGCCTTCTGCTCGTCGAGCCGACCGACGTACGCCACGATGGGCCGGTACGGATCCGCCAGCAGGAACCGGTTGCGCAGCGCCCACTTGTTGGCGTACTTGCCGTCCGGTTGCGCCGCCGAATAGTTGTGCGGAATGAGCGGGTCGATCTCCGGATTCCAGACGTCGTAGTCGACCCCGTTGACTATGCCGCCGAGCTTGGCCTCGTGCTGGTGCAGGGTGGGCCCGAGTCCCGAGCTCTCGTTCGTCCAACGCGCTTCCCAGGCGTGCTGCGGCGACACCGTTGTCACGAAGTTCGCATAGACGATGCCGCCCTTGAGCAGGTTGAACCCGCCAGGGTAGCGCTCGTCGCCGAGCCGTTCCGGACCGGCGAAGTGACCCACCGGGTCCAGCCCGACGGCCCGCAGCACCTCCTGGCCGCAGATGCCCTGGTGGCGAAAGTTGTGAACGGTCAGACAGACCCGCTGGGCGCCCATTCCGCCGTGCTGGTACTGCTCGTACAGCAGCACCGGGACGAGCCCCGTCTGCCAGTCGTGGCAGTGGATCACGTCCGGCCGCTTGTCGGCCTTCAGCATGAATTCCATGGCCGCCTTGCTGAAGAAGGCGAAGCGGGTCGCGTCGTCGTTGTCGCCGTAGTAGCTGCCGCGCTCGAAGAAGCCGTCCGACGAGTGCGGCTCGATGAAATAGCACTTGCGTCCGCGCACGTAGCCGAACCAGACCGTGCAATTCACCGCGGCGCCGCACCA